>Ga0153915_10006557_pt1 | contig 10920 bp, 12 predicted proteins | sample Opewatmetagenome_2_FD_107003 | JGI IMG/M metagenome (GOLD analysis project Ga0153915, IMG submission 107003) | Freshwater wetland microbial communities from Ohio, USA - Open water 3 Core 3 Depth 3 metaG | ecosystem: Environmental > Aquatic > Freshwater > Wetlands | place: USA: Ohio, Lake Erie...
CCCTCCCGCAAGCGGGAGGGGATCGAGGGGTGGGCTTGCAGTAGGTGCAAGCACTTCAACGAGGGTAGCTTCGCCTTTGGCCGATGCCCAACTCCCCTCCCGCTTGCGGGAGGGGAGTTGGCTGCGCTTAGTCCTGGGCTCCTGAACGCTCCAGCCTCAAACCAGCGCGTAATACCTGAGCCGGTTGCCGTCCGGGCGGCGCTCGCCGACGCCGACGAAGACGTGCTTGGTCAGCCAGTCGTGCTTGCCGACGCTCGTTTCGAACGTCGGATTGCCGCGCAGATAATATTCCTCGTGCGGCACCGGGGCCCCGTCGTTGAACGCCCAGTCGCGCAGCCGCTGCATCGTGTCGGGCTTGCGGCCCCACAGGAAGCCCTTGTTGTTGAGTAGGATCAAGCTCCCGTCCTCCTCCTCGAGCATGTAGCGCGCGTCGAACACGGCGACGTCGTCGGGGCGGAAATAGGCATAGTCGCCGCCCGATCCCGGCACCGCCTTGCCGCGCAATGTCGGTCCTTCGAACGTGCCTTCGTTGACGTAGACGGCCGAGCGGCTGCCGCCGCTGGGCGTGTTCGGGATCATCTGGACGCGCGGGAAGCTCAGGCGGATCTCCATCGCGAACTCGAGCCGCGGATTGTCCATCGTCGAAAAGGGTCCGTCCATGCTCATAGCTCCACACATCCTCCGTCCACGTAGAGATCGATCCCGGTGATGAAGCTCGCCTCGTCCGATGCGAGGAAGAGCACGGCGCGGGCGATCTCCTCGGCCTCGCCCATCCGCTTCATCGGCACCGCCTGGATCATCACCTGGCGCAGTTGGTCGACTTCCTCGGGCGCCATGCCGGCGTTGCGGTTGATGATCGGGGTCTCGGTCGGGCCGGGGCTCACCATGTTGACGCGAATGCCCTCGCCGACCAGCTCGGTCGCGAGGATCCGCGCGACCGCGCGCAGCCCCGCCTTGGACGCGGCATAAATGACGTTGCCCGGAACCCCCAGCACCGCGCCGATCGAGCCGGTGATGACGATCGATCCACCGCGCTTCATCAGCGGCAGCGCTTTCTGGACCGCGAAGAAGCAGCCGCGCAGGTTGACGTCGTGGATCTGGTCCCACAGCTCGGGCGTGACCTCGCGGACGGGGACGAAGGCGCCGGTGCCGGCGTTGACGAACAGCACGTCGATGCGGCCGTGCGCCCTGCGGATCTCCGCGATCACCGGGTCGAGGCTGTCCGGATCGGCGACGTCGGCGCGATGGGCGGTGCCGCCGGTCTCCTGCGCGGCTTTCGCCAGCGTCGCGGGGTCGCGCCCGGTGACGATCAGCGTCGCGCCTTCCTTCGCGAAATCGCGCGCGGCGGCGAGGCCGATGCCGCTGTTGCCGCCCACCACGAGTGTGACCTTGTCCTGAAAGCGAGACATTGCGGCTCCTTAGAACATCGAATTGGGATTGGGCCCGCCGCTCTCGACCGGCTGGAGAACGTCCCAATGCTCGGCGATCATCCCGTCCGCAATGCGGAAGATGTCGATCACCGCGAAGCCGGGATCCTCGGGCGTGCGGCGGACGTGATAATGGACGATCACATGATCGCCGTCGGCGAAGCTGCGCTTGATGTCGTGCACGGCGTCGGGCGTGTCGCGCTTTGCGTTGCGCAGGAAATCCTTCAGCGCCTCGCGGCCCGGCGGCGCGAGCTGGCTGTGCTGGACGTAATCGGGGCTGATGAAGTCATCGACGCGCGCGGCGTCGAGCGGTTTCAGCACCGCGTCGAACATCGCCATCACCAGGTCGTGATTGCGCTGCTCCTCGCCTGTTCGCGCCATCCATCCTCCCGTGCCTTCACGGCATCAAGAAAGTCTCATTCGTTACTGTCGCGCGCGCGGTCAAGCGGAGTCTCCCCCGTCCCGCCGGGCTCAATCCTCGCCCTGCACATTCTCCGGCCGGGTCCGCTCGAGGAAGACCGAGCGGCCCTGCTCGTCGCGCGCCTCGAGGCTTTCGGTGATCGTCGTCACATAGCGGTCGAACGCCAGCATCTCGTCGTAGCGCAGCGACTCGAACAGATAGGCGGCGACCTGGTCGGCGACCGGAAGCATCTGCTCGTAGAGCTTGCGCCCCTCCGGCGTGAGGCGAAGGATCTTGCGGCGCCGGTTGTCGGGATCGGTCGATACCTCGATCCGCCCGCGCCCGCTCAGCGCCGCCACCGAGCGGCTGACGCACATGGTGTTGAGCCCGGTTTCCTCGGCGAGCTCGTGCGATGCGGTCGTGCCGAACCGCCCGATCACCATCAGCAGCCGGAACTCGTTGAGTCCGATCTTGTACCTCTTCTCGAGATGGGTCGAGAAAGGCGCCATCAGCCGGTTGGTGAGCTTGAGTAGCCGGTGCAGGATCTGGATCCGGTCGGTGCCCGGCGCTTCCCGCGCCGGATCGTCGGCCTCGCGGCTGCGCTTCAGCCCTGCATTCCGCACCATCTTCTCATCCCCTGACGGGTCAGGAGTGGGAGAGGCCCGCCGCCTAGTCAAGCGGCCGCTCGCAGGCCCGGCCCGATCCGCGGCCGGCGCGCGGGATCGTCACGCATGAGGCGGTTCGAAGACCGCGCACAGCGCCCGGACGATCTTTCCCCGGTCGTCGAAATGATAATGGATGAACTGCGGGATGGTGACGACCTCGCCTTTCCTCAGCGTCGCGATCCGCTCGAGGCCGTGGCGCTTCATCAGCTCGGGGGTCATGTCCTCGAGGCCCTCGAGCCGCACGTCGGCCTCGAGCGCCGCCATGCGCGCGTCGGACACGAACGAATGCACCGTCACGCGCTCGTCGACGTAGCCGTGCAGAAAGGCATAGAGCCGCCGCACCTCGTCCCTGGTGCGGAACAGGTAGCCGGCGAACACCAGCTCGAAGCTTTCGGCGAAATGATCGAGCACGCCGTCATAGTCGCGCGCGTTGAACAGGGTGAGGTAGCGGTCGTAGTCGCTGCGGTTCATTGCGTCTCGCTTCAGTCCAGCGGGAGGTCGGCTTCGCCCGCCCAGGCGCCGTGGACCTGGTTGGGGTTGCGGAAGGGGAGGATGATCCGGGCGCGCTCGGTCATCGTCGGGGCGTCGACGATGACAAGCTCGGCGCGGCGCTCGGCGAGGTTGTGGACGCTGGCGAGCAGATAGCCGTCGCCTTCCTCGCTCGATCCCGCGCGCGGAACGAAGGTCGGCTCCTGCACGACATGGCTCTCGCCCGCCCAGTAGGACAGCCTGCTCCGGTCCTCGAGGTCGAAGCGGGCGATGCAGTTGTTGGGCTGCGCGCGCGGATCGTTCGGCATGGTCGCGCCGAACGGCTTCGTCCGGTCGGCATATTGGACGAAGATGTAGCGGTTCTTCTGCCCCATGAGGCGCTCGTCGATCCGCGTGAAGCTGGTCACGACGTCGTCGAACAGCAGGCTCTCCTCGGCCTGGTCGCTGTTCGAGCGCAGGTTGAAGCGCAGCCGGTGGATGCGGTTGTCGTGCATCTGGAAGGCGCCGCCGTGGATGTCCTCGAAGAACGGCCAGGTGTTGCCGTGCGCCATCGGCAGATCCATCACCACCGTGTCCTCGTCCTCGTTCCAGGCATTGGCGGTGTGCACGATCGAGCGCTCGGGGCCGTAGAACCAGCGTATCTCCGACGCATCGCCCTCGCGCGGCACCAGCCCGTAATAGGAAGGCACGGTTCGGTCCCAGCCCCAGTGCTTCTTGCCTTCGTGCAGCCGCTCGAGGCTCGTCACCATGCTCGATGCGGGGAAGATCACGTGGGTCGGCGTGATCGAGATGTCGTGGATCATGCTGGTGTAGGGAACCTGGAAGCGGACCTCGCGCTTGATCGCCCCGGCCTTGTCGAAAATGTAGAGGAACACGTCCTTCGAGCACAGGCCCGTCGCCTCGTAGCCGAAGGCGATCGTCTCGCCGGTCGCCGGGTCGACCTTGGGATGGGCGGTGAAGGTCTCGCTCTTCCATTCGCCGCCGAAATCGTCGGGGCCGAGCGTCTCCAGCGTGTTCGGATCGATCCGGTAGGCGGGCCCGTCCTCCTGGGTGGCATAAAGCTTGCCGCCGACGATCACCGGCGTGGTGTTGGCGGTGCTGCGCCGCCACGGGCGCTCCGGATCCTGCACGCTCTCCTCGTCGGTGAACGGGTTGCGATAGTAACCGTAGAGCTGCCGCCGCGCCTTGCGCTGCTCCTCGAAGCGCTCGGTCCGAACGTAACGGCCGCGATAATCGACGATCCCCTCCCTGAAGCGGAACATGCTGATGTAGCCGTCGGCCGAAAGGCTCGCCTCGTCGGGAAATTTGGGCGGGTAGAACCAGTCGAGATGCATCCGGTAGAAGGCGCCGCGAAGGTCGGCCGGCAGCGCGCCGGTCACCTCGCAGTCGAACACCTCCGCCTCGAAGCGGCAAGGCGCGAAATAGCCGCGTGCCAGCGGCATGCTCGAAAAGTCGGCCAACCAATCCTCTCCTGCCCTTGCGGCGGCTTTTATGCGATGGTCCGCCTTGCGGCTTTATCCGGCGCGGGCCGCGGAAACAACTCGCCGAGCCCGCTTGAACCGGCATTGCCGGCCGCTATGCTGACGCAAAAATAATAACAAACGGGAGAATCGGGTGACTCTGGAAGAGCAGGTCGAGGCGCTGCAGCAGGAGGTCGGCGAGCTTCGCGCCGCCGCGCGCGCCGCCAGCGACCATATCGAGATCAGCAACCTCCAGGGCTCCTACGGCTATTATGTCGACAAGGGGCTGTGGGACGAGGCCGCCGATCTGTTCGCCGAGGACGGCACGCTCGAGATCGCCGGACGCGGCGTCTACCGCGGCCGCGAGCGGGTGCGGCAGTATCTGCACGCGCTCCCGCCCTATCGGCGCGGCACCCTGTTCAACCACATGCAGCTGCAGCCGGTGATCCATATCGACGGCGCGGCCGGCACCGCGAAGGGCCGCTGGCGGACCTTCATCCAGCTCGGCATCCTCGGCGTCGTCGCGCGCTGGGGCGAGGCGACCTACGAGAACGAATATGTCCGCCGCGACGGCGTCTGGCAGATCGCCAGCCTGCACGGCTTCATCACTTTCTATTCCGAATATGACGAGGGCTGGGACAAGGGCGGCGTCCAGCTGCTCCGCTCGGTCGAGGGGCTGCAGCCCGATTCGCCCCCGACCGAGGAATATGAAGCCTATCCGGAGATCTTCATCCCGCCCTTTCATTATCCCAATCCGGTGACGGGGAAGCGGCGATGAACGCGCTCGCCGATGCGCCGCCTGGGCTGCAGTCGCGCGAGGCGCTTTACGCCGCGCTCGACGCCTTCATGGCCACGTTGCTCGCGCGCGATCCGGCACGGGTCCGCTGGGCGCCGGTCGTGCGCAACACCGAGAACAATGTCGCGCTGACGATCGGTGACGGCCTGTGGAACACGATCACTGGTCGCGGCGGCTACGATCTGCGCTTCGCCGATCCGCTGACCGGCCAGGTCGGCCTCTTCACGACGGTGGTCGAGACCAATGACGAATCCGCCTGCACGATCCGGCTCGGGCTCTCCGACGGCGCGGTCGCCGAGGTGGAGATCGTCGTCGTTCGCCAGGCCGATTCGGGCCTCAAGTTCGAGAACCAGAAGTTCGAGCGCAAGCCGGTGCTCGAGGAGATCGTCCCGCCCGAAAGCCGCGCGACCCGCGAGCGGATGATCGCGCTCGCCGACGGCTATTTCAGCACGCTCGAAATGAACGACGGGCGGATCCTCACCCGCTTCCACCCCGGCTGCAACCGCGTCGAGAATGGCGTCCAGACCACCAACAATGCGGAGTTTTTCGTGCCGGTGGCGCGGCTCGGCTGCGAGGAGCAGTTTCGGCTCGGCTACTATCGCTACGACGACCGCCTGCGCGGCCGCCGCTTTCCGCTGGTCGACGAGGAGCGCGGGCTGGTGCTCGCCGGCGGCTTCATCGATCATGCCGGCAAGCTCGGCGACTATGAACTGACCGACGGCACCAGGGTCAGCTCGCCGATCCGCCGGCCGCACAGTTTCTATCTGCTCGAGCTGTTCAAGATCCGCGACGGCGCGCTCGAGCAGATCGAGTCCAATTTCATCACCGTACCCTACCACATGCCCTCGCCCTGGGACGCGTGGGAAGCCTGAGCTTCGACGAGACACGAGAAGGAGAGACCATGCACAAGCTGATGGCGTTGTACCGGATGCCGCCCGATCCGGACCATTTCCGCAACTACTATGAGACCGTGCACATCCCGCTCGTCCGCAAGATGCCCGGCATCGTGCGGATGAACTACAGTTTCGACGTCCATGATTTCGGCGGCGGCAGCCCCTTTTTCTGCATCTTCGAATGCTATTTCGAGAATGTGCAGGACATGATCGCCAGCGCGCAGACGCCCGAGGGTCAGGTGGTCACCGCCGATGTCCCCAATTGCCGCCCCGGCGAGGTCGAGATCGTCCATTTTCCGGTCGTCGACGCTTGATGGCGGCGCGCCGGCCGGGAAGGGAGCGCCGCGCTGAGCCCGCGCTCCCCGGCGGCCGGGCCGCGGCGGCCTGAGCGCCTCGGCATGCGCGTGATCGATCCGGCCGGAACGGCGGGCCCCGCGGCGATCGCCGCGCCGGCGTCCGCGCGGACCGTTCTGGCCTTCGTCCTGTGCGCGCTGGTGATGATGATCGACGGCTACGACCTGTCGGCCATGCCGCTCGCCGTGCCGCACGTCGTCAAATTGTGGGGCGTCGCACCGGCGCGCTTCGGCATCGCGCTTTCGGCGGTGCTGGCCGGTCTCGGCCTCGGTGCGGTGCTGCTCGGGCCGATCGGCGACCGCGTCGGGAGGCGCCCGGCGGTGCTGGTTGCGACCGCCGCCATCGCCGTCGCCACCGCCGGCACGGCGACCGCCGGCTCGATCGTGCAATTCGCCCTGTGGCGGTTGCTGACCGGCGCCGCGCTCGGCGCCTGCCTTCCCAACGTCACCGCGCTGACCGCCGAGCTTGCCCCGCAGCACCGCCGTGCTGGGGTGCTGACGCTGGTTTCCTGCGGCGTCTCGATCGGCGGAATGGCGGCCGGGTTCGTCGCCCCCTTGCTGGTTGCCGCGGGCGGCTGGCAGATGCTGTTCCTTGCCTCGGCCGCCTTCACATTGCTGCTGGTCGCTTTGCTCTGGGCGATGCTTCCCGAATCGCCCAAGTTCCTGCGCGAGCGGGCGGAGCGCGCGCAGGCCCCGGCGCGGACGGCGGCGCCGCGCATCTCCGTGCTCGCGCCGCTCGGGCGCGGCTACCGGTTCGCGACCTTCGTCTTCGTCGGCCTCTACACGGTCAACGCGCTCGCGCTCTACATGCTCACCAGCTGGGTGCCGACGATCCTTCCGCAGGCGGGATTCTCGCTCGCCGGCGCCGCGCGCATGGCCGCGGTCGTGCAGGGCGGCGGCCTGATCGCGGCTTTGCTCCTCTCCTGGTTCCTCGACCGCTCGCGCACGGTCGCCGCGATGGCCGGCGGCTATCTGATCGTCGCCGCCTGTCTCGGCGCCTTCAGCTTCATGTCGGCGACCGCGCTGGGCTGGGGTGCGCTGCTGCTGGTGGTCGGCGGCGGCATCGCCGGCGCGCATCTCGCGCTGATGGCGGTCGGGACGGGCTTCTTCCCGCCCTCGATGCTGTCGGGCGCGATCGGCCTCGCGGTCGCGATCGCGCGGGTCGGGGCGATCGCCGGCCCGCTCGCCGGCGGCTGGATCATCGCAAGCGGCGCGAGCGCCCAGACCTTCCTGCTCGCGCTCGCCGTGCCGGTGCTGGTGTGCGCGGCCGGGGTCCTGCTGATCCCGGCGGCGCAGCGATCCTCGGCCCCCCGATTTTGACTGTGCCGGCGGTCCGGCGCGAAGGAGCTTCGACGTGAACGAGACTTATGATCTGATCGTGGTGGGCGGCGGCTCGGCGGGCTGCGCGATGGCCGGCCGGCTTGCCGAGGACGGGCGCTACCGCGTGCTGCTGCTCGAGGCGGGAGTGTCGGACCGCCACTATCGCTCGCTGGTTCCGGCGCTCACCAGCTCGATCGTCCAGAACCCGCAATTCGACTGGTGCTATGTGACCGAGCCCGATCCGTCGGTCGGCGGACGCCCGAGCGTGTGGCCGGGCGGCAAGATGCTCGGCGGCGGCAGCGCGCTCAACGGCATGCTGTTCATCCGCGGCCACCGCTGGGACTACGACCGTTGGGCCGAGCTTGGCGCGGACGGCTGGGACTATGCCTCGGTGCTCCCCTACTTCCGGCGCATGGAGGATAACGAGCGCGGCGGCGACGAATGGCGCGGGACCGGCGGACCGCTCTCGGTCTCGGAGAATCGCGCACGCTATCCGGTCACCGATGCCTGGATCGACGCCGCGGTCGAGGCGGGGATCGAGCGCTCGCCCGATCTCAACGGCGCGCGCGCCGAAGGCGTCGATCATGTCCAGGTTTCGCAGCGGGGCGGCAAGCGCTGCTCGTCCGCGACCGCCTATGTCCGCGGCGGCAGCCACGGCTCCCGCCTCCAGGTCGAGACCGAGGCGCAGGTCATGCGGATCCTGATCGAGGACAAGCGCGCGGTCGGGGTCGACTATCTGAAGGACGGCGCCCGGCACACGATCCGGGCGCGCCATGGCGTCGTCCTGTCGGCCGGCGCGATGAACAGCCCCCGCATGCTGATGCTGTCGGGCGTCGGCCCGGCCGACCACCTGCGCGACGTCGGCGTGCCGGTCGTGCACGACCTTCCCGGAGTCGGCCGCAACCTGCAGGACCATGTCGGCACGCATCTGGTGAACGAGGTCAACGTGCCGACGCTCAACAGCGAGGCGCGCGGCTTCGCCGTGGTCCGCCACCTCGCCGATTACGCGCTCCGCCGCCGCGGCATATTGTCGACCGGCATCGGCCACGCCCAGGCGTTCGTGAAGACCCGGCCGGAGCTGCCCGCGCCCAACATCCAGCTCGCCTTCGCGGCCTTCTCCTTCGATCTCGACGAGCGCGGCAAGCTGGTGTTGCGCAAGACGCCGTCGGTCTCGACCCTGATCGGGCTGATGCGCCCGAGCCATCGCGGGCGCATCACCCTGCGCTCCGCCGATCCGCTCGCGCCGCCGGTGCTCGACCACCGGTTGCTGGGCAGCGACGACGACGTCGAGCAGATCGTCGAAGGCATCGAGCTCGCTCGCAGGATCATGGCCGAGCCGGCGATCGCGCGCTTCGTCACCGCCGAGGTGCGCCCCGGCGCTGCGCTCGCCACGCGCGAGCAGCTTCGCGACTATGTGCGCCTCGCCTCCATCTCGCTCTATCACCAGGTCGGGACGTGCAGGATCGGCAAGGACGAGATGGCGGTGGTCGATCCCGATCTTCGCGTGCGCGGCCTCACCGGCCTGTGGGTCGCCGACGCTTCGGTCATGCCCTCGCTTCCCGCCGGCAACACCAACGCCACCGCGATCATGATCGGCGACAAGGGCGCCGCGCACGTCCTCGGAAGCATCAGCAACGAGGCGGTGCGCGCCGCGGCGTGAGGCGGAGACTCAGCCCTCACCGTTCGGGCTGAGCTTGTCGAAGCCCTCATCTCCCTTTCTTTCGCTTTGCCGGAGGGAGGCGTCGGTCTATGCGGCGCGGATGCATTCGGCGCTGGCTCATGTGGACAGCTGGATCTTCGATCTCGATAACAGCCTCTATCCTGCCTCGGCCAATCTCTTCGAGCTGATCGACATCCGGATGGGCCGTTTCATCGAGCGGCTGCTCGGCTGCGATGCCGGGGAGGCGCGGCGCGTGCAGAAGCATTATTTCCACACCCATGGGACGACGCTCTCGGGCCTGATGGCGGCGAACGGCGTCGATCCGCGCGATTTCCTCTCCTACGTCCACGACATCGATCTGGCGCGGATCTCGGCCGATCCGGCGACGCGGGATGCGATCGAGCGGCTGCCCGGCCGCAAGTTCGTCTTCACCAACGGCGATGCCGATTATGCCGGCCGGGTGCTCGACAAGCTCGGGCTGCACGATCTGTTCGACGCCGTTCACGACATCCACGCGATGGACTATGTGCCCAAGCCCGATCCGCGCCCCTATGCCGAAATGTGCGCGCGCTTCGCGATCGAGCCCACGCGCGCCCTTTTCGCCGAGGACATGGCCCGCAACCTCGAGCCGGCCAAGGCGCTGGGCATGGTGACGGTGTGGATCGACAACGGCTCGGAGCTCGGCGGCCACGGCGCCGATCCGGCCTTTATCGATTACCACATCCACGATATCGGCGCGTGGCTGAACGAAATACTGGAAGGAAGCGAATGAGCGAGGCACTGCGCGCAACCATCGAGGAAGCCTGGGAGGAGCGCGCCCGGATCGACACCGCGACGCACGGGCCCGTGCGCACCGCGGTCGACACCGCGCTGTCGGCGCTCGACGCGGGCGAGCTGCGCGTCGCCGAGAAGGGCGCGGGCGGCTGGCAGGTCAACCAGTGGCTCAAGAAGGCGGTGCTGCTCAGCTTCCGTCTCAACCCGATGGAGACGATCGCCGGCGGTCCGGGCGGCGCGGCCTGGTGGGACAAGGTGCCGTCCAAGTTCAGCGCCTGGGGCGCGCAGCAGTTCGCCGCCGCCGGCTTCCGCGCGGTGCCGGGCGCGATCGTCCGGCGCGGCGCATTCATCGGCCGGGGCGCCGTGCTGATGCCGAGCTTCGTCAACATCGGCGCCTATGTCGACGAAGGCGCGATGGTCGACACCTGGGCGACGGTCGGGAGCTGCGCCCAGATCGGCAAGAACGTCCACATCTCGGGCGGCGCCGGCATCGGCGGCGTGCTCGAGCCGCTGCAGGCGGGGCCGGTGATCATCGAGGACGATGCGTTCATCGGCGCGCGCTCCGAAGTGGCCGAGGGCGTCGTCGTCGAGCGCGGCGCGGTGCTGTCGATGGGCGTGTTCATCGGCGCCTCGACCAAGGTCGTCGACCGCGAGACCGGCGAGATCTTCATGGGCCGCGTCCC
>Ga0153915_10006558_pt1 | contig 10919 bp, 11 predicted proteins | sample Opewatmetagenome_2_FD_107003 | JGI IMG/M metagenome (GOLD analysis project Ga0153915, IMG submission 107003) | Freshwater wetland microbial communities from Ohio, USA - Open water 3 Core 3 Depth 3 metaG | ecosystem: Environmental > Aquatic > Freshwater > Wetlands | place: USA: Ohio, Lake Erie...
CAGCGAGACCCGGCCCGGGTCGATGGAGCTGCGGGTAGGCCGCACGAGGTGGCTGGCGACAGCCATCCCAGAGAGATGACCATCTGGCCGCTCCGCGGCCAAACAGAACTCGGCTTATGGCCCCACCTGTCTCCACCTGATGTCCGGCGGCAAGCCCTACCCCGCGCAATGGGAGCGCGTCGCCGACCTGCGCGTCTTCCGGACCACCACCGAAGATTGGGAAAAGCTCATCGCCTGGCGTGCGGACATGCGGAAGCGAGGCTGGAGGCTGCTCCGCGTCTCTCACGAGGGGCCGGAATTGGTGGCCGTGTTCGGCCGGACCAAGAGCGATCGTCCAGCGACTTGAAGGAGAGTCGATTCCGCCATGATCCCACGCCCGCTTCTCTGTTCCGTCGTGCTCCTGGCCGCGGCCTGCGGAGGCACCCAGGCCCCCGGCGGGGGTCCCGCACCGGCTCCCGCGCCCGGCGCGCCGGCCCCATCCGCACCCTCGCGCACGGCGACGGTCCAGCTCGCGCCCGGCACGACACGCTACCTGGTACGACAGGACGTACACATCCAGCAGGACTTCGCCGGCCTCCCACCGACCGTCGATCTGAAGTACGCGCTCTACCTGACCGCGGCGATCGCAACCGCCCGGGACAGCACCGGGTGGCCGACCACGTTCACGGTGGACTCCGTCACGGTCGACTCGGGCTCTCAACTGCCCCCGCAGATCAATCTGGGCGCCGCCCGCGGAATCCAGGTGAACGGCCGCCTCGCGGCTACAGGTGAGTTCATCAGCGGTCCCTGCGACACGAGCGCCGCGGCGGCGAACCTCGGCAATCTGCTGCCGCGGTTTCGCAGCTTCTTTCCGCGGCTGCCGCTGAGCGGCGTAGCCCCGCAGACGTCGTGGACCGATTCGACGACGGCCAGCGATCCGGCGAACTGTTCGGGCGGCGCCGCAATCACCACCCGCTCCGCGAATCGCCGCGCCGCGACCACGTGGGAAGACCGCGACGGCGTGCGCGCGCTCCGGCTCGAAGTCACCGCCACCTACCAGTTCAGTGGCTCCGGCGAGCAGAACGGATCCTCGTTCACGCTCGATGGCTCGGGCGTGGGGACCGGCGTGCAATTCCTCGCGGCCGACGGGCGCTACCTCGGCGGCGAGCTGCGCGACTCGAGCACCCTGACGATCGACCTGCCCGCACAGGGAATCTCCATCCCGCGACGCCAGACCGCCCATACGACCATCACCGTGTTGCAGCGGTGACCGGGCGATTGGTCGGCCCCGTCCTCGGGCTCGCGTTCGTGCTCGGGGGCGGGCTCGGCGAGCGTGCCCTGGCCCAGGTGGCCCCGAATCGCGCCACGGCGTACCTGATGCCGACCGACGTCGGCGATGTGCGCGCGCTGTGGGTCAACCCGGCGGGTCTCGCCGCCCGGGAGGAGGCCGCCGTCCTGCTCGATCTGACCGTCCAGGCGCCGGGCTCGAGCGGCCGCCTGGCGCAGGTCAGCACCGGCTTCAACGCGCGCGGGCTCGCCTTCGGCTATCAGCGTGACAACTTCACGAACGGCATCCACGGTCATACGTATCGCCTGGGGCTGGGTGGTGCATCGAGAGGTCTCGCGTTCGGCGCCGACGTGGCGCTGTATCGTGGCGCCACCAGTGGGACGGGGTGGGACTTCGGCATCCGGTACGATTGGAACTCGCGGCTCACAATCGGCGGCGCGGTCCGCAACGTCGGCAAGCCGACCGTCCGGGGGCAGACGCTCGAGGCGACGTTCGTCCCATCGATCACGGCACGCCCGCTGGGCGATTGGCTCGCCCTGTCCGCGCAAGCGGAAGCCACCTCATCGGCGATCGGCGCGTATGCCGTCGAAGCCCGCGCGATCGTGCCCGGTGCCCGACGACTGGTCCTGCTGGCTCGACTGGACACCGACCGTGCGCTGCATCGCCGGGCGCTGGTGTTCGGGTTTGGGCTCGGGCTCGGTCACACCAATAGCGTCGGGCTGGTCGGCTCGTTTCCGGGCGGCGGCACGCAGCAGAACGTCCTCAGCGCCTACGGCGTCTCGACGAGAACGCGGGAGACCCGCTAGGGACTGATGCGGACCCGCGGGGCCTTCCTGGCGGCCACAGAGTCCTCGGGGAGCAGCAACCCGACCCGCCGGGCGAGTGCCCAGGCCCCTCGCAACGTCATATCCGGATACACGGTGTCGCGCCGCCCACCCTGGAGGATGAGGGTGTAGCTCGCGCTCGGCCCGCCCTTCCAGTCCATGTCGAATGTGTACGCAACGCTGTCCCGCGCGTAGGCCCGTGCGTGTCCCGGAGTCAGCACGGCCACGCGATGCGGCGAAACGAGAAAGAGAATGGTATCGCCCCGGTCCCCGGGGCGATACGCGAGCTGGACCGTGTCTCCCGGTGCGACGAGCCCCCGTGTCGAAAGCGCGCGCACCAGCGAGTCGGGCACGGCGGCGCCCGCCCTCACCCAGGCCGGCCCGCTCAACACGTACCAGAACACCACCACCGCTCCGGCGACGAACGCGATCCCCGCGAGACACCCGGCCATCCCCAGACCGACCAGCCACTTCAGCGCCAACGAGAGCATCCGGTGGCGGCTCGGCTGCACCCGGTTGCGAGCCGCGGTGGGCAGCGCTTCGACCAGCACGCGGCTGACCTCCGCCGCCGTCTGGAACCGCCGGGCAGGGTCCTTGTCGAGCATCCGCCCGAGCACGCGGGCAAGCTCCGGGGTCACGTCGGGGCGGAGCGTTCGGATGTCGGGCGGCACGACCGTGAGCTGCAGGGCGATGATCTTGGCCGACGAATCGCCGTCGAAGGGCGGGGCGCCGGAGAGCATCTGGTACAGTACGATGCCGAGGGAGTAGATGTCGGAGCGGCCGTCCACCGCGTCCCCCGCTGCTTGCTCCGGGCTCATGTATTGCGGCGTCCCGATGATCATGCCCTCGGTGGTGAGCTGCGCCGAAGTCGCCGCTTGGGCCGCTTTGGCGATCCCGAAGTCGGTCACCAGCACCTGGCCGCGCTTGTCGAGCAGGATGTTGTCCGGCTTCACGTCGCGATGCACGACCCCTTCGGCGTGCGCGTAGGCCAGGGCGTCGGCGACCTGGCGCGCCACACGTCCCGCATCCCCCACCGACAACCGGTGGCCGGGCGCGTTCCCCAGGAGCTGGCGCAGGCTGGGACCATCCACGCAGCGCATGACGATGTAGAGCAGGTCGGTCGGCTGCCCGACTTCGTAGATGGGAACGATGTTGGGGTGCTCGAGCCGGGCGATGGTCTGCGCCTCGCGCACGAACCGCTCCGCGAGGGATGGCGAGGGTGCGCCAGCCGTGTCCATCACTTTCACTGCGACGTCGCGGTTCAGTGTGCGGTCACGGGCGCGGAACACGGTGGCGAACCCGCCTTGTCCGAGCACCGGGCCGACCGTGAATTGGGCTCCCAGGGCATCCTGGAGGCGCTGCTGCAGCGTGGCCGCGTCCATGGAGGGCGGAACCTAGGAATCCCGCGCGGGGCGCGCTAGTCTCCGACCATGGCCGGCACGGAGCGGCGGGTGATCGTTCGGCGCATCGCCACAGGGCTGCTCATCGCGGCGCTGGGGTGGCTCGTAGGCGTATGGCCCCCGCCCGGGTGGTGGGGCAGCCACTGGCCGACCGAGACGGCGATGATGCGTCTGCGGGAAGCTCCGGTCGTCGTCCAACCGATGCCGCTCGGCCGCTTCCCGGCCATCCTGCAGCGGATGGTGATCATCGGAGAAGACTCGCGGTTCCACACGCACCACGGACTCGATTTCGAGGAGATCCGGGACGCGCTCGGCCTCGATCAGCACGCCGGATTCGGGACCACGCTGCGGACGATCTGGAAGCGGCGCGACCGGTTGCGCGGCGCCAGCACCATCACGCAACAGCTGGCGAAGAACCTCTATCTCTCACCGGCGCGCAACCCGCTCCGCAAACTGAAGGAGGCGGCGACCGCGCTGCGCCTCGAGGCGGCGCTGTCGAAGGAGAGGATCCTGGAGCTGTACCTGAACATCGTGGAGCTCGGCCCCGGGGTGTGGGGCGTCCCTGCGGCGAGCCAACGCTATTTCGGGGTGCCACCAGGCGACTTGACCGAGACGCAGGCTGCCGCGCTCGCCGCGACGCTGCCCTTCCCGCTGTCGTCCAATCCCGCCTACCGATCGGCCCGGATGCTGCACCGGCGCGACCTCATCCTCGCGCGCTTCCACGGCGTCGACGTCTATATCCCGCCCGAGGAGGAACTCGACAGCCTCCCTGTGCCCCCGTTCTTGCCGCCGATCGTGCCGCCCGTGATCGACACGCTGTCCCGAGACACGCTCGCCGTGCCGGCCGAGAGTACGCCGCCGGATACCGTGCCCGATACGACCCGGGACTCGACCGCTCAGTCCACCAAACGCAGGGGCATGACGAGCGCCAGATAGCTGGCTGGATCGTCCCACCCCACCGGCTCGATCGTGGCTGCGCGCTCCGGCGCCTTGAACGTGAAGCGCACCTCGTCGGTCGGCATGTACTTCAGGATCTCGAGCAGGTAGGTGGCGTTGAAGCCGATCTCGAACGCCTCGCCCTCGTAGGTCACCGCGAGCTCGTCCTGCGCCTCGCCCAAGTCCGGAGTCTGCACCGAGAACTTCACCAGGCCGCCCGAAAACCCCAGACGGATGCGGTGCGTCTGGTCGCTGGCCACGACGCTCATGCGCCGCAGCGCGGCGCTCATCGCCATCTTGTCGACGGTGGCGAGCTTGTCGTTCTCGCGGGGAATCACCTGTTCGTAATTCGGATACGGCCCCTCGATCAGGCGCGAATACACCAACCGCCCGCCAGCGCGGAACCCGATGTGATTGTCGCTCTTGGCGACCTCGAGGGCATCTTCGGGACCGAACAGGCGGCGGATCTGCTCCAGCGCCTTGGGCGGCACGATAAGGTCGGCCGTGGAGCCGCCGCTCGCCGGCACATCCATCTTCGCCAGACGATGGCCGTTCGTGGCGACCATGCGCATACGGTCGGGGCGCAGCTCCCACAGGACTCCGTTCAGGATCGGCCGGCTCTCTTCCGTGGACGCCGCGAAGGCCACATGGGCGACCAGCTTGTGCACCACCCCGGCCGACGCTTTCCACGCCTTGTCGAACTTCACCGCGGGGAAGGAGGGGAACTCCTCTCGCGGGAGCCCGAGCAGCTTGAAGCGCGAGCGTCCGCAATCGATACCCACCCGCTGCTCGCCGGCGCCGGTGAACCGGATGGGCGATTGGGGCAGCTCCCGCACGATGTCGGACAGCTTCTTGGCGGGCAACGTCACCGCCCCCTCCGTATCCACGTCGGCGGCCACCGTGGTGCTCACGGCGATGTCCAGGTCCGTGCCCGACAGACGCAGCCCCTGCTTCGTGGCCTCGACCAGGACGTTCGAGAGCACTGGCAGCGTCGTCTTGGCCGGGATCGCGGCGGCGACCGCCGTCAGACCTTCCTGCAGCTGTTCCCGCGTGATCGTGAACTTCATGCCCGTCACTTCGCTCCTTGGGCGAAGGGTAGAATCCTACTGCTATACTGTATAAGAAATACTAGTAGTAGTAGTAGAGGCCGGGGATATGTGGGTGAATGCAGCGAACCCACAGGTAGGTCGCGCGTTGCCCCCTCTCCGGTCTGTTGGCGTGATGTTGGCAGGCGCTCTCTTTCCCACACCCGCCCACATCGCGATGCCGTGACCCACACCTCCTAACATTTCCCGACCCGAATGTTGGCTAGAGTGCGGACAATTCCTGCCGCGCCATCTCGATCCGCTCCTTGAACGTCCGATCCCGCATCATCTGCCGCTCGACCTTGTCCACGCTGTGAATGACCGTCGAGTGGTCGCGGCCGCCGAACGCCTGGCCGATCTCCACCAGCTGCATGCCCAACAGGTTGCGGGCGAGGTACATCGCGACCTGGCGCGGGATCGTCAGCGTCTTGGTTCGGGCCTTGGAGCGGAGTCCCTCCGGCGTCACCCCCCAGCGACGGGCCACCACTTCCTGCACCCGGTCGATACTCGGGGTGGCCGGGCCGGGGTACGCGCTCTCCTCGCCCTGGCGGATCTTGTCGGCCAGGGCCTCGCGCGCCAGCTCGATCGTCACCTCGCGGTTCTTGAGCGAGGCAAACAGGAGCAACTTGATGATGCAACCCTCCAGCTCCCGGACGCTCGATCGAATGTGCTCCGCGATGAAGCGCAGCACGTCGTCCGGGATCGTGAGCTCCAGGTGGTCCTGGTAGGCCTTCTTGCGCAGGATCGCGATGCGGTGCTCGAGGTCCGGCTGGCCGATGTCGGCCACCATCCCCCACTCGAAGCGCGAGATCAGCCGGTCTTCGAGTCCGGGGATCTCCTTCGGGGGTCGGTCCGAGGTCAGCACCATCTGCTTGCGGCCCTCGAACAGGGCATTGAACGTGTGGAAGAATTCGTCCTGGGTCATTTCCTTGCCTTCCAGGAAATGCACGTCGTCCACCAGGAGGAGGTCGATGTCGTTGCGGTAGCGGCGCCGGAACTCGGGCATCGTCCGGGCCTGGATGCTCTCGATGACTTCGTTGATGAACTGCTCGGCGCCGACGTAGAGCAACCGGGTCTCGGGGTTGCGCTTCAGCACCGCGTGCGCGATGGCCTGCATCAAGTGCGTCTTGCCGAGGCCGGTGGCGCCGTAGATGAACAGCGGGTTGTAGGTGCGCCCGGGAGCCTCAGCCACGGCGTGGGCCGCGGCAGCCGCGAGCTCGTTCGACTTGCCCACGACGAAGCTCTCGAACGTGTAGCGCTCGTTGAGCGGCATCGTGACACTCGGCGCCGTGACGGGACTCGGCTTCGGGGCCACGAAGAAGTCCATCTGCGGCCGCTGCTGCCGGTCCTCGAGCACCCGGAACACCACCGGCGTCGGCTGGCCGAAGACGCGCTCCGCGGCACGCGCGAGCAACGGCGCGTGTTTCGTGTCGTTCCATTCGGCGGCGAACTGATCCGGGGCGCCGAGCACCAGACGCCCGTCCTCCAGCGCGAGCGGCACCGCCGGCTCCAACCAGGTGCGCACCGTCGCTTCGGGAAGCTCGCGTCGCGCCTCTTCGAGGAGACGCTTCCAGGCTTCTTTCGCTGACTGCTCCATCAAGGACTATGAATTGGGTGGGACGTATTGCAAGGGCGGGGGGAAACTACGGACGCATGTGGAAAAGTCAACCTTGAACGCGCCTCCTCCGGCATGTAGGTTTCCCGGCCTTACTTTCGAGGGCAGCATGGGGAAGCCGACATATCGACCGCGCAACCGGCGGCGCATCAATAAGCATGGGTTCCGGGCCCGCATGAAGGACAAGTGGGGCCGTGCGACGCTCGGACGGCGCCGCAAGAAGGGACGGAAGCGGCTCACCGTGCAGCTCCCGTCCAAACACCGGAGCGGTTGACGCGCGAGCGGTATCCGTCCCGCGTGCGACTGCCGCGCGGGGCCGATCTCGTGCAATGCTGGGAGAGCGGTCGTCGGGTGCGGATGCGCCGTTTGGACGTCGCCTGGCGTCCCAATTCGCAGGGCCACGCGCGGGCGGGGATCGTCGTTCCCCGTTTCGGAGAAACCGCGGTGGCCCGCAATCGTTTGCGGCGGCGGGTGCGCGAAATCCTGCGCCGCGAGCTGCTGCGGACACTCCCGGCGATCGATCTGGTGGTACGAGCGAAGCCCGGCGCGTACACCGCACGGTTTGCGGAGCTGCGCGCCGAATTGGCCGATGCCACCGGACGGATTCTCGCATGAATCCACGCGTCTGGCCACGGCTGGCGGTGATGGGGATGATTCGTGCGTACCAGTTGACGTTGTCGCATCTGATGTTCACGCAGTGTCGCTTCACGCCGTCCTGCTCGCGCTACACGTACGAAGCGGTGGAGCGGTACGGCGCGCTGCGGGGGAGCTGGCTCGGCGTGAAACGCATCCTGCGGTGCCACCCGTTTCATCCGGGTGGTTACGACCCGGTTCCTTAGGACGAATCCTTGGATCAGCGACGCGTCATCGTAGCGGTCTTTCTGATGCTCGTGATAGCCATCGTGCCGAGCATCATTTTCAAGCCGAAGCCGGTGCCTCGCGCCCCGGGTGCGGCACCGGATACCGGTGGTACCGCCGTCGCGCCTGTGGAATCCGTGCCGGCAGCAGCCGTGCCTGCGCCGTCGGTCAATCCGCCCATCCGTCCATCTGCTCAGCTCGCCGCCGAGACGGTCTGGGTGACGAGCCCTCTCTATCGCTTCGGGTTCAGCACGCGCGGGGCGCGCCTGGTCACGGCCGAGCTCCAGCAGTATCAGTCGTTCGCGCGCGGCGATTCGGGCCGGCGCGTCCAGCTGATTCCCGCGGCCGCCGCGCCGCTGGGGCTGCGGCTCGTAATGGGGTCGGACACCGCTTCGCTCGCCGAGGTGGCGTTCGCACCCAGCCGGCCTACCCTGGCCGTCGCCGGGGGAGACACGGCCCTCACGTTTACGGCGCCGCTCGGCGCGGGCAGCATCACCCTGCGCTACCGATTCATCGCCACCGACTATCGGTTTACGGTAGACGGCAGCATCGAGGGGCTGGGCGGCACCGGTGCTGTACTCCTTGTGGACCTGGGACAGGGGCTGCGCTCGGTCGAGGCGGATCCGCTGACCGACTATCGGGAGTACGCGGTCGTCACCAAAGCCGACAAGACGCAGAAGACGACGTTTGCGTCCCTCGACCCAGGCGAGCGCGCGGTGATGGAAGGGCCGTTCGAGTGGGTGGCGCTGAAGTCGAAGTACTTCTTCACGGCCGTGCTCGCCCCGGAGCAGAACGCCCGGCCGTTCGCCGGCGCCGTGGCAACCGGGATGGAGCGTACACCGGTGCCCGTGGCGTCCCTGTTCGGCACCCGCACGTCGGCGCTCGCCACTCGGGCGGCGGTGCTCACCACGCTCTCGCTGCCGCCGGCGGGCCACTTCCGGTTCGACGTGTACGCCGGGCCGTTCGAGCATCAGCGCCTGTCGCAGCTGGGGCACGGCCTGGACGACGCCAATCCATACGGCTGGTCGATCTTCCGTCCGATCATCCATCCGGTATCGCTGGTCGTCGTGAGCATCCTGTTCTGGATGCACGAGCGCCTGCACCTCGCCTACGGGTGGGTGCTGGTGTTCTTCGGGGTGCTGGTGCGGATGCTGCTGTGGCCGCTGCAGCAGAAGGCGATGGAATCGCAGATGCGCATGCAGGCGGTGCAGCCCCTGATGACGGACATCCAGGCGCGGTACAAGAACGAGCCGGAAAAGCTGCAGCGCGAGATGCTGAAGTTGTACAAGGACCACAAGATCAACCCGTTCGGCGGGTGCCTGCCGATGCTCCTGCCGATGCCGGTACTGCTCGCGTTGTTCTTCGTCTTCTCCAATACGATCGAGTTCCGCGGCGTGCCGTTCCTGTGGCTGCCGGATCTCTCCCGCCACGATCCGCTCTACATCATTCCGGTCGTGATGGGCATCTCGATGTTCGCTGTGTCGAAGATCGGCCAGCGCGGCATGCCGCCCAATCCCCAGATGAAGACGATGCTGTACGTGATGCCCGCGATGATGACGTTCATCTTCCTGCGCCTCGCCTCGGGACTGAATCTCTACTACGCGGTGCAGAACCTGATCAGCCTGCCCCAGCAATGGCAGATCTCCAAGAAGCGCATGGCGGCGCAGCAGCGCCCCTAACGGGGCGGGAGCCCCCCTCACCGGAGCCAGGGTGCTGTCCGACCCGATCGTCGCCCTCGCGACGCCACCCGGCCGCGGCGCGCTCGCGCTGATCCGGCTCACGGGCCGCGGGGTGTTCGACCTCGCGGCGCGCGTCCTGCAGCCGTTTCACCCGGAGCCCGCGCGCTGCGTGGCCCGGGCCCGCCTGCACCACCCTCAGAGCCGCGACCCGATCGACGACGTCCTCGTGGTTTGCTTCCCGGGTCCCGGGTCGTATACCGGGGAGGACGTGGTCGAGATCTCGACGCATGGCGGGCTGCTCGTCCCGGCCGAGGTGGTCGCCGCCTGCGTAGCGGCGGGGGCCCGGCCCGCGGCCCCGGGGGAATTCACGCGCCGCGCGGTCCAGAACGGCAAGATGGATGTGCTCCAGGCCGAAGCGACTGCCGATCTGATCGACGCGGGCGCGCCGGCCCAGCGGCGCCGCGCGTTGCAGCAGCTCGAGCGCGGCTTGTCGCGCCGGCTGGAAGCCCTGCGCGACGAGATCCTCGAGCTCGAAGCCTTGATCGCCTACGACATCGATTTCCCCGAGGAGGATGAAGGTCCTGTGAGCGCGGACCGCGTCGCACGCGCCTGGCGCGCGACCCATGAGCGGATCACGCGCCTGCTGGCCACGGCACCTCACGGTGAACGGCTCCACGCCGGAGCGCTGGTGGTCGTCGCCGGGCCGCCCAATGCCGGGAAGTCGTCGTTGTTCAACGCGTTGCTGGGACGCGAGCGCGCCATCGTCACCGATATTCCGGGGACCACCCGCGATGCGATCGAAGCGCAGGCGGTCATCGACGGCCTGCCGTTTCGACTGGTGGACACGGCGGGCCTGCGCGACAGCGATGATCGCGTCGAGCGGCTGGGGATCGAGGTGAGCCGGCGCTACCTCGGGGCGGCGGACCTGATTCTCTTCTGCGACACCGGGGAAGGGGGAACAGGGAAGGCGGAAGGGTCAGCTCGCGAGCAGTTCCTGGCGCAGTGCTCGGCTCCCGTGGTTCACGTCCGGACGAAGGCAGACCTCCCTGAACCGATCGCCCGACCGCCTGACCGCCCGATCGCCGACCGGCCGTCCGTCGCTGTCTCCGTCGTCACCGGTGAAGGACTGCCTGAGCTTCACTCCCGCCTCGTGGAAGTGGCGTTCGGGGGCCTCGTCGCCCTGGGTGATGTGGAGCCGGTGGTCACGCGGGAACGCCACCGCGTGGCGCTGGAGCGGGCGCTGCGGGAGCTCGAG
>Ga0153915_10006559_pt1 | contig 10918 bp, 11 predicted proteins | sample Opewatmetagenome_2_FD_107003 | JGI IMG/M metagenome (GOLD analysis project Ga0153915, IMG submission 107003) | Freshwater wetland microbial communities from Ohio, USA - Open water 3 Core 3 Depth 3 metaG | ecosystem: Environmental > Aquatic > Freshwater > Wetlands | place: USA: Ohio, Lake Erie...
ATCTTGATTTGTTCAAACCTCCCCAAGAAATAAGAGAGCTGAATTTACTTCAGGAGTTGGAGAAAAACCCTATCGTTTCACAGCGGGACTTGTCACACAAGTTTGGGATAGCCCTCGGGGTAACAAACGCGTGTTTGAAAAGGATGGCGAAAAGGGGTTGGATTCGTATTATGAATTTAGATCATCGTAGGATCGGATATTATTTAACTCCAAAGGGTTTGGCTGAGAAAACAAAACTCACGCTCCGTCTCGTTTCTTGGACAGTGCAGCATTATTCCTCTTTAAAAGACATCATTGGGGAAAGGTTGCTAGAAATGCAAAATAAAGGCGTTAAACGGATCGTGTTCTATGGAGTAAGCGATGAGATGGAAATTGCCTATGTAACCCTTCAGGGGTCGAGTCTTGAACTCGTCGGAATCGTTGAAGATGAAAAGAGGATGAATAGAAGGGAAGTATTTGGTTTTGAATTAAAGGGAGTGGATCAGATTGAAACGTTGAAACCTGACGCTGTCTTGATTACCTCTCTTACAGATCTGGATGAAAAAGAAGAGAATTTAGGAAGGCTCCTTGATTTTAAAAGAGTCCGGATTGCTGATATTTCAACTTCTAAGGGGATCAATAAGTCGAGGTGACAATGGATATAAGAGGAAGTCGAATTTTGGTGATTGGAGGGGCAGGCTTTATTGGTTCTCATGTGGTGGATGAACTAATTAAAGAGGATTTAAAGGAGATTGTGGTTTATGATAATTTCTGCCGAGGGGTATTAAGCAATTTAGAAGAAGCCCAAAAAGATCCTCGCGTGAGAATCTATGAGATCGGAGGAGACATTTGCCAGACAGACATTTTAGACTCTGCCATGAAAGAAGTGGATTATGTCATCCACCTGGCAGCCCTATGGCTTCTCCAATGCTATGAATACCCGCGGGCTGCTTTTGATGTGAACGTAAGGGGAACGTTTAATGTTTTGGAAGCCTGCGTAAGAAATAAGGTGAGAAAATTGATTTATTCGTCTTCCGCGTCAGTTTATGGTGATGCGATTGAAATCCCCATGACAGAGGATCACCCGTTTAACAACAAAACCTTCTATGGAGCGACAAAAGTGGCAGGGGAACAAATGTGCCGTGCATTCTATCACCGCTACGGTCTTAATTACGTCGGTCTTAGATATATGAATGTCTATGGTCCCCGCCAGGATTATCGAGGAGCCTACATCGCAGTCATCATGAAGATTCTGGATAGACTCGATAAGGGACTTCCTCCCATTGTTTATGGAGACGGGTCTCAGGCCTATGATTTCATCTACGTATCCGATTGTGCGAAGGCGAACCTATGTGCCATCAAGTCAGATATCACCGATACCTTCTATAATGTCGGGCGAGGAATTCAGACAACCATTAAGGAACTTACCGAGACGATTCTTCAAATTACCCGCAACGGTTCCAATATTCAATATGAGCCAGAAGGCACAACTTTTGTGAAGAATAGGGTGGGGTGCCCCAAGAAAGCAGAGGCTGAAATCGGCTTCAAAGCTCGGGTCGCATTGAGAGAAGGTCTCGAGAGATTGATCGAGTGGCGGAGAAACCATAAAGAAGAAGTATTGCTCCGACGTCAAGAGGTAGGTTTAGAAGATGATTAAACAGCGAAATATCGATATTTCTCATCCAGATACGGGCGAGGAAGAATGGGAAGCTCTGAAGGAGCCTCTTGTGACGGGTTGGCTCACACAAGGACCAAAGGTTGCAGCTTTTGAAAAAGCCTTTGCTAAGCGCCATGGAGTAAAATATGCCTTTGCCACAACCAGCTGCACAACTGCCCTTCACTTGATTTTGACTGCGCTTGGAATAGGTCCCGAAGACGAAGTGATCGTACCAGCGTTCACCTGGGTGTCAACAGCCAATGTCGTTCTATATTGTGGAGCGACGCCTGTTTTTGTCGACGTGGATCGCACCACCTTCAACATCGACGTCGCCCAAATTCCTAAGAGGCTCAGCAAAAGGACAAAAGCTATCCTTCCAGTACACCTTTTCGGTCTCTGTGCGGATATCGATGCCATTGCAGAAGCCGCTCCGGGTATTTCCATTATAGAAGATGCTGCCTGCGCATCAGGGAGTGGATATAAGGGGCGACCCGCTGGGTCCTTAGGCGTTGCGGCGGCTTTTTCCTTCCACCCCCGAAAATCAATCACAACTGGAGAAGGAGGCATGGTAACTACCAACAATGAGGAGCTCGCCAAAAAGATTAATTCCTTGCGTAATCACGGCGCCAGTATTTTGGAAGAAGAACGCCACCGGAGTTTCGAACCCTATCGTCTACCTGAATTCAACTTACTGGGATTCAATTACCGCATGACAGACCTACAAGGAGCAGTGGGGATGGTTCAGCTTTCCAAACTCGACCGTTACATTGAGGAGCGCAAAAGTTGGGCCGATTTTTACAGAAAAGAATTGAGAGACATCCCTTGGTTGCATCTCCCTGCTATCCCACATGACTATAAACATGGATGGCAGGCATACGTTTGCTATATTGATGAGAACAAGTCTCCGATGCCACGGAATGACATAATGAGAATTCTTCATACGAAAGGAATTAGTACTCGTCCGGGAACGCATGCGGTTCACATGTTGGGGCTCTACAGGCAAAGGTTTCATCTTACCCCGGATGATTTTCCGGGTGCTCGAGATTGCGATCGTTACAGCATGGCCATCCCTCTTCACAATCGGATGGTGGCCGAAGATTATGAATACGTGGTGAAGGCGATCAAAGGTCTGAGATAAATCCTATGTGTGGCATTGCAGGAATTTTCAATTTGAATGGGGAACCTGTTTCACCCGTCTCCCTCCGGAGAATGACGGATGCGATTAAACATAGAGGACCGGATTCGGAGGGATTCTATGTCGACAGTTTTATTGGGCTCGGACATCGTCGACTTGCTATCGTCGATCTTTCTCGTGCTGGACACCAACCTATGGTTACAGATGATAAGGCATTCGCCATTACATATAACGGTGAGATTTTCAATTTTCAAGATTTGAGAACAGAATTGGAAACCCTTGGGCATAAGTTTAATTCTAGAACTGATACCGAAGTCGTTCTTCATGCTTATGCTCAATGGGGAGAAAATTGCGTTCACCTGTTCAATGGTATGTTTGCTTTTGCTATTTGGGATCGGTCGCGACAGGAACTTTTTATTGCACGTGATCGCTATGGAATCAAGCCGCTCTATTATACTTTTCATGGGCCGACATTCTTATTTGCATCAGAGCAGAAAGCGATATTGGCCTATCCTGAAGTTCCGAAGACGGTTGATCCCGAGGCATTGCTGGAGTATTTTACGTTTCAGAATATATTCACTGATAAAACTTTTTTAAAAGGGGTCAAGATTTTTCGGGCTGGACATTGGGTCAAATTGTCCTTGGGCCGTCTGATAAATGCTTTAGAACTGCACCAATATTGGGATTTTCATTTTAAGGAGCCTGACCAGCCAGCGCGTGAGGAAGAATATATAGAGGAGCTTGATCGTCTCTTCCGGCAGGCGGTTAAGCGTCAACTAGTGAGTGATGTGGAAGTAGGTTCCTACTTAAGTGGTGGCATGGACTCTGGATCAATCACGGCTGTTGCCGCCACACAGCTTCCTAACATCAAGACCTTCACCTGTGGTTTTGACCTCCATTCCGCATCTGGTTTGGAACTGGGATTTGACGAACGAGAAAAAGCTGAGCTGATGTCCTATCTGCTCAAAACCGAGCACTATGAGATGGTTTTGAAGGCTGGGGATATGGAAAAGGCCCTTCCTAAACTTGCTTGGCACCTTGAAGAACCTCGTGTTGGGCAGAGTTACCCTAACTTTTACATGGCGCAACTCGCTTCAAAATTTGTGAAGGTGGTGCTTTCGGGAACAGGGGGAGATGAACTTTTTGGGGGGTACCCCTGGCGATACTACCGTGCTGACATGAACGACGACTTTGAGGGTTATATCGATAAGTACTATATTTTTTGGCACAGGTTGATTCCAAACCGGGCAATCCAAGAAGTATTTCTTCCTATTCGAAATGAAACACAACATATATGGACAAGAGACATTTTTCGGGATGTGTTTCAAAGTCATCCCTTGAAAGTCACCCGTCCAGAGGACTACATTAATCATTCACTCTATTTTGAGGCGAAGACTTTTTTGCACGGTCTTTTTGTTGTAGAGGACAAACTGAGCATGGCCCATAGTCTAGAGACAAGAGTCCCTTTTCTGGACAATGACCTTGTCGACTTTGCAATGCAGGTTCCCGTGAGGTTCAAACTGAGAAACCTAACGGAGGTGATTAGACTTAACGAAAATGAACCAGCACCTAAGCCCCAAAAGTACTTTCAGAAAGTAGGAGACGGAAAATTGCTTTTACGAAAGGTGATGGAGCGCTACATTCCCTCTGATGTTACCAATGGGAAAAAACAGGGTTTTTCTGCCCCGGACGCCTCTTGGTTCAGAGGCGAAAGCATCGATTACGTGCGGAGAACCGTCTACAACGACCGCGCCAATATTTACCAATTTATGGATAAAGAGGCTGTGCGAAGACTTGTCAACGAGCATCTCCAGGGAAAGCGAAACCGAAGACTCTTCATCTGGTCATTATTGAATTTTGAGCAGTGGTGCAATCATTATTTGTAAAACTGATGGAGTAAAGATCAAAGATGGAGGCGATCCAATTGACAAAGGAACATGAGGGAGTGTATGAAGCTTTTCTTCAAAGACATCCCTATGCCCTCTTTTACTATTCTTTGAAATTTAAGAAGTTTCTCGAGGACCTCCTGAAGTGTCAGTCGAAGTATTTGGTCGTTATTGAGCGTGGAGAGATGAAAGGTGTGTTTCCGATGATGAAAAAGGAAGGAGAGTACGGCTCCGTTTACAATTCCCTTCCTTTTTACGGGAGCCACGGGGGGATCATAGCCGATGACGAGGAAACCTTTTTTCTCTTGGCCCGTACCTACAACCGGCTACTTGATGAGGAATTAGTGACTACATCCACAGTCATTTCTAATCCGTTTATCGAAAACACTTGCCTCAAATTGAAACATCACATCGTTGATGAAAGGATAAGTCAATTTACGGAACTCTCATTTATTGAAAAACCTGAAGAAGAACTCATCTCAAAGATCGAATCAACAGCAAGAAGAAATGTGAGAAAGGCGACAGCAACCGGTATAGAGGTGAGGGTTGATAATAACTGTATTGAATTTCTGAGAAGGATACATGAGGAAAATATGCAAGCTGTTCATGGAAAACCAAAACCGAAAGAGTTCTTTTCTCTCATTGGAAAACATTTCAAGTCAGGCCAAGATTACCACCTTTACATTGCTACATGGAAGCAAGAGCCCGTGGCTGCCCTCTTACTTTTCTATTATAACGGAATCGTGGAATATTACATTCCGGCCATCGTAGAGAAATTTCGATCCTATCAGCCGCTCGCTCTGATTATTTACAGGGCCATGATAGACGCGTGGCATCGAGGTTTTAAGCTATGGAATTGGGGCGGAACATGGGTAACGCAAGAAGGAGTTTATCGGTTCAAGAAGAAATGGGCGGCGAGGGAGAAAAGATATTTTTATTATACTTATGTAAAAAATGAACAGATTTATCATTGTCGAAAGGAAGAATTAGTAAAGGAATACGAGAATTTTTTTGTAATCCCTTTTTCTGAGATTCGAGGAGGAGGAGATGGGCAGAATTAGGAAAGCAGTTATTTTTGGGACTGGCAGTTTGGCCGAGGTGGCTTACTTCTACCTTTCTCAGGATAGTAAGTACAAGGTCGTTGCCTTTACTGCCACCAGAGATTATATCCGAGCGCCGTCATTCCTTGGACTACCTCTTGTTCCATTTGAGTCGGTGGAGGATATGTTTCCCACCAAAGATCATGACATGTTTATTGCTATTGGCTATGTCCATTTAAATAAAGGTCGGGAAAGGTTCTACAACGAATCAAAAGCAAAAGGTTATTCACTTCTTACGTATATTAGTTCTAAGGCGACTGTTTGGAGTAAATTGGCAGGGGATAATTGTTTTATTCTTGAAGATAATACAATCCAGCCCTATGTCTCGATTGGAAATGACGTGATTATGTGGAGTGGGAACCACATCGGGCATCATTCCAGAATCGATGACCACTGCTACATCACCTCCCACGTGGTGATATCCGGGTACTGCCATATTAAGCCCTACACGTTCATCGGAGTGAACTCAACCGTGAGGGATAACGTTACAGTTGAGAGGGATAATATCATTGGCGCGGGAGCCCTCATCTTGCGTAACACAAGAGAAGGAGGGGTCTATGGGGAAGCGGGTACGCAGATGTCAGCAAAAGCAAGTTCAGAGATAAAGACGATCTAATCGGAGGGTCTTCCATTGAGGATCGATTTAAAAGAGCTTGAAGAACTGTATACGACCAATGTACAACGCTACGGTATCAATCCCATGAGTGTTGGGTGGAAGGATGCTGAATCACAGAGGTTGAGATTTAAAAAATTAGTCGAAGTGATCGAGAATGAGGAAGATAATATTGTAGTAAACGAGCTTGGCTGTGGTTACGGCGCAATGTTTCCTTTTTTAATTGAAGGCGGGTTTAGAATTGCACGTTATGTTGGGTATGATATCAGCCCCACCATGGTGGAGGTGGCAAGAAACCTCGTAAAGGATGATAGAGCTGAGTTCATCCGAGCAGAGTCCATTACCCGTGAGGCGGATTACTCCTTCACTTCTGGGATCTTTAATGTCAAGTTCAATATCGAGGCAATGGTTTGGGTCAAATATATCGAAGAGATTCTCGAAAACATGGATGAACATTCAAGAAGGGGTTTCGCCTTCAATATGTTGAGCACCTATGTTGACTTCCGGGAAGATCATCTCTTTTACGGAGACCCCTTCCATTTCTTTAACTTCTGTAAGAGGCAGTTTTCAAAGAAGGTATCCTTACTCCATGACTACGATTTGTGGGAGTGGACTATTTGTGTGAAAAAGTGAGGTGAGGCTCTCCTGTGTGGGAAAAGAAAAGTCTCATCTTCGGGCCAGATAAGAGGTACTCCTGGATGCAGTCTCATGCACAGCTGCCCACGGCAGATCATGTAGGAGGAAGTATCTACCGGATCTACTTTGCAAGTCGAGACAGCACAAATCGGTCTCACGTAGGTTATTTTGAAATAGATCTCGATGCGCCCCATCAAATCATAGCGCTAAGCGAAAAACCTGTTTTAGAACCAGGACCTCCGGGTTTTTTTGATGAACATGGTGTCTATCCTTCCTCCATCGTGAGTCAAGGGAATAAAAAATACCTCTATTATATCGGGTGGGTTAAAGGTGCCGAGTACCCTCTTTTTTATACGTCCGTTGGCCTTGCCATCAGTGAGGACGGGGGCCAAACCTTCCGGAAATATTCCCAGGCTCCGATCATAGGGAGAAGTGAGTATGATCCCTGTCTTGTGACATCTCCCTATGTGATCCTTGATAATGGTCTCTGGAGGATGTACTACGTATCTGGGATTAGGTGGGAAAGGGTTTTGAGTAAATTACAATCTTATTACCATATTAAATACGCTGAATCAAAGGAAGGATTATACTGGATTCGTCTAGGCAAAGTTGCAATAGGCTTCAAATCCGAAAGGGAGTCGAACATTGGACGGCCCTCCGTGATCAAGCGGGGCGACCTATTCGAGATGTGGTATTGTTACGTTGATGGGAAACCTTATAGGATTGGATACGCAAGGTCAAAAGATGGCGTTAGCTGGCAACGGAAGGATGAAGAGGTGGGTATTGATGTATCGGGGAACAGTTTTGATTCAGAGATGATGTGCTATCCCTTTGTCTTCATCCATGATAGGAAACAGTACATGCTATACAATGGAAATGCTTTTGGGAGGGATGGGATAGGTCTTGCTGTAAAAGAATTATAAAGGCCTTCGAGAATAAGAATGGTTAAAAGGTTTCTTTTCACTATTTTTTTTCTTTTACAGATCCCTTTTCTTGTATTGATGGTCGCTTTCGTACCGAAACGGAGAAAGGAACTAATATGGGGACCGGACCCGATCATCAATAATAAGTATTGGTCCGAGGCAATGAGATCCGTGGGATATTCATCAAAAACGCTCATGAGTTCTGTGTATAAAATAAACAAAAGAGAGGATTTTGATCTTTATTTTGATGATGTCACACCGAAGTGGATACGACCACTCCTTTTCAGGAAGGGTATGTCACTTTTTTTTGCATTCTCTTACATGATAAGGAATGCCTGCGTTGTTCACCTTCCTTTTTCAGGTGGTCCATTTGGTAATACTTTGCTTTGGAGACTCGAAGCCTATCTGTTTCACTGTGTAGGAATTAAGATAATCATTCTTCCTTATGGAAGAGATGCTTACTGCTACTCCCAGACTATAGACCCCTCTTTCAGGAACGCGCTCTTAATCAATTACGGGGAGTCGGCCCGCAGGGAACCCCAAATAAGAAGGCGTATTGAATTTTGGACGAGAAACGCTGATGCGATGCTTACAGGTTTCATAGTTGACGGTATGGGTCGTTGGGACGTACCCGTAAATAATATGATCTGTATCGATACATCGCTCTGGAAATCCAAATCTGTCTATTCATCCAACAATGGCGAAAACGGAAACGTGAGAGTACTTCACACTCCAAACCACCGAGGGGCAAAAGGCACGGAATTTTTAATACACGCCATAGAGAAACTTCGAGCAGAGGGTTTAAAGGTTGAACTTGTGCTTTTAGAAAATGTGCCAAACGATAAAATCCGTGAGATGATGCAGGAAGTTGATATATTGGCTGATCAATTCATTGCCACGGCTTATGCACTGAGTGCAATTGAAGGAATGGTCTCCGGATTGCCTGTCATGTCAAATCTCGAACACGAAGCCTATACACGGATATTCCGTCGATATGCTTTCCTTGATGAATGTCAATTTTATCCACAACTCCCGAAACCCTTGAATATAATCTGCGTACCCTCATAACAAAACCGCGACTTCGTGAACAGTTAGGACGAGCAGGTCGATTATATGTTGAAAAGTATCATTCCTTTGAGATGGCGCAGTATCTATTTGGTTCGATCTATAAAAAGATCCTTTTTGGCCAAGAAGTTGACCTGATGAATCTATTTCATCCATTAAAATCTGAATATAATTGTAGCAAACCAATGGTTCAGCACCCACTCATAGAGAACAGACTCCCGATTTCAGAAGGTGAGAAGTGTTAAAGAGGCTTGCAAAAGATATGGCCATTTACGGAGCTGGAGATTTTGCCTTCAGATTCGCCGCGTTTGCGGTCTTTCCGATATACGCTCATCTGTTCTCAGTAGATCAGTTCGGAGTTATGGAACTTGTAAATACCCTCGCGGGATTTGTGAGCATTTTCCTTGGCTTTGGAATCACAAACGCGGTGCAGCGTTTTTACTGGGATCCAAAAGTGAGCGAGGAGGAACGGCCGAGATGGGTAAGCACTGCTTTCTTTTCGCTCATGGGCTGGTCTGTATTATTCACCACGGGTGTGTTGCTTGCAGCTCATCTCTTACGCGGGAAAATTGAAGAGGAATACGGTATCTTATGGATTTTTATTCTCCTTTCACTTATCGGGAATATACCCATACAAATTCTTCAATACTGTCTCGATACTCTTCGACTCCATTTTGCCCCTTGGAAATTCATGCTGCTTTCTGGATGGAGGAATCTCTCAGGGGTTGCCCTGGGTCTGCTTTTTATACTTATGCTCAAGATGGGGCTTTTAGGTTTTTTTCTTGGCAATTTTTTGGCTCCTGCGATCTCGATTCCTATAGGGGTCTGGTTGATCCGCAAGGACCTCAAATGCGTATTTGATAGAAAAGTGGCAAAAGAGGTTCTGCAGTTCGGCTACCCATTCATTTTTGCAGGAGTTGCTTATTGGTTTTTCGGTTCTTTGGATCGGTGGATGCTTGGAACCCTCTCGAATAATGTTCAGGTGGGCCTTTTCAGCATTGCTTTTAAATTTGCCTCTCTCTTGGTTTTTATAAATTTTGCATTTGGCCAGGCATGGAGTCCCTTTGCTATCAAAATTTATGCTGACCATGAAGATTACAAGGCGATTTTCAGTCAAATCCTCTCCTTTCTTTTCTTTAGCCTTTCGCTCATTGGAATGGGCCTTGCACTCTTTGCAAAGGAACTTTTATGGCTGCTAACACCCAAATCCTACTGGCCTGCAGCGACCATTATAGGTTTTTTGGCAATGGGCATTGTGCTTTACGGAACCACACAAGTCACAGCACTTGGCATCTCTCTCGAAAAGAAGACCCATCTGATCTCTGTAGCTGCGTGGCTTACTGCAGCAGTTAACTTCGTCCTCAATTTGCTTCTAATTCCAATATGGGGAGCCTTAGGTTCAGGGGTGGCTATTTTTTTCTCATATGCAATCCTAACGAGTCTTTATCTTTATTGGACTCAGAGACTTCATCCTATTCCCCTTGAAGCTAAAAAATTGATTTTCTCACTCTGTATCATTTTTTTAACCCTTGGTTTTGTGTCTTATCTGAACAGCATTCCGTGGAGTGCTGCAGTTTTCCTGTACAAGCTCCTCTTCCTTACGTTAATATTGCTTCTCGGGTTTTTGATGCAGATAGAAGGGGTATCAGGTTTTCGGAGATTTTATGCACGTTACGTCAGCTGAACAAATGGAGATATATGAATTACGAAAACAGGTTATTTTACGCAACGGCATTTGATGTCTTTCTGCAGATTTACAGCTCAGACCAAGGGCAGAAAATGCTTTTTGTTTCTACTGAGGAAATTTTTCTGGAAGCTTATGGCATCTGAAAAATCCTTTTCTAAGGAAGGCATATGTCTCGGATACTGATCACAGGTGCCGCAGGGTTCATCGGGAGCCACTTGATTTCCACCCTGCGGGGCA
>Ga0153915_10006560_pt1 | contig 10918 bp, 6 predicted proteins | sample Opewatmetagenome_2_FD_107003 | JGI IMG/M metagenome (GOLD analysis project Ga0153915, IMG submission 107003) | Freshwater wetland microbial communities from Ohio, USA - Open water 3 Core 3 Depth 3 metaG | ecosystem: Environmental > Aquatic > Freshwater > Wetlands | place: USA: Ohio, Lake Erie...
GCCATGGCATCCGTGCCCGCCGCCGCGGCGGGGCGGAATCCGCAGTTCAGCAGGCGATACCAGACGCCGGCGGACGCCTTGTGATCGCTGAAGCCGAGCACTTCGTAGTAGTCCACCTTGCCCAGCGCGACATCCACAGGCAACGCGTTGGTGAGCACCGCGTCCTTCGTCGGATCCGGCGTTTCGTCGAACGGATGCACGTAGCCCACCAGCGCGCCTTGCGCGTGCGCAAGATCCGCAATTGCGCCGTTCGTGGGGTATGGGCTTGCAGCGGCGGTATTTGCATACGCCGAGTAGTCCGGAACCAGAAAGTGATCGCGCAGGCCCAGCAGGCCGAGATGTCCCCAGTAACTCGTGTGGAATTCCTGGGCGTGCGAAAGCAGCACCCCGCTCGTGGAAGCCTTGTCCGGCGCAGGAGAGAAGTAGTCGATGTCCGGAACGCGCTGCTCTTTGTTCACGACGAGGTTGAAGACCACGTCGAGGTCTTCCGCATCGGCCTGCCGCACGAGACGCTCGGGCGTGTTGCGATAGGTGCCGCCGTAGTTCATGTGGACGTGAACGTCCGCGCTGACCCAGCGCTCGCTCCACTTGTCCGGCAACGCCAGCGGCTGCAGTGTCACACGCATGTTCCGTGTTTCACCGGCCCCGATCTGCACGGTACGGTGTTCGACCCGGTGCTCAGGCCCTCTCCAGATTGTTACGGACGCGATGCCGACGGGCAGTGTGATTTTCGCGCTACCACTGGAGTGAAAGTAGTGCGTCTCGAATTTGGCATTGCGACGATCGAAGCTGTCGTCAGCATGCACCCACGCATCGTCCGGCGCGTAGGCGCGCCCGTCGGCGGCCACGATCGCGACGCGCGCAGCAACGGGCTGATTCCCGGCGCTCGACGTGTCGAGTCGGAGCTCGCCCATCGGTTGCCGATAGTGTCTCTCCCGGATCTCGAGGCGACGTTGCGCACCACCCGGCAAGTCCAGCAGTCCGATTTCCGTCGAGCCGCTGCGGTTCGAGATGAATGCGATGCGCGATGCGTCCGGTGACCAGCGCGCCCCAGTGATATCGAACTCGCCATACGTCAGCGGAATCGGATCGCCGCCGCCCGCGGCTCTCGTCATCCACAACTGATGCCACTGCCGGCCGGCGTACGACGAATACAGCACGCGTTTGCCGTCGGGTGACCACTGCGGGCGAGCTTTCCATGTGGTTTCCTCGAGGCGCACGGACACCGGTTCTGCCGTGGCTGAGAGTGCGCGCCTCCACAAACCGCCCGTGCCGTAGATGGCTTCCGGATTACCGACGTAGATGAGCTCCTTTCCGTCCGGCGACCACGTGGGGCTCAGTTCATGATCGAACGCGCTGTAGTAGTAGCGCGGCGTCTGGCTGCGACGCTCGGGCCACACGGCGCTGCCGTTCAGTCCTTCTGCAGTCGCTGTGCCGACGAACACGTGAAAGTGGCCGGTGCCCGCAGTTGAAACCCACGCCACGCGCTGGCCATCGGGCGACCATCGCGGCTCGACGTTCACCGCGCGATTGTGAGTGAGCAATGTCACCGCGCCAGAAGCCACGTCGACTTGCGCAAGCTCCATCGCATCGGCGTCATATCGAACGAAGACGATGCGCGTGCCGTCCGGAGACCAGTCCGGCTGAAAATCGTATCCGGGGCCGGACGTCAGCTGCTCGGCGACGGTGGAATCGAGACTCTGCTTCCACAGGCTGCCTTGCATCGAATAAACGAGCGAGTGCCCATCCGGCGCGAACGCGACTGCGCTCGGCCCGCTCGTGAGCTGAGGCAGATACATTTCCCGAAAATAGTAGTTGTGCGGAACGTCGATCTGCGCGAGCACCGGCCGCCGTTGTGCTTCGACGGCGGGCGCGGCGAGCGCAAAGATCAGCGGGGCTAAGGTTCCGAACGCGCGAAGGCCGAACCGCACTACCGTGTCTCCGCCAAGGCCTCCTGCATCGACTTCTCGAGCAGTCGCATGCCTTCGTCAGCGAGCGTCTCGTCGATCATCAGCGGCGGGATCAGGCGAATGCCGCTTGCGCCACACTCCAGCAACAGAAGGCCGTTCTGGAATGCACGGTGCACCAGCTTCGTCGCAAACGCTTTCGCAGGCGCCTTGGTCGTTCGATCCGTCACGAACTCGACGCCGATCATCAGCCCGCGCCCGCGAATGTCGCCAATGACATCGAAGCGCGTCGCGAGCTTCGCGAGCTGTTCCATCATGCGAAGGCCCACGCGTTGCGCGTTGTCCGCATAGCCATTCTTGACGAGATCGAGCGTGGCGAGTGCCGCCGCACAGCACAGCGGATTGCCCCCGTACGTGTTGGCATGCGCGCCCGGCGACCACTTCACCATGACGTGCCGCGCGCCCACGGCAAGCCCGATGGGCATGCCGGAGCCGAGGCCCTTCGCGAGCGTGAGAATGTCCGGCCGCACGCCTGTGTGCTGCCACGCGAACATTTTTCCGGTGCGGCCGATTCCCGCCTGCACTTCGTCGAAAATGAGCAGAATGCCGTGCCGGTCGCAGAGCGCTCGCAGCCCTGCAAGGAAGCCTTCCGGCGGCACGACGTAGCCGCCTTCGCCCTGAATGGGCTCGACCAGAATCGCCGCGATCTCGTCGGCCGGCACATTCCGCTCCATGAGCTGCTCGATGTACGCGATGACCGCGCGCGCCTGATCGTCACCCGCGAACAGCGGCCGATAGGGGTTCGGGTAAGGCACGTGCGTAACGCCGGGCATCGCCGGGAAGTAACGCTTCTGCTGCGTGTACTTGCTCGCCGTGAACGACAGCGCGCCCATCGTGCGCCCATGAAACCCGCCCAGAAAGCCGATGAATCGCGATCGGCCCGTCGCGTATCGCGCGAGCTTCAGGGCCGCTTCCACCGCCTCGGCGCCGGAGTTCGCGAAGAACGACATTGCCGGCCCGTTGACCGGGTCGAGATCGTGGATCGCTTCCGCAAGACGCACCTGGCCTTCATGCCAGTAGTCCGAGGAGATGTGCAGGAACTTGCCGGCCGCTTCCTGAATGGCGCTGACCACCACGGGATGACTGTGCCCGGTCGAGCACACGGCGATTCCGGCTGCGAAGTCGACGAATCGATTTCCGTCGACATCCCACACTTCGGCGCCGCGCCCATGGCTCATGACGAATTCGTAGTCGCGCACGTAGCTCGGCGAGACGACCTTGCGGTCGCGCTCGATCATCGCGCGTGCGTTCGGGCCGGGCAGGGTGGGTTTATTGCGAGCGTCGTTCATGGCGCCGATCTCCGGGTTCATTCAACGAGCGTCTGTGACTGCTCGCGTTGGTAGAGGGCTAGATAATACGCGGAGGCAATTCCCTTGCCGGTGTTGCCCGAGCCTTTCCAGCCGCCAAAGGGCTGATAGCCCGGCCACGCGCCCGTCGTGGCGCCTTGCGGGCGGTTCGCATAGGTGACGCCGGCTTCGATGTTGTCGAAGAACCAGCTCACTTCGGATGCATCGCCATAGAAGCCCGCCGTGAGACCGAGAGAGGTGCGGTTGGCGAGCGACATGGCCGTCTCGCGGTCCTCGACGCGCGCGAGCATCACGATGGGCAGGAACATCTCCTGTTGCCACAGGGCATGCGCAACAGGTGCTTCCGCAAGCGTGGGTGCGCAGAAGAAGCCGCGGGAGAGGGCGCCTTCGGTTACGTGCTTTCCGCCGCTGTGAATTCTGCCGCCACCGCTTTTCAGCTCGCTGATGAAGCGCGCGTAGTTGTTCCATGCGCGTTCGTTGATGACAGGGCCGAGCCAGTTTTCACGAAGGGTCGGGTCGCCGATGCGGATGCGCGCCATCTCGGCGACGAGTCTTTCGATCAACTCGTCCGCAACGGATTCGAGCACGTAGATGCGCGAGGCGGCTGAGCACTTCTGGCCGCTCAACCCGAATGCCGAGCGCGTAATGCCAATCGTCGCCCGATCGAGATTTGCGCCTGCCGTGACGATAACGGGATTCTTGCCGCCCATCTCCGCGATACAGGGCCGTGACCACGTGCCCGAGCTCATGCGGCGCTGGATCTGCATTCCGACTGCGTGCGAGCCGGTGAACGTGATGCCCGCAATGTCCGCATGGTTCACCAGGGCTTCGCCCGTGACCAGCCCGCTGCCGGAGACGTAGTTGAATACACCGGGCGGAATGCCCGCGTCATGCAGGCAGTCCGCCAGCATGCGCCCTGACCAGGGCGTATCCATCGAACCTTTCAGCACCACGGTGTTACCCGTGACGAGCGCGGCGGCGACAGGCCCGCCGGCGAGCGCGAACGGAAAATTGAACGGCGTGATCACGCCCCACACGCCGTAGGGCTTCATCACCGAGCGATTGTGGCTGCGATAATCCGTCAGCGGATCATCCGGCAACGCGTGATCGAATTTCTGCCGCTCGTAGTCGTCACAGTACACGGTGAAGAAGTCCGCGGTCTCCTGCACTTCACCGAGCGCTTCCATGCGGTTCTTGCCCACTTCCAGCGCAACGGCCGCGCTGATCTCGAAGACGCGCTCTTCGATCAGCGCCGCCGCACGCCGCAGAATGCGCATGCGCTCCGGAGCAGGCGTGCGTCTCCAATCCGGAAATGCAGATTTGGCAGCCGCCACGGCCTGATCGACTTCAGCCGGAGTGGCCTCCGGAAATCCGCCCAGCACCACTTTGCGATCGATCGGTGTGCGCAACTGATATGCAATTTCCGGCTCGCAGTTCCTGCCGCCGATGTAGTTGGAATGGACCTCGCCGAGCCTGCCGCGAACTTTCGCGAGCGCGCTGTCGAACCGCTCATGAAGTGCGGGCGGCGGGTCAAACATCGTTGAATAAGTGAGCTTGTAGTCCATCGTTCAGTCCGGCACTGTCGTCATATGGTGCAATCCTCAGGCGAACAGCAGGTCAGCAAGGCGCTCACCGATGAATGGGCGTGGGCCACCGGCAGCGCGGCGCTGCCTGTGAAGGCGGATGTCGTCGTTATCGGCGGCGGCATCGTCGGTACAACGGCCGCGTATTTTCTCGCACGCCAGGGCGTATCGGTGCTGCTTTGTGAAAAAGGCCGGCTTGCGGGTGAGCAGTCCGGGCGCAACTGGGGCTGGGTGAGGCAGCAGGGCCGCTCGCCCGTCGAGCTGCCCCTGATGATGGAAAGCCTGCGCATCTGGCAGGACTTCGCGCGCGACCTCGGTGAGGACGTGGGCTTCACGCAAGGCGGCTGTCTCTATCTGGGCGACACTCAGAAGGCCGTGGACACGTTCAGTGCCTGGTTGCCCAACGCGCGTGCTGTGGGCCTGGACACGCGGCTGCTGACGCAAAGCGAGCTGGCCGCCATTCTGCATTCCGACGCGAAGCGCTGGGTCGGTGCGCTCTACACACCGAGCGACGGACGCGCTGAACCCAGCCGTGCAGTACCGGCGATTGCGCGAGCAGCGCAGCGGGCCGGTGCGCGCATCGTGAGTCATTGCGCCGTTCGCGGCATTGAGCGCGCGGGCGGTCGAGTGAGTGCGGTGGTGACCGAACACGGTGTCGTGAACACGTCCACGGTGCTTTGCGCGGCCGGCGCGTGGACGAGCCTGTTCTGCCGCTCGCTGGACATCGCAGTGCCCCAGCTTCACGTCAAAGGCACCGTCGCGCGGACCGCGCCCACCACGCAAGTTCTGGAAGGCGAGGCATGGTCGTCGCACGTGGCCATCCGGCGGCGTGCCGACGGGGGTTACACGGTGGCACATGGCTCCGTGCTTCATCATTCGCTGGTCCCCGCGACGTTTCGGTTCGCCACGAAATTTTTTCCGGCCTTTCGGCAGGAGCATGGTGCCATCCGGCTGCGGCTCGGCGCCGACTTTCTGAACGCCTTGAAGACGCCGCGACAGTGGGATCTGAACGCCGAGTCGCCATTCGAACGCGAACGCGTGCTCGACCCGCCGCCGGACGCGCGCGTGCTCGGCGAGATGCGCCAGGCGCTTGCTCGCTGGTTCCCCGAGATCGCCCCGGCACCGTTTGTCGAGACGTGGGCCGGTATGATCGAGAGCTCGCCGGACATTCTGCCCATCCTGTCTGCGGTGGACGGGCTCGCGGGATTCTTCGTGGCGACCGGATTCAGCGGGCACGGTTTCGGCATCGGGCCGGGGGCCGGCCGATGGGCGGCGAGCCTGGTCACGGGCCGGGCAAACGCGGCCACGCTCGCACCTTTCCGACTCAGCCGCTTCTTCGATGGCTCACCGATTCGGCCCGGGCCGACCATCTGAGTGCTCCCGTGTTGTTGAACGCTCGTATAGTATGGCCCCGGGGTCGAATCAAACGAAAGTCTTAGATCGCGGTCCAGCCTTTGAGCTACGACGTCATTGTTGTCGGTGCGGGTCACAACGGGCTGACCGCTGCGGCTTACCTGGCCCGCGGGGGGCTGAAGACGCTCGTGCTCGAGCGGCGCGAGGTCGTCGGCGGCTGCGCTGTCACGGAAGAAGTGGACGCACAGCGGGCACCCGGCTGTCGTGTCTCCACGGCATCCTATATCGCCAGCATGCTGCGACCGGAAGTCATCCGGGACCTGAAGCTCGGTTCCTATGGCTTGAAGATGGTCGCCTGCGAACCGGGAGTGCAGGCCGCTTTCGAAGACGGTGACGTGGTGGCGTGGTGGAACGATCGCGAGCGCATGCGCCGCGAGCTCGCACGCATCGCGCCACAGGACGTGGAGCGGTTCTTCGAAACCGAACACACTCTGCAACGGCTCGCAAGCTTTCTCGAGCCGTTCTTCATGGAACCGCCGCCGGACGTGCGCGCACGGGGCTTCCGCAGGGCGAAGGAGATGCTGCGGCTCTTCTCGCGTCTGCGCGGTGTCCTGGGCCCGGACGTCGAAGGCCTCACGGCATTTCTCACCGGCTCGCTCGGCTCGTTCCTGGACCGGCGCTTTGCGTCCGGGAAGCTCAAGCGCCTCATTCTTGCGAACAGCGTGTACGGCAAGCACGGCGGGCCGTATCAGCCGGGCACGGCAATGGGCCTGCTGTTTCATCTGCTCACGGGCGGGGAAAGTCGGCAGCCCGGCTATCAGGGTCACGTCATCGGCGGCATGGGTGCCATCACGGCGGCTATGCGCGCCGCCTGTACCGATCTTGGAGTGGAGATTCGCACCCGTGCGCCGGTGGCCCGCATCAATCAGTCCGGCGGCAAGGTGCGCGGGGTGACGCTGGAATCCGGCGAGTTCATCGAAGCGCCGCGCGTTGCCTCCAATGCAGATCCCAAGCGCACCTTTCTGCAAATGATGGCGCCGGCGGACCTCGACGAGGACTTCCGCAACCAGGTGCGTGGCATTCGCATGGCCGGGCCCTGCGCGAAAGTGAACTTCGTGCTGGGCGAAGAGCCGCGTGTCACCGGCATGCCGGCGGACCGCGGCCAGGCGGAGCGTTCGTTCTTCACACTCGTGCCGACGCTGCAATCCGCCGAAGACTGCTACAACGCCTCACAACGCGGCGAAGTGGCCGAGAATCTCTGGGTGGACTGCGTGCTCGCCTCGAACGTCGACCCCACGCTTGCACCCGAAGGCCGGCACATGCTCACGTGCTTCGTGCAGTACCTGCCGTGGGAGCCGGCGGCAGGCAGTTGGAATACATTGCGCGAATCGCTGGGAGATCGTGTCACGGCCATCATCGGCCGGTACGCGCCAAACGTGCCCGGCAGCGTCATTGCGCGGCGTGTGTTGACGCCGCTCGATCTCGAGACCACCTTCGGCATTACCGAGGGCAACATCTTTCACGGCGACCTGTCGATCGACCAGATGTTCTTCATGCGACCCTTGCCCGGCTGGAGCCGCTACCGCACGCCGGTCGCGGGACTGTATCTCTGTGGAGCCGGAACGCATCCCGGTGGCGGTGTGACGGGCGCGCCGGGCCATAATGCCGCTCACGTGATGCTGCAGGATCACACACCGTGAATCCGACGGGAGTCTGAAGTGAATGAAGCGCAAACGATCGCACGCCCGAGGCAACTCGTCCCGGTGCGTTACCGCATCCTCGGCATGCTCTTCGTTCTGAGCTTCGTCAACTACTTCCTGCGCAACAATCTGTCCGTGGCGTTGCCGACCATTCGGCAGGAATTCAATTTCAGCAGCGCCGAGCTCGGCTGGATTCTCGGCAGTTTCAATCTTGCGTATACCCTGTTTCAGATTCCAGGCGGCGTGTTCGGTGATGTGCTGGGCTCACGCCGCGCGCTGACCTTCATCGCGGTGAGCTGGGGTCTTCTCACCGCGCTGACCGGCTTCCTTCCCGGCGCCATGGCGGCGTCGGCGACCGGCGCATTGGTCGCCTTCATGGCGGTACGGTTTCTGATGGGCATTGCGAACGCGCCGATGTATCCGGTCTCCGCCGGCGCCATCGCTCACTGGTTTCCGCCGGCGCGCTGGGCGTTTCCGAATGCGGCGCAGAGCTCGGGGCTGACACTGGGCCAGGCGGCTCTCGGGCCCGTCGTCACGATGCTGATCATCCAGTTCGGGTGGCGCGAGTCGTTCTACGTGCTCGCGCCCGTCGGCATCATCGCGGGTGCATGGTGGTGGTGGTACGGGCGGGACACGCCGGAGCAGCACCCCGCCGTCACGCCGGAAGAGCTTGCCGTGATTGCCACCGGCCGCACGCCGCCCGCCATCGGCGACACAGGTCCGGGCGGATGGCGAAAAGTGCTGTTTCATCGCGACGTGCTGCTGCTCGCGGCCGCGTATTTCTGCATGAATCACGTGTTCTACATTTTTTCGCAATGGCTCTTCACTTATCTGGTGGAGGAGCGCGGTTTCAAATTGCTCGAGAGCGGCTTCCTCTATGCAATGCCGTTCATTGTGGGCGCTGTGCTCGCCTCCGTCGGCGGCGTGGTCTGCGACGTGCTGTGCAAGCATATCGGCCCGAAGTGGGGCTGCCGCTTGCCTGCCGTGATCGGTCTCCTGCTCGTCGCGGTGCTGCTGATGGCGGGCGCGGAGTCGCCGCACCCGTATGTGGCGGTCGTTCTGTTGTCGCTGTGCTTCGGGTTCACGCAGTTCACGGAAGGGCCGTTCTGGGCCGCTTCCACCTACATCGCCGGGCCGCACACGGCCTCCGCAACGGGCGTGTTGAACACGGGCGGGAATGCCGCGGGATTTCTCGCGCCGCTGGTCGGCGTGATGCTGGATCGATTCGGATGGCTGCCGACGCTGGCCAGTGGCTCGGCGTTCGCGGTGACGGGCGCGGTGCTGTGGTTGTTCATTCGCCTGGAGCCACCCGGATCTCAACGCACGGATAAAACGAAATGAATGGACCGAGGTCGATGCGCGCGATTCTGCCGTTGCTTGCAGTGTTCAGCATGCAGTGGTCTGCCGCTCATGCAGCCGATGCGCACAAACCGCGGGCGCGCGATCTCGGCGTGCCGTTCGTTGGAACGCCCGGCACGCTCAACGCGATCACGGACGTGGCCGGTGTCGAGGTCGGGAACGTCACGCTGATTTCGGGCAGCGGCGCGTTGAAAGCGGGCAGCGGGCCGGTGCGCACGGGCGTCACGGCGATTCTGCCGCGCGGGAAGACGAGCCCGCAGGATCCGGTGTTCGCCGGCTGGTTCACGCAGAACGGCAACGGCGAAATGACCGGCACGACGTGGGTGGAAGAGTCCGGCCAGCTGTGGGGCCCGGTGATGATCACGAACACACACAGCGTGGGCGTGGTTCGGGATGCGGTGATCGCATGGTCCCTGCAGCGATACAAAATCGATCTGGACGACTGGTGGTCGCTGCCCGTGGTCGCGGAAACCTGGGACGGCTGGCTGAACGACATCAATGGATTTCACGTGACGACCGAGCATGCCTTCACGGCGCTCGACACGGCCGCGCCCGGGCCTGTGGCCGAGGGCAATGTCGGCGGCGGCACGGGAATGATCTGTTATGAATTCAAAGGCGGCATCGGCACGGCCTCTCGCCGGGTCAAGGACACGGCGGGCGACTACACGCTCGGTGTGCTCGTGCAGTCGAACTTTGGCCGGCGCGCCCAGCTGATGGTGGCCGGCGTGCCGGTGGGGCAGGAGATTCCGGAAAATCCTGCGTATGCGTCGCGTGCGCGGCAGAGCGCCAGCAACGACATGGGCTCCATTATCGTCGTCATCGCAACGGATGCGCCGCTGCTGCCGCATCAACTCAAGCGCATCGCGCGGCGTGCCAGCATGGGCATCGCGCGAACCGGCGGCACGGCGAGCAATTCGTCCGGCGATATTTTCATTGCATTCTCCACAGCCAATCCGGGAGCGGGGGGCGCGGAAGGGCTGCCGTCCGTGAAGATGCTGCCCAACGACCGCATCACGCCGTTCTTCGAGGCCACCGTGCAAGCGACGGAGGAAGCCATCATCAACGCGCTGGTCGCGGCCGAGACGATGACGGGCGCGAACGATCGTCGCGTGATCGCGCTTCCTCACGACCGACTCGTGCAGTTGCTGCGCAAATACAATCGGCTTTCAAATGCGGCGGACACGGACAAGCCGCGAGCGCGTAAGAATGCAAACTGATCGGGACATCGCCGCAGGTCTTGCGCTGACGCGCAAGGCGTTTGCGGAAGCTCGCACGCTGCCCGGCGCGGTGTACACGTCCGAGGAAGTGTTTCGTCTCGAACAGCAGCGGCTGTTTACCCGGCAGTGGCTCTGTGTGGGCCGCGAAGCGGACATTCCGGCGGCGGGCGACTATTTTTTGCGGCAGATTGCCGGAAGCTCCGTGATCTTCCTGCGAGGCAAGGACGGAGAGGTTCGCGCGTTCTACAACGTGTGCCGCCACCGTGGTTCGAAACTGCTCGATGCGGCAAGCGGCACGGGTCTTGGGCGCGTGTTGTGCCCGTATCATTCGTGGAGCTACAACCTCGATGGCACGCTGCAGAACGCGCCGCAGATGAGTGAAGACTTCTGCAAGGAAAGCTTCTCTCTCGTGCCGGTGCGGCTCGAGCGCTA
>Ga0153915_10006561_pt1 | contig 10917 bp, 8 predicted proteins | sample Opewatmetagenome_2_FD_107003 | JGI IMG/M metagenome (GOLD analysis project Ga0153915, IMG submission 107003) | Freshwater wetland microbial communities from Ohio, USA - Open water 3 Core 3 Depth 3 metaG | ecosystem: Environmental > Aquatic > Freshwater > Wetlands | place: USA: Ohio, Lake Erie...
TCTATCGGAAAGGGTTGAGAGGGAGCGTTCAATTTCGTATCGCAGAGATTGTTTCATCAACTCGTTATCAGGGGTCGATTCGTGCTCGTTGGACATAATATCGAGCAGGCTGTTCTTATTATCATCTCCCTGTTTAAGGGGGGCATCCATAGAAACAGTGCGCCCGGCAATCTTTAAAGCGTAATCAACTTCATCAACATCCATATCAAGTTCGCTTGCAATCTCTTCTGCTGAAGGCTCGCGTTCGTACTCCTGCTCCAAAGTGCCAAAAGCTTTGCCGATTTTAGTTAATGCGGCTACACGGTTAAGAGGAATGCGCACCATTCTGGATTGGTCGGCAATTGCCTGCATAATGGATTGTTTAATCCACCAGACAGCATAGGAAATAAATTTGAAACCGCGTGTTTCGTCAAATTTCTGAGCGGCTTTAATCAAACCGAGGTTTCCTTCATTTATAAGGTCGCTAAGGGGTAAACCCTTATTCTGATATTGTTTTGCGACGCTGACAACAAATCTTAAATTTGCTTTTGTAAGTTTTTCCAACGCTTCCCGGTCGCCTTTTTTAATGCGGGAAGCTAATTCAATCTCCTCTTCGGGAGTGATAAGTTCAACTTTTCCAATTTCTTGAAAATATTTATCTAAGCTTTGGCTTTCTCTATTCGTAAATTGCTTAGTTATTTTCAAATTCTACTCCATAATTGTTAATGATATAACCATAAAACCAATATCCTTGTTCCCAGAAAAATGCTTAATTTGCCGAAAAAAGAGGAAAAAAGAATATTTCATCCTGCAAATATAACATAAAAACTCTTTTTTTTAAACAAAAAAATGCCGATTAAGGTTTATTAATAGAACCTTAACCGGCAGAAATAAGATTTATGCTCTTTTAATTTACTTTCTGAGACTGCAAAAGTACATTGTCAATAATCTCTTTGAAACTGCTTTTCGGAAGAGCTCCCTGAGCCATCTGCGGCTGGCCGCTTGCCGGAACAAATAAAAGGCTCGGAATGCTTCTTATTCCGAAAACTGCTGCAAGTTCCTGTTCCTGCTCTGTATTAATCTTGTAAATTTTAATTTTATCTTTATATTCATCCGAAAGCTCTTCAAGAATAGGGGCTACCATTTTGCAGGGGGAGCACCAATCGGCATAAAAATCTATAATTGCGGGAAGGGAACCTTCATATTTCCAATCCTGATTGGTTTCATAATTAAATACATTTTTCAAAAATGTCTCTTTTGTCAAATGCTCCGTCATTGTATTTTCTCCTTCTTTTTGATAAATAGGATGCTCCAAAAAGCAAAAAGGATTCAAATTTTAAGCATCTCTTCCGATAATATAATTGGTAAGTAATAAAAAAGTAAAAAAGCGGTATGACTGATAAAGATAAAATAAAATGGTTTGAGCTTGCAGTAAAATTTATGCTTGCCAAGAATATATTTCTTGTAATGAAATCAAGAGTAAAAGGGGAGGCAATGTGGGCTATAATCGATCAGCAAAACCATAAAGTCCTCAATTCGAACCTGGAATGGGAAGACGAGCTTCCGCTTGATAAAAGAGATGAAAATTTCAAGATAAGAACCCGCTTCGGGTTTGAATCCGCTGTAGGGCTCTTTGAACAATATAAAATGTTTGCCGCCTGACCTTACTGATAATCCGTAAAAATAATATTAACGGATTCCGCAGATTAAGCGAATTTCCGCAGAAAAAAATCTGCGTTCATCCGTCCAATCCGCGAAATCCGCGTTCTATACTTTTATCTATTTTTTGACAAACGTTTTGCCGTCTGCGCTAAGATTTTTCATATAAGTTTCAGGATCTTTCTTAAATTTAGCATCGCATCCTGCACAGCAGAAACCGATAACTTTCCCTTTGTATTCAACTGTCGGGGATTTCGGATTTACCTTGTTTCCCATAACCGGGCATACTTCATTCCAGATTTTTTTTGCCGCAGCTTTTTTTACTGTTGTTTCTGTTTTTGTTTTCTCTTTTGTCTGTTTTGTTTCCGTTTTCTGAGCGAAAACTGCCTGCATTGTGAATGCAAAAAGAACAAACAATACTGTAGTGAATAACTGTTTTTTCATGGTTTCCTCCATTTGAGTTTTGTTGTAGTTATAATTTACCTATGAATTTGGCGCCTTCATTATCTAAATTTTTTAAATATTTTTCCGGGTCTTTTTTAAATGTATCATCACATCCGCCGCAGCAGAAACCTATAAGTTTCCCTTTGTACTCAACTACAGGAGCTTTCGGATCGACAGGGTTTCCCATAACCGGGCAGATAGTATTCCATATTTTCTTGTTATCAGGAGTAACAAGCCGCGTTTGAGCGGCTGGCGCAGAAGAATTATTATCTCCTCCTTTAAGCTGATTTTCGGAATCAATAAGATATCCTCCGGATGCTGCAATTTCTTCTCCTTCGTTCAATCCGCTGACAACCTGATATTTATTGTCTGCTTTAGCGCCCAGTTTTATTTCCCTCATTTCAAATTCATTTGCCGATTTTTTTACCCATACAATATTTTTTCGTCCGGTTATTATTACCGCTTCAACTGGAACAGATAATACATTGCCGAGGTCTATTTTGAAGATGGATTCTGTAAAAAGATTCGGCTTAAGCTGATAACCGGGATTATTCACAATGGTTCTTACTTTTACAGTTCTGTTCTGCTGATCGGCGACGGGGTAAATAAAATCTACAATGCCGTTAAATGACTTATCTGAATAAGATTTGGTTGTTATCTTAACAGGCAGCCCTTTTTTAACAAAGCTCAAATCATCCGTGAACAATTCCGAGATATTCCAGAGTGTTGAAAGGTCGGCAATTTCGTATAACGAAGCCCCTTCGCTGATGTATGTCCCTTCGACAATTTTTTTCTCAAGTACATTTCCTTTGAAAGGGGAATGAAATGTAAAAATGGTTTTTACCTCGCGGCTCCGGGCAAGTTCGTCAACTTGTTCCTTTGTAAAACCGAGCAAGAGCAGTTTCTTTTCGCTTTGGCGCGCAAGCGAAGTATTCATGGAAAGTATAAATTCATTCTGCGCCTGTACAAGGTCAGGGCTGTAAATATCGAAAAGGGGAGCCCCTTCTTTAATCATATCGCCGATTTTATTTATATACAATTTTTCAATTCTGCCGCTGAACCGCGCTGTAATGCTTCTTTTTTCAGGTTCGGCGAAATCGATAATGCCGAAGCTTTTTATTTCCTTGTAAAGCCTTTCTCTGTTTACGGGGACGGTTTTTACATTTGCCAGTATCTGTTTTCCCTCAGAAAGTTTAATAAGGTTAGCTATATCCGCACCTGCGTTATCATCCCCTTTAAGCACAAGGTCCATCTGGCATATTGGGCACACACTCGGTTTAGCGGATGTAACCTCCGGATGCATTGGGCAGTAATATAATTTATTATTCGAGGCGGTCTGAGTGCTGTTTTTATCCTGTGTACTGCAGCCTGCTATTAAAATCAATATAATTGCTGTTAAAAATTTTATTTTCATTTTCGCACCTTGTTAATTAGAAAATTGTCTTCCAATCATCATTTCGAGATCTGCAAGCGCCATTTGATAATCCGCCTGAGCCATAAATAAATTCATTTCATTCATCAGAAGCATTTTATTAGCCTCAATCACAGAGCTGAGTTTTGCGCTGTTATTATAAAATGATGTTTTCTGAAGTTCGAGATATTTTTGTTCAAGAGGGATAACTTTTTCACTATATAGTGTCATCAGCTCCGCCGAATTTTTCATTTTACGGACAAGATCATATATCTTTTGCGACATTTCCCGTTCCATATCATATTTTTCCGCTTCAATAGCTTTTATTTTTGCTTCAAGTTCCTTTGTCTTGGCGTCGTATTTTCCTCTTGCCCATGGGGCAAACGGAAGGGTTATTGAAGCCATAAGCCCGTACATGTATTCTGTTTCTCCCATTCCAATCATCATCGGATCTGTTTTGGATGTAACAATCATTCCTTTCGGCATTCGCATAATCATTCCTCCAATCATCAGATCAGGAATCAATTCCTTTTCATTAGATACAATCTCGGCTTTATTCATCATCATCATACTATTCATTTTTTTAAGGGAGGGGTTGGCATATTTCAAATCTTCAATAAGCCTGTTCTCATCAAATATTTGAGGCTCTGTTTTTATTTCTTTTGCGATATTAATATTTCCTGAAAAAATGTTTCTTCCTATAAGCTTATTCAAACTGGAAATTTCAATATCTCTTCTATTCTTTAAAATTACAAGTTGTGTTTCATAACTTGCAATTTCACTTTGGAGCATTAATATCTCTCCCTGGCTCAGTTTGTTTGTCTGATACAAAGTTTCATTTGCTTTTAACAGATCATTCATTAACTCAATAAATCTGTTTTGAATCTCAATGCTTCGTTCAATCTGCCATGCTGTATAATATGACATTTTAATTTTTGAAGTAAGAAGAACTTTATACGCCTCATAGTCGTTTTCTGCCGCTGATGAGGCGGTTTTTGCCATATTGACCATTGCGCCTATTTTGCCTCCGAGAGGAATCATCTGGGAAATTGTTAAACTCTGCGAAAGAGCCTCATTCCATATATCAAGTTTATCGAATGAAAGGGAGTTGAACTCTATGCCGAGCGTAGGGGGAGGGAGGGTATTGACCGATTCTGCATTAAATCCGGCGGCGTCAATCTTATATTTAAGTGAATTTAACTGCGGATTGTTCCTATATGCTTCATTCAAAAGAGAATCAATTGACTGAGCTCTAACGTTCAATGCAGAAACTATACATATAAGAATTGCAAACTGTATTATGTTTAATCTTATGTTCATAATCAGCCCTCCTTCATCCAATCGGCCATTTTTGAAATTTCAAGTTTTCCTTTCTTGAGCGCATTTTCCTTCATATAAGCAAACAGGACTGGAGTAACAATAAGCACGTGCACAGCGGAAGTAAGAAGCCCGCCGATCATAGGCGCAGAAAGAGGTTTCATAACATCGGAACCTGTGCCGGTTGACCACATTATTGGCACGAGTCCAATCATTGAAGTAAGCACCGTCATCAGTTTCGGCCTTAAGCGGAGCACTGAACCTTCAACAGTCGCTTCGTAAATATCGGTCTTTGTAACCGGCCCCCGTTCTCCTTTTTTATGAGCCTGAATCCTTCTATCGAGCGTTTCGTGAAGATAGACTACCATTACAACCCCTGTTTCAACAGCAATGCCGTAAAGGGCAATAAATCCCACCCATACGGCTACCGAGAAGTGATAACCGAGAATATATATCATATACATTCCGCCTATTAAAGCAAAGGGAACCGAAAGCATTACAACGGCAGCTTCTTTATAATCCTTAAAAGTAAAGTAAAGAAGGAAGAAAATTATAAGGAATACAACGGGCATAATGATGGTTATGGTTCTCTGCGCTCTTATTTTGCTTTCATATTGCCCGCTCCAGGAATAGGTGTACCCGGGCGGGAGCTTAAGATTATTCTCCACGGCTTTTTTCACATCTTCCATAACGCTTCCCATATCCCTTCCGCGCGCATTCAGGTAAACTATGGAACGCATCATGCCGTTTTCGCTGTTAATCATCGGCGGCCCTATTGTTACTTTTATATCGGCAAGTTCCGAAAGAGGGATGAATATTTTTCCCGATCCTGAACTTGCTAAAAGAGATGAAGAAGAGTTTTCTCCCTTGGGCGCCTGTCTGTTATTCTGCATCCCGCTCATGCTTTCTGATGATCCGCCGTTTCCCATCGGCGCCATTCCTGGGGAAGACTGCGCTGATGCTGTTTCCATTGCAGGCGTTTCCATTGAAGCGGAAACCGGGATTACCAGCCGCTTAAGTTCTTCGATATTATCCCTGTAATCTTTTTCAAAACGAATGCGTATTGGAAAACGCATTCTTCCTTCGAGAATTGAACCGAGGTTTTCGCCCCCTATTGCGGTTTCAATTATCTGCTGAATATCGCTTATGTTTGCGCCGTAACGGGATGCAGCGACGCGGTTAATTTCAATATCAAGATAGTAACCGTTCTGGTTCCTTTCGGCAACAACATCTGCCGCTCCATTTACCATTTTAAGTATCTGTTCCGCTTTAATTGCATACGTTTCAAGCGTATCTAAATTGTCTCCGTAAATTTTCAAACCGATATCTGTTCTTACTCCGGTTGCAAGCATATTAATTCTATTTATAATCGGCTGAGTCCATCCGTTCCGTACTCCCGGTATCTGAAGTTTCTGATCGAGTTCCTGAATGATATCGTTTTTCGTAATCCCTTTACGCCATTGTTCTTTAGGCTTAAGAAGCACTATTGTCTCAATCATGCTTAAAGGGGCGTTATCTGTCGCTGTTTCAGCCCGCCCCGTTTTACCGAGAACATGTTCAACTTCGGGCACTGATTTAATTATCTTATCCTGCGCCTGAAGAATTCTGTTCACTTCAGTTATTGATGCATTGGGAAGAGTAACAGGCATAAAAAGAATAGAACCTTCATCAAGCGGAGGCATAAACTCCGAACCTGTTTTCATTATCATAGGTATTGTTATAAGAAGAGCTAGAACATTTATTGCAATCACCGTTTTTCTGTATTTCAGCGCAAAGTATATAACGGGTTCGTAAAGCCTGTTGAAAAAATTCGTAATCGGATTATCCTTTTCGAGCCTGAATTTACCCCTCATCAGAAAAGTCATTAAAATTGGAATAAGAGAAATAACGACGATTGAAGAGCCGAGCATTACGAACGTCTTTGTAAAAGCAAGCGGTTTGAAAAACTTTCCTTCTTCTCCGGTAAGAATAAATACAGGCAGGAATGCAATTAAAATAATCAGTTCCGAAAAGAAAATTGCTCTGCCTACCTGTTTTGCCGATTGTATAGAAATCTCCATATATTCTTTATTTGTAAGCGCCCCTTTTTCCTTTATTCTGTTTGCAATATTCCTGTATGCATTTTCAACCATCACAATTGAGGCATCAACAATAACTCCTATTGCAAGGACAATTCCTCCGAGGCTCATTATATTCGATGTTATGCCGAATGCATACATAAGGATGAATGCGAGCAGAACCGAAACAGGTATCTCAATTATTATGCGGATTATGCTTCTGAAATGAAGAAGAAATATTGCCACCATTAGCGAGACTACAATTCCGCTTTCAATCAATGCCCGTTCAAGAGTTCCTACAGCTTCTTTAATTAATGTGCTTCTATCATAAGAAGGGACAATGCCGACCCCTTCGGGCAGGCCCGGCGAAATTTCTTTAATTTTTGCTTTCACCCTGTCGATAACATCTTTTGCATTTTCACCGTTTCTAATTACCACGATGCCGCCGGTGACTTCGCCTTCTCCGTTTTTATCGAGCGCTCCACGCCTGATATCGGCTCCTAGCTGTATATTTGCAACATTCTTAAGCGTAAGAGGAACGCCGTTGGGCAGAACTTTAATTACCGTATTCTCAATGTCGGCTATGGAGTGGATATAACCTTGTCCACGTATAAAGTATTCCGCATCGCTTTGTTCGATAATTTTGCCTCCGGTTTCATTATTGCTTTTCATTACCGCGCTTGAAATATCGCTTACCGAAAGTCCATAGGCACGGAGTTTATCGGGATTGATATCAACCTGATACTGTTTGACAAATCCTCCGACGCTTGCGACTTCGGCGACCCCTTCAACCGAAGCAAGTTTAAAGCGTATGTCCCAATCCTGCAGAGCTCTTAGAAAAGCAAGGTCATGTTTATTGCTTTCGAGAGTGTACCAGAATACGTGTCCTACGCCTGTTCCATCGGGGCCTATTGTAGGCGTAACCCCCGAAGGAAGCTGAGATTTTATTGTTGCAAGTTTCTCAAGAACGCGTGTCCGTGCGAAGTAAATATCTGTTTTCTCATTGAAGATGATGAACACAAAAGACATTCCGAACATTGTAGTAGCTCTGACTGCCTTAACCTGCGGAAGTCCCTGAAGTGAAGAAACGATAGGAAATGTAACCTGATCCTCAACAATCTGGGGCGATCTTCCCATATATTCGGTGAATACGATTATCTGGTTTTCCGAAAGATCGGGTATGGCGTCAACCGGAAGATTTGCGACCGAGTATATTCCGATTCCGGCGGCAACAATGTAAAGAAGTATTACAAAAGCCCGGTTCCTGATACTCCAATCAATTATTTTTTCAATCATATAATATCCTGAATATTTAAAATATTATTAATAGACGTACTTATCCGTCCGGTAAATTAATCCGCGGAATATTATTTCGATTAAATGATCAGTTGCGAGGTGGAAATGTAAAACGGGGGCGAGTTTGTCTGTATTGTATTTTGCTGTTTCGAAAAGAATGAACTTGAATAGCATATATCCGATGAAGAAGGGTATTCTAATGTTCCGAAAAGGGGAAAAACAATTTTGTATTGCCCTTCAACTACGTAGTTGTCTGTGCTGCCCGCAGAATGAAAGCAATTGCATTGTTTGTGTATCTTTTTCGTGCCTGTCTGGTTTTTAGAACAGGTGTTTGATTCTGACTTTTCATTTAAGGCGCTGCAGCAGCTTTTTGCTTCTTCCTGTTTCTGCATTGAATGACAGCAGCCCGTTTTTTCTTTTAATTGTTCTTTAATATGGCTGCATTTTCCCGCGACTTTTGTATGACAGCATTTATTACCGGATATGAATGTCGAAAATGAATTTAAGAATGCCATCTGAAAAATCAGGAATAAGGGAAGTAATCTTTTCAGGCTCTTTTTAATATTTGCTTTAATTTCACTCAATATAGGGATTTAATTTTATGTTATATTTGCTTGTGTGAATATAATAATTTTTGAATATTAAACGAAATTCAGATTATTATTGTTCCACATATAAATAAATATCTTAAGGAGAGGAAATGAAACTTAAGCCGTTATATATATACCTTCTCGGTTTTGCCGCATTTATAGTAATAATTATCTTTTTCGCTATTAAGAGGGAAGACCCGGTTGGAGCCGGAGGCGATATCGGCAAAAGAATGCCTGCCGATAATATCCATCAGGGAATGAAAGAGGGAATGCCCGGCATGGGAGCAATGAGTGAAGCTTTCAAGAAAAGGGAGGCCGATTTGAAATCAGCCCTCGAAAAAAATCCTAATGATACTCTTAAACTCAGGGAATACGCCGAATTTATGATGATGGCGCATAAACCGCTGGAATCGTTAAAGTATTTGGAACAGATTGCTAAACTTGATCCAAAAAGAATAGATATCCTTCTTAATATGACTTATATATATGACATTCAGGGAAACCTTCAGAAAGCTGAGGAAATGACAAATAAAGTTCTTTCTGCAAACAGGAAGCATCCCGCTGCTAATTTCAATTTAGGAGTAATAATGCAGAAAAAGGGGGACGCCGCAAAAGCAAAACAGATTTGGGAAAGCGTTATTAGAAATAATCCCGGAACAGAAATTGCCCTAAAAGCAAAGAATGCAATTGACGGAATGAAATAAAGGAGACGGGAGATGACAAACATCAAACGATCAGCTTTAGGCTTCACTAAATGCTAGTAATAAGTGTCCGGTTTCCAGTATCCGGTGGAAACGCCGATCATTCAAATTCCGGTATGGGCTGAATAAGCGAAATAATATATAATAGTTTATTTGGAAAGAAGAACAGCAAACCGCGGAATAATCCGCGGAGAAAGAGAATCACGATATAATGATAAACCGATTTATCGGTTTACGGAAATAAAACACCGTAGGTGTGAAAGTATTTTAGAAAAATAAAAACCCGGCCCAACCACCAACCTCATTAACGACTGCATTAATTTCGAACTAAAATTATAAAACCGGGCAACCGGCAATCGAACAGCATAGCAGCAGTCGTTAAAGATGGAGTTATGGATGTTTTGGAACCGTTAACCCCGGGTCTCCGACCGCGGGGCTAAAATAATGCCACCCGCTCTGCGGGTTGAATATATTAAATTGTTGCAAGCGCAAGAAAATATAATAGCAAACCGCAGAATAATACGTGGGAAAAGAGAACCATAATAATATGGAACTGATTTATCGGTTTACGGAAATCAAACACCGTAGGTGTGAAAGTATTTTAGAAAAATAAAAACCCGGCCCAACCACCAACCTCATTAACGACTGCATTAATTTCGAACTAAAATTATAAAACTGGGCAACTGGCAATCAAACAGCATAGCAGCAGTCGTTAAAGATGGAGTTATGGATGTTTTGGAATCGTTAACCCCGGGTCTTCGACCGCGGGGCTAAAATAATGACACCCGCTCCGCGGGTTGAATATATTAAATTGTTGCAAGCGCAAGAAAACATAACAACAAACCGCGGATTCATTCGCGGGGAAAAAGGGCAATGATATAATGTTTAACCGATTTATCGGTTTACGGAAATAAAACACCGTAGGTGTGAAAGTATTTTAGAAAAATAAAAACCCGGCCCAACCCCTAACTCCATTAATGACTGCATCAATTCAGAACTGAAATTACAGAGCCGGGCAACCGGCAATCAAACAGCATAGCAGCAGTCGTTAAAGATGGAGTTATGGATGTTTTGGAATCGTTAACCCCGGGTCTTCTACCACGGGGCTAAAATAATACCACCCGCTCTGCGGGTTGAATATATTAAATTGTTGCAAGCGCAAGAAAATATAACAGCAAATCGCAGAATAATACGTGGGAAAAGAGAACCATAATAATATGGAACCGATTTATCGGTTTACGGAAATCAAACACCGTAGGTGTGAAAGTATTTTAGAAAAATAAAAACCCGGCCCAACCACCAACCTCATTAACGACTGCATCAATTCAGAACTGAAATTTCAGGTTGTTGTTCCGGCGGTATTTAAAAAATCTAATATCATGATAATATTGCAGTTTACCGCTGTGATAGAAGATATAAATTATCTCTTATTCCATTTGTTGCCTTGCCTTTATAAATGGTAA
>Ga0153915_10006562_pt1 | contig 10917 bp, 17 predicted proteins | sample Opewatmetagenome_2_FD_107003 | JGI IMG/M metagenome (GOLD analysis project Ga0153915, IMG submission 107003) | Freshwater wetland microbial communities from Ohio, USA - Open water 3 Core 3 Depth 3 metaG | ecosystem: Environmental > Aquatic > Freshwater > Wetlands | place: USA: Ohio, Lake Erie...
CCGCCACCCCACCGATCCTTACATCGTGGCCAACGACGTGCCGAAGCTGGGGGCGCTGCAGCGGCGGTTCCCGCGGCTCTACCGGAACTGACCGAAGCGGGGCTATGCATCCAGCGCGGGCAGTCCGGCTCGGAGCGCCCGGTGGATGGGGCTGGCGGGCGCGTCGCCCGCGCTGAGGGGCAATTGCCTGGGCGGCGTGCTCCTCGAGGTGCAGCAATCCGGGGCTGACGGTCCGGAGCCCGGGCCGGCTTCGCGCAGCGCACATTGCCGCACCGAGAGGCCACGTTGAGACGGGCATCGACCACGAGGAGCAGGACCAGGCCGCGGGGCGCGGGGGCTGTCGACAGCTACCTCGCGTCAGTCCCGACCGACGCACGGACCGGACTCCAGAAGCTCCGCCAGGCCATCAGGGCCGCGGCGCCCGGAGCAGAAGAGGTCCTCAGCTACGGGATCCCAGCCTTCAGGCTCGACGGACGACCGCTGGTGTGGTACGCGGCGTGGAAACATCACTGCAGCTTGTACCCGATCCCCGCCGCGATGCAGACCCATGCCGCCGACCTCAAGGCCTACGAGACCTCGAAAGGAACGATCCGGTTTCCGCCGAACAAGCCGCCGCCATCCGCCCTCGTGAAGAGACTCGTCAAGGCGCGGATTGCCGAGCTGCGCAAGGGCACGACGTGAGCCGCACGCCACTCTGGCAGACTGGCCAGGCGGCCCCGAGAGGTGACGTCCACGGGCCGGGAAGGGTCTCTCGTGGTGAACGGGGTTTAGGTTGTGCAGGTGTTGTGGGGCTGGCGGGCGGGTCGCCCGCCGCCGAGGCGCAATTCGCTAGGCCGCGGGCGCCAGCTGCTCAAGGAGGTGCTCCGATGAGCTTCCGGCTAGGCGTGATCGCTGCTGGTTCCGCTCTGATGCTGGCCACTGGATGCCGAGATGCCGCAAGCCCTCGGCCCGCCGACCCAGGCACCCGGGTCTCCGCGTGGGTGCCCGACTCCGCAGCCGTGTTGGCACATGAGTACTACAGCGGCCTTGCCAACGAAACGCGCGCTGTGGTGGCCGACGCGGAGTCCTGGGCCACCACCTGGGCGCAGGTCTATGCCAACCGGCAACCGCAGCCGGTGCGGCCCGAGGTCGATTTCGCGACCGATCGTGTTCTGGTTGTCGCGTTGGGGCAACGAGGGACCGGGGGCTTCGACATTGGTGTCGACAGCGTCGTGCAATTCCCCGCGAGCACCGTGGTGTACGTCCGCACCGTGGCGCCAGGACAGGGCTGCATCACCACGCAGGCCCTGACTCAACCGGTGCAGCTCGTGCGCCTGCCTGAACCTCTCGCGCCGTTCGCGTTCCAGGAGCGCAGCGTGGTGCGGGACTGCCCCTGAGGCGCAATTCGTTACTCAGCGGCTCACCTCTGAGTTGGCCGAGGTGCTCCATGAGGCAAACGACTTCAGTGCTGCGCGTGGGCATCGTAGTCCTGCTGCCCCTCATGGCGGGTTGCGCCTCCAACACCGAGCCGTCGGGGCCCACAACCGAACGGCGGCCGGCGCTGCTGTCGTTCTACTCCGACTCGGCTACCGTGACTCTGCCGGATACGGTTCGGCGCCTTCAGCCCCTCACGATCACCGTCACGAGCTATGGCGGCGGCTGCATCAGTCAGGGCGAGACCGATGTTGCGGTTTCTGACCTGCAGGCCGAGATCAGGCCATATCGGTACGAGCTCGTAGGTCCCGACGTCATCTGCACCACCGAGCTACGAGTGTTCGATCACGTGGCGACGGTCCAGTTCGCCAAGGTGGGCACCGCCTCGGTCCGGGTTTTCGGTGAGCGGATGCCAGGGGCCGGGGCCGTGGAGTTGGACCGTCTCGTCGTGGTCGTGCCCTAGCCACCTGGCGCGATCGGGCGCTGCCGGCAGGCGGCATGAACGATGATACCTTAGCTCCCGAGGGAGAAGCATGGCGGTCCGCATTGTTCGGCTCGGTACGGCACGCCGGAGCGGTGAAGGCCTTCGTATCGGAACGGTACGGCGCCCACCCCGCGGTGTCTCGAAGAGCCAATACGTCGCGCAGAACTGGTTCGATGTCTGGTTCCCTGAGCTCGCGCCAAGCGCTCGGATCATCAAGCTGGCGCAGGCTGCAAGGACCGAACGCCAGTGGGCCGCCTTCGTGAAGAGTTATCGAGCCGAGATGGCAACTCCGGAGAAGAGCCGACTCCTCAAGCTGCTTGCGGCCATGTCGCGGGAGGCCAACTTCTCGGTCGGCTGCTACTGTGCCGACGAGTCTCATTGTCATCGTTCCGTGCTCCGCGTGCTGCTCAAAGAGCACGGCGCCCGTCTTGCATGAGAGCGTTGTTCGACTGGCGGGCAGCCGCCCGTCGCTGCGACGCACTTCGGTAGGCAGTGCCCTTCCCGGGACTGGCACCGCCGATGTCTCCACTCTGCATCCGGGAGATGGCCCCAAGCGATTGGCCCGCCGTGGCGAGCATCTATGGCGCCGGCATCCAATCGCGCCTTGCGACGTTCGAGACGCACGTGCCCGACTGGAGCCAATGGGATGCCGCGCATCTTGCCGCCCCCCGGCTCGTTGCCGAGGAGGCGGGGACCATTGTCGGCTGGGCCGCGCTCAGCCCAGTCTCGAGCCGCGCCGCATATCGCGGGGTCGCGGAGGTGAGCGTGTACGTCGCTCCGCTCGCACAGCGGCGCGGGATCGGTCGCGAGCTCCTCTTGGCGCTGATCAGCGCCGCGGACCGGGCCGACATCTGGACGTTGCAGGCCACCATCCTGGCCCGCAACGGGGCCAGCATCCGGCTGCATGAGCGCTGCGGGTTTCGCCGAGTCGGGCACCGTGAGCGCATCGCCCAGCTGGATGGGGAGTGGCTCGACACCGTCGTGTTCGAACGACGCCGGCTGTTGAGGGGAGACAGCTCAGGCGTTGCTTGACCAGCGCCTGCAACGGCGGGCGTCCCGCCAGCGGATGACTTCCGAAAACGTCGTATAATGGTCCTTTGAGAACTCGCCAGCCAGCGCTAGTCTTGGGCGCAGGCCTCGGTACGGCGTAGTGTGCTGGGCACCGACCCACAATGATGCCTGGAGGATTGAGATATGAATCGATCGTTCGCACTCGCGCTCACTTTTGCCGTCACCGGTGGCGGAGGGATCTGCCGGGCACAAAGCGCTTCCCTGAGCGCGGAAGTCAAAGCGGACTACCAATCCGTGAGAGACTATTTCATCAGGGCGGCGGAAGAAATGCCCGAAGCCGACTACGGCTTCAAGCCATCTCCTGATGTGCGGACCTTTGGCCAGCAAGTGGCCCATGTGGCCGACGATCAGTACAACCTGTGCGCTCCTGCGAAAGGTGAAACCAGGAAGGCCGCGTACCGAGAAATCGAGAATACGCTGTCTACCAAGGCCGACTTGGTCGCCGCGCTCCGAGCCGCTTTTGCGTACTGCGATGGTGCCTACGATGCGCTGACCGATGCGTCAGGTGCGGAAATGGTCACGTCCGGCCAGCGCAGGACCAAGTTCGGCATGTTGAACTGGAATGTGTGGCACACCTGGGAGCATTACGGGAACATTGTGGTGTATCTGCGAATGAAGGGTCTGGTTCCGCCGTCCAGCCAGATGCGGATGTAGTAGGACGTGTCTCCCACGCGGCCCGGTGCGGGGTATCCGGAAACGTCGTAGATTGACCCTTTGAGACCTCAACTGCCGGTGCTATGCTATGCGCAGGGAGGCCCATGACTCTGCGGCGTGTCGGCATCCTGGGTTACGACGGCATGCAGGCGCTCGACCTGGTCGGGCCCGCGGAAGCGTTCGCGGCCGTTCGCGGGCGTGCCGACCAGGCGGGGGACCGCGCAGCGGCACCCGGCTACGAGATCGTGATCATCGGCCTCACCGGCAAGCGCATCGTGGCCGAGACCGGACTTGCGCTGCAGGCGGACGCGACGTCGTCCATGTCGCTGCGGCTGGATACCCTGATCATTCCCGGCGGCCGCGCGATGCGGGACCTGGAGACGAGCCGGAGGACCGCAGCCTGGATCACGAGTCGCGCCGCCAGTATCCGGCGCATCGCGTCCGTGTGCACCGGCATCTACGGACTCGCCCCCACGGGCCTCCTCGACGGCCGCCGCGTCACGACGCACTGGCGCTACGCCCGCGACCTGGCGCAGCGCTTTCCGAAGCTCCTCGTGGATTCGAACGCGCTGTTCATCAAGGACGGCCGATTCTATACATCGGCCGGCATTACCGCCGGCATCGACCTCGCGCTCGCGCTGATCGAAGAGGATCATGGTCCCACCGAGGCGCTCGCGGTGGCGCGCGAGTTCGTGGTCTTCCTGAAGCGCCCCGGCGGACAGGACCAGTTCTCAGAGCCGCTGCAGTTCCAGCTGCGATCGGCGGACCGGTTCGCGGATCTCACCGCGTGGATGGCGGCTCACCTGAGTTCAGATCTTTCCGTCGAGGCGATGGCGGCGAAGACATACCTGGGCACGAGGCAGTTCTCCCGGGTCTTCAAGCAGAACTACGGCACGAGCCCCGCCACGTTCGTCGCCGAGCTGCGTCTCGCTGAGGCGAGCCGCCGCCTCACGTCGCGAAGGGTCAACGTGGACTCGGTTGCGCGGTCGGTCGGGTACCGCAGCGTGGACGTGTTTCGGCGCGCGTTCGAGCGTCGCTTCGGCGTACCGCCAGGCAGCTATCGCAGTCGCTTCGCGATGCGAGATGAGCAGCCGCCGCGAAGGCTCAAGGGAAGGGGACGCGTTTGAAACCTCATTGTCACTATCGCCATGATCGGCGCGGTCGGAGGCGCGATCCGTTAGCTTGTCACTGAGACTTCGATCTGAGGCCAGATGCCCGTCCGACTGCCGTCGAAGCGCACCGAGGCCGTTCTGGTGGTTCTCCTGCTCCTGGCGGTCATCGGGCTTCAAGTCGCGCACCCGATGCCGCTGCTTCTCCTCGGGATCGCGATTGCCAGTGGCCTGATCGGCGGATTCATACCGCAGGTGGAGGGGTGGACGGCGCTCCGCGTGCTGGTCCACATCGTGCCCATTTGCTTCGCGGTCGCGGCGCGGTTGAGTGCGGCATCGCTAGGCTCGCAGTTCCTGGCCCTGGGCCAGTGCTTCCTGGTCGTCCTCTGTGCCTCGGGCGCCGTCGCCGTTCTCTTCTGGCGCCGCCGTCAGGCCTCGCGTGCGGGCTAGCTTGCGCCTGCAGCGGGCGGGCGCGCGGGCCGGTGACGCTTCCCTCACGGCTGGCGTTCAGGTCTGCAGCTGTTGCGCGGCTGGGGGTTTGGTCCCCCGCCGCTGGGGCGCGATTCGTCAGGCACACGCGCATACCGGAGTGGAGCGAATGGCGATCCGTCAGCCGTTCTCCCCCCAACGGCTCGCTGCAGCTGCCGCGCTGCTTGTGGCCGCCTGCAGCGGCAACCGTGCGATTCCAGCGCCCCACGCACCGTGGGTTCTCGTGAACTCCAGCCCCAAGCTGACGGTCAGCGTCGATACCTCACGCATCGCAAGCGACTCCGGTGCGTTGCTGGTCTGGCTACGCTTCGACTATGCCGAACCCAATCCACCCATGCGGGAAGTGCCGAGACCCTGGCGGCGGATGGAACTCCGCGAAGCCGTCGATTGCCGCGACCGGCGTGGCCGAGATCTGGCCATGATGGTCATCGATACGGTCGGTCACTCATCTGATGGCACCCGCACGCTTCGCCGCGCCTGGATGCGGTTCGAAGCCCATCCGCTGGGCGTCAAGCTGTTCGAGCCGCTCTGCTCGGTCCTCATCCGGATGGCGGTCCAGAGCGGTGCTGGCGCCGCCCAGCCCGCGCACGCAGGTGCCAGCGTGTGGCGGCGCGCGGTTCGTCCAGCAGGCGCCACTCTACGAGGAGACCGTGCGTAAATACCACCATCTCGGTATTCCGACGACCGAGGTCCGGGCAGATGAACGCTACTTGCCACATCTCAAGGTGCACGTGTCCGGCTACGAATCGAGCCCGTACGGCATCGAGTGGATGCGCTTCGAGCCCGACTGTGCCGTACCCGAGCCAGTGCGCAATCTTCCGCACCTGGCCTTTGAGGTGGACGACCTGGAGGCCGAGCTCGCTGGCAAGGAGTTGCTGATCGCGCCGAACAGCCCCTCGCCGGGCGTCCGGGTCGCGTTCATCATCGACAACGGTGCACCGGTCGAGTTCCTGGAGCTCGAGCCTCACGCGGGCTGACGTCGAACCCACACCTGCAGCGGACAGGCGCGTGGGCCGTGAGGCTTCATGGGCAGGCGGGGAGTTGAGGTGGCGCCGGTGTTGTGAGGCTGGCGCGGAGTCGCCCGCCCTCTGGTGCGATTCGTTCGGCCGACGGGGGACATAATGGTGAAGAAGGCGAAGCCGGTTGCGGAAGAGGAGAGCAAGCCGCCGACCACCCGCGAGCTGGCCGACCTGCTTGGCGACTCCCACGAGGCGCTCCGCAGGCTGACGCGACGATCCACCGCAACCACGTGCGAGTGGCGGCGCTACAACCAGAAGTCGCCGTGGGTGCTCAAAGTCAGCCAGGGCGATCGCACGCTCTTCTACGTCACTCCGAAGTCCAACGCGTTCGAGGTCGCAGTTCTCCTTGGCGAGCGCGCGGCCGAAGCGGCGCTCGCCGGGCGGGTGAGGAAGGCGTTGCACGCATCCATACGGTCGGCGAAGCGCTACGCAGAGGGGCGTCCGGTTCGGATCGTTGTGGCGAGCGAGGCAGACTTGGCAGGTGTGGAGGAGCTCGTGGCGGTCAAGTTGAAGCCGGGAGACGCTGCCCGATGACGGGGCCTCCTGGGCGCCGGTAATCACGGTCGATAAGCATGGGACGCGGCCGATTGACGGGAGGCGGCAGCATGGATGTCGAAGTCCGGAAGTCGTCCATAGAGGGGCTCGGGCTGTTTGCAGGGCGCGCGTTCCGCGCTGGCCAACGCATCAGGCGGGTGAACGTCGTGCGAGAGGTCACCGCCGACGAACCCTTGCGGGAGGATCTCGGGGAACGCCAGGACCACTGTGACTACCCTGATGGCCGGGTGGTGCTGTTGGGATTCCCCGACCGCCACGTGAACCATAGCTGCGACCCCAGCGCCTACGTGGTCTATGATGGAAGTGCGACCTGGCTCGTCGCGCGACGGGGCATCGCCGCTGGCGACGAGATTACCTGCGACTACAACATCAACATTGCCGGTGGAACCTCCTGGCCGTGCCACTGTGGCGCGGCCCGGTGTCGCGGCGAAACCATTGGGGACTTCTTCCTTCTGCCGGCCGAAGCCCAGCGGGAGTACCGGCCGCTGCTCGCGGACTGGTTCGTGCGACGCCATCGGAATCGCATCGACGCGCTCGATCGCGACGCCAGCGCGTCTCACCGGTAGCCGGCGCACGGCCTGACCAGCGCGTGTAGCCGGCGCAACTCGCCACACCCCTGATGAGGCATCCACCGAACGGAGGCAGGCAATGGTCACCAAACCCGCAGGGGGGCGACGCTGCGCTGGCGGCGTCGCCGCAATCGCGCTCGTCGGCTTCATGGTTCCTGGCGCGAGGCTTGTCGCACAAGGCTCGGCCGTAGGCTCCACCCCGGAGGATTCGGTGCGCGCGGTGGAGGCGCTTCGAGGTCAGGCGTTGCTGCCAGCGGTGACCTGAGGCTCACGTCGGTGCGATACGACAGCCTCACCGTGCGGATCTATGGGAATGTCGCGGTTCTTCAAGGCATTGCAGACAACACAGGGACCTTCCGGGGCTTCCCCTTCAGCGGCCGGATCAGATACACGCGAGTCTTCGTGCGCCGTGAGGGCCGCTGGCAAGCCGTCGCCATGCAGCAGACCACCATGCAGTAGCGTCGCAGCCCCGTGACCAGTGCTATCAGCAGCGTGCGGTGCCAGGCCGTGCTGTTCGACCTCGATGGCGTCCTCGTGGACTCGAGGCGATGCATAGCGCTCGTCTGGGAGGCGTGGGCGCGTCGCCACGATCTGGACCCTGCCGCCATCGTCCGGATCGCCCACGGGCGCCGCACGAGTGAGACGCTGAAGGAGGTTGCCCCGCAGCTGGACGTTGCGGCCGAAGTTGCCGCGCTCGATGCTCTCGAGGAGGCCGAACATCGGGGCGTCGAGATGGTCCCCGGCGCGCCGCAGCTCGTCGCCGCGATTCCGCGTCCTCGCTGGGCGGTGGTGACCTCGGGCAGCCCGGCCGTGGCAGGCCTGCGGCTCAGGCTGGGGCGGATTCCGGACCCACCCGTTCTCGTCACCGGCGCGGACGTCCGCAGGGGCAAGCCCGACCCGGAAGGCTACCTGCGGGCGGCGGCGGCGCTGGCTCGGCACCCTGCGCGGTGCGTGGTCCTGGAGGATACCCCGGCCGGTATCGCTGCCGGACGGGCGGCGGGCATGACCGTCGTCGCCGTCCGTGGGACCTATTCGGACGACCGGTTGGCGGCGGCCGACGCGGTGATCGGCACTCTCGCTGCCATGCGGGTCGAGCCGCTCGGCGCGGAGGGTCTCGAGCTGGCCTGGGGCCCCGTCCAGCCGTCGCGCGTGGGGGGCAGGAGTGAGCACTGACGCCGCCCGAAGAGCCGCCTCGAGACCGCGGGCCCGGGGAGCGATCCGATGGCTCCTCGACGGGGACCCAGCCATTCGCTGGCAGGTGTTGCGGGACCTGGTTGGGGCGCCCGAACGTGCCATCGAGCGGGAGCGGAGGAGGGTGGGGCGCGACGGCTGGGGGGCCCGGCTGCTCGCTCGGCAGGACCCCCAGGGCACGTGGGCGGGCGGGCGATCGTCGGACGGTGGGCTCTACACACCCAAGTGGATATCGACGACGTACACCATGCTCCTGCTCCGTGACTTCGGTCTCGCGACCGACGACCGCCGGGCGCGGAAGGCCTGCACGCTCCTGCTCGACGGAGGGCTGCAGCGTGACGGCGGCATCAGCTACGGCGCCTGGGCCCAGTGGACGCGCCGGGGCGAGACGTGCATCACGGGCATGGTGCTGTCCATTCTCTCGCACTTCGAGTGCGACGACGAGCGTCTCGACACCATCGCGGGGCACCTGCTGGAGCAACAGATGCCCGACGGCGGGTGGAACTGCCGGCGCCCGCAGGGCGCTACGCACGCGTCGGTTCATACGACCATCAGCGTGCTCGAGGGCCTGCGGCTCTACGCGCTGCACTGTGGACGCCGGGTGCGGGCGGTGCGGGCCGCAGAGCGTCGCGGCCGCGAGTTTCTCCTGGTGCACCGGCTGTTCCGCTCCCACCGCACCGGCCGGGTCATCAAGCCGGAATTCACCCGCTTCTCGTTCCCGCCGCGGTGGCACTACGACATCCTGCGCGCTCTCGACTACTTCCAGGCCGTCGACGCGCCTCGCGACCCGCGTCTCGGCGAGGCCATCGCCATCGTCCGCGGCGCCCAGCGCGGGGACGGCCGCTGGCCGCTGCAGCAATCGTACAAGGGGAAGACGTATTTCACGCTCGAACGCCTTGGCGCGCCGAGCCGCTGGAACACGCTCCGCGCGCTGCGCGTGCTCAAGTGGTGGGATCGAGAACCTGACGCGGCGGTCGGGGACGCATCGCTGACGGGCGGGGGCCTCTAGCTCACGGAGGCTCGACGCCGCGTTACGACTTCGCCGCGTGCGCCGCGAGAATGCGGACGACCTCGACGCGTCCACCGTGCTGCGCCCAGGCCATCGCATCGCCGTCGTGTTTGCTGTCGCGGACGCCGGGGTCGGCGCCCGCTTCCAGCAACAGGCGCACGATCTCCGCGTGACCTTGCCAGGCGGCAAGGTGCAAGGGGGTCACCTCGGCATCCCAGTGGCCCCAGCGGGCGTTCGGGTCCACACCGTGGTCGAGCAGCCATCGCACGCCCGCCACGTGGTTCCGCTTGGCCATCAGGTGCAGCACGCCGGGGCTCGCGCCGCCGCTCTCGATCGAATGGGGATCCTCGCGGAGCAGCCGCGCAGCCGCCGGCCAGTCGCTCAGCGCGACGGCGGTGACGAGGTCCATCGTGCCGCCGGCGCGGATCGCCTCCATGACCGGCCGGTCGATGTCGGGCGCCGTCGCGTAGACCGCCGCAGGGTAGCCCGAACCATCGGCCGCCCGGGGTTCGGCGCCCAACTCCAGGAGCAGCGCCACCATCCCGGGGCGGTTCATGCGGACCGCGAAATGGAGCGGTAGCTGAAAGCCCTCATTGTGACTCATCGGCCTCGCCAGCGCCGCCGGGTCGGCCCCCACGATGCGGCGAACCTCGTCCGCGAGGTTCATCGCGACGGCGGAGAAGATGTGGTGCCGGGCGCCGCGACTCACGAGAAACTCGACAACGGCACGATGCGCGTCGTCGTCGCATCCGTCCCAGCATGCTGCCCAGCCGATCACCTGCATCTCGTGGTCGTCCCCGTGCCCTACGACGTCGCCGCCGGCGTCCGCCAGCCGCCGCACCACATCCAGCTGACCGGCTGCCGCGGCCCAGTGCATCGCGCAGGTGTTGTCTCCCGCCTCGCGGGTGTTCACGTCCAGGCCGCGGCTGAGCAGCAGATCGACCGCCGCGAGACGCCCATTGTGCGCCGCCGCATGCAGCAACGTCCACTCGTACGGTTTCTTACGCGCGTGCAGCTTGTCGGGGTGCGCGTCGAGGAGCGCGGCCAGTGCTGCCGCGTCGCCGCTCTGTGCCGCGTCGAACAGCTGGCCATCCACGGTCAGCGAATCGATGTGCGCCTTGAGCGCGCGCCAGCGCGTGAAGCCGTAGTGCCTGGCGAGGGCGAACTGCGCCTCGGCCAGTTTGGCGTGGGGGTCTGCCTGCCGCAGCTCATGGAGCTGCCGCTTGGCCTGCTTGCGGAGCCAATCGAGGTTGGCGGCGTCGGGGAGCGCCAGCGAGGCGGACCCAGACTCTGGGGCCTGGTCGGGCATCAGCGACCTTCCTTCCGTGGAAAGGGAGCGAGCCCTTTCGCGCCG
>Ga0153915_10006563_pt1 | contig 10916 bp, 9 predicted proteins | sample Opewatmetagenome_2_FD_107003 | JGI IMG/M metagenome (GOLD analysis project Ga0153915, IMG submission 107003) | Freshwater wetland microbial communities from Ohio, USA - Open water 3 Core 3 Depth 3 metaG | ecosystem: Environmental > Aquatic > Freshwater > Wetlands | place: USA: Ohio, Lake Erie...
ACAGGACTGCCGTTAAGGGAATTGATTGTCGATACAATCCGGCAACGCGGGGTGATCACAGCCAATAAGGAGGGGCGTATCCGGCGTGTGGAGTAATCATATCACAGGCCCGTGCGTGGAATTATGTGAATTATAAGACCTCCACAAAGGGATATAGGGGACCAAACATTATTCTGAAGCTCAATTTTAATATTTTTCATCTCCCGCTATGGATGTGATACAATATAACTGTTAATGGATGTGATTGCCTGTCAATCCATTATTATCTCATGGTCAAGGAGGTGCAAGTAATGAAGAGAATATATACTGCCAAGAATCCTATTGACGCTCACTTGCTGAAAGGGGTCCTGGAGACTCAAGGCATTCAGACGGAAGTTAAAGGTGATTTCATGTGGAGTTTTCTTGGCGAACTCCCTGTTACTCCCGACTTTCTTCCCAACGTCTTGGTCACCGATGATGCCGATTATGAAAGGGCTATGGAGATCGTAAAAGACTTCCAGTCTGAAGAGACAAGCACCTGCCATGAAGCAGAAGAATGGAAATGCGGCAGCTGCAATGAAATCAACGAAGGGCAGTTTACGGAATGCTGGCAATGCGGGACTTCGCGCATTATAAAAAGCTGAAAAAACTGCCTGTCAACCCTTTGTATCGGACCGGCAGAATGGGTAGTGCATAATAAACAAAAAAACTTTAAAACCATAGGAGTGAATTCACTGAGCTTTTAACAGGAGGACACGACATGGCTGCAACCCTGCAACAGTCTACCAATAAAAAGATTTCCAGAGGATTATTTTATCCCCTTGGTGCGACCCTCGCTCCTGAAGGCGTGAATTTCGCGGTTTACTCGCAGAACGCCCGGGATGTTTTCCTGCTGTTGTTTGCCGACGCGGATGACGCCCGACCCACGGACGTGATCCGGCTGGCAAACCGTACCAAATACGTCTGGCATGCCTTTGTGCACGGGCTTAAGGCCGGGCAACTTTACGGATACAAGGTGCGGGGTGATTTCCGGCCTGAATACGGCATGCGCTTCAATGAGAACAAGCTGCTGATTGATCCCTATGCCAGGGCCCTTACAGGCAAATGCAGGAATACCGACAATTTGCTTTTGGCCTATGACCCCGATTCACCATGGCGTGATAAGTCCTTTGACACGCGTGACAGTACGCCGGTGGTTCCCAAATCGATTGTCGTGGATGACTCATTTGACTGGCAAGGTGACACGCCTTCGCAGCGCACCCTGGAAGAGCTGATTATTTACGAGGTGCATGTGAAAGGCTTTACGGCCCATCCATCCTCAGAAGTGAAATACCCGGGAACCTACCTGGGGTTTATTCAAAAGATCCCCTATTTGAAAAACCTCGGTGTCAATGCAGTGGAGTTTCTGCCCGTGCATGAATTCTATATTGATGATTTCCTTTTAAACAGAAACCTCTCCAATTACTGGGGGTATAACACCATCGGTTTTTTTACTCCGGAATCCTCATATTCGACCCGGACCTCTCCCGGCTGCCAGGTCACGGAATTCAAGCGGCTGGTGCGCGCCCTGCACCGGGCAGGCATCGAAGTTATACTCGACGTGGTGTTCAACCATACAGCCGAGGGCAATGAATTCGGTCCTACCATCAGCTTTAAAGGCATAGACAACCCCACCTATTACACCCTCACAGGGCCTGATTCCGAACCGGGCCGTTATTACATGAACTTCACCGGCTGCGGCAACAGCGTGAATGTGGCCAACAACCACGTTATCCGTTTTATACTCGATTCACTCCGTTACTGGGTGGAGGTCATGCATGTGGACGGATTCCGCTTTGACCTGGCCTCCGTGCTGGGCAGGGAAGGCTGCGGGTTCACCCAGTCATCGGGCTTTTTTGACGCTGTCTCCGCAGACCCGCTCTTGAACAGAGTCAAGCTTATAGCGGAACCCTGGGATCTGGGAACCTACCAGGTCGGCAACTTTCCCATAGACTGGTCGGAATGGAACGGGAAGTTTCGCGACACGGTAAGGAAATTCATAAAAGGCGACGCAGGTCAGATACAGGACCTGGCCCGCCGTTTGACCGGCTCCGCCGATCTCTATGGCGACGACGGACGTTCTGCCTACAACAGCGTGAACTTCATCACCTGCCACGACGGCTTCACCATGCACGATCTGACGGCATACAACGGAAAGCACAATGACGCCAATCTGGAAAACAATAACGACGGGACCAGTGACAACAACTCCTGGAACTGCGGCTGGGAAGGCGAATCCACGGATCCGAATGTAATTGCCCTGCGAAGGCAGCAGGTCACAAATTTTATCTGTGTGCTCATGTTTTCCGCAGGCACGCCAATGATCCTGGGCGGCGATGAATTCCTGCGAACGCAATGCGGCAACAATAACGCCTATTGCCAGGATAACTCCTTAAACTGGTTTGATTGGAACCTGACAAGGAAGAACCAGGACATGGTTGACTTCTGGACAAAGGCCATAGCCTTGACCCGCAGATACCCGGTGCTCCAGAGCCGGAATTTCCGCGACGGGGCCGACCGCAACAGTAACGGCATACCCTTCATCTCCTGGTTCGGTACAGAAGGCTATCCGCCGCAATGGGATAACGGCGAGGTGCGCACCCTCTGCTGCCGGCTCGACGGGGCCGAGGAGCAGTCAGCGTCCGGTGATTATCAATTGTTCATTATTCACAATGCTGATTTCCAGGTACGGGACGTGACCCTGCCGGCTTTGGAAGGAAAAAACTGGTTCCGGGTCATAGACACAAGCCTGGCTTCAGGCGCTGATTTTGCAGAACAGGGCCGGGAAGTGAAACTTATTCCGGCAGACGTTTACACAGCCAATCCGCGCAGCACGGTTGTATTGCTCGGAAGATAACATTTACAATAATTCAGCAATATTATATAAATATCCCGTTGCAAGTCAGCAATAATGACTGCAAGCATGAGGGCTATTTACTCCGGCGATTAAAATTAACTGAGGTGTCTTGAATGGAAGAAAACCGAAAAGCTGTTGTGCTTTCAAGCGGAGGGATCGACTCCACTACTGTGATGGCCATTGCCGCGGATAAAGGTTATGCCGTTTACAGTCTGTCCTTTTTTTATGGACAGCGTCACGCCTATGAACTGAAGGCAGCGGAAAAGGCGGCAGAATTTTTCGGAGTAGAAAGGCATATGATTATTAATATGGACCTTGGCAAGATAGGGGGATCCGCCCTGACGGACAATATTGACGTACCTAAATCAAGGGATGAGGAGACTATGGCCGGAAGCATCCCTGTCACCTATGTCCCGGCCAGGAACACAATCTTTCTTTCCTATGCCCTGGCATGGGCTGAGGTACTTGAATGCTCCCATATCTTCATAGGCGTCAATGCCGTTGATTACAGCGGTTATCCTGATTGCAGGCCGGAATATATTCATGCATTTGAAAAGATGGCCAATCTTGCAACCAGGGCGACTGTTGAAGGAAGATTGAGGATCTCCATTGAAACACCGCTTATGAATATGACAAAGGCCGAGATCATCAAACTGGGCAGCAGCCTTGGAGTGGATTACTCCATCACGCACAGTTGTTATGACCCGACGCCGGAAGGCCTTGCATGCGGGCTTTGCGACAGCTGCATTCTGAGGAAAAAGGGATTCAGGGAGGTCGGTGTGAAAGATCCGACAAGATACGTATATTAAATAAAAAGAAAGGAGAAACGAAGATGAAGAATGTTGAAATGAAGATTGAAGGCAATATCCTGAAGATTGAAGTGGACCTTACTAAAGAGTTTGGTCCGTCCGCCTCGGGCAAAACGATTATCATTGCCTCGACAGAGGGAAATGTAAGCATCCCCGGCGCTGAAGAGAAAAAGATCGGCCTGAACGTTTATCGGAAGAAGTAAGGGTTTATGATCGCCTGACGCTGCATGGTTGAGCCTGATTTTTTTAAGCCCCCCAAAAGGACCGCAGCGCCAGGTATCATGACAATCATGGTTAGATCTTTAATCCGGCCATAAATCCATCCCTTATGGCATCCAGGGCCTTTTTCGGTCCGGCGGCATCTCCGATAACATGGATCTCACTGACAAGGCCCTTCAGCACCTGTTCCAGGCTGTTTTCACTTCCGGCCCCTGCGGCGATCACAATGGAATCAGCAGGGATAATATCTGTCTTTCCCCCCTTTTCTATCTTTAGCCCTTCCTCTGTCACCGCGAGTGCCCTGGCGCCTGCAATAATCCTTACGCCCAGCCTTTTAAGCTCATCCATGATAGTCCACCTGGTGGAGACTCCGATGTCCTTCCCGCATTTTGTGAGCATCTCCACAACGGTTACATCCTTAATGCCCTTGTTTATAAGGTTCTCCAGGGTATCCCACGTCTCTGCCCTGTTTATGGCCAGAAAATGAAGGGTCTCAGGAGAGATGGTCCCGATATCTGCGAGATAGACGGCGGTTTCAAGACCGACGGCATTCCCGCCCACAATAACAACCCTTTTGCCTACCCTGCCCTTTCCGGATAACAAATCCCAGGCCATTATCACCCTGTCATTATCAAGTCCCTCTATATCAGGCATGACCGGCCTCGCCCCTGTTGCCAGGATTACTGCATCAGGAGACAACTCCTTTACAAAGGCGGCATCAACCTCCTTTTCAAACAATATCTCCACCTTCAGGGAATTAAGATTATTGCCCAGGTCTTTTGCCGCTGAAACCATCTCAGCCCTGCCCGGTATTTCCCTGTTTAAGAGGAGCTGTCCGCCGAGCTGACCGGTCCTTTCCGCAAGGATCACATGATGCCCCCTCTCAGCGGCTGTGCAGGCGGCCTTCATGCCTGCGGGTCCGCCGCCTGTGACAAGGACCTTTTTCCTTTTAAGGGCAGGTGCAATCCCGGTCTCCTGTTCAATCCCTGCCCTTGGGTTTACCATGCAGGTGACAGGATTGCCCATGAATATCATATCAAAACACCCCTGGTTGCATGCCACACAATGATAGATGGTATTGGTTCTTCCATTCATTGCCTTGTTTGGAAGCTCAGGGTCGGCGATAAGGGCCCTTGCCATGGTTACAAGGTCTACAGAGCCATCTCTCAATACCTTTTCGCCTGTGCGGGGGTCATTGATACGATTACTTGACAGTACAGGGACTGAGACGGATGACTTGATGCCCTGGGCAAGATATACATAGTTCCCATGTGGTACAGCCATGGTCAGCTGAGGGACACGCGTCTCGTGCCACCCTCCGGTTATGTCAAACAGGTCGATGCCTGTCTTTTCAAGTTCCGAGGCGAATATCCTTGCCTCTGTATTGGTATTGCTGCCTTCCATGAAATCATTGCCGGCCAGCCGTATTATGACGGCGTAATCCCTGCCTACGGCCCTTCTTACCTTTTCAGCCGTTTCAAGACCGAACCTCATGCGGTTTTCGAATGTGCCGCCGTACTTATCATCCCTCAGGTTTGTGATTGGAGAAAGGAACTGGCTTATAAGGTATCCTGCGCTCCCGAGTATCTCGACCGCATCAAAACCGGACTCTTTCGCGCGGACCGCTGCCTCTGCGAACCTGTCCTGAACATCGGGTATCTCATCCGGTTCAAGCGCCCTCGGTATCTCTCCCGTAAACTTTGACCTGACAGCCGAGGCTGAGACAGCATTCCGGCCTCCTTTTGCCGAAGAGTGTATATACCGGCCTGCCTGATAGAGCTGCGCCGCAATATGCGCCCCACAGGCCTTAACCGAATCAGTCAGCCTTTTCAATCCCGGGATATATCTGTCATGATCAATGAATATCATATCGGGCATGCTGCCCACCTGGTCAATAGCACAGCCCCCGACTATTATAAGACCTGCCCCGCCACTTGCCCTTGCGCTGTAAAAATTCACCAGCCTGTCTGTGACAAACCCTTCTGGCGTATATCCCAGGTGCATGGCAGTCATGACGATGCGGTTTTTAATTTCAAGCCTGTTTATTTTTATGGGTGAAAAGAGATTCGGAAATTCCATTTTGTTCTCCATGTTGATGGTGATAATTCATGTATTCAGCTTGAAGAGTGAAATGTTAAAAAGTCTTCAATCCGGTTTGATAAGATATATGCATGCTATCAGATCGTCAAATAATTTTAGAAAAAACTAAAAGATGCGGGATACAATTTAAAGCTTGAAGAAATTTCAGTGATCATGTATTCATTCATACTTTATGGGAGGCCCATTGGATGTATTCATATTCTTTGAATGAAAAATTACGCAGTTGCATATTCAGAATCATGGCTGTCATTTTCCTGATTATTATTCTTTTCAGCACCAGCAAATGGGAGACTAAATCATTTATCGGCGATGATATCTTCTTTTTGATAGGTTGCATCCTGGTGGCCACAGGTTCATTAGGAAGAGTTTGGTGTTCACTATACATTGCAGGATATAAAAATGATAGCCTGGTTACTTTGGGGTCTTATTCAATTTTAAGAAATCCATTATATTTTTTCAGCCTGATAGGAATTATTGGGATCGGATTTGCAACCAAGACATTACTGATACCCATTGCTTTTCTTCTTTTATTTCTTGTCTATTATCCAAACCTTATCAAAAGTGAAGAGAAGCGACTGTTAGTTATTCATGGACCGAAATTCGAAGAATATGTAAAGAATACACCTTCCTTTTTTCCAAAGATATCCCTCCTGATAGAACCTGAATCATATATTGTAAATCCGAAAATATTTAAGAGAGAAATTTATAGGGCGTTTTATTTTGTTTCATCAATCGGTATTATTGAAATCTTCAAAGGATTCCATGAAGCAGGCATCTTACCTGTCTATTTAAAAATTTACTGAAAAGTCATTGATCTTTCCGCCGAAAATGGACCATGCCTTGAATTGTGAGCTGCCCGTTCCCATGTATGGCACAATATTTTTTCACGCTTCTGCAATATTCCTTTAACTCCTGCAATTTAAGTCTTATTAGACTTGACAGCCATACCCTGTCACATTATAGTTTTTTTAATATTGATTGCGTCCCGCTGTGAGGTGAGCGCACAACATGTTTTAAAGATCCTCCAGGAGGGCAGATGGTCAATTCAGAAGAAGTCTCAAACCTGGAAAACACCAGACAGGGAACCCCTTTTCCCAAGCCCATGGTTATACCCTATATGCCAAGGAATGCCTGGAAGGGAGAGGTCCGGTTTATCGACGGATATATAGAAAAGAATCATGACACGAATCCTTTTCTGCCCAGGCTTTACGCCAGGGTCTGTCTGAACTGCGAAGAAAGAGCCCTTAAGAGGCTTAAAGGAATCAGGGGCGTTCCACAATTTATTGAAAGGCCCACAAAGACCAGCATCAGGATGACGGCGGTTCCTGGCATGCCCCTTGGAAAACTCAACAGGGGCGAGCTGAGTGAATTATGTTTCAGTCGCCTGAAAGAGACACTTTTATCGATCCATGAAAAAGGCGTCGCCCATTGTGATCTCCACAATCGAAACATCCTGATCGATAATGACGACCCTTATATAATTGATTTTGCCACGGCCTATACCCTGGGCCGTCTTCCCTTAATGGACAGGCAGATATTCAAGCGTCTGGCAAAGCTCGACCTCCAGAGGTTATACAAGATTGAAAAGAAGTTTTTTGGCAGGGGGACGCCTCCTAAAATGTTTTTTCTCTATAATATTATTAAAGGTTTTAAATGAATAAAAGAATTTTTAACGGTTTTGTTATTGTCCTGGCTTTGGCATTTATCTTGATCCTCTCAAAGCCTAACATCCTCTCACTTATCACAGGCGGAATTATTGTCTTCCTGGGACAGGGGGTGCGGGTCTGGTCAGGAGGCCACCTTATGAGGAATAAGGAAATTACCACATCCGGCCCTTATGCCTATCTGAGAGATCCTTTCTATCTTGGAAGGATGTTACTTATCATCGGTTTCTGTGTTATGGCCTGGGGATATGCCTGGATTATTCTTATTATAGCCCTCGGAGTCTTTTTTGCCAACTATATCCCGCGCAAATACAGGAAAGAGATGACAAGGCTTGAAAACATCTTCGGCCAGGATTACAAGGATTATGCCTCTTATACGCACAGTCTCATACCGCGCCATAAACCATACCCGAAGGCCAAAAACAGGCCCTGGAGCTTTGAATTGTTCCTGAAGGAGAACCAGGAACACTATTTTGTTATGGGGACATTGATATTCGCGTCGGCTCTGATAATTCGTTTTTTATTCTTTTAGATCATTAAGTCATTCCAATCCATAAAAGAAACGCCTCCCGGGTAAACCCGGGAGGCGCCCTAAAATATATCATGCCGTGGAGCGCAACAGGCGCCCCGCACCGGCATCAGAAATCAGACCGGCTCAAAGGCGTTGACCGACTTCAGGAACTCGTACATCTTGATGAACAGCTCATCTCGTTTGGCAAGGATTTCAGCCTGGCTGCGACCCTGGTAGTCGTACAGCCCCTTGGAGGTCTTGACCCCATACTCACCGGCCTTAACGCGATCTTCGACAAATGCATAAACCTTTTTGGCGTTCTGCTGGATGGAATACAGGTTGTCCAGGCCCTGAAAATCAAAGGTCTGGATAACGCCTACGATCGGGAGGCGGATGCCCAGGGTGTTCTTGACTGCGCCGTCGATATCGGTCGGTTCAACCAGGCCTTCCTGGATCATGTCCATACAGCATTCGCCGATGGCCTTTTGAATACGGTTTACAATGAAGCCGACACCGAATTTTTTCATCCGGATCGGGGCCTTGCCGATAGCTTCCATGATTTCAACAGTCTTCTGCATGGTGGCTTCGCTGGTCAGGGGACCGGGAACAACTTCAACCAGGGGAATAATATGGGCCGGAGAATAGTAGTGGGCGATAACAAGACGGTCCATGTGCTTCATCTGGGTAAAGCTGTAGATATTTAGAAAAGAGGTATTGGAAGCGATTATTGTGTCGGGAGCAATAAAGTTTTCCAGCTGGGCATAGATATCCTTCTTGACCTCCGGGTTTTCAGCGACGGTTTCCAGGACAAAACCGGCGCCGGTGGCGCCCTCTTCCAGCGACTGGGTATAGGACAGTCGAGCCATAATATCGGCGATCTTCTGACCTCCCAGCAGATTCATCTGTTCGCAGGTCTTCAGACTGGCCTCAATCTGGATCTTGGCATTATCCAGGGTTTTCATTGTTCGGGAATACATAGTGGCCTTAAAACCGGCAGTAGCAAAGCCCTGTGCAATGCTGTTTCCCATGGTACCGGCGCCGGCGACCAGCACTTTCATATTTTTATCGATCATATTTCCTCCTGTTTTTTATCAATTATGTTAAATATCGGTTATGCAATTACCCCCTCAGGCCAAACGATCCGGCCTTGCATGATAGAGAGATGGGGTTTATATAGGGTAATTGATAGGAGAATTAACAGCAGAGGTCAATAAAATTTCGATCAATTTCACGATTTTTTTAAAAAAATAAGCGATCACTATTAATAACAGCGATCGCCTATTATTATCTGTTAATTATTCAGTACTGATGTCGCGTCACCAGATTATTTAAGTTTAAATTTTTCGACCATTTCCTTAAGTTGCACCGCCAGCTTGGAAAGCTCCTGAGACCTTAAATCCACATGAGAACTGCTGTTGGACATATCATTAGATGACTGGTTCACATCTGCAATATCTCTCGCGATCTCACCGGACACGGTTGAGAGTTGCGCTATATTTTCTGATACCTCCTGTATGCCTCCGGAGGCCTGAGAAACGTTCCCTGCTATTTCCCTTGTGGTCACTGATTGTTCTTCAACAGCTGTTGCGATAGTGGACACGATCTCATTTACATCATTGATTACCTTTGAAATCCCTTCTACCTGTGTAACCGCGCCTGTGGTAGAAGATTGAATTTTATTAATCCTGTCTTTGATATCCTGTGTGGCCTCGGCAGTCTGCCTGGCCAGTTCCTTGATCTCATTGGCGACTACGGCGAAACCCTTTCCGGCCTCTCCTGCCCTTGCTGCCTCGATTGTCGCATTCAAGGCAAGAAGGTTAGTCTGTTCCGAGATCTCGGTTATGGTCTCTGTCACCTTGCCGATCTCCTGGGCGCCCTTGCCCAGTTCATCAATCTTCTGAGTAGCATCACTGGCTTTTGATACCGCCGAACCGGTTATGGATCTCGCCTTTTCCGAATTCTGCGCAATCTCGTTGATGGTTGCCGTCATCTGCTCTGCGGCGGTTGCTACAAGGCTCATGTTGGTTGACGCCTGCTCCATGGCCGCGGCAATGGAACTTATGTTGGTGCTCATCTCCTCTGCGGCGGTTGCCACTGTGTTTGATTTGGAGGACATGTTATCCGCGCCCTCCGACATCTTGCCTGAAAGTCCGGAAAGATCGCCGGAGGAGGTTGTCAGGGTCTCTGCATTTCCGCCGATCTCCTTTATAATGGCAAAGAGTTTTCCCATGAATACATTAAACCACTTTGAAAGTTCCCCGACCTCATCATCGCTGGTTATCTCCAGTCGAACTGTCAGGTCTCCTTCACCCTGGGCAATATCCTTGAGACCTGCCGCTACCCTTGCAATGGGTCTTATTATCAGTATATTGGTTGCGAACCACATGACGATGGCAAGGACGACCATTATTAAAATGCCGATACCAAGGACGATATAACCGATATTTGTTATCGAAGCGAATACCTCCGTGCTGGTAATGGCCATTACGACGGTCCATCCTGTGGATGACGATAGTTTATACCCGGCAAATCTTTTAGTGCCATCAAAGGTATACGTCATTACACCTTCTTTAGCCTGGATCATCTCCTTCCCGAAAGCATAATCCTTTAAATTCAGGTTGAATATTTTTGACTTGTCGGTGTGGTAAACAACAAGGCCATCCTTGTTCGTGATGAATTTATATGCAGTCGTACCCAGATTGATACTATCCAGATAGGCAGTCGCGAAATATCCAAAA
>Ga0153915_10006564_pt1 | contig 10915 bp, 7 predicted proteins | sample Opewatmetagenome_2_FD_107003 | JGI IMG/M metagenome (GOLD analysis project Ga0153915, IMG submission 107003) | Freshwater wetland microbial communities from Ohio, USA - Open water 3 Core 3 Depth 3 metaG | ecosystem: Environmental > Aquatic > Freshwater > Wetlands | place: USA: Ohio, Lake Erie...
CTCAGCCGCGATCCGAGGACTTACCTTCCCGACCTGTCGTCGGCCCGGGTCGGCAAGCCCCGGCGCGTCCTGTCCCTGGGCAAGTACGACATCCCGCTCTCCAAGCCGGAGATCCGCGGCATGAGGAAGAGCGTTCCCTTCTGGAAGATCCTGGGCGACAACGGCATCTTCAGCACCGTGCTCAGGGTGCCCATCACCTTTCCGCCGGAAAAGTTCAAGGGCCACATGCTCTCCGGCATGTGCACGCCGGACATGAAGGGCAGCCAGGGAACGTTCTCGTTCTACACGACGGACGAGGACAAGGTGCGCAAGCACGAGGGCGGAGTCGCCATCGCCGTCAAGCTGGAGGGCGGACGAATCCGGACCTGGCTCTCCGGGCCGGAAAACTCCCTCCTCAAGAAGCCCGTCGAGATCCGTCTGCCGCTGACCGTGACGCCCGACAAGGCCAAGGGCGGAGCCTGGCTCGACGTCGGCGGCGACAAGTTCTTCCTCAGGGAAAAGACGTTCAGCCCCTGGGTGCCGGTCGCCTTCCGGCCGGGACTCGGAATAAAGGTCCGGGCCATCTGCCGCTTCTTCATCACCTCTCTCGAGCCCCATTTCGAGATGTATGTGACGCCCCTGAACATCGACCCGGACAAGCCGGCCCTGCCGATCTCGCATCCCTTCATCTACGCCGTCTATCTGGCCAAGCTCCTCGGCCGCTACATCACCCTGGGCGAGGCCAACGACACCTGGGCCCTCAACGAAGGCATCCTCGGCGAGCAGGCCTTCCTCGACCTCACCTATTCCAACCACGCCGAGTGGGAGGCCATGCTGAACAACGCCCTGGAGAAGACGCCGCGGGGCCTGGTGGCCATCGTCTTCGAGACGACCGACAGCATCCAGCACATGTTCCTGCGCTACCTCGACAAGTCCCATCCGGCCCTGAAGAAGCCGGGACAGAACGGCCTGAGCGCCAAGGTCATCGAGGACCTCTACGTCCGGATGGACGGGCTCGTCGGCCGCGTCCGCCGGACGCTCGACGCCGGGAGCGTGCTCGTCGTCATGTCCGACCACGGCTTCAAGTCCTTCCGCCGCGGCGTCAACCTCAACTCCTGGCTCCTGCATAACGGCTACATGAGCCTCCAGGCCGGGAAGTCCGAGAGCGGCGAGTGGTTCAAGGACGTCGACTGGGAGAAGACCCGCGCCTACGCCCTCGGCCTCGGCGGGCTCTATCTCAACCTCCGCGGCCGCGAGGCCAAGGGGACCGTCGCCGCGGGCGGGGAAGAAAAGGCTCTCAAGGCGGAGCTCATCCGGAAGCTTGTCGGCCTCAAGGATGCGGCCGCCGGCGCCGTCGCCGTGACCAACGTCTATGACAAGGACGCGGTCTACGGCGGGCCGTACAGGGACAACGCGCCCGACCTCATCATCGGCTACAACGAGGGCTATCGCGCCTCGTGGGACGGCGTCACCGGCATCGTCAACGATATCGTCTTCGAGGACAACGACAAGGCCTGGAGCGGCGACCACTGCATCGACCCCGCCCTGGTGCCGGGCGTCCTGTTCTCGAACCTGAAGATCAAGAGCCGGAGCCCGTCGATCATGGACATCGCTCCGACGGCCCTCGAGCTCTTCGGCCTGAAGCCGCCGGCCCACATGGACGGGCGGAGCCTGATCGACGCGGCCGACCCCTTCGGAGACGGCGGCGCCGGGGAGAAAACCTCATGAGCCGGGAACGCAAAACATCCGCCGCCCTGAGCCGCCGCGACTTCATGAAGATGGGCGCGGCCGCTTCGGCCGCGCTGAGCCTCGGCGCCGGCAAAGCGATCGTCCCAAGCCTTCCGGGAAAGCCGCGGGCGGGAAAAAAGGTCATCATCCTCGGCATGGACGGGCTGGACCACGGCCTGGTCAAGCGCTGGCTCGAGGCCGGGAAACTGCCGGCGTTTGAAAAAGTACTCCGCGCCGGCGGCGCCCTCCGGCCGCTCCGGTCAAGCATCCCGCCGCAGTCGCCGGTGGCCTGGTCGAACTTCATCGCCGGCACGGACCCCGGGGGCCACGGCATTTTCGACTTCTTCCGCCCGGACCCTCGCGATCTCGATCCCGCCCGATTCCTGAACTTCTCGGCCACGGAAACGACGGCCGCCAGGCACACGCTCAGGCTCGGCCGCACCGTCCTTCCCCTGTCCGGCGGCCAGGTCAGAAACATGCGGGGGGGCCGGGCGTTCTGGCAGATCCTCGAGGAGCACGGCATCCCGGCCACGGTCGTCCGCATGCCGTCCAACTATCCGCCCGTCGCCTCCCGCCAACGGACGCTTTCGGGCATGAACACGCCGGACCTCAAGGGCACCTACGGCATCTTCAACTACTACACGAACGAGCCCAAGCAGCTGACCGAGGAGACGGGCGGCGGCGGCCGGGTCCACGACGTTTTCGTCGTCGGCAACCGGGTCGAGGCCAAGCTGCCCGGTCCCGCGAACAGCTTCCGGACCGACGGCGCCGAAACCGAGGTCGATTTCAAGGTCTTCCTCGACCCCGTCAACCCGGCGGCCAAGATCGCGATCCAGGGCCAGGAGTTCATCCTGAGAGAAAAGGAGTGGAGCGGCTGGAAGAAGGTCCGCTTCCATTTCATGCCGACTCAGAGCGTCGGCGGCATCTGCCTGTTCTATCTCAAGGAGGTCCGGCCCAAGTTCAAGCTCTACATCAGCCCCATCCATATCGATCCGGCCGACCCGGCCCTGCCCATTTCCACGCCGGATTCCTACGCCGCCGAGCTGGCCCGCCGCTTCGGCTCCTTCTTCACCAAGGGCCTCCCCGCCGACACGGCGGCGCTCGACAACGAAGTCCTCGACGAGGCCGAGTTTCTGGCCCAGGACGACCTGGTCCTCCACGAAAGCCTGGAACAGCTCGACTTCGAGCTCGGCCGCTTCAACGAGGGGCTCTTCTTCTTTTATTTCTCGAGCACGGATCAGCGCCAGCACATGTTCTGGCGGCTCATCGACCCGGACCACCCCGCCTACAACGCCGCGCTGGCCGCCAGGTACGGCGGCGTCATTGAGAACATTTACGTGGAGATGGACCGTGTCCTGGACGGGGTCCTCGGAAAAATGGACAAGGACACGCTTCTGCTGGTCATGTCCGACCACGGCTTCAATCCCTTCCGCCGCAGCTTCAACCTGAACACCTGGCTGCTCCAGACAGGCTACCATCGGCTGACCAAGCCCTGGAAGCAGGCGGAGACGGCCCTGTTCGCCGACACCAACTGGTCGAGGACCGCCGCTTACGGCGCGGGGCTCAACAGCCTTTACATCAACGAGAAAGGCCGCGAGATCGAGGGCATCGTGGCCCCCGGAGCGGAAAAGGACAATCTGGTCCGGGAGATCGCCCGCAAGCTCGAGGCCCTGACCGACCCCAAGACGGGCGAACGCGCCATCCTTCATGCCTACGTCGGCAAGGACGTCTACCACGGCCCGTTCGTCGACAAGGCCCCGGACATCGTCCTCGGCTTCAATCGCGGCTACCGGATCTCCGCGCCGTCGGCGCTGGGCGGCTTCCCCCGGCTCCTCTTCGAGGACAACGCCAAGAAATGGAGCGGCGACCATATGACCTCGCCGGACGTCATTCCCGGCGTCGTCCTGGCCAACCGGGCCATCCGGGCCGAGGCGCCGGCGCTCTACGATCTCACGGCCGCCGTCCTCGACGTCTTCGGCCTCGAGAAGCCGCGGAACATGATCGGCACCACCATTTTTTAAGAGATCGGGATAAGGAGCGACGATATGGGCAGCACCAAGATCAAAATCGACAAGGACCTGTTCGCGAAGGTCAAGAAGTACTCGGAAATCGCCGGCTACTCCTCGCCCGCCGAGTTCGTCACCCACTGCCTGGAAAAGGAACTCGCCAAGATCGAGGGAGCGGACTCGGAAGAGGAAATCAAGAAGAGGCTCAAGGGGCTGGGCTACATTTCCTGAGGACCATGCGCATCGTCAATCTCGTCTCGGGCGCCGTTTTCGACGCCCTGCTTTATCCCTTCCGGGGATTGTCGCCCTGGTTCGGGATGATTTTCGTCTCCCTTGTGACGGCCTTCCTGATGCTCTGGGTCTTCAAGCGGACGTCGAACCAGGACGGCATCCACAAGGCCAAGAACGCCATCAAGGCCCATCTCATGGAGCTCCGCCTCTTCCAGGACAACATGCGGATCTCGCTCCGCGCCCAGGGCCGGATCCTGCGGGCAAACGCCAGGTACATCGCCTGCAACACCAAGCCCCTGCTGGTCATGCTCGTGCCCATTCTCCTCCTCCTGGCCCAGCTCAACCTCTGGTTCGGCGCCGCGCCGCTCCAGCCGGGCGAGGAAACGCTGGTCAAGGTCGGACTCGCCCCGGACGCCGATCCCCTGGCCCTGGACGTCAGCCTCGAGCCTTCGCCGGGCCTCGCCGTCACGTCGCCCGCCGTCCGCATCCCCGACGAGCGCCAGATCGCCTGGCGGATCAAGGCCCCGGCCGCCGGACCGGCCGAGCTGACGTTCCGGGTGGCCGGCAGGTCCATCGTAAAACCGGTGGCCGTCGCCGGCCCGCGCCTGGCCAGGGTCTCCACCCTGACGGTCGGGCGGTCCGTTTGGAAGCAGCTCCTCTATCCGGGCGAAAAGCCCCTGCCGGCCGACACGCCGCTGACCTCGATCGAGGTCCAGTACGGGAGCGGCAGCCTGGCCTTTTTCGGCCTGTCGATCAACTGGCTCGTGGCCTATTTCCTCCTGTCCGTCGTTCTCGGCTTCGCCTTCAAGGGCGTATTCAAGGTCGAGATATAACGGCCGGCCGAAAAAAATGCTTAAACAAACCGGCCAATCGTGGTAAAATCATCGTTTGTTCCCCCCGGGAATGAGTTATATCCGCATAATCCTTAGGAGGTTGTCATGAGAAAGGCCAGAACCCTCATCCCCCTGATGATCGGCATCATGCTTGTTTGCACCGTGGCGTCATTCGCCCAGCAGGCCATCAAGCTCGCGGTCGTCAACTCGGCCCGCGCTTTCGAGGCCTCGAGCGAAGGCAAGAAGGCCATTGTCCAATTCCAGGAAAGAGACACGAAGGTCAAGGGCGACATCCAGAGGCTCGAGGATTCCATCCGCGCCCTGGAAAACAGGCTGAGCACGGGCCGGCTGACCATGACCCAGGAAGCCCTGGTCGCGACCCAGGCGGATATCGACAAGAAGACGACCGAACGGAAGCGGTACGAGGAAGACGCGACCCGGGAATTCCAGCAGTTCCAGGCCAACATCGTCCAGAGAATCCGGACCGAAATGGTCACGATCATCCAGGCGCTGCGCAAGGAAAAGGCCTACGACCTCGTGATCGATCTCCAGAACAGCGGCATCGTCGATTTCGATCCCGGCATCGACATCACGGATGAGGTCATCCGCCGGTACGACGCCTCCAAGGCCGGCGCTCCCGCCGTCCCCCCGGTCAAGAGATAACCGATTCCCCCGTCGGCCCCTGCCGTGGGGCCGCGAGAAGCCTCGGGGAGAATGACCATGGCCGTTCTCCCCGAGGTTTCTTTTGCCTGTGATCCGCCCCCTCCCCCGCGGTCGCGCGGCCGTCAGTTCTTCAGGCGCAGGCCGACCGTCAATCTGACGAATTCCCCCGTCTTGCCGGCAGGGATCGCGATCATGAGACGCCGGCCGTCATAGGCGGCGCCCGTCACGCTTTCGACCAAATCCCCGTTGGCGATTTCGACGGAGTAGCTCTCGCCCGCCAATCCCTCGACGACGACCTTGAGCCATCCGTCCTCGAGATCCGTCCGCACGAATTTCAGGCCCCGATCGAGGTCGCCGGTCCGGGAGACGTTGTCGGGAGGAACGATCTCAGGCGCCGGCTCGACGGCGATCTCGACCGTATCGTCGCCCGTCAACAGGAATGCGAGTTCGGGCCGGACAGCCTGGCCAAAAGACCTTTCCCCCGTCTTGACCGGCAGGGACGCGCCGTTCAGGGAAGCGGACAGGACTTTCGTTCCGAGGCCGAGCGCGGGCACAAACCTCATCCGGAAACCAAGCGGCGGCTTTCCCTCGCAGCGCACACGCAGGCGGATCGAGGCGGCCCGGCCCTCAGTGCCGGAGCCTCGGGCGCCCCGGGCGTAGAAAAGAGTGAAGGCCTTTTCCCCCACCTTCAAGTTGTCGATCATGACCTCCGGAAATCCGGCCGGGAGCTTCGGCTCGAAAGTGATCGTCCCGTGGAGAGCGTCCCCTTCGAGGCCGAGGAGTCCTCGGACGAAGGGCAGGACAAGGCCGGTCGTGGAGAATCCCTGGTGCGGGACGCCCTCCTGCGGCCAGGAGTTCTGGTATCCCGAGAACAGCTCCGTGCTGACGCCCAGGGCGTTGTCGAAGGCGTGGCGGACGTTGCCCATGAGGACCTCGAAGCCCTGCGGCATGAAGCCGTATTCGAGGAGAGCGGACGCGACCCAGCCCGTCAAGAACGGCCAGGAGGCGCCGTAGTTGTAATTCAGCGGCTCGAAAAGAGGGCTCCGGCTCGACAGCATCCGGACACCCCAGTCCGTTGTCAGATCGGCCGCGTTCATTCCGGCCATGGTTTCCGCCCCCCGCTCCCTCGTCCCCAGGCCCCAGGCCAGGGCGATCGCGCTCCAGGGCGTCAGCTCGCGCACCAGGCGCCCGTCCCGGTTGAAAGCGTAGGAGTATCGTTTCCCATCGGCGTCCCAGAACTTTTGGTCGAGCGCGGCGGCGGCCCGGGCGGCGCTCTTTTCCGCGGCCTTCCGGACCGCGTGGTCCCCGGCGGCCTCGGCGAGATCAGCCATGGCCCGGCTCGCCCGGGCCCAGACGGCGGCCAGGTAAATATCGGTCTGGATGCCGGTCAGGGCGCCGAACTCGAGCGCGCCCAGCCCGGCCTTGGCGTTGTCCATCAGCCCGTCGCCGTCGGCATCGGTCGCCAGGCACCAGTTGTAGGCCCTGACGAGCGAGGGCCAGCTCGCCTTGAGGAATTCCAGATCGCCGGAGCGCCGGACGTAGTCCTCCATGGCGACGATATAATAGGGCGTCGTATCGCCGTGGATGTAGGCGTAAGGATAATCCTCCCACCACCGGAGATAGCCGGCCGCCTGCGACAGCTCGTGGGCCATCTTCCCGTCCGGCCGCTGCCACTTTTGCGTGAAAGCCAGCGCCTCCCTGGACGCGGAGAAATCTCCCATGCTGTTGAAGCTCAACGAGTTGAGATAAGCGTCCGTGCCGAAAAACCAGCCGAAGCCAGGCCGGCCGCCCGTCCCCGAAGGCCCCAGCCCGGCGACGAGCCCGCGGCCGAGGTCGGGATTGTCCACCCTGAGATTGTCCAGGGCGATCTTGGCCCACTCGAAAGCGAGATCGAGCTCCCGGCGCCCGGTGCGGACGCGAACGGTCGCGCGCCGCAGGGCGGCGTAGTGCGCCGCCGCCTCACGCCAGCAGGCCCCGGGATCGGCCGCGAGCTTCCGGTAGACGGCCCGGACGTCCTCCCGCTTTCCCTTTCCGCCGGCGAGGATGACCGGATAGAGGGCTCCGGAGGCGGCGCGCGGATCGGCGATCTCTATTTTGAACTGATTGGGCGCGTCCGAAAGCATATGGGCGGGCGTGTACGAGATGCCTTGAGCGGCCGGACAGCCGACATAGCCGTGGTTCTTCCTGGTCGGCTCCGAGATGAGATAGGCCTTGAGCTCCGCGTCCCAGTACGCGTACTGGCCGCCGATTCCGGCCGGCCACATCGGCTGGAGAACCGGCAGGAAACCGCAAACGATGGCCATGGGTTCCGTGGAGTCGACTTCGAGAAAGATGACGGCTCCGGAATCGCGGACGGAGGTGACGAAATGGGCCCGCACGGTGAACGACTGGTACGTGAAAACGAGAGTCGTGACGGCCGGGTCGACGGAGACGAAGCGGACGATGTCCTTCCCCTCGATCGGCACCGTGCTGCCGCCGATCAGGAAGGAGAAGGAAAAATTGCGGAGAATTTTCAGCGGGTAGGCCCAGGCTTCGAATTGGCCGCTCTCGGAACCGAGCACGGCGAACTTCCGGCCGACCTTGTCGAAGCAGGTGGACGGCCGGGCGGGCCGGGAAAGGGCGATGTCCGTGGCCTCGATCTTGAACCGCGGGATCGTCCCGGACGGGGCCGATCCTTGTCCTCCGGCCAGGTCGGCCCGGACCGAGGCGCACGCCAGACAGAATACGACGGCCGCGATCACTCTCCGTTTCGCCATGCGTTTTCCTCCCCTTGCCGGATTCCCGTGGCCGCGGCCCGCAGGCCGATTCCCGCCGCGGATCATCGCGACGCCTTGAACGTGAGGTGGATGCGGACGATTTCCGGGATGCTGCCCGTTCTCACCGGCGGGCCCCACGTGCCGACGCCGCACGAAATGTAATACCGCGTTTTCCCCCTGACGAGCGAGCCCCAGTTCCGCTCATAGACGAGCTTGTTGATGAGGTTGAGCGGAAAGAGCTGGCCGGCGTGAGTGTGCCCGGCGAGCTCGAGGTCGATCCCGGCCCGCTCGGCCTGTTCCAGATGGATGGGCTGGTGGTCCATGAGGATGAGCGGCCGTCTCCGGTCGACGCGACCCGACTCCAGAATCTCCTCGAGCGGCGTCCGGGCCGCGCTCCTGCGGACCGAGGACGGGTCCTTGCGTCCGACGACATAAAAAGATCCGTCCACCAGTATCGCCTCGTCCTGGAGCACCCTCACGCCCCACTCGCGAAGGTGAGCGAGGTTGCGCTCCAGGCCTCCGTAGTACTCGTGATTCCCCGGCACGGAATAGACGCCGAGCGGGGCCTCGAGGCCTTGAAAGATCGCCGTCATCTCCTCCTCTTCCCGCTCCGTAACGCTTTCATCGACGATGTCCCCGGGCAGGAGAACGATGTCCGGGGCCAGGGCGTTGATGCGCTCGACCAGCCGCCTCAACCGGGTGCTGCCCGCGACCATTCCCAGGTGGACGTCTGAGGCCATGACGACGGTCAGGGCCGTTCGGCCGCCGGCCGCCTTGTCGATGGGAATCGTGAGCTCCCTCAGCCGCGGGCGCGAGGCGTTCAGTGCCCCGCCCGCGATGACGAGGAGCGAAACGGCCGCGACGAGGAAAAAGGCGGCCAGAGCCGTTTGCTGCGGCCGCGACGAAAACGATTTCGGGAAGAACGGCAGGATGGCGTTGGCCAATCGGAAGATGTCGACGAGGAGAACTCCCAGGAAGAGATAGATCATCAGGGCCAGATAAAAAGAACCGGCCTTGGCCAGAAGGCCGGACAGCGAATTCCGCCCCAAGGCCGCGGCGAACCGCGCCGCCGGATAGGCCAGGATGAAGCAGATGAAAACGGCCAGGAAGGCCGTCCGCGCCCCGGGGGCTACGGCCAGGGCCTGCCAGCCCCGCCGGCCGAGGTAGAAATTGACCAGGCCGTAAAGCGACAGGGCGACGACCAGAAAAAATGGCATTGTCGAACCCTCAGCCTTCCGGCGCCTGCTTTTTCTCCGGCTTCATCTTCTCTTCCGCCTCCCGGCCGACGCCGTTCCACCAGGCCACTTCCTCGAGAGGCTTCCTCACGGCCGGCCTCGGCGGCCGCGAAGCGGCATAGCCGACGGGCAGGAGGGCGACGATCTTGTAGCCCCGCGGCACCTTGAGCGCCTTGCGGGTTTTCCGGCCGTTGAACCAGCCGATCCAGCAGGTCGCCAGTCCCAGCTCCTCGGCCTGAAGAATGAAATGCTCGCCGGCGATGCCGATGTCGACGAAGTGGAACGGGACCTTCTGCAAACCGAGCGCCAGCCGATGGGTGACGACGGACGTCTTGGCCAGGATGACGACCAGGACCGGCGCCTGGGCCGCGAACCGGCACATCGAATAAATCCCCGAAAAGGCCTGGCGGCAGACATCCTCCTTGAGGGCGGGGTCGTCGATGACGACATAGCGCGCGGGCTGGGCGTTATGGGCCGAAGGCGCCAGGCGCGCCGCTTCGAGGCAGATCGCGATCTTCTCCCGCTCGACGGACCGGCCGAGAAAGCGCCGGATGCTCCGCCGGCTTGTGACGAGATCCATGAAAACCGCCATGGTTGCTATCTCCTTGTCATTCCATGCATTACATCAGCTTCCCTGCGCCCGGCGGAGCGTCCCTCCGATGTCGGATGAAACGGAGCAGGGACCTATTTTTATATCAAAAAACCTTTCGACGCAACAGTGTTTCCCCGCCGTGTTTCCCCGCCGTCGGACGGCCGGCGCGGTCCGGTTCCTTCCGGCCGGCAGGCAGATGAGGCCTCGAAGCGACCCGGACAGATTGCATGGAGAAGCATATTTACGGTATAGTTTCTCCAGGAACTCTCGAGGGGAAGATTCCGTATACCCTTATGAGTGGGAGGTTCGCACCATGAAAAAACAATGCCAGATCGGCCTGGTCCTTCTCATCGCCGCCGGCCTCGTGTCCTGCGCCAACGAGGGCGGGCTGAAGGCCGGCACGGCCACGGCGAAATCGATGCTTCAGCTCATCCCGGCGAACGCCCGGGGAGTCATCGTGGTCAACGTCCACAAGGGCCTGTCAACCGAGCCCGCCGCCAAGGCTCTCCTGGACGAGGCCACGAAGAGGAAATACGATCAATTCGCGGCCAAGACCGGGATCGACCCCGCGAAGGACGTCTATTTCCTGGTGCTCGCCGCGGCAGGCAATCCGACGGGCAAGGACCAGGAGGGGGCCTTTATCGTGAACGCGCGTTTCAACAAGGCGGACCTCTTGTCCAGGCTGGAAGGCCCGTCCAAGGGCCTGCCGGAGGATACGTACGAGGGGATCACGCTTTACAAGGGATTGGAATTCAGCAAACCTGAAAAGTCATTTTCCGTCGTGGGCGCCTTCCTCGACGATTCGAACATCGTCATCGGCACGGACAAGGGCGTTCGAAAAATCATCGACGTCTATCATAAAAAGGCCGATGCCATCGGCAAGAACGCCGAG
>Ga0153915_10006565_pt1 | contig 10915 bp, 9 predicted proteins | sample Opewatmetagenome_2_FD_107003 | JGI IMG/M metagenome (GOLD analysis project Ga0153915, IMG submission 107003) | Freshwater wetland microbial communities from Ohio, USA - Open water 3 Core 3 Depth 3 metaG | ecosystem: Environmental > Aquatic > Freshwater > Wetlands | place: USA: Ohio, Lake Erie...
ATAGTAAGGAGAGTTTCCGGTTATGGCCATCTCAGGCGGCCCATACCAGGGGTGAAGACGCCCGGCGCATTTGGTAAATACCCCGATCGATCCGGCATACCCATTAGCCCCTCTAATAATCCCTCTCAGGCTGGGGCCCGGCCCATCCCCGGAAAACCAACCGGCCCCGGAGCCGAGGGAGCCGACTCTGACTATCTCTCCGGTCGGTAAAACCCATTCCATGCCTAGCAGGTTCCGGCCGCTGTAGCCCTGGCTCAGGGCCTGGGTATTGTTGCCGCCTACCGAGGTATGACTGGCCAGATAGGAGGCATTACAGCCGGCGCCCACGATGTTACACATTAACCCCCGCCTCATTATTTCAGCCTGGACCTGGGCAAAACAGACGTAGGGCTCAACTACGATATACATGTTCTTTTCATCCAGCTCCAAAATGCGATTCATGCGTCTCAGGTCCATGACGAGTTCGCCTTCGCTTTCAAGCTGATTATTGGCCCCATAACCTGTCGATAAGGACGTCGTCTTTAGACCGAACCGGCAGCACAACTTAACAATCGCCTGAACTTCCAGGGTATTGCCGGGCAGCACTACCGCCGCCGGTCTGATATGAAACCGGTAATCCGCATCGATTCGCTTAACCGCGGCCGTATGTTGGCCCGTAAAAGCATATCCATCTATTACCGCCAGGTCTTCCGTGATATTTTCAGGGCCGACAATGTCTTCAAAGGCTCGATATGTATCTCCGGCTAATTTCATCATTTACTCCTTTCCCAACATGATGGCCCACAATTTCTATTATTGTAATAATCTATTAAGTATAACTTATACGAATTTATATTATAATATGGCCCCTTCCACTAAATGTCAATAGTTTAAAAAAAGGGGTTTTGACTATTAGAGGAGCCTCAACTACAATAGTCCATATAGTAGCAGCCGGAGGGGCGCCGACAATGTCCGACATATCTTTTGTCCCTAAAGAGAAGAGGTTTTTCGCCTATATTGAGCAGCAGGCGGAGAATATTGTTAAAATGGCCCAGCAGTTGAAAGATCTGGTCTATGTCTGGCAAAACCTCAGGGAAAGAGTAAGTGTCATAGCTGATATGAAACAGGAAGGAGACGCGATCACCCATGATGTAATGACTCTGCTGCACCGTTCCTTCATTACCCCCATTGACAGAGAGGACATTTCCGCGCTGGCCTATGCCCTGGGCGACATCGCCGGCCTTATTCACGCGGTAGCAGACACGATGTATCTCTACAAGATTGAAGGACCCAATGATCGGGCCAAGGAATTATGCGATATTATTCAGAAGGCCGTACTGGAAGTAAAAGAAGGCGTCTCGGAGATCAGCAACAGCATGCATCATTCTGAGGTCCTTAAAAAAAGATGCGTTACTATCAACCAGATCGAGAATTCCGGCGACGAGGTCTACCGTAAAGCGCTGGCTGAGCTCTTTGTCCAACCGAACGACATAGCGGCGGTGGTAAAGTGGCGTGAAATTTACAAGAAAATGGAATCGACAATCGATGGATGTGAGGCCTTTGCCAATATCCTGGAAGGTATTGCCATAAAATACGCCTGAAGGTTAGCGCCGGCAGGCTGGTCCTTTAAGGAGTGATAAACATGGAAAATCAAAACACGTTTCAAAAATTGCTGCTTGAAAGTAAAGATGAAGTCCTGGTGATGGGAGATATGGTTGCCCTGGCGCTGAGCCGCTCAGTCGAGGCTTTAAAAAAACGCGACCTTAACATGGGACACCAGATTATCGCCGATGATACCAGGATCAACGAAAAACGGTTTGAAATAGAGAAAAAATCGATCGAACTGATTGCCACCCAGCACCCCGGGACCAGCGAATTGAATGCTATTGTAGCCATTTTGAATATTATAACCGAACTGGAACGCATAGGTGATTACGCCGCCGGCATCGCAAAAATCGTGATCATGATCGGCGATGAGCCACCGCTAAAACCCCTCATCGATATCCCTCGCATGAGCGAAATTACTATCGAGATGATACATAACAGTCTCAAGTCTTTCAAAGCCAACGACTCTAAAGGGGCCATACAGGTGATCGGCATGGACGAGGTCGTGGACAACCTCTACGACCAGATCTTCCGGGAGCTGCTGACTTTTATGATGACGGACCCCAAGACCGTCAACCGCGCTACACGTTTGATATGGGTGACACACAACATCGAGCGTGCCGCCGACCGGGCTACCAATATCTGCGAGCGGGTGATCTACATGGTAACCGGCAAGATGGAGGAAATCGGGGCTTCCAAATATTAAAGCCGGAACTTTAACTTCCGACCAGCCTGAATTGTATCCAGGTTATAGCTTGAACCGGGGTTTAACCACCTCTAAGTTTACTTTGGCTATTCGTTCCGATACAATGATTGAAAATCCGTAGATTCAGAGGAGCCGATGAGCGATCCCGGGAAAAAAACCAACGATAACCACGTCTTACTGCAGCGTACGCTGGTATCCGTGATCGCTATTCCTATTGTCGCAGCGGCGGTGTGGTTCGGAGATCCCTGGACGACCCTGTTGACTGCGGTGTGGGGAGTAGGAGCCGCCTGGGAATTCTACCAGATCATCAGAAAATCCAAAGGCTTGGCCCCCATGAGGACCTTCGGTTTGATGTGGGTATTCCTGTTTATCATCAGCCCCCATGCCGACCGGATTGTCTTTTTTCAGAAAGTCCAGGTCTTTTCCCTGCTTTTAACTACCGCAGTTATTGTGCCTTTGATCATCTTGCTGTGGCGCCGCGGTAAAGAAAACGCTTTTAACAACTGGGTCTGGACCATAGGAGGCATCCTGTACATAGGCTGTCTGTTGAGCTATTATGTGTCACTCAGGAACCTGGATGGCGGACACGGCGGCTGGGTTTTTCTGGCTCTGTTCTGCACCTTTTCTTCCGATGCCTTTGCCTATTTGCTGGGGCGGACTTTCGGAAAACATAAAATGGCGCCCTACATCAGCCCCAATAAGTCCTGGGAGGGAGCTGCCGCCGGTGTAGTCGGCTCTATAGTGGTCGGCCTGCTGGTCGTGCATTTCTTCCAGCTTCCTTTGAACAATTGGCAATCCATTACACTGGGTATCCTGATCAGTATCTCAGGACAACTGGGAGACCTGGTAAAGTCCCTATTCAAGCGCAACATGCAGGTCAAGGATTCCGGTCATATCTTGCCCGGCCACGGGGGTTTCCTGGACCGCATGGACAGCCTGGCCTTTGCGGGGGTACTGGTTTACGGACTCGTGACGCTATTCACATTGTAACCGTTCAACGGCTAAATACCGGCGGGAATAAGCCCGGAGGCGGGCCATCAATTCATCACTGCCTTTATCATCGGGGATATATCCATCCGCTTCGAATCTTCTTAAGGTTTGCCAATCGGCAAATTTTTCCTGCATCAGCACCGCTACCGGCAAACGGGTAATATTGATCGCGGCGCGGCAGACCTGCTCGGCTTCTTTGACAAAATGGTCGACGATAACTATATCGAAACGCTCATTGATCAATTTAACGGCTGCTTCAGTGGCTTCGCTGCAACTGATTAATATGACTTCATCCTCATCCACCAGGGCATTTAAGCGGTGCAGCATAATTTGACTGCCGAAGGCAAGGACCTTGAGCTTGACTCTATTCATAAACATATCTCAAGTTTAGGCCAATAGAGTTAAGATATCGTTAACGATGTGGCCCTGCCGGTAAGAGAAAGGTTACAAACAGGTGAACAAAGGTTACAAAATTTAGCGGCCCCGGCGGTAACGAAACTCCAGACTATCTATTTCTTTGACTCCCTTCAAGCTTTCAGCCATGGCTAACAGGACATTGCTGATGATCTGGCGTGGAAAGGCTGAAAGAGGGATAGGTTCTCCATTAACATAGAGCGCAAGCCTTTCATGGGTTGGTTTGAGGTAGGTTTCTTCCAGCAAATCAGCCACCCCTTTAGCATCCTCCAGGGCGAACTGCCTGGTCTCTATTTCTAGAGGTTCATCGGTGACTACCGCCAGGAGGTTTTTCGCGTTTTCCAGCAGGGGGCCGGCGGCTTTGCGGTGGACCTCTATCTTGGGAGCGCTGCCGTGACTGAAGCCCTCGGTCAAGATAAGATCGTAGTCTTCTCCCAGCAGCCGGGCCGACTGTTCAGTACTCAGCTCCTGAGTAACCGGCTGGATAATCCGGACAGCGTTAGCGGAACTCACCATGGTAGCAGCGGCGCCGGCTTGAGCGTGCCGCCAGGAGTCTTTATTGGGCTGGTCAAAACTGAGATCGTGATGGGAATGCTTGATAGTGGCTACCCGGTAACCGCGTGAGCAGATCTCACGGATCAATTTTTCCAGAAAGGTGGTTTTACCTGAACTGGACTTGCCGACTATCGAAACGATCGGGGGCATATCGATAACCTCCCTCTAAAATTCAGGGAACACTACCAATATTAAATACTACAAATACTACCAATATCAAATACCAACATCAAATACAATAAATATTAAATCCGTCGCAGGCGGCCCAGTGTCAGACACCGGTATTGAATGGCAGGCCGAGAGCAGGGAGACATATGGATATTTTTAGCGGAAAATCCGCTTGAAATCAGGCTATTTCAACGGAGACAGAGTTGGAATTGACTTCTTTCACCGGCTGCCTGCCCCGGCAGAAAACGCGGGCCCCAAACTGCGGTATTTTCGCCAATCTTTTTATTTTCCACAAAAACTCCATTTACGCTTACAAGGAGAGACCCTGTTAGAAAAACGTAAGGGAAAAGTGTGATATATTTGGGTAATTTTACCCAGATATTTTTAGTCAGAAACACGGTTGTGAACAGATTGATGATAGTTCATATTAATATAGTCCCATGTTTAATTGTACAGGTATCGGTTTATAACAGACCCCTGAAATGCCTTGAAATGATTTTCGTTTTTTAAAGAATTCATAAAAGGAGCTTGCATATGCTTAAAACCGGATCCGCCAGGTCAATATTCACCTGGCTTTTACTATTGCTGTTTCTGGTTATGTCGCTCATAAGTTTTAATCCCCGGGCGGCAGAAGCTGAGGAGGGGCAGGCAACGGCGGAATACGCCGCTGGCGATTCACTCCAGTTCACCTCCGGAGGGCACGTGATCGATTTCAGGAGCGGCGAAGTGCTGGTAGCCTCTGCCGATCATATGTTAAAAACTAAATTTATCAAGGCCAACCCGGTCAGTCCGCAAAGTGGGGAGGAAGGAAAAGAAGGGTCTTTCAGCCGCGTAAATTATACCGGTCTGTGGAAGGGTGTCGACCTGGTCTATACCACCGAACAGGGGGCTATTCTGGAAAGCTCCTATTATATTGCTCCATCTAATATCGATAATTCGGTTGATCAGATACGTTTAAAGTACAGCCGGCCGGTCAGTCTGGATGATACAGGCAACCTGGTGATGGCCTTCGATACCGGCAACCTGACTGAAAGCCGTCCCTTAGCCTGGCAGGAGATTAACGGTCAGCAAAAACCGGTGGAGGTTGGCTTCCGGCTTTATTCTGAAAATGAAGTCGGGTTTGCTATTAAGGATTATCAACCGGGGATAGCCCTGGTGATCGATCCGAGTTTAAGCTGGAACACCTTTTTGGGAAGCTCCAGTACAGATCAGGCCAAAGCGATTGCGGTGGACAGCAGTGGAAATGTATATGTAACCGGATACAGTTTTGCCACCTGGGGTTCACCGCTACTGCCCTATTCCAGCGGTAGAGATATCTTTGTAGTTAAACTGAACAGCAGCGGCGCTCTGACCTGGCTTACCTTTCTGGGAGGATCCGGCGCGGACGCGGGCTACGGGATAGCGGTGGACAGCAGCGGGAACGTGTATGTGACTGGCGGAACCAGTGCCACCTGGGGCTCACCGAAACGGGCTTATTCCAATTCCGGCGACGCCTATGCCGCCAAGCTAAATACCGACGGCGGGTTGACCTGGAATACCTTTCTGGGAAGCGCTAATTGGGATAATGGTAAAGGAATTGCGGTAGACAGCAGCGGAAATGTTTACGTGGTAGGAGATAGTGAGGGTACCTGGGGAACACCGATTCGCAGCCTTTATTCGTCTGGGAATAAAGATGCTTTTGTCGCCTGTTTAGACAGCACTGGTGTTTTGACCTGGAACACTTTCCTGGGAAACAGCGGCACGGATGACGGCATGGCGATCGCCCTAAGCGGCACAGATATTTATGTATCCGGCTACTGTGATGCCACCTGGCAAGGGACTTCCGCGCCGGTTAGAGCCTATCTGGGAGGCAATGATGCCTTCGCGGCCAAACTGGACAGCGATGGCGGTTTGACCTGGAATACTTTCCTGGGAAGCGCCGGGACTGATTACGGCTACGGAATAGCCGCAGACAGCAGCGGGAATGCGTATGTCTCTGGTTATAGCTCGGCCACCTGGGGCTCCCCGGTCCGCGACTTCACCAGCGGTAATGATGCCTTTGCAGCCAAATTAAGCAGCAGTGGTGTTCTGAGTTGGAACACTTTTCTAGGAGGCAGCGGTACAGATCAGAGCTGGGCCATCGCAGCAGACAGCAGCAATGTTTATCTCTGCGGTTATAGCTCGGCCACCTGGGGCTCTCCGGTCCGCGACTATACCAGCGGCAATGATGCCTTCGCTGCGAAGCTGGATGCCAGCACGGGTGGGTTGACCTGGGATGCCTTCCTGGGGGGCGACAGCACTGACGAGGGTTGGGCCATCGCGGCAGACAGCAGCAATGTTTATGTAGCCGGATACAGCACAGCCACCTGGGACTCTCCGGTGCGCGGTTATACCAGCGGTGAGGACGGCTTTGTGGCTAAGGTGGACGATAGCACTACCACTTCTTCCGGTGTGGGAGGCAACTTTTCCCCGGTCAACCGGCTAGTCCTGGTTGTCCCCTTGCTGATCCTGGTTATTTGGCTTGTCGCCGGAGGATCGTATTTACTGCTACGCTGCCGTAAAGCCAATTAGATATCAGAATGCAGATGTAACCGGTAGAAATTAGCCGGTTACGCCGATTGATATTTTCGAGGGAGCTAATCCCGGTTATGATTCGCCGAGTTTTGGGGACCCTGGCACTATTAACTTTACTGTTAGCGTTTTTGACGGCTATTACAGGCTGTTCCTCGATTTGTCTACAGAGCGGGTCGGACACGGGTAACACGACTAGAGCCGCCCTGATCGACCAGCTATTTCCTTCCAATCCTGACCAATACTTTATCGACAGGATTACAGCTCTTCTGCAAAAAAACGGCTACATGGTCGACTATTTCAGCGGAGATCAGATCACTGTTGACCTCTACCGTCACCTGGCTGCTCGCAACTACAACCTGGTAGTTTTCAGGGCGCATGCCGGCCTGCTGGGCAACGGGACGAGGGCCGACCAGAAAACCTGCCTATTTACCAATCAGCCATATAGACAGACCGGTGAATATTTCGATCAAATCCAGGACCGGGTGGTCAAAGCGGGCGTGAATAACCAACCGCCTTTATTCGGCATAAACGCGGAGTTTGTTTTAAGAAGCATGCAGGGGAAATTCAATCAGACTACTGTGATTATGATGGGCTGCAACACCCTCAAGAAAGACGATCTGGCGCGGGCCTTCATTGAAAAAGGGGCTTCAGCTTACGCCGGCTGGGATTCAGAGGTGGACCTATCCTACGACCAGCGTGTTATGTTGAGGCTGCTGGACAGTCTGTTTAAGGATTCTTCTTTGCCGACCGCCGTGCAAACAACCATGAGTGATAAAGGGCCCGATCCGGACAGCGGAGCCGAGCTGAAATACTGCTGCGAATGACGGCAGGGTGTCGGGATAACTAATTTTATCCCAGCAGAAGTCGGCCTATCCAGCCAATGACGCCCAGCATATCCAGGCTGATATAAAAGAGGAGAGCTACCAGGAGGTAGTTCAAATAACGGCCTTTCACTTTATGAGCGGTGATAGCGCCCAACTGCGCCAGAATCATACTGCCCGCTGCCAGTGCCAGCCAGGCCGGCCAGTAGATATAACCCAGCGTGTGATCCGGCAGACCGGTGACGTGCAGACCATTAACAATATAGCCCAGGATGCCGCCGGCAGAGGTAAAAAGCATCATAGCCAGGGAGGTGCCGACCGCGTTATGCATGCGGAATCTTAATACCAGGACCAGAACAGGGATGACCAGAATACCTCCGCCAATGCCCAGTATGCCCGTGATGACGCCCAGAGGAAAGGCCAGGGCGAACCATAGCCAGTAGTTCTGCCGGATCGGACGGTCTACATCCTGAATTTTAACAGTCAGCATACGGATAGCCACCAGGAGAGTGAGCAGGCCAAAGCAGATCTTTAAGACCGCGCCTGGAATATGCGCGGCGAGAGAAGCCCCGGTAAAACTGCCGACGGCGGTAAAGATGCCCATCAAAGCCGCGGCTTTCCAGTTGATGGAACCCCTCTTCTGGTGCTGCCAGACACCGCTGGCAGCGGTAGGCAGTATTACCGCCAGAGAGGTGGCGAAGGCCAGCTTGATAGCCACCTCACCGCTGATGCCGTGGGAGGTATACAGCCAGTATTGCACCGGCGTCATGATGATGCCGCCGCCGATCCCCAGCAGTCCGCTGATGAATCCGATGGCCAGGCCGGTTGCCAGCAAGATGATAATCAGTGAGGTTAAAGTCATAAATTTGTTACCCCCTCACCTTTAAATTCCTCTCCCCATTGGGGGAGAGGAAAGCGTGAATCAGCGATTTTGTCTTATTGGCCCAGCTTTCCATACAGCTCAGGACGGCGGTCGCCGATAAAGTCGTATTCAAACTCACCGGGAACCAGGACCACATGCTTCTGGCGGGCTTCGCTGAGACTGACTTCGCCGTAGATAATTTCTTCAGCCGTGGTTCCGGCTTCGGCCAGAGGATCTCCCCAGCAGTTTAGAATTCTGCTGGTGCCTAGGAAACGGGCGCCCCGCTCTTCTCCCACCCTATCGGCAGCCACCAGATTGACTTTATTCTCGTAAGCCCGGGTCACGATGACATATCTGGGCACTTTAGCGCGGCCCTGCGGCCAATTAGTAGGCAGTATCAGTATATCCGCGCCTTGCAGTGCCATAGAACGAGCGGCTTCCGGAAAATTGATATCATAACAGATCAGCAGTCCCAGATTGCCAACAGGCGTTTGATAAATCCGGTAAGGCCGGTCGCCCTTATCCAGAAAACGGTCCGCTCCCAGATAAACCAGATGGGCCTTGCGGTAGCAGCCGATCAGACCTTGAGGGCCGATCAGCGCGGAGGAGTTATAATACTTCTGTCCGTCTTTTTCCAGAAGACCAAAGACCACATGAGATCCGGTTTCCCGGCAAAACCCGGCCACTGCTTCCGTGGCGGGACCCGGCACTGTCTCCGCGAATGGCAGAACCTCAGCCCGGCTGGTAAACATATAACCGCAAAGGGCGCATTCCGGAAAAACGATCAAGTGCGCCCCGCCGGCGGCAGCTGTGCGGGCGAATCGCAGGATTTTATCCAGATTCTCCGCGTTAGCGCCGATTTTCGGGTCGATTTGCACCGCAGCTATTCTGACTTTATCCGTCATTTTTCACTTCCTGCTCCTGACCCCCTCACCATTAATTCCTCTCCCTCAAGGGGCGAGGAAAATGGAAGAGAAGGGAGAGGCAGTCTATTTCTTTTTCATCTCCGTGTTGATGAGTTCTTTCAGATAATCCGCCAGACCGGCCAGCGGCATAATTTGGGCTTTTTTCTCAGTGCGGCGTTTAAATTCCACATTCTGGCCTTCCAGTGTGCGGGGGCTAACGGTTACCCGGAAAGGCAGGCCAAACAGGTCGGCATCATTGAACTTAACGCCGGGCGATTCCAGCCGGTCGTCGAAAAGCACCTCAACGCCTTTAATTTCCAGCTCTTGATACAACTTATCAGTGGCCTCAATAACCTTTGGATTATCCATAAACAGGCCGCAGATATGCACCTGATAAGGGGCAATGGGCAGAGGCCAAATAATACCCTTATCGTCATGGTTCTGCTCAACGGCGGCGGCCATCATGCGGCCGACGCCGATGCCGTAGCAGCCCATCACGATAGGCTTGGAGACGCCGGACTCATCCAGGAAGCGGGCGCCCAGTTTTTCACTGAGAGCGGTGCCCAATTTAAAGATGTGACCGACCTCGATGCCGCGGACGGAGGTAAGTTTGTCCCCGCAGTTTGGACAGCCGTCTCCGGCCTTAGCTTTGGTGATATCCTGAACTACATCCACTTTAAAATCACGCCCATAGTTTACGTTCTTGATATGTGTATCTTTTTTATTGCCGCCGGCGGCAAAATTGATGCCGGAAGTCACTGAATCATCGGCGATGATTTTAACCTTAGCCTGCAAGCCGACGGGCGAGACAAAACCGGCCATGATGCCGGCTGCCTTAACAGCCTCCTCTCCGGCCAGTACCAGATTGGTGCAGTGCAGGACCTTCTTCAGTTTGATCTCATTGATCTCCAGGTCGCCCCGGATAACTGCCATCACAAACTCATTATCCGCCAGATACAGGACAGCTTTGAGGGTGTGATCGGGCGCCACCTTCAGGAATGTTGAGATTTGCTCAATGGAGGTCAGTCCGGGCGTGGCGACTTCCTGCAGGGGCAGAGGCTCTTCAAGGGCGATCTTACTTTTAACGGAGACCATTTTCTCCACGTTGGCAGCCTTATGGCAGGATGGGCAAACAATGATCTCATCCTCGCCGCTGTCAGCGACCAGCATAAACTCCTGGGAATCCTTGCCGCCGATGGCGCCGCTATCCGCGTCTACCAGCACAGCGGGCAAACCGCAGCGGGCATAAAGGTTGATATAGGCCTGCTTCATCTTTTGATAGCTGACATCCAGGCCCTGGTCGTCTACATCAAAGCTGTAGAGGTCTTTCATAATAAATTCGCGCACGCGCAGAAGG
>Ga0153915_10006566_pt1 | contig 10914 bp, 11 predicted proteins | sample Opewatmetagenome_2_FD_107003 | JGI IMG/M metagenome (GOLD analysis project Ga0153915, IMG submission 107003) | Freshwater wetland microbial communities from Ohio, USA - Open water 3 Core 3 Depth 3 metaG | ecosystem: Environmental > Aquatic > Freshwater > Wetlands | place: USA: Ohio, Lake Erie...
ATCGACAACAAGCGCAAGTCGGTGACGCTAGTGCACAAGGGCAACACCCAGAAGTTCACCGAGGGCGGATTCCGTGACTGGGGCTACGCGCTGGCGCAGCGGGAGTTCGGCGCCAAGCCGATCGACGGCGGCCCGTGGTGCAGTTTCAAGAACCCGAAGGGCGGCCCGGATATCGTCGTCAAGGACGTGATCACCGACGCGATGCTGCAGCAGATCCTGCTCAGGCCGGCCGAGTATGACGTGCTCGCCACCACCAATCTCAACGGCGACTACATCTCCGATGCACTCGCAGCAGAGGTCGGGGGCATCGGCATTGCGCCGGGGGCAAATATGTCCGACTCGGTGGCGATGTTCGAGGCCACTCATGGCACGGCGCCCAAGTACGCCGGCAAGGACTATGTCAATCCGGGCTCCGAGATCCTGTCGGCCGAGATGATGCTGCGTCACATGGGGTGGACCGCGGCCGCCGACGCGATCGTGAAGTCGATGGAGGCCGCAATCGGCGACAAGGTCGTGACCTACGATTTCGCCCGCCAGATGGAGGGCGCCAAGCAGGTCTCCTGCTCCGGCTTCGGTCAGGCCATGATCGAGCGCATGTGAGTTCGCGCGGCGTGGGTTGCTCTACCGGGCACTCGCGACCAAAACTAAAAGGCCGCCCGGGGGCGGCCTTTTCTTCACATTCTTGCAGGTCGGGCGCTAGGCTTTCTGGATGTTGGAGGCCTGCTTGCCCTTCGGACCCTGGACCACATCGAAGGAGACCTTCTGCCCTTCCTTGAGGGTCTTGAAACCCGACATGTTGATCGCCGAGAAATGCGCGAAAAGGTCTTCGCTACCATCGTCGGGCGTGATGAACCCGTAGCCCTTCGCGTCGTTGAACCATTTAACGGTGCCTGTCGCCATGAGCCGCTTCCTTTCCACCTGGTTTTGAGGATTACCGCGGGAAACCCCGGGATGCCTGAACTTCACGACCCCGCCGCCCCCATGGCGAAACAGACAGCCTGAATCCAAACACGGTTCGCCTTTTACGCCGCCTCCCATCCGTCGTCAAGAGCCGCTGCGGGGCGGCGCCGGCTGGCAGCGCGCGTGCATAGTGCCTCCCCGCGTCTGCTGTCGCATTGCGCCGCCCGGACACATTGATTACGATAAGAGCAAGCAATTGGGCGGTACAGGTCTGACTCATTACGGCACATGGAGCGGGAACGGGCGAACCAGAGGGATGTCTGACGACATTGAGCTCGACGGCGCGAAGTAAGCGGGCGGGATGGCGACGCAGTTCAGAGACGATACTGTACTCGAGGCGCAGAAGCGCAAGCTCAAGCCGCCTCCGTTGTTCAAGGTAATGCTGCTGAACGACGACTACACGCCGATGGAGTTCGTGGTACTGGTCCTGCAGAAGTTCTTCGGCATGACCAGGGAGCGGGCAACCCAGGTAATGCTCAAGGTTCACCGCGAAGGGATCGGGGTCTGCGGGGTGTATCCTCGCGATGTGGCCACGACGAAGGTGCAGCAGGTGGCTGCGTATGCACGCAAGCACCAACACCCGCTGCAGTGCGTAATGGAGGAAACGTAGCATGATTGCCCAGGAGCTCGAAGTCAGTTTGCACATGGCGTTCGTCGAGGCGCGGCAGAAGCGTCACGAGTTCATCACCGTCGAACACCTGCTGCTCGCGCTTCTCGACAATCCGACCGCAGCCGAGGTGCTCAGGGCCTGCGGCGCGAACATCGACGAGCTGCGCAAGAACCTCACGCAGCACATCACTGAGCAGACTCCCCGGATCGCCGCCGACCGCGAAGTCGACACTCAGCCGACGCTCGGGTTCCAGCGCGTGATCCAGCGCGCCATCCTGCACGTGCAATCGTCGGGCAAGAAGGAAGTGACGGGTGCCAATGTCCTGGTAGCCATCTTCGGCGAGAAGGACTCGCATGCGGTGTACTTCCTCCAGCAGCAGGGCATCGCACGGCTCGACGTGGTCAACTACATATCGCACGGCATCACCAAGACCCCGCAGCCGCATGCTGGCAAGGCCGAGCAGGACGCCGACCAGGAAGGGCAGGCCGAAACGGCCAATAGCCCGCTGGACAACTACACGCAGAACCTGAATGCGCTGGCGCTCGCGGGAAAGATCGATCCGCTCATCGGACGCGACAAGGAGCTGGAGCGCGTCATTCAGACCCTATGCCGGCGGCGCAAGAACAACCCGCTGCTCGTTGGCGAAGCGGGCGTCGGGAAGACGGCCATCGCCGAGGGACTGGCGCGGCGCATTGTCGAGGGTACGGTGCCCGATCTGCTCTCCAAGTGCATCGTGTACGCGCTCGATATGGGCGCGCTGCTCGCAGGCACCAAATATCGCGGGGATTTCGAACAGCGCCTCAAAGCGGTGCTCAAGCAGCTCGTCGACAACCCTAACGCGATCCTGTTCATCGACGAAATCCATACCGTGATCGGCGCGGGCGCAGCGTCCGGAGGGACGCTCGACGCGTCGAACCTGCTCAAACCGGTACTGTCGACGGGCCAGCTGAAATGCATCGGCGCCACGACTTACAACGAGTACCGCGGAGTGTTCGAGAAGGACCACGCGCTATCGAGGCGATTCCAGAAGATCGACGTGATCGAGCCCTCGGTCGAGGAGACCGTCGAGATCCTCAAGGGCCTGAAGACGCGCTTCGAGGCGCATCACAGCGTCAAGTACACGGCGAACGCGCTGAGTACCGCCGCGGAGCTTTCGGCGCGCTACATCAACGACCGGCACCTGCCCGACAAGGCGATCGACGTCATAGACGAGGCCGGGGCGGCGCAGCGCATCGCGCCGAAGAGCAAGCAGAAGAAGGTCATCGGCAAGACAGAGATCGAGGAAATCATCGCCAAGATCGCGCGCATCCCGCCGCGCTCGGTTTCAACTGATGATCGGAGCGCTCTCGCGAACCTCGACCGCGACCTGAAAGCGGTGGTCTTCGGCCAGGATAAGGCGATCGAGGCGCTTTCCAGCGCGATCAAGATGGCGCGCTCGGGCCTCGGCAACCCGCAAAAGCCGATCGGCTGTTTCCTGTTCTCGGGACCCACCGGCGTCGGCAAGACCGAGGTGGCGCGCCAGCTCGCCTACTGCCTGGGGATCGATTTGATCCGCTTCGACATGTCCGAATACATGGAGCGGCACGCGGTGTCGCGCCTCATCGGCGCGCCTCCGGGCTACGTCGGCTTCGAGCAGGGCGGCCTGTTGACCGAGCAGGTCACCAAGAAGCCGTATGCCGTGTTGCTGCTCGACGAGATCGAGAAGGCGCACCCCGACATATTCAATATCCTGCTGCAGGTCATGGATCACGGCACCCTGACCGACAATAACGGCAGAAAGGCCGACTTCCGCAACGTGGTGATCGTCATGACGACCAACGCGGGGGCGGAGCAACTGTCGAAGAACGCGATGGGCTTCGCGGTGGCAAAGCAGACAGGCGACGAGATGGAAGCGATCAGGCGCATGTTCACGCCAGAGTTCCGTAACCGGCTGGACGCGATCATCTCGTTCCGCGCCCTCGATCAGGAGATCATTCTGCGCGTGGTGGACAAGTTCCTGATGCAGCTCGAGGAGCAGCTGCAGGAGAAGAAGGTCGAGCCGATATTTACGCAAAAGCTCAAGGAATATTTGGCGAAGAAAGGCTTCGACCCGCTGATGGGCGCCCGCCCCATGGCTCGGCTGATCCAGGACACGATCCGGCGCGCGCTGGCCGACGAGCTGCTGTTCGGCAAGCTGCTGCACGGCGGCAAGGTGACCATCGACGTCGACGACGCCGAGAAGATCTTTCTCAAGATCGAGGAGGAGCCGGCCGCGGTGGTCTGAACTCCGCCCTGCGACGCACGAGAGAAGCCCCGCTGCGGCGGGGCCCTCGTTTTCTAGGAGTGACCCGTGCTGCCGAAGCCGCCCGCACCCCTGCCCGACGCGGCGAACTCCTCGACCACGTGCAGCTCGACCTGGGCGACCGGGACCACCACAAGCTGAGCAATGCGGTCCATCGGCTCAATGGTGAAGGCAGACTTGCCACGGTTCCACACCGACACGAACACCTCCCCCTGGTAGTCCGAGTCGATCAGGCCGACCAGGTTGCCGAGCACGATGCCGTGCTTGGCGCCGAGGCCCGAGCGCGGAAGCACGATCGCCGCGTAGCCGGGGTCGCCCAGATGTATGGCGATTCCCGAGGGAACGAGCTGGCTGTCTCCGGCCCCGAGCGTGAGCGGCATATCCAGGCAGGCGCGCAGATCGAGCCCGGCCGCACCCGCGGTGGCGTAGTGCGGCATCGCGTGGCGAATCCTCTGATCGAGGATCTTCACTTCGAGTCTTCGCATCGTCTTATTTGCGCCTGTCGGCCGCGAGCATGCCCGCTATGTGCAGGATCAGCTTGCGCGCAAGCTCGATCTTGGGGGCGCGCCCGAGCGCGTGCGCGCCGCGATCGTCGAACAGGGTGATCTCGTTCTCCTCCGCTCCGAGCGCGTGCTGCGCGAGGTTGGCGGCGAGTAGCGGCAGCTTCTTTTTCGCACGCTTGGCCATCGCGTGCTCGGCGAGATTCTCGCTCTCGGCCGCGAAGCCGACGCAGAACGGCGGCTTGGGACGCGCCGCGACCCAAGCCAGGATGTCCGGGTTCTCCTCCAATGCCAGGCTTGCCGGCCGTGCGGATCCCTTCTTTATCTTCTGCTGCGACGCATTCGTCACCCGGTAATCGGCCACCGCGGCGACAGAGATGAACACGTCGCAGGCGCCCACCGCAGCCTTGACGGCCTCGAACATCTGCTGCGCGGTGAGCACGTCTACCCTGGCTACTCCCGCGGAAGCCTGAAGCGCCACCGGCCCGCTGATCAGCGTGACCTGGGCACCCGCTTCACGCGCAGCCCGCGCCACCGCATAGCCCATCTTTCCGGAGCTGGCGTTGGTGATGACACGCACTGGATCGATCGGCTCCTGCGTCGGACCTGCGGTCACCAACACGCGCTTGCCAGCCAGGACTTTCGGCTGAAAAAACGCCTCGATCTCCTCGAAAAGGGACGCCGGCTCAAGCATACGTCCCATCCCGGTTTCGCCGCACGCCTGGTCGCCCGCCTCGGGTCCGACGACTGCGATGCCGTCGTCGCGCAAGGTGAGGACGTTTCGCTGCGTAGCGGGGTTTTGCCACATCTCGACGTTCATCGCGGGAGCCAGCATGAGAGGACAGCGACGCGCCAGCACCAGCGTCGAGAGCAGGTCGTCGGCGAGGCCCGTCGCCGCCTTGGCGATAAAATCGGCGGAAGCCGGCGCAATCACGATCAGCTCGCGGTCGCGCGAGAGCTCGATGTGCCCCATATTGTCCGGGACCCGCGAATCCCACAGGTCCGTCCACACCGGCTGCCCGGTCAGAGCCTGCATGCTCACCGGGCCGACAAAGCGTGTAGCCGCCTCGCTCATGGCGACCCGGACGTCGACTCCGGCCTTGACCAGAAAACGCGCGAGCTCGGCAGCTTTGTACGCAGCGATTCCGCCCGTCATGCCGAGGAGGATCTTCTTTCCCTTGATCGATGTCATCCGGCCGGGCGCCAGCGCGTTGAAGGGAAGGGAATTCTAGGTGAATTCAGGGGAGTCCGCATGGCGATCACGGACTGGCCGGCGGACCAGCGTCCGCGCGAGAAACTGCTGGCGCAGGGCCCGGCCGCACTTTCCGATGCGGAGCTGGTCGCGCTGTTCCTGCGCACCGGAATCGCGGGCAAGAACGCCATCGAGCTGGCCCGCGAGCTGATCGGCGTCTGCGGCGGGCTAAACGGTTTGCTGTCCGCCGATCGGACCACGCTCGCGCACGTAAGGGGCCTCGGTAGCGCAAAGCTCGCGCAGCTCGCCGCCGTGCTCGAGCTGGCGCGCCGCTGCCTGGGCGAGCAACTGCGTAGCGGCACGCCGCTCAATTCGCCCAGCGCTGTACGCGACTACCTGCGGCTCGCGCTCGGCAGCCGAGAGCATGAAGTATTCCTCGCATTGTTCGTGGACGCGCAGCACCGGGTGCTCTGCGCCGAGGAGCTGTTCCGTGGCACGCTCACGCAGACGAGCGTGTATCCGCGCGAGGTGGTCAAGGCCGCCCTGCGCGCAAACGCCGCCGCAGTGATTTTTGCGCACAACCATCCGTCGGGCGTCGCGCAGCCCAGCCAGGCCGACGAGCTTCTCACGCGAAGCCTGAAGGACGCACTTGCACTAGTGGAGGTGAAGGTGCTCGACCACTTCATCGTCGCCGGGCGGCAGACCCTCTCGTTCGCTGAGCGGGGACTGCTCTAATCCTTGAAAAGCCACTGATTATTCGCGTATAATTCCACCTTTTTCGCGGAGCCGCTTCCATGTCCCGAGTCTGCGACGTCACCGGCAAGAAGCCGATGAAGGGCAACCTCGTTTCCCACGCCAACAACAAGACGCACCGCGTGTTTCAGCCCAATCTGCATTACCGGCGCTTCTGGGTAGAGAGCGAGAATCGCTGGGTGCGCCTGCGCGTCTCGACGGCGGGACTGCGCCGCATCGACAAGCTAGGCATTGACGCCGTGCTGGCCGAGGTGCGCGCCAAGGCCAAGGCGAAGGCCGGGGTCGCGCAGCCCAAGGCTGCACCGAAGGCATAACGGGAACTCATCATGCGCGAGAAGATCAAGCTCGAATCGACGGCCGGGACCGGCCACTTCTACACTACGACGAAGAACAAGCGCACGACGCCGGACAAGCTCGAAATCAAGAAGTACGATCCCAAGGCGCGCAAGCACGTGCTCTATAAGGAAGGCAAGCTCAAGTAGCGTACGCCCTTCGCACCAACAAAAAAGCCCGCCTGAGCGGGCTTTTTTTTCGTGCGACACCGGCCTAGGCGTAGCAGCGCAGTCGGCGCGAAAAATCCTGCAGCGGCACGATACCACTCGTCTCGGCCCGGCGGCACCAGTCCTGCAATTGCCGCAAGAGCTGCTCTTTGGACGCGCTGGAGCGCTCCCATAGCGCCGCAAGCTCATGGCGCATCGCTACTAACGTAGCCAGCGCGCGCGAATTTTTCAGCGCTTCGGCGAGACGCGACCGCTCGTGATCCGAGAGCTCCTGGACGCGCAGCAGCGCTCGTTTCAGCGACCTGAGCGCGGCGGCATCCTTGGGCGACCAGTGCGCGAGCCGTTCGAGCTCGGCATGGTAGGTTTGCTTGATCGATTTCGCGTAGCGCGAGAGGACATCGTAGCGGTTCGCGATCACCGCGTGCAGTGTATCGAAGTCGGCCGCGGGCTTGGGCGCCGCGAAGCGCGGCTTCGGCGCCACCTTCTTGACGCTCGCCAGCCCGAACGTCTCTAGGATGCGGATGTACATCCAGCCGATATCGAATTCGTACCACTTGGTGGAGAGTTTCGCCGACGAGGCGAATGCATGGTGGTTGTTGTGCAACTCCTCGCCGCCGATCAGGATCCCCAGCGGAATGATGTTGGTGCTGGCATCGGCGCAATCGTAGCTGCGATAGCCGAAAAAGTGGCCCAAACCGTTGATGACGCCCGCCGCCCAGAACGGAATCCACACGATCTGGGTGATCAGGATGAGCGCGCCGGGCACCAGCCCGAACAGCAGGAGGTTCATCGCGCCCATGAGCGTCAGGCCGGCGATCGCGAACCTGGAATAGAGATTGCGCTCGATCCAGTCGTTCGGCGTGCCGTGCCCGTAGCGATCCATGGTTTCGGGATTGTGGGATTCCTTCACATAGAGGAACACCCCGCCCCAAAGCACGCGATTAATACCCAACACCTGCGGGCTGTGCGGGTCTTCCGGCGTCTCACACTTGGCGTGGTGCTTGCGGTGGATGGCGGCCCACTCCTTAGTGATCATGCCGGTCGTGAGCCAGAGCCAGAAGCGGAAGAAATGCGAAACCAGCGGGTGCAGGTCGAGCGCGCGATGCGCTTGGTGCCGGTGCAGGAAGATGGTCACCGACGCGATCGTGATATGCGTAAGGCCGAGCGCAACCAATGCGTAGCCCCACCAGGGTAGATCAAAGATTCCGGAGAAGATCATCAGGACAGTGATGTAATAGTAGTTATGGATGTCAGGCCGGCGTCATTCTACGCGAATCCCTCCCTGCCGCAAGGAAGGATCTGCCGTCGCCGTCTCCGCGACGGGCGGCCTTCCAACCGTCCGTCCCACAAGGAAAAAATGCACACCCGGGCGGCGCGGCGAGACGGCGTGAATTCCGCAATGAACATTGGACAGCGCAAATGATCGAATTGCTCACGGACCCCCAGGCGTGGATCGCGTTCGCAACCCTCACCGCGCTCGAGCTGGTGCTCGGGATCGACAACATCATCTTCATCTCGATCCTCGTCGACCGCCTTCCGCCCGGGCAGCGCGAGCGCGCGCGCCGAGTGGGACTATTCGGGGCGATGTTCATGCGCGTCGCCCTGCTGCTGGCGCTCGTATGGATCATCGGCCTGACCGCGCCGCTGGTCCCCGTTCTGGGTACGGAGATCTCCGCCCGCGACCTTATCCTGATCGGTGGCGGAGTGTTCCTGCTTTGGAAAAGCACGCTCGAAATACATCAGCTGCTCGAAGGCGAGGAGGACCGCGGCGAGAAGGAAACCGCGCGCGCGACGTTCGGCGTGCTCATCGCCCAGATCATGGTCATAGATCTTGTGTTCTCGCTGGACTCGATCATCACCGCGGTGGGCATGGTGCAGCAGATCGAAGTGATGATCGCGGCGGTCATCGTGTCCGTCGGCCTCATGATGGTCTTTGCCGGCTCCATCGGGCGGTTCGTCTCCAGGCATCCGACCGTCAAGATGCTGGCGCTCTCGTTCCTGGTGGTTATCGGTGTCGCTCTGGTCGCGCAAGGATTCGATCACGAGGTGCCGAAGGGCTATATCTATTTCGCCATGGCATTCTCGGTCTGCGTCGAGATGCTCAATATCCGCATGCGCCGCGCACGCGCGCAACCCGTGCACCTGCACGCGCGCTACGCGCCGCCCGAGGGCGAACGGCGGGACGATTGAGCGACACCGCGTCGTTCGAATGCGGCCGCGTAGAAGCCATCGGTGCCGTGGCGATGTGGCCAGAGGCGCAGCGTACGACCGGTGTCCAGCGGGATGCGCTGCGCGGAAAGCAGCTCGGCGCAGGAGAGCGGCGTGAACTCGGGGTGCCCCGCGGCGAATGCCTCGGCGACTGCCTCGTTCTCCTCCCGCAGGATGCTGCAGGTTGCGTAGACAAGGCGGCCGCCAGGCTTTACCAGCCGCGCCGCCGCCTTCAGGATTCCGTTCTGCTTGCGCGCAAGCTCGGCGACCGCCCCCGGCCCGTGACGCCACTTGAGATCGGGGTTGCGACGCAGGGTGCCGAAGCCGCTGCAAGGCGCGTCGACCAGCACGCGGTCGATCTTGTCCGACAGGCGCCTGGCACGCAGGTCTCCCTCTCCGGTTAGGACCAGGGGGTGCACATTCGAAATACCGGCTCGCGCCGCGCGCGGCGCGAGCGCCTGTAGGCGCCTTGCAGACACGTCCATCGCATAAATGCGGCCGGTGCCACGCATGAGCGCCGCCAGGGCAAGCGTCTTGCCGCCCGCACCGGCGCAGAAGTCGGCGATCATCTCGCCGCGGCGCGGGGCCACGAGATAGGCAAGCAGCTGGCTGCCCTCGTCCTGAACCTCGATCAGGCCCTGTTCGAAGAGCTCGTGCCGGTTGATCGCGGGCTTGGCGGCCAGCCGGATGCCGGCCGGCGAGTAGGGCGTCGCCTCGCCGTCGATGCCGCTCGCCGCGAGCTGCGCCAAGGCGGACTCGCGCTCGAGGCGCGCCAGATTGACGCGCATGTCGAGCGGCGCCGGGGCGAGCATGCCGTGCGCGATGCGCATCGCCTCCTCCTCTCCGTGCTCTGCCGCGATCCGCTGCCACAGCCAGTCTGGGAGATCGGCGCGCACCGCCGCCGGCCAGTGCTCCGCCTTGGCGGCGCGCACGCGAGCGATGAGCGCCCCTTCGTCTTCGCGCAGCACACCCTGCAGCGCGCGCGCGGACATTCCCTGCACGCGCACGAGCGTTGCAAGCAGCAGCGCGCGCGGTGCACCGGACTCCGCCGCGGCCTCCAAGGAGCGGCGCCGCCGCAGCAGCGCGTAAACTATCTCCGCGATGAATGCGCGATCGCCCTGACCGAGCTGTCGGTGCGCACGGAAATAACGCGACACGGTCTGATCCGCGGGCCCGGAAAAGCGCAGCAATTCCGCCGCAAGCGCTTCGGCGTGCGCGAGCTGCCCCGCATGCGGCGTCACGGAATGCTCAGGCGCTTTGCCACCTGGTCGATGCGCGTACCGTCCTTGTCCACGATTAGGAGGCGCACCGGCAGGTTGCCGTGGTCGGTCGCCAGCCACAACTCTGTCGACTTGTCGTCGGGCCCGTCCCGGACCTTTTCGAGCTTTAACGTATCGAACACGCCAGCGGGCGTCGTGAGGCGTTCGTGGCCAGCGGCCCTGTACGTATAGATCGAGATACCCTTGCCGTCGGCGGAGTGCACGGTCACGGGCTGGGCACCGGGTGGTGCAAACGAGAACGTAAAGGCCACCGACAGGCGATCCTGCGCGTTCGCCGGCATCTGCCGCACCTGCGGCGGTCCCTTGAACGTCATAGTGAGCGTCTTCTGGGTCCAGTCGAAGCTGACGCCCGCCGGATCGCGCATGGGGCGATGATCGGTGTACTCGAGCGGCCGCAGGCCATCGGGAGCGATCGTGCCGCGGCTCGTCCGCTCGCTGTGGTAGACGGAAAGAATTCCGAGGCCACTGGTCTTCTCGTCGATGCTGTAGGTCTTGCCGTCATGCCGCAGCTGCTCGACGACCTCGGCAAGCACCGTGCCGTTGCGACTCACGTCGTAGACGATCTCGGCCTGCCGCGGCGGCGCCGCGTGGGCGCCGAAGCTGACACTAATCGCGATCGGAATAAACCAG
>Ga0153915_10006567_pt1 | contig 10914 bp, 10 predicted proteins | sample Opewatmetagenome_2_FD_107003 | JGI IMG/M metagenome (GOLD analysis project Ga0153915, IMG submission 107003) | Freshwater wetland microbial communities from Ohio, USA - Open water 3 Core 3 Depth 3 metaG | ecosystem: Environmental > Aquatic > Freshwater > Wetlands | place: USA: Ohio, Lake Erie...
CATCCCGAGCAGGCAACCGACAGCACTGGCGACCGAGCCCAACAGAACGAAATGCGCTAGATACAGCTGAATGATCGTATTCCGACCGGCTCCCAGACAGCGCATCATGGCGCAGCCGTCGAGATGCCGTTGCAGGAATCGTCGCGCCGCGAGAGAAATCGCCACGGCCGCAAGCACGACACTTATCAGCGCAGCAAGGCTCAAGAACTTCTCTGCGCGCTCGAGAGCGGCGCGGATTTCAGGGCGTGCGTCGCGAATCCCCTCGATCCGCTGACCCGGGCGCAGACGATCCGCCGCCCACTCGCGATACTTCTCAAGCCCTTCGGCCGGACCTGCGATCTGCAGGCGATAGCTGACCCGGCTGCCGGGCTGGACGAGGCCGGTCGCAGCGATATCGGCTTGGTTCAGGACGAGGCGCCGCCCCTCACTGATGAAGCCCAACGAACCGCCGGGATCCTGGGTAAGAATCGCCGTCACCTTGAGCCTGATCGAGCCAACCTCAATGCTGTCTCCGACGGCGAGCTCCAGTTCGGCAAAAAGTCTCTCATCCACCCATGCCGTGCCCGGCGCAGGAATCGAGTCCGCGCGCCGGTCGGTCCCATACAGCCGGTTCGTGATGCGGAGTTCGCCGCGCAGCGGATAACCGCTGCTTACCGCCTCGATGCTGGAAAGCACATTTCTATCGCCGCGCACTACCATACTGGGAAAGCGCATCATTCGCGTCGTCGCCAGCTTGCGCCGGTTTGCCTCGATCTGGAATTCGCCCGGCAACGGCCGGTCTGCCCTCACCACGAGATCGGCACCCAGCAACTGATTGGCCTCAAGGCTCAATGCCCGATGCACGCGGTCGGTAAAGAACCCGACGGCAGTGACGCTTGCCACCGCAATCACCACTGCCACGGCGAGCAGAGACACCTCGCCGGCGCGGGCGTCACGAGCGAGCAGACGCAGCGCGAATCGAAGTCCCATCAACGGGCTCATCATGCACCGTCCCGGAGCACACCGCCCGCGAGCAGCAACACCCGATTGCAGCGTCGTGAAAGGGCCTCGTCGTGTGTAACCAGGAGCAGCGTAGTGCCGTGTTCCCGGTTCAACTCGAAGATCAGGTCTATGATTGCTTCCCCGGTGACCGCGTCAAGATTTCCGGTCGGCTCGTCGGCAAGCAGCAGAGCCGGTCGGGTCACGAATGCACGCGCAAGGGCAACGCGTTGCTGTTCTCCGCCCGAGAGATGTTTTGGATAATGGTGACGGCGTTCGCCGAGACCAACCCGATCGAGCAAAGCGCTGGCGGGGTCGCGCGCGGCAGGGTTACCTGCAAGTTCCAGCGGCAACATGACGTTCTCCAGCGCGGTGAATTCCGGCAACAACTGAAACGACTGAAATACGAAACCGATCATACGGCTGCGCAACGCAGCCCGCCCGTCCTCGTCAAGGGCGAACAAGTCGTGCCCGTTGATATGGACCTCCCCCGAAGTCGGGGTGTCCAGTCCCGCCAGCAAGCCGAGCAACGTCGACTTGCCGGAACCCGATGCACCGACGATTGCGACCGATTCGCCGGCATTAATCGTGAAACTTATGTCGCGCAGAATGGTCAACCGCGAGGTGCCGGTGCTAACCTCCTTACCCAGCGCATTGGCCCGAACAATCGGCGCGTTCAAGATGTCAGGCATGATTCTACGTTTCGTTTGCATGCTGCTGCTGGTAATCGCGTCGCCGGCGGCATTGGCCGCAACCATCATGGTCTACGGCGACAGTCTGTCGGCCGGCTATGGGTTGCCACAGGATCGCGGCTGGGTGAGTCTGCTGAAGAGACGGCTGCACGATGAAAGGGGAGATTATAGAGTAATCAATGCGAGCGTCAGTGGTGAAACCACCCTCGGTGGGAAAAAGCGCATTGAAGCCGCGCTTCGCGCTCACCGGCCCGCCATCGTGGTTCTCGAGTTGGGCGCCAACGACGGGCTCCGCGGCCAGAACCTCGACGCCATGCGCGACAATCTCGATGCAATGGTGCTCGCGTGCCGCAAGTCCGGCGCGGCCGTATTGCTGGTCGGAATGCGGCTTCCTCCTAACTACGGCGCGGCCTACGCCAAAAAGTTCCACACGGTGTTCGAGGAGATTGCGCGCCGCCGCAAGCTGGCTTTTGTGCCATTCCTGTTCGAGGGTTTCGCAGACAACCGGGAACTGTTTCAAGCCGACGGGATTCATCCCGGAGAAAACGCGCAATCGAAAATGCTCGACACCGTCTGGGGGGCCCTCCGCCCGCTACTGAGCAGGTAGCCCCCTCTTTCGCCGTGCGTCGGATGGAGAATTGCGTGGACCAACCGGTCTTCAGACGACCACGACGGCTGCCGGCCCGGTTGCGAGGTTCCCGATCGGGCACGCATGACGAAAGCCTTGTTGCTTGAATATTTCCAGAACTTCGGTGACGGATGCGGGATCGCACGCAACCAGCAACCCGCCGCTCGTCTGAGGATCGGTCAGGACCTTCTTTTGCCAGTCCGGCGCCCCCTCCGGCAACGTAACGTGGTTTCGGCAACTCTCCCAGTTACGGTCCGAAGCCCCGGTGGCAAAGCCCTGTTTGGCCAGATAACGCGCCGCGGACAGGATCGGCAACCGATCGAACGTGATCCTGGCCGCGAGTCGGGAGCCGCGGCAGATTTCGAGCAGATGGCCAAGCATGCCGAAACCAGTAACGTCGGTCAATGCATGTACGTGCGGCAGCTCCGCAAGCAGCACCCCCGGGGTATTCAGCTGCGTCGTCGTCTCGATCATCTGCCGATAGGCCTTCTCGTGCAATTCACCTTTCTTGAGCGCCGCGCTCATGATGCCCACACCAAGCGCCTTCCCGAGCACCAGCACGTCTCCCGGTCGTGCCCGGTCGTTGCGTTTGACCTTGTCCGGGTGCATCAGCCCCAGTACCGCAAGCCCATAGAGGGGCTCGGGCGAATCGATCGAATGTCCACCCGCGATCGGGATGCCCGCGGCATCGCAGACCGCCTGGCCGCCGGCGACAATGCGCTGGACGATTTCGACCGGCAGCTTGCCCACCGGAATTCCCAGAAGCGCAAGGGCGAAGATCGGTTTGGCGCCCATCGCATAAATGTCGGAAATTGCATTGGTTGCCGCTATTCGCCCGAAGTCATACGCATCGTCGACGATGGGCGTGAAAAAATCGGTGCTTGCAACGATAGCCTGCGTATCGTTGATGCGGTATACCGCCGCGTCATCGTACGATTCGGTGCCGACCAGCAAATCGGGAAAGATTTTCGTGATCGGCGACTTGGACAGAACCTCGCTCAGCAACGCCGGCGTAAGCTTGCACCCTCACCCGCCGCCATGGGAAAGCTGGGTCAGCCGGATCGCGGCGGGTTCGGATGGTTTGTTCATGATTTACCGTAAACTATGCGGACTGGGATTACCAACGCACCGAAGAAATGTCCATTTCAGCAATAGACCCGCCCCGGGCTCACGCGGCAAAAAGCCCGCCGCTCGTAACCGTAGCACAACTGCACGAGTTTGACGAGATCATCGACGTGCGTTCGGAAGACGAGTTTGCGCAAGACCACATTCCGGGCGCGATCAACTGCCCTGCACTGAATAACCTGCAGCGCGCGAAAGTCGGCACGATCTACAAACAAGTCTCGTCCTTCGAGGCCAAGCGAATCGGCGCTGCGTTTGTCAGCGCCAATATCGCGCAGCATCTGCAGGAAAAGTTCCATGACAAGCCGCGCGGCTGGAAGCCGCTCATCTACTGCTGGCGTGGCGGCGAGCGCAGCGGAGCATTCGCCCACGTGTTGCACCAGGTCGGCTGGCAGGTCGGACGGCTTGACGGCGGCTACCAGGCCTACCGCCGATCCGTAGTTGCCGATCTCGCGCGAGTCCCGGGCACGTTTCAATGGCGGGTGGTATGCGGTCTTACCGGAGCGGGCAAGAGTCGCCTTCTGGGTGCGCTCAAACAATGTGGCGCTCAGGTCCTCGATCTGGAATCGCTTGCTGCACATCGCGGCTCAGTACTTGGCAACCTGCCTGACGCGCCCCAGCCGTCCCAGAAAATGTTTGAAAGCCGCCTGTGGAACGCGCTTCGCACACTGTCGGATTCACGCCCCGTATACGTTGAAGCCGAAAGCCGGAAAATCGGCAATTTGCGCGTGCCCGAAGCACTGATCAAAGCCATGTGGGGAAGCAAGTGCATGCTGCTCGAAGCGCGGCTACCGCTGCGGGTATCGCTTCTCAAGCAGGAATACGTGCACTTTCTCGAACGCCCCGATATGCTGGTTTCCAAACTCGATTGCCTGACCGGCCTGTACGGCTATGGTACTATTGCCAGATGGAAAGCACTCACGCTGTCCCATCACTGGGACGAACTCATCGAAGATCTGCTGATTAGACATTACGATCCGGCGTACACGCGTTCAACGCTCAAGCACTTTCCCGCTCTGGGGCAGGCGCCGGTGTTCAGGCTCCACGACGTCGCCGACGAAAGTTTCCTGGATATCGCAAAGCAGTGTCTCGCGCGCGAGTTCTGAGCCGGCGCCGCGAAACCCGCATTCATGGATATCAACTCCCGGGCGTCCCCTGTGCACGATTCCAGACCTTTGACGCGCAAAACCCTGGTACTGCTGGTGGCGGTTCTTGCCGTAATCTGGTTTGGAAATCTTGATTTCCGAAAATTGGTGCGGCCGGACGAGGGACGTTATGCGGAAATTCCACGCGAAATGACCGCAACCGGAGACTGGCTGACGCCGCGGCTGAACGGCATCAAGTACTTCGAGAAGCCGCCGCTTCAGTATTGGGCAACCGCCGCAGCCTACAAACTCCTGGGCGAACACCAATGGACGGTGCGGCTGTGGCCCGCGCTGACCGGATTTGCCGGAGTTGTGCTCGTCTACTTCGTCGGCACCGCGTTGTTCGGCGCGTTGGCCGGTTTGTATGCCGCGGTGGTAGTCGCCGGCAGTCTGGGCTACATCTTCCTCGGCCACGTCGCAACGCTCGACATGGGTGTCACATTCTTCATGACGTTGACGCTGGCCGGCCTGCTGCTGGGCCTGCGGGAGACGACGACTGTCTCACAACGCCGGGTCTGGATCCATCTCGCGTGGGCAGGCATGGCGCTCGCCACGCTCAGCAAGGGTTTGATCGGGATCGTGCTGCCGGGGTCGGTAATCGCCGTATATATTCTGCTCGAGCGCAACTTTAGCCTGCTGCGCCGTTTGCACATCGCGTCAGGCGCAGCGCTCCTCCTCGCCGTCGCCGCACCGTGGTTCGTCTCGGTTTCGATCGTCAACCCCGAGTTCTTCCACTTTTTTTTCATTCACGAGCATTTTCAGCGCTTTCTTACCAAGGTCCACCATCGGGTCCAGCCATGGTGGTACTTCCTTCCGATACTCGCGTTCAGCATCCTGCCGTGGTTCATCACTTTATGCGACACGCTGCCGCGAATGTGGCACCGTCGCCCGCCGCCGGAACATTTCCAGCCGCAGCGCTTCCTCCTCATCTGGTCCATGGTGATTTTTGTCTTTTTCTCGATTTCAAGCTCGAAGCTTCCATCGTACATTCTGCCCATCTTGCCCGCCCTCGCTCTGCTGATGGGCCTTCGCCTCACCGAGATGGCGCCGCGCAGGTTCGCCTGGCATCTGTTGCCCATCCTGGCAATCGCTCTCGGCGTCTTCGCTCTGGCGCCCGAGGCTGTGCGCTTCGCCAGCAACGAGGTGCCCGTCTCCCTTTACGAGGCTTACGTTCCATGGCTCCGCGCGGCCGGTGGAGCGGTCGCGATCGGCACGCTCTACGCCCTCTATCAATGCCGGGTGGGGAAGATGACATCTGCGGCAATCGGAACCTGCTGCTGTGCGCTGATCGGAGGGCAGTTGGCGATGATGGGGCACGACAGCCTGGCGCGCGCTTCGTCTGCTTACTTCATCGCCCGGGAGATCAAGCCGTATCTGAAGCCGGACGCGCCCTTCTACAGCGTCGGCACCTACGAGCAGACCCTCCCGTTCTACATCAAACGCACCGTGACTCTGGTTGCGTTCGCAGATGAGATGGCTTATGGTCTCGTCCAGGAACCGCAGCTGTGGCTTCGTGACTACACTGAATTCAAGCGTGCCTGGCGAAATGCGGACTACGCGCTCGCGCTGATGACACCGCGTACATATGACGAATTCAAGAATGCCGGACTGCCCATGGAAGTGATTGCCCGTGACACCAGGCGCGTAATTGTGAGGACGGTCGCCCGCAAGCCTGCCGTTCGCGGAACCCCGCCGACCTTATGAACGCCCTGAGTTTTTCCCTGGTTGTGTGCGGCGTGCTCCTCAACGCCCTGGCGCAGCTGCTTCTCAAGGCCGGAACCAATGCCGTCGGCATGTTCGAATTTTCGCGGGCAAACATTCTGCCGGTGGGCTGGCAATTCGCCACCGAGCCTCATATTCTTGGCGGACTTCTATGCTACGTTCTGAGCGTGATCGTCTGGATCATGGCGCTGTCGCGGGTTGAAGTGAGCATTGCTTATCCGATGTTGTCGATAGGCTACGTCGTCAATGCCGTCGCGGCCTGGTATTTGTTTGACGAGGCGGTCGGCGCGATGCGTCTCACGGGTATTGGTTTCATAATCGTCGGCGTCTTTCTTGTCGCCCGCAGCTGACCCTCCGGACGCCGTGAATTTCCTGCCTTTCACCCGCCCCACGATCGACGAAGAGACCATTCAGGGCGTCGCCGAGGTGCTCCGCTCCGGATGGATTACAAGCGGCGCTCAAGTGCTTGCCCTGGAAAAAGCGCTTTCAGAGTACCTGGGCGGTCGCCCGGTCCGGACGCTGACTTCCGCGACGGGAGCGCTCGAAGTCGCACTGCAGGCATGCGGCATCGGTCCGGGCGATGAAGTGATCACGCCCGCGCTAAGCTTCACCGCGACTGCCAACGTGATTCTTCGCGTCGGCGCCAGGCCGGTTTTCGTCGATGTCGATCTCGATACCCGCAATATCGACCTGGGGAAGGCCGAAGCCGCCATCACTCCCCGCACCCGGGCGATTATGCCGGTCCATTTTGCAGGATTGCCCGTCGAAATGGACCGCCTCTACGCGCTCGCGGGCCAGCACAAACTGCGCGTGATCGAAGATGCGGCACATGCCATAGGCAGCGTGTGGAAAGGCAGGAGAATCGGCAGCTTCGGAGACATCGCGGCATTCAGCTTTCACCCCAACAAGAACATGACCACCATCGAAGGCGGAGCGTTGTCCTTGCCGTCGGAGGCGGATGTCCGTGCGGTGGAGTTACACCGATTTCACGGGCTGACCAAGGATGCCGAGGGCGGCATGGACGTTCTCGTTGCCGGCGGAAAATATAACCTCACCGATGTCGCGGCACGGGTAGGTCTCGGACAGTTCCGGCACCTTGAGGAATTCAACGCCCGTCGCCGCGACCTCGCGATGCATTATTTCAGGCATCTGAAAACGGCACCGCCGCTGCGGCTGCCAGCGGCCGGCGAATCCGGACACAGCTGGCACATGTTTGCACCGTTGCTCCCGCTCGACGAATTGCGCATCACGCGGCAGCAATTCATCAAGGCCATGCATGATCGGGGCATCGGTGTCGGTGTACACTACCCCGCCATGCATCTGTTTACAGTCTATCGTCAGCTCGGCTATCGCGAAGGCGATTTTCCGAACGCAGAACGTGTCGGGCGGGAAACCATAACTTTGCCGCTGTTTCCCGCAATGGACATCCCGGATGTTGAACGCGTGTGTGATGCCATTAGCGATATCGCTCTGGAATCGCGGCTATGATCGCACCGCAACTGTCGGTTATTATCCCGGTTTATAACGAAGAATCGGGGCTTCGTGCGTTGTTCGAGCGCCTATATCCGGCTCTCGACGATCTGCAGGTTTCCTACGAAGTCATATTCATCGACGATGGCAGTCATGATGGTTCGCCCGCGCTGCTGGAACAGCAATTCCAGATTCGCCCGGACGTGACGCGGGTCATATTGTTAAACGGCAATTTTGGACAGCATTTGGCGATCATGGCCGGCTTCGAGCGTTGCCGCGGCGCCGTCGTCGTCACTCTCGACGCGGACCTGCAGAACCCACCCGAGGAAATCGGGAGGCTGCTTGCAAAAGTCCGCGAAGGGTACGATTACGTCGGGTCCATTCGGAAGATGCGCCGTGACACCGCGTTTCGCCGCGCCGCATCGCGGATTCTCAACTCGCTGCGCGAGCGCACGACCAGAATCAGGATGACCGACCAGGGCTGCATGCTGCGCGCGTACAGCCGCAATATCGTCGACGCAATCAACAGTTGCCGTGAAGTCAATATCTTCATACCGGCGCTCGCCTATACTTTTGCGCGCCGGCCGACGGAAATCGAGGTCGCACACGAGGAACGTGCCGCCGGCGTGTCGAAGTACTCGCTCTACCGGCTGGTGCGCCTCAATTTCGACCTCATGACCGGCTTTTCCATCGTTCCGCTTCAGATGTTCTCACTGCTGGGGATGGTCATTTCGGTCGCGGCGATGATCACTTATGTCGTGGTGATCGTCGAGCGCCTGATCACCTCGAAGAGCGTTGCCGAAGGCCTGCTCGCCTTCTGGGACAGAGACATCCTGCAGTTCTTTCTGATCGGCATCGTGCTGTTCGGCCTCGGGCTGCTGGGGGAGTACATCGGCCGGATCTACGAGCAGGTACGGGCGCGCCCCCGCTACCTGGTAGCTGCCGTGCTCGAGCGCGGCAGCGCGGAATCCGCGTCGGACCCGAAGGTCATGGCGCTTGACAATCGGGAGGTCGCGCGGCGCCCGTCTCATCTGCCATGACCCGCGCCGTAGTGTTCGCCTATCACGACATTGGGGTGCGGTGTCTTTCGGTACTGCTTGCGCGCCATATCGACGTGCCGCTCGTCGTCACGCACCGGGATGACCCCAACGAAAACATCTGGTTTGAAAGCGTCGAGCGGCTTGCCGGGCTCCACGGCATCCCGGTGATTGCACCGGAGAATCCCAACGTTCCTGCAATTATCAGTATAATCAAAGAATTGCGTCCCGATTTCGTGTTCTCGTTCTACTATCGGTCGATGTTGAAGGTAGAACTGCTGCAGGCGGCGACGACGGGGGCGTTCAACATGCACGGCTCGCTGTTGCCGAAGTACCGGGGCCGGGCGCCGGTCAATTGGGCCATCATCCGTGGGGAGAGCGAGACCGGCGCAACGCTGCACGAGATGGTCGAGAAACCGGATGCCGGAAGGATAGTGGATCGACAAGCCGTGCCGATATTGCCGAATGACGTCGCGGTTCAGGTTTTCCGGAAGGTTACGCTTGCGGCAGAGATGGTTCTCCACCGATGCCTGCCCGCCCTCGTTGCAGGAACGGCGCACTTGATGCCGCAGGACCTCTCCCAAGGCAGCTACTTCGGCGGCCGGCGCCCGGAAGATGGCCGCATCGACTGGGGCTCGGATGCGTGGACGATCCACAACCTCGTCCGGGCTGTCGCGCCGCCCTATCCCGGCGCGTTTAGCGATGTTCGCGGCCGCCGGCTTCGGCTTCTGCGCACGCTGTACACCGGCCGACGTGCCGCAACGATCGCACCAGCGGTTCTGCGCAGCGAAGGCGACAAGCTGGTAGTGAACTGCGTCGACGGAGGCGTATTGGGAATTCTTGACGCTGAACTGGACGGAGAAAAATTATCACCCGGGGGCCTGGCGAAAGCCGTCGGCGGCGAGTGCCTCGCCCTGGAAAACTGATCGGAGGTGGCAAAACGTGAAGAAAGTCCTGATTCTCGGCGTAAACGGGTTCATCGGCCACCATCTATCGAAACGGATCGTCAAGAATACTCCCTGGGAAGTGTACGGCATGGACATCGGCACCGACCGTATAGGGGATCTTCTCGACGAAGAACGTTTTCATTTCTTCGAAGGCGACATCACGATAAACAAGGAATGGATCGAGTATCACATCCGCAAGTGCGATGTCGTGCTTCCGCTGGTGGCGATCGCCACGCCGGCCACTTATGTCAGGGAACCCCTGCGCGTATTCGAGCTGGATTTCGAAGCCAACCTGCCCATCGTCCGCTCGTGCGTGAAGCATCGCAAACGCCTGGTATTTCCTTCCACCTCCGAAGTGTACGGCATGTGCACCGACGAGCACTTCGACCCCGACACGTCCGAGCTTGTATTGGGTCCAATCAGCAAGCCGCGCTGGATATACTCGTGCGCGAAGCAGCTCATGGACCGGGTGATCCATGCGTACGGGATGGAACACCGGCTCGACTACACGCTTTTCCGGCCGTTCAACTGGATCGGGGCCGGACTCGATTCCATCAACACGCCCAAGGAAGGCAGTTCCCGCGTAATTACGCAGTTTCTCGGCAACATCGTGCGCGGTGAAGCGATCAAGCTCGTGGACGGCGGCCAGCAGCGACGGTCCTTTACCTACGTCGACGACGGTATCGAGGCGCTGCTGAAGATAATCGAGAACAAGGGCGGCATCGCAAGCGGCAATATCTACAACATCGGCAACCCGAAGAACAATCTGTCCATCAGAGAAGTGGCCGAGATGATGGTGTCAATGGCGTTGAGCTATCGCGAATACGGCAGGAATGCCCGGAAAGTGCGGTTGATACGGACGACGTCGCGGGCGTACTACGGCAAGGGCTATCAGGACATACAGAATCGCATCCCCAAGATTGAGAATACCTGTCGCGATCTCGATTGGCGGCCTCGTGTGACCATGCGCCGCGCATTGACGATGATATTCAATGCCTACCGCGGACATACGACGGAAGCGCGGCGACTGATCACCTGATCGTGCCTGTCATCTGCCGATGGCAAAGTAGTCAAAACCAGCCGCGGTCACTGTGTCCCGATCATATTGGTTGCGCCCGTCCAGAATGACGTGCTGGCGCATGATCTTCTTCATGAGCGCGAGATCAGGCGCCC
>Ga0153915_10006569_pt1 | contig 10913 bp, 5 predicted proteins | sample Opewatmetagenome_2_FD_107003 | JGI IMG/M metagenome (GOLD analysis project Ga0153915, IMG submission 107003) | Freshwater wetland microbial communities from Ohio, USA - Open water 3 Core 3 Depth 3 metaG | ecosystem: Environmental > Aquatic > Freshwater > Wetlands | place: USA: Ohio, Lake Erie...
ACTGTTATCTTAGTTCAATTGCAGATTCGACGCCGGAAGGCAAATCAATCATTGAACTTGCAGAAAAAAATAATATAAAAATTAAAAATGGGGAGACAACCGATGCTCAATTTATAAAGTTTACCGCTGAAACAAGGATGAGTGGAGTTAATTTAAAAGACGGCACGGAGATACGTAAAGGTGCCTGGGATGCAATTAAGAATTACGCTGACGGAAGTAATGGAGCAATTCTTCAGGCGGAGAAAGTTGTAACAGAAATTGCAGCAAACGGCGGAACTCCTCTTGCCGTATCTGTCAATAAAAGAGTACTTGGTGTTGTTCAACTTGAAGATATTATAAAACCCGGCATACAGGAACGTTTTGCCCGTTTAAGGAAAATGGGAGTTAAAACTGTAATGGTAACGGGGGATAATCCCTTAACAGCAAAATACATTGCTAACCGGGCAGGTGTTGATGATTATATTGCTGAAGCTAAACCTGAAGATAAGATGAATTATATACTAAAAGAACAGAAAGAGGGAAAGCTTATTGCAATGATGGGGGACGGGACAAATGATGCTCCTGCTCTTGCCCAGGCAGATGTGGCAGTTGCTATGAATTCAGGTACCCAGGCAGCTAAAGAAGCAGCAAATATGGTTGACCTTGACAGCGATCCGACCAAGCTGCTTGAAGTGATTGAGATTGGTAAACAATTATTAATAACCCGGGGTAATGTTACAACATTTTCAATTGCAAATGATGTAGCAAAATATTTTGCGATAATACCTGCAGTTTTCTCCGCTACAATTCCGGCACTTAATGTATTAAATATAATGAAACTCAGTTCTCCGCAATCGGCAATTTTGTCGGCTGTAATATTTAATGCATTTATTATTCTTGCTTTGGTGCCCCTGGCACTAAGAGGTGTAAAATACAAACCCATTGGTGCAAGTGCTTTACTAAGACGGAATATTTTAATTTATGGATTGGGTGGAATAATTGTACCCTTTATCGGAATAAAATTAATTGATCTCCTTGTTAGTATTTTCTTTTAATGGAAATTAATTATGAAATCGCTGAGAAATGTTTTGGGACTTCACTTTTCAACTTTAATCCTCTTCGGGCTCGTTTTTCCGCTGGTCATCTGGATGATAGCTCAATTGTTTCCTCAGCCCGCTAATGGTTTCCCAATTTATAAAAATGGAAAACTAATCGGTTTTGAAAATATTGGTCAGAAATTCACTGATCCAAAATATTTTCAGGGCAGACCTTCGTCAGTTGATTATAATGCTGCTTCAACAGCTGCTTCTAATAAAGGTCCGACGAACCCGATATACCTGAAAATAGTTCAGGACAGAATAGATACCTTACTTAAAAATAACCCTGATATTAAGAAGTCGGATATTCCTGCAGATATGGTTACTGCATCAGGCAGCGGAATTGATCCTCACATTTCTGTTCAGGGAGCGATGTTCCAGATACCGCGGATTTCTAAACTCAGAAATATAGGTGAGGAAAAATTAAGAGCACTTGTGGAGAAAAATATTGAAAGACCCTTGCTGGGATTATTTGGTCCTGAAAGAGTCAATGTTTTGAAATTGAATCTGATGCTGGATAGATTACCCGAAAAATGAAGTTCGTGTAAATGACTTTTACAGAAGAATCGAGTTGTAATCCCGATTAATGAATTATTTAAGTTCTATTTTTATAAATTTATTCAGTTAGTTTTATTCATTAACCAGAACCAGTTATAAACAGAATTATCAATTGTTAATTTTTAATTGTTAATTAATAAATTGGAACCTCAGATTTCCATATCGGCAGAAAGATTTCTTCATCTTATACGTTCTTCCAAACAAGGAAAACTAAAAATTTATATTGGCATGGCTGCCGGTGTGGGAAAAACATACAGGATGTTACTGGAAGCTAAAGAGCTTCTTGAAGAAAAAGCTGATGTTGTTATCGGATACATTGAACCGCACGGCAGGAAGGAGACTCAGAAACTAACTGAAGGAATCCCCGCAATTTCAAGAAAGAAAATTTATTATAAAGGCAAAATGCTTGAAGAGATGGATGTTGATGCTGTTCTTCTTCAGAAACCGGAGATCGTCCTGGTTGATGAACTTGCGCATACCAATGTACCGGGCTCCAAAAATGAGAAACGCTGGCAGGATGTAAACGAATTAATTAATGCAGGGATAAATGTTATCAGCACGGTAAATATCCAGCATATTGAAAGTATTAATGAGCAGGTTGAAAAAATCACCGGTATCAAGATCACTGAAAGAGTACCTGACAGCATTATTCATTCGGCCGACGAGGTTGTAAATGTTGATCTGACAATCGATGAATTAATCGACCGTTTAAAAGAAGGGAAAATTTATGATTTAAGTAAAGTTCCGATTGCATTACAGAATTTTTTCCAGGAAGATAAACTTTTGCAGCTCCGGGATCTTGCTTTGAAAGAAGTTGCTCTTCAGGTGGAAAGGCAGATATTCAGAGAAATTCCTATGCCGGGAAGGGAAAAAATACATGCAATTGTAACTGCATTGAGTTCAAATTATGATTCCGGTAAGAAATTAATTCGCAAATCTTCCAGGCTCGCAGCTTTATATAATTCAAAATGGTTTGTATTGTACGTTCAGACTAACAAGGAGAAAGTAGAAAGAATAGATGTAAAAGTGCAAAAACAACTTTTAAATAATTTTAAGCTCGCAACCGAACTGGGAGCAGAAGTGGTGGAACTGAACAATAATAATATTGCCGCATCGATTATGGAATTTTCAAAGAAAAATGAAGTTAGTCTTGTAGTAATCGGCAAACCTCCCTTAGGTTTTTTCTATAATTTAAATCCCCGGAACATCTTTCGCCAATTGACTTCGCTGGCTTCTGAAGAGGAAATTGATATTTTAATGGTATCATAAATGAAATCTATAAGAAGTAAAATATTTTTAGGGACACTTTTCCTGTTTCTGATTATAATTGCATCAAGTGTAACGGGTATTATATTTATAAATCAACTTGCACAAAGTTCAAAAGGTACTATCACCGACAACTACCGTACTATCGATTACACTACTAATATGCTTATTTCTCTCGAAGAGATGTTCAATGCACAATATCAGTTAAAAAGTGCATCACCGGGCTCTCTCCCTGATTCTTCTTTAATAGCGGAATTTAATAACTCAAGACTCATCTTCGAGAAAAATCTTGACATGGAATCAGCCAACATAACTGAACCGGGTGAGGAAGTCCTGGTAAATAAACTGCAATCCGGCTATAAAACATTCATTGGATTAATTAACGGGAATCATGAATTAAAAGAAAGCTTTCTGCCGGAACTGAAAAAAAATTACAAAAGTTTACGGGATCTTATCAATAATATTTATTCCGTTAATATGACTGCTGTAATCAAAAAGAATTCGGAATCAGGTAGAAAGGCTGATAAGATAATTTTATATACATCAATCATCGATATAATTTGTGTGATCCTTACTATAATATTTATCATCGCATTTCCGGCAAAAATAGTGAAACCAGTAAAGGATCTTACAAATAAAATTAAAGCTGTAAGCCAGCGGGATTATAATCAGAAAATAGAGGTGAGTTCAAATGATGAGATTGGTTTGCTATCACAGGCTTTTAACCTTATGGCTGAAAGACTGAAAGAATATGAGAGCAGGCAGATAGGTGAACTGCTTACTGCCAAGCAGAGACTGGAGGCGCTGGTTCATAATATGCAGGATGGAATACTACTTCTCGACAGCAGTAATAAAATTATTCTCGCAAACCAGGTACTTGCCGAATTGTCAGGGCTCAAAGTTGAAGAACTTCAAAATAAAAATATTGCCGATGTTGAATCCAATAATGATCTTCTAAGAAAAATGATGGGGAGTTTGAATAAAAAACCGGATACCGAAGGCGAAAGAAATACTATTACTATTGTGAAAGATAAAAAGGAATATTTTTATGAGCCTGAAATGATACCCATTTTAACAAATGTCGATAATATTCACGAACAAAATATGGGTAATATGATAATTCTTAAAAATGTTACAATATTTACGGAGAGAGACGCTGCCAAAACCAAGCTTATATCTACTGTTTCGCACGAGATGAAAACACCTGTTTCCTCGATAAATCTTACTTTAAAATTACTTGAAGATACCCGCATAGGTGAATTAAATAATGAGCAGAAAGAATTGATCAGGGAAGTGAGAGAACAAACGAACAGGCTTTCGAGGGTAATAAACGAAATCCTCAATTATTCTCAGATAGAAACCGGTAATATCCGGCTTAATTTTTCTGTAGTTCAGCCTGAGGATATTGTCGATTATGCTATTACGGCTCTGATGATTCTTGTTTCGGAGAAAAATATACAGCTTGAAACCGAGATTGAAAATAATCTTCCTTCCCTGAATATCGATATTGAAAAAACCGTCTGGGTGCTTGTTAATATTTTAAGTAATGCTATCCGTTATTCTTCTCAGGGAGGAAAGATAATTTTATCCACAGGTAAAACCGGCGATCGGATATTTTTTTCCGTAAGGGATTTCGGTCCCGGGATCTCATACGAAGATCAGAAAAGATTATTTGAGAGGTTTGCCCAGGTTGGTCAGAGGTCGGAACGCGGATGGGGACTGGGACTCGCAATTTCCAAAGAGTTTGTAATTGCTCAGGGCGGTTCTATGAAAGTTGAAAGCAAACCCGGCGAAGGGAGTAAGTTTACGTTTTTACTGCCAATATGAATATGGGTAAACGCAGAGCGCAAGATGTCGATGAAGTCGATATCTCGCCGAAGGTGGATAAAAAGAATAAAATAAAAGATAGAATATGATAAAAGATTTAAGTCTATAAGAAACAAGATCTCAGTCCTTAACTGCAGCTATTTTAACTTCCCATTATTTTTATTAGCTGCGATACAATTGTAAGGAAGCTAAGAGGGAAAGTCATTATGAAAAACTGGCGGAAAAATCACGTACAAGATTGGCGGAAAAATCACGTACAAAATTGGCGGTAAAATCACGTACAAATTTATCATAGAGACTTGTTATAGACTTGGAGGAGACTTGGGGAAGGTATGGAGGTTGATAAGAAAATTGGGATATTTTTAGATTGTCGAATAGAAAGAGAGACTGAGAGAAGGTGCCTCCGATAGCTGCAGTTAAGGACCGGTTATGCAGAGCAGACGTGAAATTGTCATTCCTGTTTACCCGTGAAAGGCAAGTCAAGAGAAATTATACAATGAAAGAAGATTACTTATTCTAAGAATCGTCCCGGAATTACAATTTCATTATTATGTAAGAAAATTACTCATTGAGGGATCCGCACTGAAGTTACCATTCATTTACTTTTGTCACGCATATCTCAACAGATATAACATATTATTTTAACAGCAGCATCTTCTTTACGGAATTGAATTTATTACTTTTTAACTCATATATATAAATCCCCGGCGCACAATTCTTTGCATCCCACTTATACGTATATTTTCCTGCTGACAAAGATGCATTGACAAGCTCAGTTATTTTTTCTCCCAATACATTATATATAGTTACTTTTACTCCTTCAGTATATTCCGGTAAAGAAAACTCTATAATTGTTGAAGGATTAAAGGGATTAGGATAATTCTGTTCGAGAGAAAATTTTGCCGGTATCAGTTCTTCCGATACCATTAATCTGTTTATGCCGTGATTAATAATTGTTATCTCTTCACCCGCTTTAATTGTTGAATTTATTTCTTTACCGGTAATATCCATTAACCTGATATCAATGTTCTCTGCTTTTATTTTAATTGGATATTCTGTTCCTCTCATATCTATCGGTTTGAAATCAAAGCTGATATCTTCGGCAATTCTTCCGCTCCCATATCTGATATCAAATACTCCGTCCGGCGGCAGCGGTGGAAGTTCATAATTATCAGGATTAACTTTCCCTTTGACTGCGTATAATGTAAAATTTCTACCTGCATTATCCGTAAAAATTATTTTGCCCCAATTATCTTTGAAATATGCCGGTTTAACTGTCGAAGCCTTGTATGTACTGCAAGGCGGTATGATGAGGAATCCATCTGCGTCTGATTTCAGCCAATATGAATTACCGGGATATAATGTACCAGCCACCATATATCCGGTGCCGGTTATATATCCATAAAGCGGATATACAATCAAACCAGGAGGGACGGTTATTAAAGCACCTGCATCTACCGGGCATTCATTCACTCCTATAATATTCCAGCCGGCACGTATGGGGATCCATCCGGGAGGAGCAGGATACAAACCGGAAGCCGGCCATTCATCACCGGTGTTGTAAGTTTGAGATCCAAGATTTTTCATCCAATAACCTTCACCGGGAGATTCAATAATAACAGGTTGATAGCCGCCGTAGTAGGTAAATACATTAGCCGTAGGATCCCTGCCGGGCCACCATGTATCAACTTCCTGACCATCGGGATTTAATCCCGGTACCGACACCATGTTCCAGCCGCCGGCGACAGAGATAGAAATCTGAAATGCATCAGACGGAATATTATTATAAAAAAGATAATTTCCCTTATTCTGATCCCAGTTGGTTATTCCCATATCTATATCACGTGAGGTTACATATTCTACAAGAATTGTTTCTCCCATAGCAGGTGCTGAAGTAAGACTAATCCATCCGCTTTCCAGATCATAGCAATATTGATTCAAGGCAAGAATATTTGAACCGACAAAAACTTGATGAATTGCCTGCAGGGGAGTGCCGGGCAGATAAAATAATTTTTTTGAACCATTCCCCGTAAAAGTTTTCTGAACAATTATCTCGGCATCCCTGTCAACATCTGCACCAACAATTGCCTCTACTACACTGGTGCTGGTTGATGTATAATCCGGATTTGTATTAAAGCTACCGTTATTATTTAAATAAATTCTAACCGGTTCCCACCACCCGCCGGTCAGCAGATCTTTGTCAAAATCATTATCAATATCTGTTAACATTATTCCTGAGCCGTAACCGGAAAAGGAAGAAGTCCAGAATGGTGTCGTGCTCATTGTTCCATTATTGTTTAAATATAATTTAAATTTTCCCTGTCCTCCCAGTTGATTATTATCGGAGATTGCAAGATCAAGAAAGCCGTCGTTATTTACATCACCGACGAATAAAGAATTTGCATACTGACTCGCATCAGTTGATTGCCATATCGGAGTTAAACCGATGGAACCGCCGTTATTCTGAAATATTCTGTTCGGATAACCTTCACCTGCAAACACTACATCAAGATCTCCGTCATTATCAAAATCAGCCCAGTTTACGTCATAACTATAAATGGGAGTTGTAGCTTTCCAGGAGGGCATCGATTCGAGCGTACCGCCATTAGTATAATAAATCCGTGGTTGGATGGGATCACCGTAATATGATTCCCCGCATGCCACAGCTAAATCAAGATCGCCATCACCGTCGGCATCGCCAAAAGCGCAGCTGAAAGTATAAAACTCTTCGCCTGATGTCCAATCAGGATTTGAGGATGACGTTCCTCCATTGTTTAGATATAATTTTACCCTTCTCGGGGAGCTGAAGCCGGAAGGACCGATATATACTGAGACTGCGACATCGGGATATCCGTCCGAATTTACATCACCCACATCCAGGTGACCGTGATAATCTATATCCACCGACTGCCAGTTTGGCGTAGTAGGGAAAGTACCATTGCCATTATTATAATAGACTACAAGTCGTTGCCTGGAAATATCGTTTCCGTTTGAAACAACAAAATCCGGCCAGCCGTCCATATTAATATCGGCAAATGCACCGCCTGTCGACACACTTGTTATGTCAGTTGATATCCAGTCGGGATTCTGATGAAAAGGTACCTGTGAATAAACGGGCAGCCCAATTAACAGAAATAATAATAATTCAAAATAATTTTTCATTTTACACTCCTTCAGAGAAACATTAAATTTTAAAGTAGTGATGCGTTGGGGGAGTATATGAATGACAACCCGAAAAAAGACTTTAACCATGCTCTATTTCCTCACCCTGTAAAGCAGAAAAAAATTACAGTATGAATTTGTTATATTTATTTGATAGAAGCAAATAATAAACAGGTTAATGGTAAGGTTTAAATTAGAAATGGAAGTTTAAATTATTTAAGAAATCATTTTTTGCATGATAATCCCACTGTAAATTCGTGCTGTTAAACTACTTAAGATTAAAAATATTATCTCAATAATCTTATTAACAGTATTCGTTTTTTAAATATTTTATGGCTCATTAAAATATTTTTTTTCGGCCTCATGTCCAGAATTGCAACACGTGAGAATCACTCACAAATTATTATATCTTGTTACTGTTTGTAATTATTGAGTTTAAAATATTAATGTTAAAGTAAAGTCTTAAAGGTCGAAATAAGTCTATTATTAATACACTCTCGTAAAGTGAAAAAATTTTCATGGAAATGTTTTGACACTTAAATTTTTTTTCGTTATTGTTCAGTAATTGTGATATAAATCTTATAGCGACTACTACTAACAATTAGCGGAGATACTTAGTACCAACAATTCGAACCGGTGAGGGAGACAATTAAAGTTCATTGAACTTAAATTTATGTGGTTCCGAATAACGTTGATATCCTGTCTTCTTATTTCAGTCCTCGGTCAATAGTCCAGCAGTGTGTTAATAAATATATACTTAAGCGGCTCTTGCTTAATTTATTTGTCTTACAACAAGAATTAATAATAACATTAATTAAATAAGGCAAATATAAGGGCATACAAAGAGTTAAATGTAAAACTTGGATAAGTTTTATGGAGTGTGTTCCATAATCTATAGCAGCACTTTTAACCAGGTGCAAAAAATCAGCTTAAATATAGGCATCTGACATGATACCGGATTTTACACAATTTCTATTCATTAAAGATCTTCATTACGCTTCTTTATCCATTTATTTAATTCCAAATATATTAATCATGTCGACATTCTTTATGTCTATCGGTAAAGTGAGGCATCCGCTCATTTTTCCTTTATACACGCTTTACAGGTTGGGAAACTGTAAAGCGTTAAACATTCCTCAGGTAAATAAATAAAACTTCGAAGTCATTTTATGGAGGTACTATGTTTCGAAATCTACTCAAAATCATCATTCCTGTTTTATTACTTGCAGTAGTTCTGTTTACACAAAATACATTTGCACAAAGCAATGCAGAACGACTGCTAAAGGCTTATCAACAAGGTCAACTCACAAATCCAACCCCCCAGGAGAAGAAACTTGTTGCTGAATATCTGGAAAGCATTCAGCCGAAAGCACCTTACTATCAAGAGCAGGTACTTTCTCCGGATGCGACTTATTATATAAATGAAAATTTTTCAAGTGCAATGCAATCACCATTATTAATTGAAAACTTTAATTATCCGGTCGGTGATTCACTAACTGCACATGGGTGGACAAAACACAGTGGAACTAATCCTGCATATACAATTCTCGTATCGGCAGGCAGTATAACATATAGCGGATATTTATCTTCAGGTATTGGAAATCAAGTCACATTTGCAGGAGGAACAGGTTCAAGAGAAGATATAAATACTGGATTTCCTGAACAAAATGTGAATGGTGCAACAGTTTATTACTCTTTCCTTGTAAATGTTGCTTCTGCAGCTGCAACTGCGGATTACTTCATTCATATCGGAGATAGAGTTAATCCAACAACTTTTACTCTTTTTTCAGCACGTGTATTTGCACAGGATGTTGCAGGCAGTCTGAGGTTTGGGCTCAGCAATACATCTACTGCAACAATGGGTGCAACAAACTTTAGTTATGGTACAACCTATCTTGTGATAGTAAAGTATACTATAAATACAGCGGGTAATGATGAATGCAAACTTTGGGTTATGAGCTCAGGTGTTCCTCTTAGTGAGGCCCTTGCTGGTACACCTGAAGTAACTACATCGGCAACAGCTGGACAGGATGTAATTGATGCGATTGCATTGCGTCAAGGATCTCAGGTTTATTCTCTTACGGTCGATGGGATTAATATTGGTACAAATTGGAATCAAATTATACTCCCAACCAGCGTCGTACCACCGGCCGGTTGGACGCAAAATATAATTGCCGGTGATCCTGCTTTTGATTACTGGTTTTTCAATAATCCGGGTGGACGTATTGGAAATTCACCAATTAATAGTCCATTCGCTATTTTTGATAGTGATTGGAATTCAGGTGGTGGTGGTGCTGAGAATGTTGCCTTGGAATCAGTACCTTTCAGTCCACCGGCTGCAACCACTGTTTTTTTAGAATGGGATCAATATCTCAATGCTTCATATGGAGGCGGAGCAACTGTTGAGGTCTGGAATGGCTCAGCCTGGGTTAGTGTTTATAGCACGACATCATCTACTACCAACCCGAATCATCAATCAATTGATATTTCTTCGAATGTTGCCGGTGTAACAAATGCACAGGTTCGTTTTCGCTGGACCGGAAACTGGTCTATGTATTGGATTGTTGATAATGTCGTTGTATTAGAACCCGATCTAACACCATTACCGGCAGTTCTGGTTTCCCCGCCAAACGGTGGAACAGGTGTTAGTATTAGCCAGACTCTAAACTGGCTGGCTGGCGGAGGTATGCCTCCTACAGGGTATAGACTCTATTTCGGTACTGATGGAGGCGGTGTTACTCCTCCCACTAATATAGAAAATAATACTGATCTGGGATTTGTAACAACATATACGCCGGCTTCATTGAATTACGGTACAACATATTATTGGGAGATTATTCCTTATAATGCTTCCGGAGATGCAACGGGCAATGTTATCTGGTCATTCACTACAATGCCTGATCCGACTGTATACACTTATCCTTTTATAGAAGGATTTGAAAATAATAACGTTGATTTTACTCCGATTAATGGCTGGACACAGGAAGCTGTTTCAGGTTCTTCTGTCTGGACTGCTAATAACAG
>Ga0153915_10006570_pt1 | contig 10913 bp, 7 predicted proteins | sample Opewatmetagenome_2_FD_107003 | JGI IMG/M metagenome (GOLD analysis project Ga0153915, IMG submission 107003) | Freshwater wetland microbial communities from Ohio, USA - Open water 3 Core 3 Depth 3 metaG | ecosystem: Environmental > Aquatic > Freshwater > Wetlands | place: USA: Ohio, Lake Erie...
GCTAACGATGATATGTCACGCTGATCGGACATGCGCGGTGAGAGTCCTCCTCGTCAGCCCTACTGCACTCGACGCTCACGGGCGCCCCATCAAGCAGCGCCGCGTGCACCTCCCGGGCCTCACACTCGCGATGCTCGCCGCCGTCACCCCCGCGGAGGTCGAGCTGCGGCTCGTGAATGAGACGGCCGAGGACGTCCCATGCGACGAACACTGGGATCTCGTGGGCCTGACGGGGATGGGGTCCGGCCTCGTGCGGGCCTGGCAGCTCGGTGACGAGTTCCGCCGGCGCGGCACGACCGTTGTGATCGGGGGAATCGCCGCGAGTCTCGCGCCACCCGAGTGGTCGTTGCGACACGCCGATGCGGTGGTGGTCGGGGAGGCGGAAGAGACCTGGCCCCAGGTACTGACCGACTTCGCAGCGGGGCGCTTGCAGTCGATCTATCGGATGCCGCGGGCACCCCCGATCGATACGCTCCCGGTGCCCCGGTACGCTCTCCTCAATGCGTCCCGCATCGGCCGCTGGCGACCGGTGCAGGCAACCCGGGGGTGCCCATTCACCTGCTCGTTCTGCTCGATCACCACGTTCTTTCATCAGCACTACCGCAAACGCCCCGTGGACCAGGTGCTGCGCGATGTGCGCGCCGCGAAACGACACGGTACCCGCCACATCGCCTTTATCGACGACAACATCGGGGTGGATTGGGACTACTGCGCCGAGTTGTGGGAGGCCCTCATTCCGGAACGGATTGTCTGGATGAGCCAGTGCAGCCTCCACATCGCCGAGCGACCGAACATGCTCCGTCTCGCCCACCGGAGCGGCTGCCGCCTGCTCTCGTTCGGGATCGAATCCACTCACGCCCCGAGCCTGGAGACGATCGACAAGGCGTGGAACCGGCCGGAGCGCTACCGCCAAGCCGTCCGGGAGATCCGCCGGCACGGCATCGACGTCTCCACGGAGATGATCATCGGATTGGACGCCGACGACGCAACCGTCTTCGACCGCACGTTCCAGTTCATCATGGACAACGCGATTTCGGTGCCCCGGGTGCACATCCTGACCCCCGTTCCCGGTACGCCACTGTTCGACGAGCTGCACCATGCCGGTCGGATCCTGTCGGAAGAGTTCCGACGGTACACGGGCGGGCAGGTCGTCTACCAGCCGCGCCACCTGTCCCCCGCCGAGCTACAGGCCGGCTACTGGCAGTTGTACGAGCGACTGTTTTCCTGGTCGGCGATTTGGCGTCGGATTGGTCGGAACCGAGCCTCGCTCGGCCCGTTCATGCGGGCGGTCGTGCTCGCCGTGAACCTCCACTACCGCCGCCATATTCAGCGCCGCATCTGCCCGGGAATCGTATAGGCTCGAGGAGCTTCCCATGCGCGTCCTGTTGGTCCGTCCGCCGGTTCCGCCCCACACCATCGGCCTCAGGAATGTCATGGTGTGCGAGCCACTCGAGCTCGAGTACGTGGCCGCCGGGTTGGGGGGCCACGAGGTCCAGATCTTCGACGGCATCCTGGAACGGGACCTCGTAAAGCGGCTGCGCCGTTTCGCCCCGGACGTCGTGGGCACGAGCAGCTACATCGCCGGCGTCAACGAGGCCATCAAAGTGTGTCGCGCCGCCAAGCGATGGAACCGGGACTGCTGGACCGTGGTCGGCGGAGTGCAGGCCGCTCAAGTGCCCGAGGATTTCGTCGATGCCGCGGTCGACTGCATCGTGCTCGGGGATGGGACCGCGATCATGTCGGAGCTGATGTCCGCGTTCGCGGGCGAGCGGCCGCTGCACGAGGTCGCGGGGCTCGCGTTGCCGGACGGTCAGGAACTGTACCGGACCCCCGAGCGGCCGTACATGCCGCGCGCCGACGATCTTCCCTTCCCCCGCCGCGACCTCGTCGCCCACTTGCGGCATCGCTACTACTACCTCTTCCACCAGCCGGTCACCACGATGAAGACGACGTGGGGGTGCTGGTACCGCTGCAACTTCTGCTACACGTGGCGCGTTACCGACGGCACGCCGTTCTCCCGGAGCCCGGAGTCAATCGCCGCCGAGCTGCAGACGATCCAGTCGGAAGACGTGTATATCGTGGACGACATCTTCCTCTTCAACCGCCGGCGACTGACCGCACTCGCCCGGATCCTGCGGGAGCGCGGTATCCGCAAGCGGTACCTCTGCTATGGCCGCGCCGACTTCATCGCCGAAAACGAGGACATCATCGCTGAATGGGCCGAGCTCGGCCTTACGGCGGTGCTCATCGGTCTCGAGGCGTCTACGGACTCGGAGCTCGACTCGATGAACAAGGAATGCACGGTCGACTGCAATCGCCGCGCCATCGAGGTCCTGCGACGCCACGGGGTGGACACGTACGGGTCCTTGATCACTCAGCCCGACTACACCCCGGCCGACTGGGAGCGGCTATTCCGGTTCATCGAAGAGACCGGCCTGTACTACGTCAACATCTCGCCGCTCACGCCGCAGCCGGGCACGGTGATCTGGGATCACTACCGCGATCACGTCACGGTCGCCCGCGAGGCGCACGGCCTGTGGGACTTTTCGCACATGATTCTGCCCACGGCCATGCCGCTCAGGGCGTACTACCGCGCCCTGCTGCGCACCTACGCCCGCACCTGTCTCGACATCCGGCGGGCCAATCGGCTCACGCTGCGCACGCGGCCGCCCGTCTGGCATCCCAAGTATCTCCGTCTTTGGTACGGCGCTTTCCGGATCTTCTTGCAGTTCATGAACGCCCACCGGCACCATCAGGCACGGCAGTTAGCCCGCGCGACCAGCCGGGGCCCGGTAGTTCCCGGTCTCCAGCCCCGGTGGCACCGGCCGTTCGCCCCGGCGGCACCAGCCCTCCAGGCACTCGGCGGGGGCGGCGCATGAGCAGGCCCAGCGACGTACTCCGGCCGTTCCCCCGGCATCCCACCGAGGGCGTCCTGATCGACTGTCCGCAGGCGCACCGATGGCTCGCACTCCTCGCGTGGGGGGAGGAACGCGACCTCTACACCTACCAGCAGCCGCTCGACGGACGCTCCGGACCCCGCGTGCAGGTCCGCGGCCGCCCGATGCTCATGCTGTCGGCGTACGATTACCTCGGCCTCACCGGGCATCCCGATATCGAGGACGCGGCGGTCGCGGCGGTCCGCACCTTCGGTACCGGGACGGGCGGTGTCCGTATGCTCACCGGAACCAACCGGCTCCACGTGGAGCTGGAGGCTGAACTGGCGGCCTTCAAGGGGGTGCCGGCCGCGCTCTCGTTCGCCTCCGGCTACCTCGCCAATTTCGCGGCGGTGGCCGCGCTCGTCGGCCCGCGCGATCGGGTGCTGATCGACGCCCATGCGCACCGGAGCCTTCACGAAGCGTGTCGCCTGGCCCAGGTGCCCACCCGGGCGTTCCGGCACAACGATATGGACGCGCTCGAGAAGCTCCTGGCGCGGCCACGACGCGGAGGACGAGCGTTGATCATCGTCGATGGCTTGTACTCCATGGACGGCGACGTCTCCCCGCTCCCCGACCTGGTCGCGCTGAAACGCCGCTACGACGCCTTTCTCCTCGTGGACGAAGCCCATGCGCTGGGGGTGTTGGGCCAGGGTGGCCGTGGGACGCACGAGGCGTACGGGCTCGCCCCCGATTGCGTCGACGTATGGACCGGATCGCTCTCCAAGGCCGTGCCCTCCAACGGCGGGTTCGTCGCGGGCTCGCGAGAGCTCATCGTGTATCTGCAGCACGCCGGCGCCCCGTTCTGGTTTTCCGCCGCGCTGTGTCCTCCAGCCGCGGCGGCCGCCTGTGCGGCGCTCCGCGTGGCGCGGCGCGAACCCGAGCGCCTCGATCGACAGCGGTGCGCCGCCCGAGTCCTCCGGGACGGGCTGCGCGAGCATGGATACGAGACCGGCGGGTCGACCGCGGCGATCGTGCCGGTCATCGTGGGGAGCGCAGAGCGCGCCTGGCGCCTCGCCCGCGCCCTGTTCGCGCGCGGCGTGATCGCCGCTGCGATCGTGCACCCCGCCGTCCCGCGGCGGGGCGCCCGGCTGCGGCTCTGCGCGACCGCCGCCCTCTCCGAGGCCGATCTGGTCGAGGGGATCGAGGCGTTCGCGGCCCTCGCGGCGGTTCCCCTCTCCCTCCCGGAGCCCGCTCCCGCGGTGGGGACGATGTGAGCCCGGTGAGCGAGCCCGTCGCTCCCTCCGTCCCATCGATGAGTGAGACGCGCGAGGGTCGCTTCACGGTCCGGAGGGCGGCCGACATCACCGCGTTCGATCGGGCGGCGTGGGACGCGGTGCTCGACCCCGACGACCTGCAGACAACGCACCGGTTCATCTCGGTCTGTCAGGACGCACGGGTCGAAGCCGCCGCCTACCGTCACGTGATGGTCTTGGGTGACGGCGTCGTCGATGCGGTGGCGAGCTTCAGTCGGATGGACGTGCGCCTCGAGCTCCTCTCCCCAACGCCATTCCGCTCGCTGGTCGGCCGGGCGCGTCGCTGGGCTCCGCGACTGCTCCGGGTCCCCGTGGCGTTCTGCGGGCTTCCCGTCTCCTTCGGCCGGCCGTGCCTGGCGATGCGCCGCGGGGCGGACCGCGCCGCCATCGTGTCGGTCCTCGCCCGCGAGCTCCAGGCCTGGGCCGAGGAGATGGGTGCCGACATCCTGTGCTTCAAGGAGTTTCCGCCGCGGGAGGAGATGGACGTGGCCTCGCTGGCATCGCTGGGGTATTTCCGCGCCCCGAGCCTGCCCACCTGCTCTCTCGAACTTCGGTGGACCACGTTCAACGCCTACGTCGGCGCCATGCGGGCCGCGTACCGGCGCCAGCTCGAGGGAACGCTGCACCAGCGCGAATGTCACGGGCTCACCCTCCGAACGGTCGAGGACTTCGGCGCCCTCTGTCCGGCCATCTTCGCGCTGTACGAGCAGGTGATGGACCGGGCCCCCTACCAGCTCGAGCGCCTCAACCTGCAGTTCTTCGAAGGACTGAATGATCTGGGCCCGGAGACGTCGGCGGTGCTGCTCGAGCGGCAAGGACGCCTCACGGCTGCGGCGATTCTCCTCGTCGGACCGCGCGTCGTGACCTTCCTTCTCGCCGGCATCGACTACTCCCTGGACCGGCGCTGCCAGGCGTATCCGAATCTCGTGATCGAAACCGTGGCCGAGGCTATCCGGGCCGGGGCTACCCGGCTCGAGATGGGGCAGACGTCCTACGATCTCAAGCGCCGACTCGGCGCGGTGACGGAGCCGCGGAGTCTCTACGTCCGGTTTCGCCGCCCCGTGGGACACGCGCTGTTGCGCGCCGCCTCCGGACTCCTGTTCCCAAGTCTCACCCTGGCGCCACGGCGCGTGTTCCGCGCGGGATGACCCGTACAGCCATCCAGCGCCATCCAGATCCGCTCCGGGCGGGTGTGTACCTGCGGCGGCGCTTCCGGCAACTCGCGCCGCAGTGGCTGGCCATGGGACTGGTCACCGCGCTGCTGATCATGGTCGTCACGCCCATGAACTCCTTCCGCGAGACCATTCGCGCCAACCAGTACCTGATGAACGCGTTCACCGTGGTGACGCCCTACGGGGAGCCCGCCTTCGATTCGACCCTGACCGCCCTCCTCGAGCGAAATCCGTCCCTCGAGCGCCAAGTCCCGGTCAAGGTGGCATGGGTGCGTTACCCGATGCTGATTGGCGAGACCTTCTGCCCGTTGATCCTCACGGACCCCGCGGAGGGCGAGGCGCTCGTCACTCGGCTCGGCCTCGCGCTCATCGAGGGTCGCTTCCCCCACAAGGGGCGGCGGGAGATTGTGCTCCACGAGGATGTCGCGCACGCCAAGCGACTCGCCGTGGGCGACCGGGTCGGACCCGTGGTCGAGCGCACGGAAGTGGGCGGGATGTTCGAGATCGTCGGGCTCCTCAGGGGACCGGGCCGCATTGCGATCGGCACGATCGGGACGGGGCTGGGCAGCCGATTCCTGGACGCCCGACTGCCAGCGTACGTGCTCGTGTACGCCAGGCCCGGGGGGAAGGCCGCGTCGGACGCCTACCTTCGCGGCTTGCGCACAGCGGACACTCTCGCGCTTCAAGTCGTCGACGCCGAGTACGTTCGTGCGCGCACCGAGGAGGCGCTCAAGAACCTGCCGGTCCTCGCGGCCTTCCTCACGCTCGTCACCTCGGGAGCGGTCGCCGTCGTGGTGGTCCTGCTCAACCTCATGGCGTTTCAGGCGCGCGCCGACGAGTTCGCCGTCCTCCTCGCGGTCGGCCAGCCGCGCTCGCGGCTGGCTCGAAAGATCGCAGCCGAGTGCGGACTCCTGGCGGGGGTCGCCTGGATCCTTGGAGTGAGCGTCGGGATTGGTGCCATGATGCTGTACGCGCGCTATGCGCTCGGGCCACGCGGCATCGTGATGCAACCCCTCGACCCACGGCCGCTTGCCCTCTCACTCAGCGTGCCGGTCATCGCGGCCGTGACCAGCGTGGCCGTGCTGTGGCGCCGACTGCGCGGGCTCGACCCCGTGGCCGTTATCGAGCGGCGGTTCATATGAGCGAGGCGATACTGCGCACCGAGGACGCTTGGCTCACGTATGAAGGCGTGCGTCGTGTGACCGCTGTCCGGGCGGTGAACCTCACGGTGGCGGCGGGGGAGTTCGTCTCGGTCGCCGGACCATCAGGCTCGGGCAAGTCGTCACTCCTCTTCCTCCTCGCCGGGTTGCGCCGGGCCACCCGGGGGCGGGTGCTGTTCCGCGGTGTCGACTGGCCTCAAAGCGGCAAGGAGGCCGCCGAATTGCGCCGGGTGAACCTGGGGTTGGTGTTCTCCAATCCGTTCCTGCTGCCCTACCTCACCGTGCGGGAGAACGCGCTGGTGCAGGCCGAACCGGGTACCGGCGAGGGCCGGGTCGTGGACCTCGCGGGCCTGCTCGACATCGGGGACGTGCTCGACGAGCTCCCCGCGCGGCTCTCCTCGGGACAGGCCCAACGGGCGAGCGTCCTGCGCGCGATGGTCAACCGACCCGCGCTGATCCTCGCCGACGAGCCCACCGCCCATCTGGACCACGAGTCGGGGTTCCGCGTCATCCGTGCGCTCCGAGGAGGTGCGACCGGCTGCACGCTCGTCCTCGCCTCGCACGATCCTGAGGTGCTCGCAATGGCCGACCGCACGGTTCGGCTGCAGGACGGCGCCTTGGTGAGCGACGCCGACGGCTGATCAGTCGCGGCTCGCGCGCTCCCGATGCACTGCGGTACCGATCAGGAAGAGCGCCAGGTTGCAGCCCCGGTCCAGCGCCGTGCGCACCAGCAACATGGCGGCGATGGACGCCTCGGGCTCGGGCGGCAGCGCCAGCACCCCGAAGACCGCTCCGACCCCCGCCAGGTCCCGCGCCGGAATGAACGGCAGGCGATTGACGACCGTGACGACCACCAGGATGGGGATCCACAAGCGGAGGGGCGCACCGGGGACGACCACCCACCACTGCAGCACTTGCAGCGCGTACACGAGCAGCGCGAACCGCACGCAGTGCACGCCGACCAGCGCCAGCACCGTGCGGGGTGGCAGGGTGAACACCGCCCGCCTGAACCGCACACCCAAGGCGGCCAGCACGGCGAGCGCGAGCGCGCCGGCCACCACCACAAGCGGCCCACGATCGGCGAGGACCCGCGCCAGCAACAGCGGGCTCGCCACGAGGACCAGGAGGCCGAGCGACATCCACGCTGCCAGGGAGGCGGAGATGAGGTTGTCCTTGATGGTGCCGGCGATCTGACCGTCCGTGAGCGGCAGCCGGCGCTGCGCCCAGGTGAAGAGATACGCCTCGCCGAGGCCGCTCAGCACGTCCTGGTTCAACGTGCGCTTCCGCAAGAGCGGCAGGAGGCTCTGCCCCAGCGGCACCGTCCAGATCGCGCGATAGATCAGGGCCTCCACGACCGGCAGCTGCACGTACGATGCGAGCCAGATCCCGTAGAACCAGGGCGTCCGGGGTCGTGCCTCCCACACCACGCGCCAGCCGATGCTGGAGAGGCAGTAAGCGAGCCAGCTCACGACGCCGATCATGAATGCGGTACGGGCCGCCTGGACCCAGCGGCGACCGATGGGGCTGCGGACGAAGTCCCGCGCCCGCTTCGCGCGCGAGCGCATGACGCTCGACGCCGTGTCTTCCGGAAGGATCTGCGACTCCGCGCCGGTTCTGCGCTCAGGCTACCGGGCGCACGGCGTGCTGGCGCCGCAAGCGGTCGGCCGCAGCTGCCAACCCGTGTGCCACGTCCCGTGCCGGGCTCATCGACAGCAGTTTCGTCTGTGCACTCACGCGCGCCCGGACCTCGTGGAGGTACGCAAGACAGGCGCCCGGGGGAAGCACCGTGACGGTCGGCGCTGCCATGACGCCGGGGTCGCGGCGGATGCGGTAGTGGCGGTTGTGGTCCCGGAGGTGGCGGTCGATCGCCGCGACGAACGTCCCCAGGTCGGGCGGCGCCACCCGGAACTCGATCAGCACCTCGTGCTGCGGGACCGTGCCGCCCAGCGGACCGTACGTGATGTGGTGGTGGAGACACTCGGCGCCGGTCTGGGACGCGGCCGCCGCCAGCGCCCGCTCCACCTCGTCGGCGTACAAGGCCTCCCCATACTCGTCGAGCATCGTGGCCGTGCGGCCGACGACCTCCAGCCGCGGCGGCGCCGTCGACGTGAACCGCACGACGTCCTGCACCGCGTAGCCCCACAGCCCGCTGCACGTCGAGACGTAGAGCGCGTACTCGACGCCGGGCTCGACGTCGGCGACGGTGTACCGGCGCGGAGCGTCGTGAACCCGATCTTCCATCCGGACGAACTCGTAGAACACACCGCTGTCCACGTGGAGGAGGAGGTCCGGGCTCTCCACGCGATCCTGGAACGCGAAGAACCCCTCGGAGGCCGAGTAGGATTCGATGAAATCCACGTCGTGGCCGAGATAGGCCCGCAATATCGGTCGGTAGGACCGCAGTGCGACCCCACCCGAGAAGAACACGCGCAACCGTGGCCAGACGTCGCGCACACGCGCGGGGTGTCCGGGGAGCGCGTCGGCGGCGTACGCCAGCAGATGGTCGAACAGCAAGGGGGCCCAGCTGGGCACCATGATGATCGCCCGAATGTCCTGCCGCGCCGTGCGTGCCACGACCTGGTGCAGCTTGGTCTCCCAATCCTCGAGGACCAACACGTCCAGGGGCACGGCCTGGAAGTGCCGGGCCAGCAGGCTAGGGACCGCGCTCATCATGAGGCCGCTGACCTCGCCCGAGATCACCTCGGCGCGGCCGCGGTCGGGCGAGATCCCGCCCGGAATGCTGAGGATCTTGCCACCGAGAAAGTCGGGGCCGCCGCCACGGGTCGCGTACTGGAGACCGGGAGCGAGGCTGCAGCGGGTCATCGCGCGGAGCATCGCGGCACTTACAGGGATCAGTTCGCCGGCCGAGATGGTGCCGGCCGAGATGCCGAAGCGCAGGGTGCGGCCGGGCCACAGGACGTCGGGCTCTCCGGCGCGAGCCCGGACGATGTATGGGCGGAAATCCTCATATACGCCGAGCGGGACGCGTTCCTGAAACGCCGACACGAGGTCCCGATACTGTAAGGCGTCGGCGAAGCCGTGCGCCCGACCCCACACGGTGCGCGCGCCCCGCTCCATCAGCGCCTGGAGAAGTCGCCGCTGGGCCCGGTCCGGATCGCGCAACGCGCGCCGCAGCCGGCCGAGCGGTGTCCAGGGCAGCCCCGCCAGCCTGTCGAGGAAAGCAGGGGGTGCCCGACTGTTCATGCCGGCGGCACGGGACGGTAGCGCAGGCCGATCTCCCTCGTCCCGCTCCGGGCCATCCGAGAGCGGAATCCCACGTTGAGCGGGACGACGGCGTGCAGGATCGTGCCCACGTCCAGGTAGCCCAGCGACCGTGCGAGCCGGCGCGCCACGGTATAGCGCCGGTAGAACTGAGTGCGTACCCAGTAGGTCCCTCGCAGGAGGGTCTCCGCGCTCATCTGCCGCGGCTCGAAGACGACGTGGTTGAAGTCGTAGTTCGCCCAGTCGCGATCGGTGATCCGCCCGTCGGCCTCCATCGCGTCGTGCAACGGGGTCCCCGGGAATGGGGTCAGGACGTTGGCAGCGGCGAAGTCGACGCCCGCCCTGTCGAGGAATTCGAGCGTGCGCGGGAAGACCCCCGGCGTGTCGTCGTCCATGCCGAACACGATGCCGGCGAACACTGCGATGCCGGCATCGTGGAGCTTCCGGATGGCGCGGGCGTAGTGCGCCGGCCGGTTGAATCCCTTCCGCCACGCCGCCAAGTTGGGCGCCGAGAGCGACTCGAATCCGACGAATAGCCCCCGGCATCCCGCCGCGGCCGCCCGCCGGAGCAGCTCGGCGTCCTCCGCGATGCTCATGCTGCTCTGGCTGTACCAGCGCTTGCCCAGGGGGGCGATCGCCGCGAACAGCTCAAGGGCGTAGTCCCGGTCGGCGGTCAGGTTGTCGTCCACGAACAGCACGCGCCGGCGCAGCGTCTTCAGCTCCTCGACCACGTGCGCGACGGGCCGCGTGCGGTACGTGTGATGGTGGAAGGCCGTGATCGAACAGAAGGTGCAGCGGTACGGGCACCCGCGCGTGGCGAGGATCGTGTCGATCGGACCGCGCCCGCGCCGGCCGCGCTGCGCGCGGTCGGGGGGCGGCAGGTCGGCGAGATCCGGCGGCGGACCGTCATAGACGGGGTGGAGCTGCCCGCGCCGCGCGTCTTCCAGGATCTGCACCATCTTGTTCTCCGCGTCCCCGATGCAGATCGCGTCGGCGTGCGGGGCGGCGTCCGCGGGCATGATCGTGGGGTGGTATCCGCCCATGACCACGGGGATACCGCGCGCGCGGAACCGCGCTGCGATTTCGTACGCGCGCGGTGCGCTCAAGGTCATGAATGACAGACCGACCAGATCCACGTCCGCGTCGAAGTCGATCCGCTCGGCGTCTTCA
>Ga0153915_10006571_pt1 | contig 10913 bp, 8 predicted proteins | sample Opewatmetagenome_2_FD_107003 | JGI IMG/M metagenome (GOLD analysis project Ga0153915, IMG submission 107003) | Freshwater wetland microbial communities from Ohio, USA - Open water 3 Core 3 Depth 3 metaG | ecosystem: Environmental > Aquatic > Freshwater > Wetlands | place: USA: Ohio, Lake Erie...
ACGGGCATCTTTTTATGCCCATCGCGGATGGTCAGTGGATAGATGAAGGCACGATGGACGTAATGCAGCTCCCATAATGCGAAAAACAGCAGGATGGGCAGGTTCTTGGGAGCGGTTCCACCGGCGAAACACAGCGCGAACACCAGCACGGCAGGCGTTTCCATAATAATCCAACCAAAAAGGTTGGGGATCAGCGGTCCCCAACCACGGCGGATATGCCGCCCATATGGCGCGCTCACGAAGAATAGCGCCACGAATACCGCCGTAGCCACCGCCAGTCCGACCAGGATCAGGAATAAGGACAGCTTGTCTACGCTCATGGGCGTTTCTCCACCAGGTAGCCATGTTCCTGGAACCAGGCGAGCGTATCACGCACCGTCTCGTTCAGCGGGCGAGCGATATACCCCAGCTCGCTTTTCGCTCGGGCACAGCTCACCTGCCGGTTGCTCCGCAGCACGTTCAACGTCACGCGCGTATAGATCGGTTGGGTTCTGTTGAAGCGCGCCAGCTTTAACATTACCGGCGCGAAAGCATCTGCCAGCAACATCGGAACGGTGAAAAACGGCGCAGCCTGGCCTGTAAAACCAGCCACCAATTCCGCCACCTGGCGAATCGTACGCCAGTTCCCGCCCAGCAGGTAGCTTGCCCCGGCAGAGGCTATCTGTTCGGCGCGCAGCGCACCTGCTACCACGTCGCGCACATCGACCCAATCGAAGCCGCCGCTCACCAGAGCGGGAATCCTGCCGTAAGCCAGTTGGATAAGCGCCTGTCCCAGGTAGGAGGGTTTGAAGTCGTACGGACCGAGCATGGCGGTGGGTCGTACAATCACCGCGTCTAAGCCATGGGCGATACCCGCCAGCACTTCGCGCTCGCCCTGGGCTTTGGAGAGATCGTAAGGTGGGATGTGTGCCAGCGCAGTGGCGGAACGGTCTGCGTCGACCAGCGGGCGATTCTCATCCACAGGCAGTTGGAGCGGCTCCTGACGCATGGCGTCAATCGAGCTGAAATGCACCAGGCGCCCCACACCACATCGCAGGCAGGCAGCTACCACATTGCGCGTCCCCAGCGTGTTGACCGCCTTCATCTCTGGCTCGGAATCCATCGTCAGCGAGATCGACCCGGCCAGGTGATAGACCACTTCCACCCCTCCCATCGCCCGCTCAAGAGCCTCCGGATCGCGCACGTCCACCAGAAGAGTTTCCACATCCAATCCCGCCAGTGCCCGGCGGTCTTCGTGCACCAGTGCGCATACATTCCTTCCCTGCTCTAACAGTGCGCGGACCAGGCTCGCTCCAACCAATCCAGATGCTCCAGTAACAAGTACCTTACCGCTCACTGCCCCGTCCTCTTCACCTATGGTTTATTTCTACTTATATGACTCATTGCCCCCTATTGCATTAGTGCTATTTTAATTCTGCATCGATCCTTAAAGACACCCATTCCCTGAGATCACGATCCTCCCTTAACCCTTATCCCCTGTCCCCTCTGATTCTATTTCTTTTATTTTCAAATTCTTACTCAGGAGACCCCAGCCTAACGCTACCCCCATCACACCTGCCAAACCGCCCACCATCAAAAAAGTATCCCGCCAGAAGCGTTCTGGAAACAGGCGGATCAATGTGTCGCTGTAATAGAATGTCCAGGTTCCCGAGGCGAAAAAGATTTCATGAAAGAAAACAAAGATGACCCCGAATGCCAGTAACACAAACAGGATGATCCCGCCAAGCAGCACCACCGTTAATCGTCCCCCACTTCTTAATCCTTGCAAGTAAGACCTCCCCCACTTTCCGAGCCAGGCCCATAAACCCAGGAGTCCTAAAATCGCCGCCCCTGAATAAAGAACCTTTAAAGCCCCTTGCACAACATTCTTGACATCCACCATGTGTCCCAACTCACGCTCGTTGTACAATTTGGTGCAATCTTCCATAAACTGGCAAGAAATTGCCGGCGCTTGTTGTCCTTCTGGGAAGTGCAGGTCTCCCAAAAAAGAGATATCTGCATTGTTCAACAAATACTCAATATCGATCTTAGAATACTTCAACCGGTCTTCCCTGGTAAAGCCATACTCATCCGCTGGAAAATTAGGCGTCCGGTATTCAAACTCCACATACCAGGGATTCAGCACGAGCCGCACGGCAAGTAATGTCAATACCACGGGTACAATCAAAGTCACGATCCACCCCAGGATCTTTTCAAGAATGGTGGGCAGTTTCATAGGATATCTATACTCCTCAAATTCCGTGATGAAATACTATTCCTAAAGAGTCTAATGCAGTGTCTCTACTTCACCAGAAAGTACGAAATTCAACACCATATTATTCGTGATCCATTCGATCGGTGCCCAGTCATCTGTAAAGATCATACCGCCTACTGGGGTCGGCTTCTGGTTCAAGATCGCCTTCTGAATGACCTCAATCAATAAAGGATGTATATTCCCGTGTTTGACTAGCTGTTCATAGTTGATGTATAGGTTTGTGATTTCCGTCGGCTGCAGCGTTGCATATACGATGGAATTGAACGACTCTGGTAGATCCATGACATAAACGGATGGAAAAATGGTTTGCATGGTTTCTGCCAGCCCATCGATCAAGCGCCTGTCATCGGGGGACCTCCCCACGTTGATCGCTACAACCCCATCCTCCGCCAGGTGCTCGCGCACAATCAGGAAGAACTCTTGCGTAGTCAGGTGAAATGGAATATACGGAGGCCGGTACGCATCGATCCCGATCAACGTATATTTGCTTTGGCTGTGCTCCAGCCCCCAGCGCCCATCCACCGCCATCGCATTGAGATTGGGTTCATTCATATGGAAGTAATCGCGTCCCACCTGGATGATCTTTGGATCAATCTCATAACCATCGATCGGGATTGCCCCGAACACGGCTGTGGCCTGGTTTGCTGTTGTGCCAGCCGCCAACCCCACAATCGCCATATTCTTTACATCTTCAATCCGGAACGGTGGTTTATTGAAAAATGGCGCTGCCAGGAACTGCTCCCAGGTTCCATTGAAGTTCAGCTGCGTTGGATGCCAGACGGAATGGATCCCCTGGCCTTCGTTCAGGCGCAGGAACCGGAAACCGTCTTGCTCCACAACCTGGATATAGTTATAAGCTGATTCAGTCTCATAGATCTGTCCGGCTGTCTTCTTCACAGGACCGTTTCCCAGCCAGGTCAGCAGGACAAGCAAGAGGGGCATCCAGGCATAAACGAGTGCAGCACGCTTTCCAGCAAAACGCCAGAGTCCAATCAAAGCCACCACTACCAGGACCAGGCTGAATGAAAGAAAAGTCCGGGTTGTGCCGATCAACGGAATGAACACCAGCACTGGCAAAAACGTGCCGATAAAAGAGCCCAACGTAGAAACTGCATAAATTTGCCCGGCTATTCTGCCCGTATGCCGCGAATCTACCAACGCCAGGCGGATCGCGAAGGGCGAGATTGTCCCTAGCAAGGTCACCGGGATGCTGAAAAGGACCAACACAGAGGCAAAAGAACCGAACAAGATCCCGACTTGCAGCTGGTCAAAGGCATTCGCCGCTGACCACAAGACAGGGCGAGACACCATTGGGATCATCCCACTCAAAAATGCCCCCCACACCAGTATCGTATAGAGTGTCTTTGGGTAAGGTGAACGATCCGCCCAGCGGCCTCCCAAATAATATCCTACGGTCAGATAGATCAGGATCAATCCAATAATACTCGCCCACACCAGGTTACTCGTTCCAAACACACTTCCCAGCAGACGTGAGGCCGATATTTCGATAACCAGTGTGGTCATCCCAGACGTGAAGACGGTGAAATAAAGGTATTTGTTCATAGGCGACACGATTATATCAGCAGGTATGAAAAAATGATTCTCCATTGCCCCATTTCTTTACGTTGCGTATAATACCCCCATGCGCAGCAGGTTTTCAACCTGTCTACATCATAATTGAATAAGGAGAATTTTATGTTGAAAGAATTTAAAGCTTTTGCCATGCGCGGTAATGTGATTGACCTGGCTGTGGGTGTGATCATCGGTGGGGCATTTGGAAAGATCATCAGTTCCTTTGTCTCCGATATCATCATGCCCCCCATCGGTCTGATTCTGGGGAAAGTGGATTTTACGAATATGTTTCTCACCCTTTCCGGAAATAAATTCCCCACGCTCGATGAAGCCAAAACCGCTGGCGCAGTCACTGTGAACTATGGCCTGTTCCTGGTTGCGCTCATCGACTTTATCATTATCGCTATTGTTCTTTTCCTGCTGCTGCGCCCCATTAATAAGCTCACCAAGAAGCCAGAGCCAGTCGCCGCTCCCACCACCAAGGAGTGTCCTTACTGCTTCACCAATATTGCCATCAAAGCCACTCGCTGCCCTAACTGCACTTCCGAGTTGCACTAATTTCTATCCCCTTTCGTCCTGTGAGATTTAGGTAGCTGGTGCCCACAGATCGAGAGGCTTTGGAGTATGTATGATTAATTCTATTCCGGCAAGCTCTTCGTTGACCGGTGCTGCGATACGCCAGACTTTTATTGATTTCTTCGTCCAAAAACACGGACATACCTTTGTCGCCTCCTCTTCTCTCGTCCCTGGTGGTGACCAAACCTTGCTCTTCACGAATGCCGGGATGGTCCAGTTCAAAGATGTTTTCTTGGGCACAGATAAGCGCCCATACACGCGTGCCGTTGACTCTCAAAAATGCATGCGCGTGGCTGGAAAACACAATGACCTGGATGATGTAGGTCGTGATGACACCCATCACACTTTCTTTGAGATGCTTGGAAATTGGTCCTTTGGTGACTATTACAAAAAAGAAGCTATTGCCTGGGCATGGGAGCTCTTGACCGCTGTCTGGAAATTGCCCAAAGATCGTTTGTGGTCAACTTGTTTCCAGGATGACCTCGTTGTACCCAACGCCGGCAGTATCCCCTCGGATGACGAAGCCGCTGCTGCATGGCGCCAACAGCCAGGAATAAACCCCGCTCATGTCCTTTACTTCGGACGTAAAGATAATTTTTGGGAAATGGCTGATACTGGGCCTTGCGGTCCGTGCAGTGAGATTCATTTCGACAGAGGCGAGTCTTATTGCAACAAGAAAGGCGTTCCAGGGCACCAGTGCAGGGTTAATGGGGACTGCACTCGCTTTTTAGAGCTTTGGAACCTGGTCTTTATCCAGTACAACCGCACCGGTCCCGCCTCTCTCGATCCACTGCCTGCCACCCACGTGGATACTGGCATGGGGCTGGAGCGGATCGTGTCCATTCTACAGGATAAGAGCTCGAACTACCGCACTGACCTGCTTTTCCCCCTCATCCAGGCAACCCAGCACCTGACCGGTCACACCGACGCCCAGCGGGATGCTAATTTCACTCCCTACCGTGCGATTGCCGACCATGCTCGGGCTGCAGCTTTCCTGATTGCCGATGGCGTTGTCCCCGGTAATACGGGACGAAATTATGTCTGCCGCATGATTATCCGCCGCGCAGCTCGTTTTGGCTCAAAGATTGGTCTCCATGATCCCTTCCTGGCAGTTGTGGCTGCAGAGGTAATTAATCATTATGGCGGTTTTTACCCGGAGCTGGTTCGTAATCAGTCTGTTATCCTGGACAGCCTGACGCGTGAGGAAAAACGCTTCCAAAGGACAGTGGAAGGTGCAGTTGCCATATTAGATCAAATGCTTTCCGATCTGCGCCTCACTTCAGGGAAAATACTTTCTGGAGAAAAGGCTTTTGACTTATACGCCACTTATGGCTTGCCGTTGGAGATCACCCGCGACATCGCCCGTGAGCAAAATCTGGATGTCGATGAGGCTGGTTTCCTCAAAGCCATGGGTGAACACCGCATCACCTCTGCCGCCGGAGAAACTTTTGGTGAGTTGGGCGGTGAAGATGTGGATATTTACCGTGCTATCGTCTCAGCTCTGCAAGCTTCATCCGCTTTGTCTCCAGCAGGTGTGGGTTATGATCCCTACAATGCCTTGGAAGTGGAAGGAAAAGTTTTAGCCCTGGTTTCTTCAGGCAGTTCTGTCCATCAGGCTTCTCCCGGTGATCGTATAGAGGTAGTCCTGCCACACACCTGTTTTTATGTAGAGTCCGGCGGGCAGGTTTCTGACCAGGGGACCTTACTTTCCATTACTCAACCCACCTGGGAGGTGCGCGTAGTAGACATGCGCAAACCGGCAGCAGGTATGATCGTCCATATCGGCGAAGTGGTACGTGGCAACCCAAAGGTGGGTGACCTGGTGATTGGGCGTGTAGATGTTCAACGCCGCCAGGATATCATGCGCAATCATACCGCCACGCACCTGCTGCATGCCGAGCTGCGCCATGTCCTGGGAGAACATGCCCGTCAAGCTGGTTCTTTGGTTGCTCCTGATCGGCTGCGTTTCGATTTTAACCACCCAGAAGCGGTCACTCCCCAACAGCTTGAGCAGATCGAGGCGGGTGTGAACCGCGATATCTTGGGCGATTATCCTCTCCATATGGTTCAAAAACCGCTCCAGCAAGCTATCGCCGAAGGAGCCATGGCTTTGTTCGGTGAGAAATATGCAGAGAATGTCCGCACCATCTCCATAGGCGGCGAAGAACCATTCTCATATGAATTGTGTGGAGGCACGCACGTACATAAGACTGGTGATATCGGCATATGCCTTATTACAAGTGAAGGCAGCGTAGCATCTGGGATCCGCCGTATCGAAGCTGTGACAGGTCGCCTCGCATATGAGCTGGTCCAGCGCCGCTTCCGCCTGTTGAAGGAGACTGCCCTCATCCTGGCTGCCAGCCCTGAGGATATCCCGCAAAAGACTCAGACATTAGTGGATGAATTGTCTGCTGCGCGTAAGCAAATGGCTGCTTTACGACGAGATATTTCCCTGGTAGAGTTTACCCGGCAGTTAGAAAATGTTTCGCAGACAGCGGGTGTGCCAGTGATGGCAATCGAGATCCCTGGCGCAGATGCTGATACCCTCCGATCTATGACAGACCATTTCCGCAACCGGTACCCCAGCGGTGTGGTTGTCCTGGCCAGTGTGTCCGAGGATCGTCCCATCTTGATCGCTGCCATTACTGAAGACCTGGTGAAACGCGGCTTGAATGCGGGCGATTTGGTGAAGTTCGTTGCTGCACCCCTCGGAGGCGGTGGTGGTGGTCGTCCCACTCTGGCGCAAGCTGGGGGCAAAGACCCCAGCCAGTTGCCCCAGGCTTTAGCCAGCGTTTCACAGTGGGTGGAGGGAAAATTAACTCCATGATCGTGGATGCGGGCTGATCAATAACCAATTACCCATGAAAACCCAGATTATTCAACTGGAACCGCATGACGATGTCGTCTCCACCCGTGATAAGATGGGTTGGAGCCAGACCAGTCGTATTTTACTGGTTTGGCCCGACAAAGGAAGAATCCTTTACCGCCGCTTGGATCTGATAATCCTGGCACGCCATAGCCGTTCTTTAGGCTCCCAGTTAGCGCTGGTCACTGGCGACGCCGAGGTTAGATACAACGCAGACCAGGTCGGCATCCCGGTCTTTAATGCTCTCCGTCAGGCCCAAGATGCTCACTGGCGTTTACCTTTCTATCGTAAGTCTCGTTACCTGCGCCGGATTCCTCCTCTCAACCGTGAAGCCCTGAGAGAAAAGCCTGACCAAAAACAGGCTGGTTGGAGGGAGCCGCGCATTATTTATTGGATTGCCTTTACGAGCAGCGTTTTAGCTTTATTAGCACTGGTTATTGTGCTCTTGCCTGGAGCATCCATTTCTCTGGCTCCACAAACACAAGTGCAAGAAGTGACCTTGCCTGTCATGGCTAATGAGAAAATCGCCACCCTCAACCTGGCGGGCAGCCTGCCTGCCCATTGGACGAGTATCGTCGTTGAAGGGCGCAGTGCCATTTCGACCACTGGAACGGTTCAAGTACCTGTGGCTCCAGCCTCAGGTACAATCCAGTTCATCAACCTTACCGAAAGTTCGGTTACCATACCCGTCGGCACTTTGGTCAGTACTCTGGGCTCGGACCCAATCTGGTATGCAACTACCAAAGAAGGGAAAGTAGCCTCCGGTATTGGCAAAACAACCTTTATTCCCATCCAGGCTGTCCAGCCCGGCGAATCCGGGAATTTGCCTGCTGGCATGATTCAGGCGATCAATGGCCCGTTAGGTCTCCAATTAAGTGTGATTAATCTCGCACCTATCCTTCATGGGGTCGATAAATCTGCTCCTGCTCCCAATTCAGACGATCGCAGTCGTTTATATAACCGCCTCCTGGCCAGCCTGAGCCAGACTGCCATGCAAGAGCTACAAAAAAGATACGTCGATCCACCCATCAAAAGTGGTATTCCAATTCTCCCCTCCTTGAGGTTTTCTTCCGTTATCGAAAAAATCTATGATCCCACTGAAAATTTTCCTGCTGAACAGCTCCAATTAAGTTTGCGCCTTGAATTTAGAGCTTTAGAAATCTATCCCCAAGACTTACAAAATCTGGTCACCCCTTTGCTGGATGCCAGCTTGCCGGAGGATCATACGGTTATACCGGATACCCTAAACATCACTTCCTCGAATAAGCCAATACTGGACGAAGAGAACACTGCTCGTTGGACCTTGCGGGCCCAACGCCAGATCCAGGCTGTGATCGCCCCTGAAAAGGCAATCCAGCTTGCCAAAGGCACAACGATAGAAAAAGCCCGTCAGAGCTTGTTAGATCACTTACCAGTTGATAAAACACCCCTGATCCGTCCATTTCCCTCCTGGTGGCCTTATACACCTTTTCTACCATTCCGCATGGATGTCCAAATTGAGAAGTAAATGCGCATCTTAGCCGTTGATCCCGGAGAAAAACGCTTGGGAATTGCCATCAGCGATCCACTGGGAATGATCGCCAATCCCCTGAGAATTATTGAGCACATCTCCCGTCCGATCGATGCAGCCATGATCGCCAACCTGGCTGCAGAACATGAGGCTGGCAAGATCATCATCGGACAGGCCTTGGATGCAGATGATCAACCCACGTCTCAAAGCCGACGTGCTGCCCGGCTGGCAGAGGCTGTTCGCCAGCAAACCGGTTTACCCGTGGAATTGTGGGATGAAAGCGGCAGTACTCAAGCCGCCCGCTCTGCCCATATTGCCATGGGCGTTTCGTCTCGTAGGCGGCAGCGTCGTGGTCATGGTCACCTGGATGACTTGGCTGCTACAGTGATCCTTCAAACTTATCTGGACGCGCACCCCGGACCTTAATTTCCCATGCCGGGATTAAGCTTCCACAAAATAAATTAGTGATTCATATGAATAATCATAGAAAAAAATCCTCCTCTTCCATAATTGGTTCCTGTTTTTTACCTCTGGTTGCGCTGATGATCCTGGTGTGTGTGGTTGGAGGGGGTTTCGCTCTTGGCCTCCCGGGGCGCGCCCAACAGAAATTTGGCCCTCCCGGAGCTGGAATTTCCGGAGTCCAACGATATCTTCTTTCAGCCGTGCTGCTGTTGAATTCAGCTGACCTGACCACTCCATTGGATCCAAAGGCTGAGGCTGTACCTTTTCGAGTGGATCTCGGTGAATCGACCACTTCTGTCATCGACAGATTGACCCAGGCCGGCTTAATTTCCAATCCAGTCGCTCTGCGTACATATCTGCAGTACAGCGGGCTGGATACATCGCTGCAGGCAGGTCAATTCGAGCTTAGCCCGGCAATGACTGCCGTCGAAATTGCTCAGGCGATGCAGGATGCCACTCCCACTCACGTTACTTTCACGGTCCTGGCTGGCTGGCGTCTGGAGGAAATTGCCCATGCCCTGCCTACTTCTGGCCTTGAAATTAGCCCCAAGGCTTTTTTATCTGCTGCCCAAATCCATACACAAGAATTTCCCTTCCTGAGCAATATCCCTACTGGTACTTCTCTGGAAGGATTTATGGCTCCTGGCGTCTACGAGCTGGATCGAGACATCACTGCACCTGCCTTAGTTGAAACGATGCTGAAGAAATTTGGCGAACAGCTTTCCCCTGAGATGCAGAGCGGTTTCACAAACCAGGGTTTATCCATTAAACAGGCGGTCATTCTGGCTTCGATCATCCAGCGAGAAGCCATTTTAGATGATGAAATGCCTCTCATTGCTTCAGTATTCCTAAACCGTTTGGCAGCTTCCAAGAACCTGGCTGCCGATCCAACCGTCCAGTACGCTCTCGGCTACAATGAGAGCCAGCAAACCTGGTGGACAAATCCGCTCAGCGCTGAGGATTTACAGGTCGATTCACCCTATAATACCTACCTATACAATGGATTGCCTCCTACGCCAATATCCAACCCGAGCCTCAACGCTCTGCGCAGCGTGGCTTTCCCTGCTCAGACGCCCTATTATTTCTTCCGGGCAGTCTGCGATGGCACAAGGCGGCATCTCTTTTCAGAGACGTATGAGGAGCACATCCAAAATGCTTGCCAGCCCTGACCAACGGGGAAGAAGCGAAAGCTTATCCAGGCACCACCTAATTCTTGTCAGGCATTCGCTCCCTATATTTCAATCTGAAATTCCTGCCAGCCAATGGCGTCTATCAGAAGAAGGTTTTCGGCGTGCTGCTCTGCTTCCCCAACACCTCAGTCCATATCATCCCACTCGGATCATTTCCAGCCCGGAGACAAAAGCCCAACAGACAGCGCAGATCATTGCCTCATCTCTGCACCTAACCTGGTTTATTGAGGATGGGCTGCATGAACATGAGCGTCCCCAGGCAGCTGGAAATACCAGCCAAGAGCAGTTTGAGAGTCTGGTTGCCCACTTTTTTACGCACCCAAACCAGTTGGTTTTCGGCAGCGAAAGCGCTGACCAGGCTTATATGCGTTTTTCGAGCGCTATAGACCAGCTCATCACTTCTTATCCCCAAGAAACCTTAGTGATTGTCTCTCATGGGACCGTGATCAGCCTGTTTATCTCACATAAATGTGGCCTAGAAGC
>Ga0153915_10006572_pt1 | contig 10911 bp, 23 predicted proteins | sample Opewatmetagenome_2_FD_107003 | JGI IMG/M metagenome (GOLD analysis project Ga0153915, IMG submission 107003) | Freshwater wetland microbial communities from Ohio, USA - Open water 3 Core 3 Depth 3 metaG | ecosystem: Environmental > Aquatic > Freshwater > Wetlands | place: USA: Ohio, Lake Erie...
CTGGAACTGAAAGGCAAATCTTTTGATGTCCCGGTTCGTCTTGCAAAGTCTGTCATTCAGACTAAAAAGGAAGTCCAGAAAAAGGGTTTGCCGTTTTATGTTTGGATGCTTTCAGGTGCGTTTATTGCTATGGCAGCAACATTATTAATTAATATAAAAAATATGATTAAAAAATGATATATAAATACCTTGAGATACCTTACGATCCCAAAAAGGAATTGATGCCACAACTGAATGATATTTGTAAAAAATATCCGGGGACACGTTTTCACAGCATGGGACAAAAGATAAATCCTAATGTTAAGCTTACTGATGCTCAGGGAAGAATGTTACCGCCACAAGTGCAGATAGTTTTAATAATGGAATGTATTTACCCAGAAAATGAAAGCTAAATATTTTATTGATTACCTGAAGTCATTTTATTTGGGGTCACCGGATGAAGTGAACAAATGGAAACACCTTATCTTTGAACAGGAAAATAACGGGTTTGACGTTGTGGCATTTCGATTGCCAAAGGAAAGGTCAGGGGAATTGTTGTTTGTTATTGAGAAACTTTTAAAAGATAAATTAAACTAATTATGTCAGGGATAGCCAGTATATGTATCGGGAAACGTGGATGCGGAAAAACAACGTATTCAAAGAAGCTTTTAGACCAACGCCCAAAGAATATGCCATGTCTTATATATGACGTTAATAATGAATATAAGGCATATTATAATGAGCCTTTTATTCCTTTTCAGGATTTTCTTGCACGTATCTATGATGAAGAACTGAAGAAAACTTATATTCTGATTGAGGAAGCGACAATATTTTTTTCAACTCATTCCCGTTATGAGGAAATGATGCACGTTCTTGTCCTTGCCCGTCATTCAGGAAATATCATTCAGCTTAACTTTCATTCATTCGGGTCTGTGCCAAAAAATATATATCACTTACTGGAATACGTCACAGTATTTAAGACCAATGATAGTGAAAAAGACGTTATGGACAGGTTTGATAATCCTAATGTATTGGAAGCTTTCAGACTTGCAAGGGCATCAAAGGATGAACATTTTATGAAAACAGTTAAACTTTTTTAAATTTGTGAAATTGAAGTAAGCCATCCGGGGGGTAAATTATCGTCTACTTCAGAAGCTTTAGAAAGTTCTGCTGCACAAACATCCTGAATTTTTGTTGTGGTTTTATAATATTCCTTTTCATATTCCTGTGGCAACTGAATGTAAAATTGTGCCAATGTCGGGTGTTTAACAGGTGTTTCCCATTCAATGGCACAATATTTTGGACAATTATTCAGTAACCAGTTATGAACTTTATCAGAGTATTTTTTGGCATCAATTTCTAAAATAAATATTGCAAACATATTATATGCCGTTTGAGTTTCTTATGTAATTATAAATATCATCCTGCCCTGCTATATTTGTCCTAATTATAATTTCTTTGTTTTGTATATTTGCCCAATTAGCAGCACCACCGGCACCGGAACCCAAACAAAATCCTAACATATTCAGTACGCCACAGTTCCAGTTCACCGGTGCAGTACGGTTAACTCTTAGAAATGAATTTACACCATTAAAATAAACTGTAACAATACCAAAAGTATTTACAGGTAAATTTCCATTTACAGGACTTGCCAGATTAGCTGCTGCACGTATTTCCGGGGAAACTGCTGATTGTGATACTATACCACTTGTAACACCAACACCATCAAAAAACCTGTCATTAATTGTCCATGTTACTTGCCTTCCGCACCAATATATTATTGTCGGTTGTACTAATCCCGGTATTGCATGGGTAACCATAAAATCATTAGCACCGTCAAATATAATACCATTTACATTCCATGTAGGTTCGTTAGCTGCTGTTTGTTGAACTAAATGATTTCCTGCAATACTGATTACTGACATTGCAGTTATAGAGCCGTTGAATAATACGGAACTAAATACCATATTAACGGCTGTTGCAGTAAATAAAAAAGTATAAGAGCCAGATAAATTTATTTGAGCATAAGTGAACACACCATCAGTAGCGTTTAATTGTCCGGCATTACGTATAACAGTTAGACGTAACCTGTAAGTTGTACCGATAACAAAGAAATTATTTTTTTGTAAAAATCCGTTATTACCATTAGATACCAGAGTATTTCCGACCTGTGACCAATTTGGATTAAATGTATTCCAATATGCAGGTGTAAACCATTGTAACTGATTTACAAGTTCTGCACTTTCCAAATAATTATAACGGTCAAGCCAATTAGCTACCCTTCCACCACCATCATAAGCGTATGTTCTGGTATCATTATATTTATACCATGCAATGGTATTGCCGTCCCAAATTACACCGGGTGGAAGTCCTGAACGGTTACTAAAAGGTGGACAGGGGGAAGTTCCTATTGCCATATTAATAAGGTCTATTACAATGTAAAGTTACTGAATCCCCTGCTGCCGTTAGTGTTATACTAACAATAGGAAAACGGCTAACAAAATAATCCCCTTGATATAGCGCAATACCTAACCATGTAGGAACATAAGCACGTGCAGCACCACCTTCATCTTGTACCTGTATGGCTGCTATAACTGTCCCTGTTGTACGTACTGTTATAGCATAACCACGCATACCACCAGTAACGGTATAGAGTGCTACACCTACAACGACCTGTGATTCTTCACCACCTACAACCTTTTGAATTGAATCGAATGAAGGCATATTACTGATCTTTTGCTTTAAACATTAAAACAAGTGCGGAAATTGCACCTACTATTTCAGCCGTTGCGTTGAATATTTTAGATGCTTCGGTCTGTAATTGAGTTGCTTGTTCTGGTGTAAATACACCCAAAGTTGAAAGAAGTACCGTTACTGCAAGCACGACACCTGTTAATGATGTCTGCCAGTGATCTTTGAAATTTGTCCAAAATGTTTTTAACATAGCTTTAATTATTTAATTGTGTAAAATTGTAGCTACAAACCCGGCTGCAACATATTTAGCTTGTATGCTTACTATTGATGCCAAACCTGCTGCTGAAGGTGGTTCATTCCCTGCACCACTAAAATCATACGTGCAATTTGTAAGAGGAACAACAGCACCCACAAAATAACCGTCAACGTATGCCAGAAATGAATCTATTTCAGCTTCATGTAATTCACTATCCCAAAAATTAAAAACACTTACCCAACGGAAATTTCCACGTGGCACACCGTCAAAATTACAGTTACCGCATAACATTTGGATTGTTGCAGCGCCTACCGGGATATTTATATTCCACACACCATTTATTGTAACACTACTAATATTAAATATTCTTATACCTGCCGGAAGTGTGTTTATTACAGAGAACGCACCAAGTAAAGGAATACCATTAATATTATAATTTATAAGGGTTGCAGGAAATGTTAAATCTGATATGTCACCAATAACAGCGTTTCCATTAAATATAAAATCAGTAATACCGGAAGGAAGAATCCAAACACCTATGTCACCAAATAAATTTGCAAATGCAAAATTTATAAATGTTATTGAATCGGTGTCCCCTGATATTGTAACCCAATAACGTTCTGCATTGGGATAATTATGAACATAAGCAGCATTATTGTTAATCAGGTCATTTGTAGACCCGTCACCCCAATCTATATGAATTGTAAAACCGGGTGCAATATTTAATTGATTTATTGTAAATGCAAGTCCTACCAGATCAGCCGGGTATTGAAATACAAAAGGTGTTTTAAATATTGCAGAATCGGAACTGAAAGGGGAAATAAAATCATTTAACTTTGCCCTTAATCTTACCTGAATATTAGCGTTCTGTTTACAGTGAAATTGATAGCTTGTTGCATTTGCAGGGGTATCGGCAAAATATGTCCAAGCACCACCATTAACGGACTGCCATATTTCATAAACCGCATCATTATAATAATTACACCATTTTATCAGTAAATAATCTTCAACCCATGTTAAACTATTTATTATGGGTGTAACCTTATTATAAAAGAAATAACGGCAATCTGATGTAGTGTGATTATTCATTAGTTTTTCAAATGCTGATTAACAAGTTTATCAAGTGATTCCTTCATTCCTTTTACTTCGGTTTGGACTTTAGTTATATCAATCTTTAATGATATAAAGCTTCCTATCATTCCACCAACTATTGTAACAATTCCAAAAAATATCATAATAATTTCAAAAGTTGTCATTGATGCCAAACTAAACTATCGGGTTTGTAAGTTATATAACGTTCCCGGAAACCTAAACTGTCTTTACGTGAAGCGACAAATAACCATTCTTTCTGGTAAGAACTATCCGGGTTTAGTGCCATTTGTGTATAACTGTCAGCAAGGTCATAAAGTTGAGTAAATTTCAGAACATTATAAACAAAAAGCGTTGTGTCCAGAGTTATCTGTGGTTTTATAGTATCAAGCAACGTTACTGTGAACCTGACCTCTTTAAAATTACCGGAAACGTCCGTTGCCCTGATTATAACGTTTGCAGTCATATTTTGATTATTCAGGATATAACCGGAAGCAGGATATTGAAACACCGAACCTATCTGGCAGTTATCAGAAATTTTAAGTATCCCAGTATAGTCCGGTAGTAATGCCTGACAGTTATTTGCAGGTGTGTAAATATACTGTGGTGGTATCTGGCTCAAAACACAGGAACACCCGCAAAATAAAAACGATAATAGAATAAAAAATTTTTTCATTTTTTTATGTAGCATATAAAAGAGTAAAACCTTCGTTAACGTCCGAATCGTTTGCTTCAGTACCATTCTCAACGTATGATATTGCCTTTACCATTTTGCGAATATCAGACACCTGACCGAAGTTCAAAATTTCATTACGTGGTATCCCTGTACGGCTGACAACTGTATTTATATAAATTTCTGTTTTGTTCTCAGTCGAAGGTGCGTAACGTGAAATGATTGTTTCAATGGTATTAAAACCTTTAGTCATATACTCACGAAGCAAAGCAAATAACGCACGATAACCATAAGACATTGTTTGAAATGTTTTGAAGTCTTTGTCTTTTCCGGCTATTTCACCCTTCCAGAAAGTTTGTTTTCCGTTACGGTCATACGTCTTTCTGATATTCCCCGGATTGTTATTACGATAACCCCTTGTCATAATCTTTTCAACTGTTTTTTTAATCGGTTTACGAAATGCTATAAACAAAGCAATAATACCGGACAAAATTAATATTATCATAAGGTCATTTCGTTTCATTGATCGTCTTTTGTGTTTTTATTAATTGCCTGATGACCTTGTAAGCAATGAATATTATTACACCATAAAAAGCTATCAAAACAATTTTTGCCTTTTTCATTCTTTTATTCTTTGACCTTTGTTACTTACCTTAATACGATATTTCTTTTCAATAACGTTTGCCTGACCATGTGCCTTTTCGTAACTCATTCCCTTTTTCATTCTTTTTACTTCAGCAACTTCATGTATAATAATTGCCTTTATCTCACGTGGTTTATGACTGAATATATCATCAATCCAAATTTCATCTTTAGGACAATAGCTTTTAACATAACCGTTAGTACCTTCAGTAAAATCAATATGTTTCAATCTCAACCGTTCACCATTAACAAGGTAAATTTTTAACCCGTCAACTGTCTTTAGATATTTTTTCCTGAAGGGAATTATCATTTATCCTGCCAGAGTTTTAGAGATAGTTTTTACATAATCTTCCCCTGCACTTACTATGAACCTTCGGAACTCAGGGGTTTTAACTATTTCCCTTGCTTCATTGGTCATAATAAGGTTACGAAATTGCATGGTATTAACAAGTTCTTTAAGCCTTGCGGAAGTCTGAGAATCCCCTTTTTCTGAGCCTGAAAGTATCTTTAAAAGGACATACATAATCAACGCACCTAATAAAATCCAAAGTACAGTTTTCATTTTTTTATTCTTTTGCTTGTGTTACTTCTTTAAAGGTGGTAAAAGGGTTATCTGTTTAACCTGCATACGTATTTTCTTCGGATGCGGAATTTTTAATTTCTTCCGTTTGCCAAATGTCCCTTTGCCATGAACGACAATCTTTGATTCAAGACCACTATATTTTTTCATTAGAAATTTGGTAAACCGTTTATAATCTCCATTAATGGTACAGTATCCCGGTCAGTAAGTTCATTGTTAAGATCGGTCTGCAAATCCCTTTTATACTGGTTATAATACGCTGCTGCAACTTCGGAAATATTGCACTTATTCATCAGCTTCCCAAATACGCTGTAAATAGCTTCCTCATCAGTACCTAAACCACGCATTGACTTGCGCAACTGCTGTGCGTAAAGTATTGCAGCATTTGAACCAATGCTCTTAAACTTTTTGTCCCGGTAAAAATCAGGGTTAAAATATTCTTCTGTGCGAAGGGATGCAACTGCTTCCTGACGTTCTTTCGCTGCACGTTTCTGTTTACCGGTTTTTATTATTCCTACCGCACTAAGCAGTTTGTAAATAATAAAAAGAACAAGTATAAACCCTGCCAGATATGCAAAACCGATTATTTTCTGTGGCTCTGGTGCTTTCATCCTTTATTGTTTGTAAGTAAATTAACTATCTTTAAAATTCTGTCAATGCTATGGTCACTAAGTTCATCAATAACAGTCCTGCCAATTTGCGAAGGATTGAAACCAAATTCAAGCATACGTTTTGTCATATACAAATCAGCCTTACTTTCTGTCTTGTAAAAATGATGACCAAGTTCATGAAAGTAAATACCGAACTTTTTATATAACGGCTTATCTTTATACGAACTATCAAAAAGAATTACCCCTCTGGCATAAAAGATAGTACACTTGTTAGGATTACTACCAAATATAATGTTATATCTCTTTTTCGCATAGTTGCGTTCTTTTTGTGGTAATGTTATCAGTTTTGTTGCTACCGGGAAACTAAGCTTAATAAAACTTCCGTCATACTTATAAGAACCTAAAGGAAGGTTAAATTCAAGCGGAATCCCTTTCTCAATCTTATCGGTAAAATCTGAAGCGTAAAACACATTTCCGTTTGGTTCATAAATGGTGAACGGCAATGATGACCTGAAACCTGTTTTATGTTCTAATATTAAATCCCTCATTTAAACAGGTTAAAGAAAATATAAATTCCAAGTCCGATAAGTATGAGGTTCACAAGCTGACCCGTTGTAATGCTTTTTGAATTAAGGGTTTTATTCCTTAACTCATTCTCAATTCTTGCTGCTGCCTTAGCCTGTACCAGTTCTTCATCAGTAAGGACTTCCTTCGGATTCATCCCTTGTTCCTGAGCATAATCACGTTTAATACGGGACTTACGGAACAATGAAATAACATTATCCGTAACCCCTTCCACGTGATCAATGCTCTGAGCAAAACGAACCGAATTAATGTCCCCTGTAAAGTTGTCACCCTTCCGCATCCTGAAAATAGGATTTGACCGGAACTGATAAACATTTACAGGCTGAAAATGGTTTTCGGGATTTTCCTTGTTGCTTACAAACTCATTAAAATACAGTATGACCAGAGTTTTGAAGTCAAGCTGCGAAGTATTAAAACCACGTTTGTTAAGCTGACGTATCATAACACTTTTGAAGGGCAATAACTGACTGATAATATCCCCCCCAATCGTATTACTTTTTGTGATACGTCTAACCCGTTTTTTTGCTCTTTTGGGTTTTATGTAAACAACCTGAGGTTCATTCCCGAATAAGTCCATTGCTACCTTGCAAATTTACGGATAAGCCAGAGGACAACAACAACGGTAACGACTATCAAAGCTACCCGGATAATAAGCTTTTTGCTTTCAGCAACTTTATCCTTTACTGCTGCACCTGTTAATTCTGTGTCTGCCATTTTAGTAAGTTTTAAAAGGTTTAAAAATTATTTTCTTTTCAAAATAAACAACAAAAGTATCAAACCGACACCACCAAGAATGTACGGAAGATACTGTTTGATGTTTACGGCTGCATTAACGTTTTCAGCTTCTTTTTTAGCTGAATCAATAGCCTGTGTGTCTGTCATTGCCGCACCTGCATTTTTTATTGCCTGTGCTTTTTCTGCAATAACATTTGGACGGGACATATATTTGGGATTTGTTTCAAATGTCTTTTTGTCAATCCCTGCTTCCAAGCAAATATCTATTTCCCTTCCAGATAGTGTGTTTGCCTTCCCAGCTGCAATCTTTTTCTTTGCCTTCTTCAGAATCAAACGTTCCTGAATACCCTTAATAGCAGGTTTTAAGGCTGAAGCTGCTGCCCCGATAGCTGCAAGGGTAATAACGTTGTCACTTCTTTCATTTCTTAAATCCATTTTCTTTAGCTTTTTATTTGACGAAATTATAAATATAATCAACTAACTTTTCAAACCAACCTTTTTTCTTTGTCAACTGTTTACTACCAACTGGTATCTGTATTTCTGTTTCCGGCTCTGGTGTGACAGGCTCAGAAATTTCTTCAGGCTCAATTTCCTCTTTATAATATAGCTCCTTTGGCTGAATGTCTACCATAAGTTGTTCAACTGGTTTTGGCATTGGCATTGGTTTTAAAACCGTATGGTCAATGTTCACTAACTGCTGACCGTCACTAACTGAAGGTATAGAATCGTATAAACCGTCTTTTTCCAGTATCATTTTATTTTTTTATGCGTTAAAGGTTCAATCTTTGAAACAAATAATGTCCAGAACACTTCCTGACATAAAAGATTAAGGTTAAAACAACAGATCATATTTTTATCAATAGGAAGGTCAATAGGAATATCAGATATACTTGCCTGAGGGTCATGTGGTGTGGTATACATTTTCGGGTCAAGTGAATCAGTTTTAAGTTTTCCGAATAATGATTGATAACCAAATATTAAAGTGTGATCAAACTGATTAACAAACCCTGCCGGAACAAAATACCTTATTGTATTAATCGTAATAAGATCAGAAACAAATGAATTAAGGAATGTTCCGTAAGCAACATTATTGCACCTTATTCTGGCATATACAACAAATGTATCCGGTACAGGAATTGTATTCATCCAAATCTGAACATAATCCCCTAATCTTACGTCAGGTACACCAATTCCCGGTATTGGTGGATAAGTATAACCTACAATTCCACCATCAGTATTTGCTAATACTCCGGGTCTTTGCCAACCTAAAGGGGGTGGAAGTAATGTATTGCCATTGAAAAACCCTGAATAAAAATCTGTCAGTCCAAATACATAAAAAGGCAAGTGTGTTTGAAGTGCCACAGGAAGTGCAGCCGGGGGAATGAAAATTGCGTTTATTATATCCCAAATCTGAAAACTAAAATGAAGTGATATTTCTGTTTTTGTAAGAGGGTTACCTTCAGTATAAGCAAGCGAACCTATTTCCTGTTTAATATTTTTTAAAGGAACTTCCGAAGGAATATTTTTACCCTGTAAGTTTTTCAATAGCTTTTCTTCAATCTTTTTCATCAGGTCAAGAAATTTTTTAAGAAACTTTTTCATTTTTTACGTCTGCTTGTCTTACGTCTTTTACGGGTTTTACGTGCGACTGTTTTGTAACCATGTACCAAACGCCATCCCTGTACTTTGGATGCTCCTTTCAAACTTTTTCGTAACGTTGACATGTTATTTAGGTTTTTTAATGTGCTTTAAAAATTCATTTTCAAGATAATCACGAAAATAAGTTGCAAAAACTTGTCTTTCTTTTACATTAAGTGCAGGGTCATAACCCATTTCCCTTTTAAAAGGTGACCTGACATAATTTGAATAAAAATATTCAAGCAACTTAATAACTTTGGTTCTGTCATAAGTACCCTTAACCCAACGTCTTTGCATATTATTAAGATAGTCAGTAACAAGATGCTTATAACAATATTCGGTTTTTACAGCAAATGAAATTACTTCATCAACTTTTACTCTGTCTATTTCACCCTGATAGGTTCTTAATCGTAATGACATTTCGTTATTTTTATTAAAAAAGGTGCAGGGTGTATTAAACCGCTGCACCCCTTCCAAGTGAAAACCCTAAATCCTGACCTATGAAAAAAACCCGCCTACTGAAGTTTATTTATAGTCGAAACAGTTAATGTCCATGTAAAAGCTATCGGAACTACTGCTGTATACATGACAGTCGTTGCAAGAATAACATTCTTATCAATCGGTAAAGTAATTGGAATATCAGCAATCTGAGGCTGAAAAGTACCGGGTGTGATGAATGTCTGAGGGTCAAGCGTATCGGTTGACGTTTTTCCGAATAACGAACCTTTTATGATATTTACTTGCCTTGCTAACTGTGCTACTGCTGCAACGGGAACGACATACCTTATCATGTTAATTGTGAAAAGGTCTGAAGATTGTGCAGAAAGTAGTGAAGTGTAAGGAACATTGGGGCAACGGATAAGAATTTCTGCTGTTTGCGTTGTTCCTGCGACACCTGCTGCAAACCCGACCATTGGAATTGCATAAAGCAAGTCACCGGGTTGTGTGAGGTTGAAAAAGAGTGTCCCTAACGCATAGTCAACACCTGCTGCTGCATGAGGTAACGGGTTGTAGTCAACTTCACCACCACCACAGTTAACAAATTTCATGTCAGCGTAAATCCATCCTGCTGCACCGGGAACTAATTGCCTTGCACGTGCATAAGAACCCATATAGTCAATGTTTCCAAAGACATAAAGGGGTAAGTCACCCTGCTGACCTGCTGCCGGGACTGCTGCAACTGGTGTACCAACTGCTGCCTGAGAATAATACCGCACGTTGAACTGTAAGGTAATTTCTGCTTTGAAAGCAGGGTTACCAACTATCTGGTTTATCTGTGCGTTTATACCTTCCGAACGTGAAACCTGTCCACCGGGAAGTAACTCCATTGAATCTGAACCACGAAGCTGTGACATAATTCTTTTTTTGTTTGAGTTCATTTCTTAAAGATTAACGGTTATTCTTCCCAGGCTGCACCACCACCAAGCGA
>Ga0153915_10006573_pt1 | contig 10910 bp, 6 predicted proteins | sample Opewatmetagenome_2_FD_107003 | JGI IMG/M metagenome (GOLD analysis project Ga0153915, IMG submission 107003) | Freshwater wetland microbial communities from Ohio, USA - Open water 3 Core 3 Depth 3 metaG | ecosystem: Environmental > Aquatic > Freshwater > Wetlands | place: USA: Ohio, Lake Erie...
GAACTTGTAGAAAAGCATCACGATGAGGTCAGCATCAGAGCCCGTGTAAAAGCTGTTATCTGGAGCAATCGCTTCCGTTTCCTTAAATCATTTTTTGAAAACACAACAGGAGAATCTCTCAGGGAAGGAATAAAGATCCTTGTCAGGGCAAAAATCGAGTATCATGAAATTTACGGGTTGAGTCTAGTAATCACAGATATTGATCCTGCTTTTACTTTAGGTGAATTAGCAATCAAACGCCAGCAGATCCTGAAAAGGCTTGAGGATGAAGGCGTACTAAACATGAATAAGGAACTTGATTTCCCGGTTGTTCCTCAGAGAATTGCAATTATCTCATCCAAAAATGCAGCCGGGTATACCGATTTTATGAACCATCTGACAGGAAATAGCTTCGGTTATGTATTTTATACTGCTCTTATTGAAACCCCTATGCAGGGAAGTGAAACAGAAGCGGGCATAATATGGGCCTTTGACAGGATTGCATCCCACATCGATAAATTTGACGCAGTAGCAATTATAAGAGGCGGAGGATCGCAAACTGACCTCAGCTGGTTCGACAATTATAACATAGCATTTTATATAACCCAGTTCCCGTTGCCGGTGATTACCGGAATCGGTCATGAAAAGGATCTGTCAGTAGCTGATATTGTTGCCCATCAGGCATTAAAGACCCCGACCGCTGTTGCTGATTATTTTATTGAATGCATGAATAAGGCTGAAAATCATTTGATTGAGTTAAGCTCAGAAATCATGAACAGATCTGAAATCATTCTGGAGGAGAACAAACAAAGGATTGACAACTTTAAGGTGAAACTAATCCCTGTTGCCCGAATCATGCTTTCTGAGATAAAAGAGCAGTTATCAGGTTCAATAATCGAATTGATAAATATAGGCAAGGATTATATTCTTAAAGCAGGACTTGTACCGGCAAATCAGAAATCAAGACTTTCATCGGCATCAAGATCATTATTATCAATGAAAGATTCACAACTAAAACTGAATAAGCAGAAGCTGATTGCATTCCCGGGCGCTTATCTTAATCGCCTTAGCATAAAGCTATCAGGACTTGAAAATTCGCTTAATATACTTGATCCTGAAAACGTACTGAAACGTGGTTATACAATAACCTCCTTAGCGGGGAGAATAATCAGGCTATGTAGCGAGTTACGGAATAACGATCTGATAAAAACCCGATTCAGCGACGGAGCGGTAAGCAGCAGGGTAGTTGAAAAGCAAAAGGGTGAGAAGTAGTGTGTGTCAAAATGAGAATATAAACTCCCCCTTTAAAGGGGATGAGGGGGATGTGTCCAATCAATTCAAATACTTATTAATATGGTAAAAAAGGAATTTTCGTTTAACAAGGCAGCCGAAGAGATCGAAAAAATTCTCAGCAATATTGAAAGCGGAAACCTGGATGTTGATAAGTTATCTGCAGAAGTCAAGCGCGCTTCAGAGCTTATCAGGCAATGTCAGAAAAAACTGAGGTCGACCGAGGATGAAATAAACAGTATTTTTAAGGACCTGGTATAAAAGAAATCCCGCAGAATTTTCATTCTGCGGGATACTACTTTACTACCCTAAACCTAAATCCATGAAAAAAACTCATGTAACCAGAATGGTTACTTTTTCGTAATATATAACGTTTGGATAAAGGTAATGTTTCGTTTTGGCCGATATTTTTTTCCACAAAATGAAGATATTTTATCAACACCTTATTTCTCTACCCCAAGAACGTCTTTAATAGCCTTGACAAACGTCTCTTTTGGAAGGGCTCCCAGCGCCATCTGCGGCTGACCTTTTGCGGGTATGAACAGTATTGACGGAATGTTCCTGATTCCAAACACTGCGGCAAGTTCCTGCTCTTCTTCAGTGTTAACCTTATAGATATCGAGCTTCCCTTCGAATTCTTTTGCCAGCTCTTCGAGAATAGGAGCTACCAATCTGCATGGACCACACCAGTCAGCATAAAAGTCAATCACACAAGGACGCTCGCCTTCGAAATTCCACTCTTTGTCAGTTTCATAGTTGAAAATCTTGCTCAGAAATGTCTCTTTGGTTAAATGTTCCAACATATTCTCTTTCCTGGTTAATAACCCTTTATTAATTGCTTTTGGCTACATACAATCTTTATACCAACAATCCAAAACCTTTTCGGTTTTCTCAAAAATACTTATAAATTGTAACTTTGTCATTATTGTTTAACATATTGTCATATCTGAATTCATGCATATTTGTCTAAATGACAAGATTTTCGAGACACTTTCGCAAGTTGTTAGCAAAGAAAATGTCCAGGCCTGGGTTATAGGTGGTTATGTAAGGGATTTCCTGCTCGAAAGAGATTACCCCGAAAAGGATATTGATATTGTTGTGGCTGGAAATGGGATTGACATTGCCAGGAAGGCTGCAAAAAAGCTCGGACCACACATCAAAGTAAGTGTCTTTAAGAACTTTGGGACAGCTATGTTCAGATATAACAACTATGACATAGAGTTTGTCGGAGCCAGAAAGGAATCCTATAACCGGAATTCAAGGAAACCCGAAGTTGAGCCCGGAACCCTGAAAGACGATCAGAAAAGAAGGGATTTCACTATAAATGCCCTGGCAATAAGCATCAATAAAGAGACTTTTGGTGACTTCCTCGATCCTTTTAACGGGACAGACGATTTAAAGGACAAGATACTCAGAACACCGCTTGATCCGGATATTACATTCTCTGATGACCCGCTGAGGATGATGAGAGCTGTCAGATTCGCAACCCAGCTGAATTTTTCGATCGAGGAAAAGACATTCAGTTCAATATCAGTGAATGCCGGCCGTATTAATATCGTTTCACAGGAGCGGGTCATCGAGGAACTAAACAAAATACTTATGTGCAATCATCCTTCCAGAGGATTTATCCTGCTTGAAAAATCAGGACTTCTTAAACATATCTTTCCTGAACTGGATAATCTCAAAGGGGTTGATCAAAAGGATGGCAAAGCACATAAGGATAATTTTCTTCACTCGCTTAAGGTCCTTGACAACATCAGCAGGAAAAGCGACAACGTTTGGCTCAGATGGGCAGCTCTGTTGCATGATATTGGTAAACCCGTGACTAAAAAATATGTTCCCGAATCAGGCTGGTCATTCCATGGCCATGAATTTATAGGCGGGAAAATGATCCCTGATATTTTCAGAAAACTGAAGCTGCCTTTAAATGATAAAATGAAATATGTCAGGAAGCTGGTGGATCTCCATCTCCGGCCAATCGCACTTTCACAGGAAATTGTTACAGATTCCGCTGTCAGGAGATTGCTTTTTGAAGCCGGGAATGACATCGACGATCTGATGCTCTTATGCGAGGCCGATATTACGTCCAGGAATGAAGCAACTAAAGTAAAGCATCTTGAAAATTTCAAATTAGTCAGGAATAAGCTCAGGGAGATCGAGGAAAAAGATGCGATAAGGAATTTCCAGCCGCCTGTGGATGGAAGTGAAATAATCACAGCCTTCGGAATTAAACCAGGAAAGGAGGTTGGGATTATCAAAAATGCAATCAGAGAAGCTATTCTGGACGGAATAATTCCAAATGAACATGAAGCTGCCAGGAAGCTGATGCTGGAAAAAGGAAAGGAGCTTGGGCTGGTTCAATGCGATGATTCACCTGAAATCAAGGTCAAGTAGAACCGGTAAATGATCAGAGACTCCGCCCTGATACCTGTATCCTTTGTAAGTTGAAAATGTGGTTAGTCCGGGATATTTTGAATCGTTCCTCAGGAGAAAATCCGGTGCAAAAATCCTGAAATTACCCATAACAGTAAATAATCCTTTATTGCAGTTTATCAGCCGGTCTGAAACAATCACCTGGTCAATCATTTCCCAAACACCCATATAACGGTATGTTCCGGGTATTCCCGGACTACTCCGTTCTGCAAGATTTGCCAGCTTCAGCCCAGTTGACCTCTTTTCAGGCTCCTGCGGATTTACAAGAGCCTGAATAGCCGGATCGTCCGGATCACTGTTGAAATCGCCCATTATAATTATTTTGGCCTTTCCTGAAGTGGCCAGACAAAGCGAATCAGTTGCATTCCTGACCATCCTGGCAATTGAAAACCTTCTGGTTTCTCCTGCAAGCACCCCTCCCCTTCTGGATGGCCAGTGATTCATTATCAAATGTAAAGTATCTCCCATTATTGCACACTTAACATAAAGCACGCTCCTGGTATTAAAATCCGTTCTTTTTTCATCTGAAGGGATCCATGATTGGTAATCTATGATCCGGACAATATCTTTCCTGAATATTAAGCAGACATCTATTCCCCTCTCATCAGGTGAATCTACATGAATTATTCCATATGGATACCTGGAAAGATAGGTCTCATGTGTCAGATCTTCAAGCACTTTTCTGTTTTCTATTTCACAAAATGCAACAACTGCAGGAGGGCTCCATTCTCCCGCCGCCACAATTGTCTTATAAACAGAATTGATTTTCTTATAATACCTGGAGTTGTTCCATCTCCTTACGCCATCAGGCAAGAATTCATCATCATCCGTAAGAGTATCATTGTATGTATCAAACAGGTTTTCAACATTATAAAACATAATTCTGACCGGCAGGGATTTGAGATCATCCTGGCAGTTTCCGGATCTAAAAAGCAATAGCAGCAGCACGAGAGTGCTGATCAGTTTCAGGATACTTTGTTTAATAAGCATTTAACCAACGGTATCTCCTGGCATTTGTTCCGAATTTTACAGCGAGAGTAAATTCATGGGAGCCAAAACTTTGTTTTCTGATATCAGTTAATGTATAATCAAAAGCGTATGCAAAATAAAACCTGTCGTATTTCAGTCCAAACATCAGTATTATGGCATCGTTAGTCCTGAATGAAACGCCTGCCCAGTAATCGTTCTTATAATAAATCCTTGATGTAAGATCTACCTGAAGGGATTTAAAAAACATATCTGATGTTTTGATGAAGGCCGATGGTTCCAGCATCCAGTTTCCGGAAAGAGGTACTTTTAGACCTCCAGTCAGGAAATAATGTCCAAGTTCAAAATTCTTGTTGTCGCTGTTATTGAAAAACATTACAGATCCTCTCAGCAGGTTGGTCATTGAAAAACCCAGGTAATATTTGGAAGTAAGATAACTGACTCCAAAATTGAAATCCGGGATAAACACCGATCTGTCATAGTTGTTAAGGTATGGATCATTCTGATCATAAATCAATCCGTCAGTATTGATAGCATACTGGTAAGCAGTAAGCGCCAGGCCAAAAGCAAGACTTTTCGCGTATTGATTCTCCTCATCTCCCAGCGGGATCTGATATGCGTAGGCGGCCTGAATTCCTGTCCGGTGCATAATACCATTATTGTCATTAAACACATATCCGCCAATGCCTACTTGTCCCCCTCTGGTTGGCCTGACAAGTTTTTTCTTTACCTGTGTCGATTTTGAAATGTAACTGTTTTTCAGTATGCGGGTTTGAAAACTTAAGGCATACGTGCTCGGTGCTTGTGATAATCCAACCCACTGTTCCCTTACTGTAAGATTTACAGATGTATAGCCATCGCGGCCTGCAAATGATGGATTCACCAGAAATCCATTCATGATGTACTGGCTGTACATCGGAACCTGCTGCGCTACAGAAATCCCAAAAATAAAGAAAACAACAAAGGCTGAAAAAACACCTTTGTATTGGCTCATCTCTTTAAATTTCAACATTTTAAGCATATCACCTGATTACACTGATTACACCCGACCTTGGCTCTGATCCGTCATTGAGATAAAGGATATAATGGTACGAATCTGTTGGGACCAGCTTGCCGTCAAGCCTGCCATCCCATGGATTAGCTGAAAGATTCTTTGTGCTGAAGACCATTTTGCCCCACCTGTTGTACACATGTACTTCTGCATTCGGATAAAGGTCAATGTTCTTGATTATCCATTCATCATTAAAGCCGTCATTATTTGGAGTTATGACCTGAGGTATTACCAGGCAATTAAAGGACCACGTGTATACAACTTCGACTACAAGTGATTTTGCACAGGCATTCTGATCTGTCATGACTACACTGTATGTTCCCGGCTTAAGTTTTGTACGATTTTGCGCGGTGATCCCGTCTGACCATATTGCACTGTACGGACTAATGCCTCCGGTAACCGTAAGAGTTATTGCGCCGTCATCAGAATCAGGACACGAAGCAACATCGGTAAAAGCCTCTATTAATATAGCCTGAGGCTCAGTAATATTTACAGATCCGGTTTTAATGCAGCCGTAGCTGTCGGTTACTGTCACTGTATAATTCCCGGCACTCAGATCTGTTGCTGAATCCTTTGTCTGTTCCGGCGATGTATTCCATGAGAAAGTATATGGAGCCAGTCCGCCATCAACCTGCGCTGTTGCACTTCCGGACGTTCCTCCATTACACGGTACATTAATGCCCGTGATTGAAATAGTCATATCAACTGCTGGCTGAAGGATTGTAGCATTATTTGTGCCTATGCATCCATTGGTATCTGTTACCGTTACGGTATAGGTGCCTGCAACCAGGCCAGTGGCGGTTCCTGTTGTCTGGGCAGGTGTTGTATCCCAGAGAAAGCTGTACGGTGCTGTACCTCCCAATGCTATGGCAGTGACAGTTCCGGTAGCTGCTCCATAACAGTGCAGATCCTCGCCAGAAACTGAAACGTCCAGTTTATCAGGTTCAGTTATTGTAATAATGATATCGAAAACATCCATTACTGCATCCCGGACAGTTATTGTATCAATTCCGGCGCTTAATGAACCGAATGTGCCAGAATTCCCGAAAATTCCTCCATTATAGGAGTACATATATGGTGAGGTACCGCCCCATCCTTCAACAGTTATGCTTCCCGCTGATCCGCCAAAACAAGGTTCATTGGTTTGAGATATAATTACGGCAGTCAATGGTATCAAGGGCTGAGTTATGGTGACCGGAATATCAGCAGTGCACAATCCCGCATCCTGAACTGTGATGGTGTATGATCCTGCTGTCAGTGAACCGAACGTACCTGATGTTTGAAAACTGCCTCCGTTCAGGTTGTACTGATATGGCGAAGTCCCTCCTGCTCCGGAGATTGTTACACTTCCATCATTTCCGCCATATACTGAAACATTTGTCTGTGAGATTATAGATCCTGTAAGTTCAGTAGCAGGCTGGGCTATTGAAGCATTTACAACAGATGTACATCCGTGCGAGTCGGTAACTGTGACTGAATAATTTCCTGCTGTTAGACCGCTTATGTCTTCCGTAACAGATCCGTTGCTCCAGAGGTATGTGTACGGGGGGTTTCCTCCGGAGACTGTAAGATCACATGAACCAGAATTACCTCCAAAACATTTATTATCTGTCACTGTTATGCTTCCCGTTAAGGCTGCAGACGGTTCAGTGATTGTTACCTGCAAGATGAATGTACAAAGATTGGCATCTCTGATGGTTATATTGTATGTTCCGGCCCCGATTGTTCCAAAAGTACCTGAAGTCTGGAAGGAACCTGCGCCCAGTTGATATTCATACGGAGCAACTCCTCCGCTGCCGGCTATCGTAACACTGCCATTAGTGCCCCCGAAACAGGAAACATTTGTCTGTCCACTTACCGAACCTCCAACGGGAGAAGAAGGCTGAGTTACATTTGCTGTCACTGTGGCAGTGCAGCCACCGATATCGGTGATTGTGACCGAGTATGATCCCGCAGGCAGATTTAATATATCCTCGGTTGTAGCTCCGTTATTCCAGACAAATGAGAATGGAGAAATTCCTCCTGTAACAGTCAGATTTACAGCTCCTGTTGATTCTCCAAAACACAGGACATTCACAACAGATACGATTCCGTTTAATGCTGTAGCCGGCTGGCTAACTGTTGCAATTACAGTGGTTGTGCATCCATGCGAATCGGTAATAATGACATTATAGTTGCCGGCAGTGACATTTACGATATCTTCGGTAACTGACCCATTACTCCAGAGAAATAGATAAGGTGCTGTACCACCTGTCACGGTCAGGTCGATTCTCCCTGTGGATTCACCATAACAACCTACATCAGTTACCGATGCTGAGCCATTCAGTGGAGTTGATGGCTGTGTTATTGTAGCTGGGAAATCACCTGAACATCCATGACTGTCACGAATTGTGACAATATAGGATCCTGGTGATAATCCGCTGAAAACATTCGAAAGTTGAAAAGCTCCTGCATTCAGTCTGAATTCATATGGTGGGACTCCGCCTGTTGCAGATATTGTTATTGATCCGTCTGCCCCGCCAAAACAGTTTACGTTATTTTGAGCCGAAAGTGTACCGGATACCGGTGCCGGCTGATTTATCACAAAAGGAAGATCAAATGTACAAAGGAAGGCATCCCTTATTGTAGCAGTATGATTTCCCAGAGAAATAGCTGAAAATGTACCGCCAGCCTGCCATGCGCCGCCATCTAGAGAATACTGGTAAGGTGCCTGGCCGCTCCCCGGATCAGCAGTAACTGTCACCGACCCATCATTTCCACCGTTACAGCTAATATCTTGCAGAGAAGTTATTGTTCCCTTAAGAGTATTGATAGCCACATTTATAACAGCTGAGCCCAGACATGTTGAGATATTGCCAACCGAAACTGAAACCGTGCCCGTTGGACCATTCCCCCATAGGACAGTAACGAAATTGTCAGAAATGTTGCCTCCGGCTGTTATTATGCCTCCTGTTACTGTCCAATTCTGGAATGGATAAGTATTTGTAAGCGAATATGTGATAGCGAAATTTGAACAGACATTTGCCACAAAACTGTTAAATACGGGGACCGGGAAAGTAATGATAGTAATTGTGTCGATAACAGTGGTTTCGCATTGGTCGCCCGGGAACACCTCATTAGGTTCAAGGATAGTAGTAGTTATAATTCCCTGGACTGCACCAAGGTCCCATCTTACACTGATTTTGCTTGTATCAGGATTTGAATTCAGAATGGTCCCGTTAACTACTGTCCATGAGTATGTTGCATCACCTTTGTAATTCACCGAGTATGTTTCGATTTCACCTTCACATGCCTCGGACGACAAGAATGTCTGGTTATTAAAAACAGCATTAGTTTTATTTATTTTTATTTCCGTAGAATCAACACAACCGTTTCCATCAGTAATAGTAAGTCGAATATTATAATACCCATTTGGCATTGTGTTGTTGAAAAAAGGCGATTCAAGAATGCTGGTGCTAAAAAACTGAAGGGAAGGCGGAAAAGGAATGATCACCATGAATGGACGTGATCCCGGATTAAGCCCTCTCCAGAAATAGGAATAGTCTCCGTCTCCTCCCTCAACGTTAGCTTCAAACAATGCCAGTGTGGGTGAAAGATCACAACTGCTTAGCGACATCCCGGTAATTTGCAGTGTAGAGGAAATATTTACAGTAACATTCTTCGAGGATGAATTTCCGTGTGAATCTGTAGCTGTCAGAGTGACAGTTTTCTGTCCAAGATCGGCGCAGCTGAAGGTTTCAGGATTAACTGACAGTGTTACGCTTCCGCAATTTTCGAATGTCCCGTTATCGACGTCAGCAGGGAGAAGGGTTGCGGTTCCGGAAGAGCCGAGAACAAGATTAGCAGATTTGACGTTTATAACCGGTGCCACATTATCCATAACAGTAACCATCGATGTGCAGGAAGCAGAGTTACCTGAGGCATCGGTACCGATAAGCGTTACCGGGACAGGAGCACCAATATCGGTGCAATTAAAGTTAGTCCTGCTAAGATACAGGAACAATGGGGAGGAACAATTATCTGCCGAGCCATTATTTATATCTGCAGCTGCAAGAGTGCCTGTTCCGGCAGCATTAAGATACAATGTGTAATCCCTGCATGTCATTACCGGAGGTATTTTATCCTCGACCGTAACCGTTGCACTGCATGTTGAATTTAGCCCTTCATTGTCAGTAACTGTCATGATTACTGTATTAGGTCCCACTTGTGAACATGAAAATGTATTCGGAGATACAGTGAGGCTGGCTATTGTCCCATCGGGATCGTATGAACCACCATCCACATCTGAACCTGAAATTGAAATACTCCCTGCTGGTCCGAGCTGAACTGAAATATTTTTGCAGATTGCGATGGGGGGAAGGGCAGGATCGTGGTATAACCAGGATGCATCAGCATCAATAACAGAACCCCAGATAATGAAAAGAATAGAAGGAATTATGAATCTCGATATTGTACTTTCACCATTGAAAGAAACATAAGGTCTGTTAAAACATTTGAATTGTTTCATACAGGTCAGGTTCAGGGTTTCCTAATAAAACAACACACAGTATATCAGACAAAAGGAGCCATTCTGTTATCAGCAGCTCATTGTTTAGCATAATTATTTTTTGACTCTGATATTTATTAAAAGCGAATGTAACAATTTTTAGTCCATTTGTCGTAAGCTATTTCAGACAGGTTTTCAACATATTAACATGACTTATAAAATACAGCTTAGGTTGCATTATCATTTGGAGCCTGATAATTAAATTACAGAAAGTTACTTGACGGATTTTAATGAGTTTAAGGGTTGAAAGGTTTAAGGAATAATAGCCAGTCAACGGTTTGACTATTTTACAGGTTTATTTTGCAGGAGAAGAAAATGTAATTTATATTTGCACGCGTTTCAGGGCGATTAGCTCAGCTGGTTCAGAGCATCTGCCTTACAAGCAGAGGGTCTGCGGTTCGAATCCGTAATCGCCCACAAAGAAAATAAAGGAGTTAGAGAGATCTGGCTCCTTTTTTTATTGACAAATTTGCACACAATTTGCACACAGCTTCATAAGTTATTATACTCTGAATTTAACATTGGGAAAACTGTTAAAAATTCCATTATGGTGCGATTGGAACATCGAATACAATCATATTGCCAATGTGGGTTATTGATTTCAATTCCATTATGGTGCGATTA
>Ga0153915_10006574_pt1 | contig 10907 bp, 3 predicted proteins | sample Opewatmetagenome_2_FD_107003 | JGI IMG/M metagenome (GOLD analysis project Ga0153915, IMG submission 107003) | Freshwater wetland microbial communities from Ohio, USA - Open water 3 Core 3 Depth 3 metaG | ecosystem: Environmental > Aquatic > Freshwater > Wetlands | place: USA: Ohio, Lake Erie...
CGCGGGCGCGGTCCGCGCTCTCGGCGAGCAGCGCGGCCAGCTCCTCCTCCAGCGCCGCCGCCTCGGCGAGGCGCACCGCGAGGTCGAGCGTCTCCTGCGCGTCGGGATCCTCCCGCAGCGCGCGGCCGGAGGTGAGGAAGGCCATCTCGGCGTTGCGGAGCGGGCCGGCGTAGACCTGCGCCACCCGCCGCAGCACCGCGGCGCGCTCGGCCGGCTTCTCGAGGCCGGCGAGGCGCGACTCCAGGGTCTCGACGAGCTTCTGGTGCTCCCCCTCCTGCTGGTAGACGGGCTCGAGCAGGTTCGCGGCCTCGGCCGAGGCCGGGCCGGGGGAACGCGCCAACTCCTCCAGCGCCGCCAGCGCCGCCGGGTGGCGCGGAACCTTGGCGAGGACGCCCCGGTAGCACTCGAGCGCGCCGGGCAAGTCGGCGAGCCGCTGCTGCTTCATCCGGCCCAGGCGGAAGCGCAGCTCCGCGGCCTCGGCGCCGAAGTTGGGGCGCCGCTCGGCGATGGCCACCTCGCGCTCCAGGACCTCGGTCAGCTCGTCCCAACGCTCGGCCGCGCCGAGCAGGCGGGAGAGGAGCCGGAGGGCGTTCGGGTCCTCCGGGTCCACGGCCAGGATCTGCCGGTACGCTTCCATGGCGCCGTCGCGGTCGGAGAGATGATCTTCCATGATCGTGGCCACCTCGAACAGGAGGTCCTTCTTCTGGGAGGCGTCCGCGGCGAGGGCCGCGTGACGGCGGTGCACTTCGGCGAGCTCCCGGAAGGCGTTCTGCTTGCGGTACAGCCGCGCCAGGGCCCCGAAGGTCTCGGCGCTCGGGGCCGCGGCGGCCGCTTCCTCGAGCCAGCGGGCGGCCTTCGCCGGGTCCTGCAGCCGCTCCGCGTACAGCGTGCCGAGGCGCCGGCGCAGCTCCACCGCCGTCGCCCCGGAGGCACCCTGCTCCAGGGCGTCCTCGAAGGCCCCGGCCAGGTCCTCGAACGAGCCGGTCTCTCCGGCGAGCCGCTCCAGCTCCGCACGCACCCCGGGGTCGTCACCGCCCTTGCGCAGCGTCTCCCGGTACTGCCGGAGCTTGGCGAGGAAGGCCTGCGGCCGCTGGCCGAGCCGCTCGTGCAGCGCCGCCATCTCGGCGAGGAGCGGGGCCCGCTCCGACGCGTCCGCGTCCTCGAGCCGGACGTCGAGGAGCCCGACCAGCTTGCGCGCGTCGCCGGCGGCCCGGTGCACGTCCTCGAGCAGGCGCGCCGCCGCTCCGCGCGCGTCCGGCCGCGACAGAAGCCGCCCGAGGCCCGCCACCGCCGCGGGCTCCTGGGGGGACTCGGCCAGGATCGTCCCGTACGCCTCGATGGCCTCGCGCGGGCCGGCGGCGGCCTCGAGGAGCGCCGCGCGGCGGACGAGCGCCTCGGTCCGCCTGGCCGGGTCGGAACGCCGTGCTTCCGCCAGCGCCGCGAGCACCGGGGCGAGCTCGGCCGTCCGCTTCTCCCGGCCGAGGAGCCGGTCGAGCGCCTCCAGGGCGGCGACGTTCCGCGGGTCCTCGGCGAGGACCGCCCGGTAGGCGGCCGCAGCGCCGGCGGCGTCGCCCAGCGTCCCGCCGAGGAGGTCGCCCGACTGGACGAGAAGCCTCCACCGCTCCGCACCGCGCGCCCGCTCCGCCCGGCGGCGGACCACGTCCAGCCGCTCCCGCGCGGAGGCCTGGCCGCTGTAGAGCCGGTCCAGAGCCTCGAGCGCCTCGGCGTCGTCGGGCGAGGCCTCGAGGACCTTCTTCCAGTCCGCGACGGCGCCGGCGCGGTCCTCGATCCGCTCCCGGCCGCGGGCGGCGCGCCGCACGAGGTCCAGCGCCCCGGCGCCGGAGCCCGCCGCGGCGGCCTCCTCGTAGGCCCGGGCCAGCTCCTCGGGAAGGCCCGCCGCCTCGGCCAGCCGTGGGAGCTCGCGGAGCGCCTCGTCGCGCGCCCGGCCGCCCTCGGAGAGGGCGCGCCTCGCCGCCTGGAGCGCCTCGCCGGGCTGGCCGAGGTCCGACTCGAGCACCGACCGGATCTCGGCGTGGAGCCGCGCCCGCTCGGCGGGGTCGTCGATGTTGGCGAGCCGTCCCTCCCGGGCCTCGACGCGCTGGGCGTGCTCGCCCAGGGCCCGGAGCAGCGCGTCGGCCATGGCGAGCGCCTCGCGACCGATGGGGCCGGGCGTGCGCGACAGGCCGATGAGGGCGTCCCGTGCGCCGATATGGGTCGGGTCGGCCCTCAGGATCTCGGCGTGGAGCGCCAGGGCGCCGGCCGGATCGTCGAGCCGCGTGCGCTTCAGCTCGGCGAGCCGGAAGGAGAGGTCGGGATCGCGCGCGCCCGCGGCCCGGCGGCGCTCCAGCGCCCAGGCGAGGTCCTCCGCCCGATCCAGTCTCTCGTTGAGCCGCTCCAGCGCCGCCACCGCGGCCGTGTCCCCCGGATCGAGGTCGGCCACCTTCCGCCAGGCGTCGGCCGCCCGCGCGGCGTCGGACAGCTTCGACTCGGCCACGGCCGCGGCTTCCCGCCACAGCTCGGCGCGCTCGGCCGGGTCGCCGCTCCTCGACGCCATCTCGGCACAGACGTCGCACAGGTCGGCCCACCGCTCGGAGGCGCGGTAGAGCCGCCGCAGCCCCGAGAGCGCCTGGCCGTCGCCGGGGACGAGGGTCCGCACCTTCTCGAGGCAGGCCGCCGCCCTGGCCCGGTCGGCGAGCAGGCGCTCGTGCCATTCGGCGAGCTCGCGCAGCGCCCGGATGGCCGCCTCGCCCTTCAGGCCGGGGAGGACCTCCTCGTAGGTCCTGGCGCAGGCCTCGGCCTGATGGCTTTCCTCGGCGAGCCTCCGCATGTCCTGCCTCGGCAGGGGGTCGCCGGGCACGGCACGCACCGCCTCGGCCAGGTCGGCGAGCGCCTCCGCCGGCTGGCCGAGCTCCCGCTCGCGCAGGGAGGCGGCCTCGCGGAAGGCGGCGGCGCGCGCCGCCGGATCGGCCAGGGCCCGCGCCTCGACCTCGAGCGCGCGGGCGCGGCGGCGCGGGTCGCGCACCTGCTCGTACGTCGGCCGGAGCGCGCGGGCCGCGGCGAGCGCCACCTCGGGCTCCGCATCCCCGAGCAGGGCCTCGAGCGCGGCGAGCGGCGCCGGGTCGGACGGACTGCGCTCCAGGGCGGCGCGGTAGCCCTCCACCGCCCCCTTCCGGTCGCCCCGCTCCTCGTGCAGGCGCGCGGTCTGCACGGCGGCGCGGGCCGACTCGCCGGGATCGCGCGAACGGGAGGCCAGCTCCGAGAGTACCCGGGCCTGGCCCTCCGGGTCGCCCGCCAGCTCCAGCGCCCGCGCCAGCCGCGGGAGCAGGCGCGTCCTCTGCTCGGGAGGCGTCAGCTCCAGCGCCTGGCGGTACACCGACGCCGCCGCCTGGGGGCTCTTGAGGCGCTCGAGGAGCGTGTCGGCGAGCTGCGTGAGGAGCGCCGTCTTCTCCGGCCCGGCGGCGAGCCGGGCGCGCTCGAGGAGCAGGTCGCAGGCCTCCTCCCAGCGCTCGCCGGCGAGCGCGACCCGCGTGAGCGAGGCCAGCACGTCGAGGTCGGCGGGCCCGAGCTCGAGGCAGCGGCGGAGCTGGGCCGAGGCGTCCTCGTTGGAGCCCAGCTCCTGCTCGGCGACCTGCGCGGCGCGCAAGCGCAGCGCCCTCTCGTCCTCCGGCCGCCTCGCGAGCTGGCTCGCGGCCTCCACCAGGAGCGCATACAGCTCGCCGTGGGCGCCCACCCGCGAGGCCAGCTCCTCGCAGCGGCGCCTCGCCTCGACGTGGGCGGGCGAGGCGCGGAGGGCGGCGGAGGCCGCGTCCAGCGCTCCGCGCAGGTCGCCGAGCCGATCGGCGCGGATGGCGGCGGCGTCGAGGAGCAGGCGGGTTCGCTCCCGAGGGTCGGCGCCTTCGGGGAGCTTCTCGGCGAGCAGCTCCAGCATGGCCACGTGCTTGTGGGGCTCGCCGGCGGCGGCGTGCAGGGGCGCGAGCGCCTGGGCGATGCGGACGGTTTCGACGCCCCGGGCGAGCAGCTTCTCCAGCGCCGAGACCGCCTGGGCCACCTGCGGCGCCGAGAGCCCTCCCCCGCGCAGGAGCGAGAGCCAGGCGACCGCCGCCTCGCCGAGCCGCTCCAGCGGGTCGACGAGCAGGGTGGCGCGCCTCGTCTCCAGCTCGACGCGGTCCGGACCGCCCAGCGCCGCGAGACGTCCCAGCACCTGGACGAGCTCCGCGGTTGCCTTCTTCCCGCCCTGGGCCTCGAGCGCCGACGCGAGCCCGCGCAGCGCCTCGGGGTCGTCCGGGCCGGCGGCGAGGACCTCCTGCCATGCCGCGACGGCCCGCTCGACCTCGCCGGCCTCGAAGTGGGTGCGGGCGAGCTTCATCCCGAGCTCGCGCTTCTCGCGGCCGCGGGCCTCGGCCATCTTCCGGGAGAGCCCCGCGGCCACCTCGGCGTGCTGGCCGGCCCGGGCGAGGCAGGCGTCGAGCGCCGACTGCGCCCCCTTGTCCTCCGGGTCGATCTGGACGACGACGCGGTAGGCCCGTACGGCCTCGTCGATCTGTCCCAGGTCGCGCTCCTGGATCTCGGCCACGCGGCGCAGGAGCGTCTTGCGGGTCTTCGGATCGCCCACGGCCGCGTCGGCGGCGGCGCGGTAGGCCCGGGCCAGGTCCAGGAAGGCGCCGGCCCGCACCGCGGCGGCCTCCATCGCCTTGCGGGTCAGGGCGCGGCGCGGGTCCAGCTGGAGGGAGCGGGCGAGCTGGCGCATGCCCTCGCGCGGGCTCGCGAGCTTCTCGATCTGGATCTCGGCGATCTGCTCGAGAAGCCGGGCCCGCTCCGCCGCGTCGGGCTCGGCGGCGACGCGCGTCTCCAGCGCCTCGACCAGGGGGCGCCACTCGCCGGCCTCCTGGAGCAGCGGGGCGAGCGCCTTCGCCGCCGGGGCGAAGCCCGGCGCGGCGCGGAGGGCGGCCTCGAGGTGGCGGCGGGCCCGCACGCGGTCGCCCAGGGTGGAGAGCGCCATCTCCGCCGCCCGGTACCGAAGCGGCGCGTGCTGCGGCTTCTGGGGCGCGGCGGCGAGGTGCCGCTCGAGGACGCCCAGGGCCTCCTCGGTGTGCCCTGCGTCCACGTGCATCTCGAAGGCCTGCAACGCCGCCTGCTCGCTGGCGGGGTCGAGCTCGTGCGCGCGCAGGAGCGCCTGGAGCGCGCGGTCCGTGTCCCCGAAGCGGACGAGGTCCACCTGGGCGAGCCGCAGGTGCAGCGCCACCAGCGCCGCCCGGTCGCGCGTCGCGCCGGCGAGCCGAACGAGCTCGTCGCGGAGCCCCCGGCAGTCCTCGCGCTCGCCGTACCAGCGCTCGACGAAGTCCAGGGCCTGCGGCATCCCCGGCCAGGCGAGCAGGATGCGGTCGAGGTTCTCCCGGAAGCGCGGGGCGGCGTCGGGGTCGTAGGCGGCGTGCAGCTCGGCGACGCGGAGGTGCAGCCGGGCCGACTCGCGGCGGTCCTTGGCGCCGGCGGCCTCGGCGGAAAATGCCTTCGCCTGCTCCCGCCAGGTCCGCGGCATGGCCTTGAGCTTCCCGAGGGCCGCGGCGGCGCCCGGCGACTTCCTGTCGAGGGCCAGCGCCTCGGCGAGCGCCTCCACGGCGAGGCCGTGCTCGAGCGGCTCCTGGGCGAGGAGCGCCCCGAGCCGCGCGTACTCGCCCGCGAGCGCCGCGGGCTCGGCGCCGGCGGTGCGGGCCGCGTCGAGCATGCGCTTCGCGTGCCCGTAGCGGCGCAGCGCCAGCGTGCAGGCGAGGGCCCGCGTGCGCGCCTCGACGAGGGACGGGTCCATGCGCCAGGCCCGGGCGTAGAAGAGCGCGGCGCGGTCGCGCCGGGAGAGACGCTCCTCGAAGACCCGCCCGAGCGCGAGGTAGCGCGCGGCGGACGCCTTCGGGTCGGCGGTGCGGTCGGCCTCCTCCTCCAGCGCCTCGGCGAGCCCGGCGTGGTCGCCCCGCGCCTGGCGGAGGTCGGCGACGGCCCGCAGCGCTCCGGCGTGGCGCGGGTCCGCGTCCAGCACCTGCCGGTACAGGGCCTCGGCGCGCGCCGGGTCCCGGAGCCTCTGGCGGGCGAGCTCCGCGGCCTTCTCGAGCAGCTGCGGAGCGGCACCGGGCTCGGGGAAGAGGCGCGCGCGCGCCTCGTAGAGCCGCAGCAGCTCCTCGAAGCGCCCGTGCTTCTGGTAAAGCGCTTCCAGGGCCTTGAAGGCCTCTTTGTCCCCAGGCGCGGCCTCGAGCGTCTCGAGGTGGTGCCGGATGCGTTCTTCCAGGGTTGCAGGGCTCAAGGTGGCCGGAAATACTCGAAAAGATCGGAATCAGTATAGGGTCGGCCCGGCGGAGGGGTCAAACTTGCGCACCCGCCGAAACCTCAAACATTTCCACACATTGCCCCAGATTCGACCGGTGCCGGACATCGCGGTTGCGCGGTTGCGCGATGCCGGACATCGTGGCTCCGGGGCGCGGCGATCGCCTGGGCGAGGGGAGACGGTCCAGCGGAGCGCGCGGGGCTAGAACGTGTAGCGGAGCGTCGGCGTGACCGCGAAGCCGGCTGCCTTCGGCTCGGGGTAGTAGAGGCCGTCCAGGGCGAGGCCGACGGAGAAGTGGCGCAGGCGCGTGTAGTACTCGATTCCGAGGCCCCCCTGCGCGAGCGGAGTATTGGTTCCGAAGAGCCCGTTCGGATAGGTCTTGGTGTACCCACCCCGCGCGTGGACGTAGCCGTAGAGGCGCTCCACCTCGTTCGAGTCGGAGGCGCCGACCACCGCGACCCGGACGTCGAGCCCGCCGCCGACCACGTTGAACGCCCCGTAGGACGGATCGGCCTTGAGGTCCGAGGCGAGCAAGAAGATCGACAGGCCGATCCGGCGCGACAGGTCGTATCCGGCAGTCAGGCCCACGAGCAGGCCGCCGGCTCGGCCGCCTCCGCCTGCGGGCGCGTACGGGAAGTGGGCCGGGTCGGCCACCGGCGTCTTGAGGACGGCGTGGTACCCGATCTCGAAGCCCACGAAGAGCCCGCGCTCGACGTCGCGGAACCGGGCGGCGCGCGGGTCCTCCTGGAGCTGGGGCGCGGCCTCCTGGGCCGTCGCGGCGAGCGGCAGGGCGAGGAGCAGGGCGACGAGGGCTCGCTTCATGTGGGCCTACCCTCCCGTTCCACCCGACGCCCGCAGGATCCACGGGTAGGTGATGACCGCGATGCCACCGCCCTTGGGCTTGGGAAACTCCCAGCTGGCGATGCGGTCCATCATGCAGCGCTGGACGCGGTCGTTCTGCAGGGTCGTGGCGCCGCCGCCGCCGTCCACCTGGGCGTTCTGCACGCGCCCGTCGGCGTTGATGACCCAGCGGATGGACACCTTGCCCTCGAGCTTCGGGTCGCGCTGCAGCTCCTGCTCGTAGCAGTAGCGGATCTGGCTGGCGTGCTCCTGGATCACCTTGCGGATGAGCTCCTTGTCGATGGAGCCCACCACCGCGGCGGTGCCCGCCTGGATGGAGACGTCGCGGTCGCCCTTCTTGCCGAGCCCGCCCACGCCCGAGCCGTAGCTGCCGAGCCCGCCGCCGCGCCCCTTGGTGCCGACGCCGCCGATGCCGATGGTCTCTCCTTGGCCGCCGCCGCCGGAGCCGGTGCCCTTGAGGCCGAGGCCGCCGAGGCCGTAGCTGTCGCCCACCACCGGGCCGAACATGTTGCCGATGGCGCCCTTGAGGTCGCCGCCGAGCCCGCCCTGCCCGAAGATGGTGGAGAGCCCGCCGCCCTTGCCGCGCCCGAGCAGGCCGATGAGGCCCGAGTTCTTGACGATGTCCTTGGCGTTCGGGTCGATGGCCTTCGGCGCGCTGCGGGCGTTGGTCTTGGGCGCGTCCTTCTTGCCCATCTGCCCCTCGGTTCCCTTGTGCTTCTCGGCCATCTCGCCGGGCTCCTCGCGCTTCAGCTCCTTCTGGAGCCGCTCGAGGTAGGGATTCGACTTGGGCTGCTGGTCCGGCGGCTTGATGACGAACTTCGCCATCCGGGAGGGATTCTTGTAGAGGTCGTCGGCGACGGTGTCGGTGTCGTACGGGAAGTTGGCCGCGGCGACGATGAACCCGGCCTGGAGGAAGAACAGGACCAGGAACAGGTTCAGGAACTGGTAGTTGATGCGCTCCCACCACGGGACCACCGCCGGTCGGGGCGGCTTCTTGAAGCGGGCCTCCATGCGGATGCCCGAGCCGAAGGAGGCTCGCACGGCGCCGTGCTGCGGCACCGGGATCTGGAAGGCGCCGTCGATCGCCCCGTCCACGACGGCCTTGCGCTCCTTCACCAGCTGGGCGAGCGGCGTCACCGTCGCCCCCTCGGTGAGGTCGCCGGTCATGCCGCGCGCGAAGGTGAAGCGGTACTCGCCGTCCTCGTAGCGGAGGATGGGGAACTGGGCCACCGGCATCTCGGGACCGGTGAGCAGGAAGTGGCAGGCCTTCGTCTCGCCCACCAGCACGGGCCTCGGCGGCCGCACGAAGGTACCGGCGTCGAGGAGCGTCTCCCCCCAGAACATGCGCAGCTCGACGCCCAGATCTCCGGACTCGGGCTCGGCCTCTGGGGCGCGCGCCTTCGCCTGCACGCGCCGCACCACGGGGGCGGAGTCGTCGGCCAGCTTGACGACGGGTACGGGGGCCTTCGCCGGCGCGAGCCTCCCGCCCTTGCGGGCTGGCGCGCGCGCGGCGGCCGCACTGGGCGCGGGCGCCGCGCGGGGCGCGGGAGCCTGGACCGCCTGGACCGCGGGGGCGGGGGCCGGGGCCGGAGAGGTGGCGGCGGGAACGTGCACCGGCTCGCGTGGCGCGACCGCCTCGGGGCGGGGAGCCGGCAAGACGTCGGGCGGCGGGGCCGCGGCGCCCTTCGGGATGGGCTCGGCTCCGGTGGTCTCGTCGATGCGCTCCCCGGGCGCGGCCGCCTCCGCCGCGGCGGGCGTTGGCGCGGCCGCCGGCGGCGCGGCTCCTTCCTCGACCACGATGCGCAGCCCGCCGAGGGCGATCTGGTCGCCGCCGCGGAGCGGTCCGCGGTTCACGCGTTTGCCGTTGACGAACGTCCCTTCGGCGCTCCCCATGTCGATGATGGAGATCGAGCCATCGCCCGCCACCTCGATGACCGAGTGGATGCGGGAGATCTTCTCGTCCTCGAGGCAGAGGTGGGCCGACGCCAGGCGCCCGATCTTGATGATGTCGCGGGCGAACTGCTCCGTCCGGACGAGGTCGTCGCCGCGGTAGACCCTGAGCGTGAGGGGTGTGGCCATCTCTCCCTAGAGGTCGTCCGGCGCCAGCATCACCTTGTCGCGCCAGTTCTCGCGGATCTTGATGAGGTTGGAGTGCTCGACCTTCTTGCGCGCCTCGACGTACTCGCCGTCGGGACGGGTGAGGTCGCCCTGGATGGTGTCGTCCTCGAAGTTGATGACGGTCTTCTTCTCGTACTCCACCTTCGGGGCCGGCGCCTCCTTCTTGGCCTGCGCGCCGGCCGCGAGGGGGAGCGCCACCGCGATCGCGAGCAGCAAACTGCGCATCGGAGCACCTCCCGGCATTGCCATCGACTGTATCACCGCACGCCGCTCGCCAGAAAGACGCGGCATCCGCCCTTGTCCTACCTCGGCTCGCCCGTCGCCGGCGCCGCCTTGGGGGCGGGCGCCGCGGGCGCCGCGTTGGGGGCGGGCGCCGCGGGCGCCGCCTTGCGCGCCTCCTCCGCCGCCTTCCGGTCGGCCTCCTGCTGCATCTGGCGGGCCGCCTCCTCCGCCTGCTTGTTGGCCACCAGGATCTGCTCGCACTCCCTCTGGAGCGCGTAGGCCGGGCCGTTCGCCGCCGCGGCGGGCGCCTGCGACTGGTAGCGCCTGAACTCGGCGATGGCGGGCTCGCACTCGTTCTTCACCTTCATGAGGAGGAGCCCGCGGTCGAGGTACACCTCCGGGAGCTTCCCCCCCGAGAGCGACTGGGCCCGGTCGTAGTCGGCCAGGGCCGGGTCGGCCTGGCCCAGGTACCGGTGGGCTACGCCCATGGCGAGGTGCACCCTCGGGTCGTTGGGCTCGACGAGGACGATGGCCTTGCCCTGCTCCACCACTCCCTCCCAGTTCTGGGCCTTGAGCGCGAGGCGCAAGAGCTCGTAGCGTGCAGGGAGGAAGGTCGGGTCCTGGGCGAGGGCCTTGCGGTACTGGGCGGCGGCGCCGGCCTCGTCGCCCCGCTTCGCCAGGACCTCTCCCACGAAGAAGGTGAGCTCGGAATCGGCCGGGTCGATCTTCTGGGCCCGGAGCGCGATGAGCTCGGCGAGGTCGGCGTTGCCCCGCTCCAGGGCGACGCGCATCATGACCTTGTGGGCGCCCACGGCGCGGGGCTCGCGCATCAGCGCCTCGCGGGCGAGGCGCCAGGCCTCGTCGAGCTGCCCCGCCTGCCGGTAGAGCGCGGCGAGCCGCACCCGCACCTCCGCGTCCTCGGGGAACCTCTTCGCGAGCTGAACGTACTCGGCGGCCGCGCGCCGCGGGTCGTCGCCCGCCTCGTCGAGGACGGCCCTGTTCACCGCCGCCTCGCGGAAGCCGGGGCGCGAGGCCAGGGCGCGGTCGTAGGCGGCGCGCGCCTCCGAGGGGCGCCCCAGGCGCTCCAGCACGACGCCCAGGTTGAACCAGGCCTCGGGGAGATCCTCGGCGTCGGTCACCGCGCGCCACTTGCGCTCGAGCAGCTCCCAGTCGGTCGGGACCTTGAGCTTCTTCTGGTCCTCGAGCGAGGCCACCGCCTCGTCGAAGAGCCGCTGGGCACGTGGCGACACCGCGGGCGCCTCCTCGGCGGCGGCCTTGGCCCCGGCGGGGGCCTTCGCGGCGGCGGGGGCCTTCGCGGCGGTGGGCGCCTTCGCGGGGGCGGCGGCCCGCGCCGGCGGCGCGGGCTCGCGCGCGGCCTCGGCGTCCGGCGCCGGCC
>Ga0153915_10006575_pt1 | contig 10907 bp, 5 predicted proteins | sample Opewatmetagenome_2_FD_107003 | JGI IMG/M metagenome (GOLD analysis project Ga0153915, IMG submission 107003) | Freshwater wetland microbial communities from Ohio, USA - Open water 3 Core 3 Depth 3 metaG | ecosystem: Environmental > Aquatic > Freshwater > Wetlands | place: USA: Ohio, Lake Erie...
AAGCAACCAGCAGCAATTCGATATCAATAAAGCCGAATTCGATAATTTTAAGCTAAATATGCAGCTGGCCCAGGAGAAATTCGATCTTCTGGAGAATGGGGTCACGGCCGGCGGGAAAAACGAGAATACTATCATATCCCCAATCGACGGCACTATCCTGGAGAAACTGGTAAACGAGGGGGACCCCGTGGTTCCGTTGACCTCATATCAGGCAGGCACTCCGCTATTATCCCTGGCGCCGCTGGAAGAGCTCATTTTCAAGGGTACTGTCGACGAGATCGATGTCGGCAAGCTTTCCGAGGGAATGACCTGCGATATAAAAATCGGGGCGTTGCCGGAAAATAAGCTGCAGGGAGTACTCGCGAAAATATCCCCGAAGGCCAAAAAACAGGATAACACGACTCTTTTCGATCTTGAAATCGCCTTGGATAAAAAGGACGCTACGACGCTTCGGGCCGGCTACTCGGCCAGCGCCGATATCATCATAAGCAAAAAGGATTCCGTCCTGGTGGTGCCGGAAAGGCTGGTCACGTTCGCGTCCGATAGTGCCAGAGTCGAAGTTCAGGATACCGTCAAGGGCACAATTGATTTTCGCGACATCAAAGTCGGGCTGTCCGACGGATTAAATATCGAGGTTGTCGATGGTCTGGCGCTCGGCGATAAAATTGTCGAACGTCCCCCCAAGGAGATCAAGTAATTGAGATTATTGATAGTACTTAAGCAGTTTCTTCAGGACATCAGGAAACAGAAACTGCGGACATTCCTCACTACTTTCGGCATAGTTTGGGGAACGGCTGCGACAGTTATACTCGTGGCTTTCGGCGAGGGTCTTTATAAACATCAACAAAAGCAGTTTCACGGACTCGGCGATCGCATCACTATCGTCTGGAGCGGGACTACGTCCAAGCCCTTCAAAGGACTTCCCAAGAGCCGTCGAATACGGTTTACCGACGAGGACGTGGACATGTTGAAGCGGGAAATCCGCGGCATTTCTCTGGCATCTCCGGAGTACGACCGGAACGCTCAAATTACTTATAAGAGAAAAACGCTGTCGCAGAATCTGGTCGGGATTTATCCCGAATGGGGCACGGCCCGCAACATCATTCCGGAAGCCGGCGGTCGTTTTATCGACGATATCGATCAGCTATATCGAAAAAGGGTCGTATTTCTGGGCACCAAGATACGCGATAATTTGTTCGGCGAAGGTGTTAATCCTGTCGGCCAATACGTGACCATCATCGGGGTCCCTTTTCTGGTTATAGGCGTAATGAAAGATAAAGATCAAAATTCTTCATACAGCGGCCGCGACCGGCACAAGATGTTCGTGGCATCTTCCACCTTTAAAACGATGTTCGACAGGCGTTACCCCGATAATATGGTCTACCAGGTAGCAGAGGGTGTAAGCTCGAGATCCGTCCTGAAAAAAGTCTACGAAACGCTCGGGAGAAAATACAAATTCGATCCCGACGACGAGGAAGCGCTGATGGTCTGGGACACGATCAGATCGGAAGAGCAATGGAAACCGTTTTTTGAAGGGTTCAAGATATTTCTCGGAATTATAGGCGTATTCACGCTGATAGTCGGCGGCATCGGAACAGCGAATATAATGTATGTCGTTGTCAAGGAAAGGACCAGGGAGATCGGCATCAAAATGGCGCTCGGCGCTTCCCGGGGACACATAATGGGACAGATTATTTTCGAATCCGTCCTCATCACGGCGATCGGGGGAACATGCGGATTCTTGATAGCCAAGCTCTTCGAGATCGGATTTCCCAAATTCGGTTTTGGCGAATATGTGGGCGATCCGATAATCGCCTCCGATGCCGTCGTTGTCACCATCAGCATTATCGGTACGATAGGTTTTCTGGCGGGGCTTTTTCCGGCCCGGAGGGCCTCAAGATTGAATCCCGTCGAAGCCCTGAGGCTATGAGATGAAAATCCTGACTTATAAGCTTTTCCTTTTTCTCAAGCTGATCGGCAGGGAGTTCAAAGCCCAGAAACTTCGGATGAGCCTGACTGTCCTGGCGATCACCTGGGGGACAATTTCCATTACCCTTTTGATGGCCTTTAGCGTAGGGCTCGAGACACAGATGAATAAATCCAATAGAGGTCTCGGCGACGGAATTGTAATTGTCTGTGGGGGACAGACGACAATGCCCTACCAGGGATTGCCTCAGGGGCGACGGATAATGTTCAGAACCGAATCCGGTGTCATCGACCTTATAAAGTCCCGCGTGTCCGGTATCGACATGGTGGCCGGCGAGTTCCTGCGCTGGGGGCAGACCGTCGAATACGACAGAAAACAATTGAATAAACTCATCTGCGGCACGTATCCCGAATACGAGACGATGAGGGCCCATTACGCCAAAGAGGGCGGGAGGTTCATCAATCAGAAAGATATCGAACTTAAAAGGCGAGTGGTTTATGTCGGAACTGCGGTTGCCAGAGAGCTTTTCGGCGAGGATGTCAATCCGGTGGGGGAAATCATAAGAATCAGCGGAGTACCTTTCACGGTAATTGGTGTCATGATAGAAAAACTTCAGGATTCGAATTATCATGGTTCGGACGAGGATTACCTGGTGATTCCGGCGTCGACATATCTTCTGATGTACGGAGATCCCTTTTTCGATAATATCGTATATAAGGTGAAAGACGGGGTTGATTCGAAGATCGTTGAAAAAGATCTGTTCAGAGTGCTGGGCGCAAAATACAGATTCGATTCTTCCGACGATAACGCGTTGTGGACCTGGGATACTGTGGAAGGCGCGAAAATTTTCAAGAAAGTCTTTCTGGGTATCAAGATCTTCATGTGGTTTATCGGGGGCATGACATTATTTATCGCCGGCATAGGGGTGGCCAATATCATGTACGTGGCGGTTCGCGAACGAACCAGGGAGATCGGCACCAAGATGGCTCTGGGCGCTCGAGGCGGCCAGATTATTCTGCAGTTCATGACCGAAGCGATGGCCATTTCTCTAGTCGGCGGTCTTCTGGGGATTATAATAAGCTTGGCCGTAACGGCCCTTTTCAGGATGCTGCCCATGGAAGGCAGTCTGGAGTTATTGAGCGATCCCACTGTCAATTGGCCCGTGGCTCTAATAACCGTAGGAACACTTTCGTTTATAGGCTTTGCAGCGGGATTTTTCCCAGCGCGCAAAGCTGCGTCGATAAACCCGGTGGAAGCGTTGAGGTACGAATAATATGAATAACGGGACATTGATATCGCTATCAGGTATCACCAAGTATTACAACACGGGCAAAATTAAAGTGAGGGCTCTGCGCGGCATATTCCTTGATATCAAAAGAGGCGAGTTTGTCGGGATTATAGGGCCGTCAGGATCTGGAAAATCGACATTGATGAACATTATCGGCTGCCTCGATTCGCCGACGTCGGGGACTTACGTTCTCGATGATCAACCGGTGGCCGAAATGGGCATTCATCAGCTGGCGTCCGTACGAAACAAGAAGATCGGCTTCATCTTTCAGAACTTCAACCTGCTTTCTTACGCCACGTCCTATGAGAATGTGGAGCTTCCTCTGATATTTTCCGGTATCCCGGGACCGACCCGCAAAGAAAGAGTCAGGCGTAATCTTTCACTGGTCGGGCTGGCCGACCGAGCCGATCATAAGCCGACCGAACTATCGGGCGGAGAAATGCAACGCGTGGCCATAGCCCGGGCCATGGCTAATGACCCGGAGGTCATCCTGGCCGACGAGCCGACCGGCAATCTCGATTCCAAATCGGGACGCGACATCATCGCCATTTTCGAGGACCTTAACAAAACGGGCAAATCGGTCGTGATGATAACCCACGATATGAATATCGCCGCACGATGCCACAGGCTGATCCATATAAGGGATGGTTTGATCGAATCGGATACGAAAAACCATAATCGTCAATCAGCATATGTATGACTATTGAGAAAACGCCCCGGATTGCTGTTCCGAGCTATAGGGGAAAATCCAGGCAAGAGTCACATAAATAGCGTCGAGGCGAGATTATCGCCTTAGATCGAGGGCTGGTTTGCCACGGCGCGGCTATTCGTCCACTGCCCACCCGGGATGCATATCAAGGAATGTTCCTTGCTTTAGGGATCTACAATCGTATATTTTATGCAGGTTTTGCTAAAATAAGGCGGGGTAATTATGGATAATTCCTTCGACCGCAGGGCTGACCATGAGGACGAGGTCATATATACCGGGCAGCCCGATAGCGCTGATGAGAAACCTTCCCGTTACGAATTAGACGCCATATTATCCGAGAAAGACCGAACAATGTTATCCCAATTCGAATATATCTCGATCCCCTTGTTTTTTTGGAAACATATTGACGGTGATTTTATATTTCTGGGTTCTAATCGATTCGCCGCCGAGTCGACCGGGAATATTCTGGTCAATTATTTAGGGCAAAAGGCGAGCCGGATTTACTCCGGTTTTCCATGGATCCTTGACGAGCTGAACCGATGTTTGAAAGAAAAAGGCAAAAGCAGCCGGAAACTCAAATATAACTTTGTGATAGCCGGGACCAAGGACTTGATGGCGACATTCATATATGTTGCGCCTGATATTGTAATGATTCATAGCGAAGACATCACGGAAAAACGTCGCATCCAGGAAGAGCTGAATCGTCGTCTGGAGCTGGTCGAGGTCATTTCGTCGATCTCGAGCGATCTGATCAATCCGGAATCACGGGACTTCAGGGAGGTCGTCGAGAAATCATTGAAATCGGTCGGAGAATATATCAAAGTCGACCAGTGTTCCCTGACACTATATCCGGGTGATAAATCCGATCGCGACGACGTCTATATTTGGCAAAAGCCCGGTTTTAAGAAAGAATCGGCCGGGATAGCCATTACCCGAAGAGAGTATCCGGCGCTGTTTGAGAAACTGAGTAAGCTGGATAAGATACTTATCACCAGGTCCCATGAAGCGGTGAATAAGACGCGGCCCGGGGAGGAAATTCTGGATATTTATGATTTAGGATCTGTATTGATAGTCCCCGCGGCGTTAAATGCCCGACTTGTGGGATCTCTTTGTTTCGCGTCATCTAAATCGGATTTGCAGCTGAATGAGGATACGCTGGCTTTGCTCAGAATGCTGGGTGAGTCTTTCGCCAGCGTCTATGAGCTCGCGAAAACCGAAACGGCTCTCAGGAGCTCGGAGGCCCTCTATCGCGATCTGGTGGAGAATGTCAAGGAAGTCGTTTACTCGGTGGATAGACATGGCATCATCACCTATATAAGTCCTTCCGTTAAAACGTTAGGCGGATATGAGCCGGGGGAATTAATAGGCACGTCGTTTGACAGATTTGTCTATCATGAGGATATTCCGCTGACATTGGATAATCTCTATAGATATATTGCGGGACATTCTGAGCCCATGGATATCGAAATCCGACTAAAAATCAAATCCGGAGAATTCATCTGGACGCACATTTCGCTCAAACCGATTTTCTCCGAAAACGGTTTTATGGCCTTGCGCGGAATTCTCGCCGATATAACGGAGAGAAAGAAAGCCGAAGAGGCCCTTAAGGAAAGCGAAGAACGTTATCGTGCCGTCTGGGATAATTCGCCCGTAGGTATCTGCTTGACGGATGTAAACGGTGTCTATCGCTACGTCAACCCTGCCTACTGCAGGATATACGGGCACTCTGAGGAGGCGATGATCGGTCATCCATTTTACGAGATAATTGCTCCGGGTGTCCCGAGTAAGTCAGCCAGGGCGAATCATAACCGGATCTTCGCTGAAGGACGGGCCCTTCCCCTGGGGGTGACCGAGTTCGTTAGGAAAGGAGGAGAGAGAATCTGGATTGAGTACACCGCGGATTTCGTACGCAAGAATGATGTCCCGCTTTATCTGGTATCGATGAATGTCGATATCACCGAGAGGAAAAAAGCGGAGATGGCCTTGAAACTAAGCGAGGAGAAATACGGGATTATTATCGATAACGCCGCCGAACTAATCTTCTCGGTGGAAGAAAATGGAAAAGTATTTCTTGTAAACTCGATGGCTGCTCGATATCTGGAAGGCAAACCGGGTGATTTTTCGGGGCGGACAATATGGGATATATTTCCTCGGGCGATCGCCGATAAGCAAATGGCGGTTATTCGAAAAGTCATTAAGGAAAATTCGAGCGATATGAGGGAAGAGACAATAGAACTCAACAACGAGAAAAGATGGTTCAAGACCAGCGTCCATCCCATTTATGACCATAAGGCCGGTATCAGGGCGGCACAAATAATCGCCAACGATATTACCGAGGAGAAACAAAAGACATTTCGCGGCGAGGCGAGAATGAAGCTCCTGGACGAACTTCGCAGTACGGACGACATCAATAAATGCCTTCAACTGGGTTGCGACGCCATAGTCGATGCCGAGTTATACAAGCGATCGGTATTTACGCTTCATGATGAGGATAGAAATATCGAATATCTCGGACAGCGGGGAACAGATCTGGACATTCAGAATGCCGCCAGAAATGCTCCGCCTCCCGGGAATAAATTCCGTGATCGGCTCGTCGACGATAAATACAAAGTCAGCCACTCCCTTTTCGTTCCCAAGGAGGCCGAAATCGATTTTACAGGCGAAGGCCGATATATCCAGCAATGCTCGGGTGAAAATATGAGCAAATCGACCTGGAAGGATGGAGACGAACTTCTCGTGCCGGTGATCGGGGATAAAAATGAGTTTATCGGCTGGCTTTCCGTCGACGGGCCGGTTAATGGCCGACGGCCGGACAGGGATACCATTATCTTTCTCGAAGAGATAGTAGATGTTGTCACTCAACATATCAAAGAGATTCAGGGACGCAATAAGCTATCCCAGGAACGCCAGATGCTGAAGGAAAAAAACGTGGCTTTGCTGGAAGTCATGGCCATGGTCGAAAAAGAGAAAATCGGTCTGAAAAGCAGGATCATCGAGGACCTCGATAAAGCTATCCTGCCCTTATTGAACCGTATTGTTAATAATGATAAGACAATCAATATTCAGCAAATAGATCTCTTACGACGAAATCTCGAGAATCTGGTATCTTCAGAAAGAGGGATCATACGAAATATCTCAAAGCTTTCAACACGCGAATCACAGATCTGCGAACATATAAAAAATGGAGCTACGAATCAAACGATCGCGAAAGGACTTAATATTTCGATCGCTACAGTCAAAAAACACCGCGAGATGATAAGGAAGAAGCTTGGTTTAAAACACAAGAGCATCAATCTGGCAACCTACTTAAAAAGCACCTAATAAATCGATCCGGGGCGATTGTGCGTATATCCATATACGCACTAAGTACGTATTTAATTAGTGTTGACATTTATCTATAATCCCTATTTAATTCGCATAGCATAGAGGAAGCGTCCCGCTTCACTTAGGAATCAGGCCCGATTACATCGGGAGACTTCCCGGGGGGAAGATGGGCTGAAAGACGGGCCATCTCTGCTTCGCAGATGGCCCGATTTTATTACGATTATTCAGCTCCTGAAACCATATGCTTCTTATAAGCCAATAAATTATATGGGCTTAGGAAGCCAGTAAACTTATACAGATAAGACTCATCGTCTGAATATCATGCGCCTAATCGATTTACGAATTTACGGTAACTCAAATTATATCCTCTTAATTTCGTTTATTATTGTACCTTTGTCCTTATTAATAAAATCTAATCAGTACAGTTAATTCGATGCGACTTTCGCCTGGATCTCTGGCCAATATTCCCTTGAAATTTCCTCGACTTAGGTATATTATCGATGGAATTTTGGATCGTAGGAATGGGGATGCTTATGAGTTGGGGCTTTTCTCGGGTTCTCACAATCTCAGCCTGCATGTTATGCTCGTTTCCTTCTCTCGAAGGCAATAATGTCAACGCAGCTGTTGATTCATCCAAATTAACCGTTGCTGATAAACTGGAAATCAGGTCGCTCGACGCCATCAGCGAACTGCGCGCGAGGTTTTTTGAGCTTTATAAAATACGCGAAATTCCCTCTGACAGGGACCTGGATCGGGCCTTTGATCTTGTGTTGCGAAGATCCGGGATCGGATATCGTGATCCGGGCATGTTTATCGACTCTCTGGCTGCCCGTCTATTCGCCGGTTCGGACTCTATGGCGGGCATTGATTCGGCTTATATCGAAAATCTTGGAGCAACAGTCTGGGCATCGACCACACCGGAGCAGGTCTATCCTGCCGGATTTACGAGCGCCCTAATGGCCGAATTACAAGCCCCGACGCCTATGCAAAAGGAAACAGAAGTAGACGAGGGAAGAGAGAAAGATCCGGTTGCGCCGGTCTTATTTGCCCTAATAATAATTATTCTGGCCGCCAAATTGGGCGGCGATCTGGTCGAGCGATTCAGACAGCCAGCGGTGCTGGGCGAATTGTTGTTCGGTGTGATTCTCGGAAACCTCGCTCTGGTAGGCATTTACGCTTTCGAACCTCTCCGTCACCATATCACCATAGAAATACTGGCCGAAATAGGGGTTATCCTTCTGCTGTTTGAAATCGGTCTGGAATCCAGTCTTAAGGACATGATGTCTGTCGGGTTGATATCGTTTTTTGTGGCCCTGATAGGCGTGATCGCTCCGTTTTTTCTCGGCTGGTGGGTATCGGCGATGTTTTTTCCGGGTGAATCGATATTTATTCACATATTTGTCGGCGCCACTCTCACAGCTACGTCGGTTGGCATAACGGCCAGGGTTCTGAAAGACCTGGGTAAGGTAAGGACCAGGGAGGCCAGAATCATCCTCGGTGCGGCGGTTTTCGACGATATCATGGGATTGGTAGTACTGGCTGTGGTTGTCGGAATTATCGCCGCACACAACACCGGTGGAAGTCTTTCCTCTCTTAGCATCTTATGGGTTATCGGAAAGGCCTTCATTTTTATTTTCGGCGCGTTATCGCTGGGGACGCTTATCGCGCCTTATTTTTTCAAAATGGCTTCGAAGCTTCGGGCCCAGTCGGTTTTGATCACTTTCTCTCTGATGTTCTGCTTTATTTTTGCGCTCCTGGCGGATAAAATAGGCCTGGCGCCGATAGTGGGCGCTTTCGCCGCCGGAATGATCCTTTCCGGTATAAACTTCAAAGATCTATTCAAGCACGAGGAGCGTCAGCTTGAGGAGTTGATAAGTCCTATCACCGCATTCCTGGTGCCGATATTTTTCGTATATATGGGAATGAACGTGGATCTATCCACTTTCGGGAACCTCAATGTGATCATTTTCGCATCGGTTCTCACTCTGGCCGCCGTTTTCGGGAAACAGGTCTGTTCTCTGGCGGGTGTATTCGAACGAAAAATTAATTCATGGGCGATCGGGATCGGTATGATTCCCAGGGGCGAAGTGGGTCTGATTTTCGCCGGTATCGGGGCAAAGATGGAGATTGACGGGGTCAGAGTCATTAATCCCGACGCCTATACCGCAGTAATCATTATGGTTATGATCACGACGCTGGTTACTCCTCCGCTTCTGAAAATCATTTTTGCCGGCAAAGGCCGATGAGCTTCATTTCTTGCCGCCTGGTGTCGATATATTCAAGGAAAGACATAACCTATGGTGTTCGCCTCGAAAACAAAGAAAATCTATCCATACCTTAAGGGCATTCTGCTTTTTGCCGGGTTTCTTTGGAGCCTCAATGCCGATATCTTGCCGGATACGCGGAATACAATCCTTTATTTTCTTTTGGGTTACGCGCTGGTTGCCCTCGTATTCGGCTGGCTTCTGCGAAAACAGTATTTCGCGACCGACAAGCTTTATTTTATCAGCCAGTTTTTTGATGCCGCTATCATTGCCCTGGTGATCAGGCTCACGGGGGGATTGAATTCCGAGTTCTATCTTGCCTTCTTCCCGATTGTTGCCCTGGCCGCTGTTTATGTTGTCAGAACCTACACTATTTTTGGGGCCGTATGGTACGGGCTTTGCTATTTTTTTTCGGTCTTTAGCTTTTCCTTTACGAATGACCAATGGAAGACCGCTATTTTCAGGCTGGTTTTTATATGGTCCGTGGGGCTGGTCACCTATTCTGTCGCGCATCTAATGAGATCGTCGGAGAAGAAGCTCTTGAAAACGCTGGATATCTTAAACGAGCGCACCTGGGAACTCGAGTCTTCACAGGCGCAAATCTCCGATATATATGAAACGACCAGGGTTCTTTCTGGAATCCTCGATCTCGAACATCTTCTGGGAGAGATATTGCGGGTGGCCCAGCGGATTTTCCGATTGAGGATGTGCCGTATTTTTCTCTCCAGCGAGGCCGGCGATTGCTTATATTTATATGCGGGCCTGGAGAACGGGAATCGTCATATTTTCGAGATACCCGTTCCATACAAAAGGGATCCGGAGAATCTGGTGGTCAGGGAACAGGGCAATACGTTAAATATCCCCAAATTGAATAAGCAGGAAAAGGATGCGGGTGAGGTCGATTTGCCCTTGATCTCCCGGGGAAACGTGATTGGGGTGATGCAGGTGGCGCCGGAGGTTGGCAAGCTGTCCTCAAGCAAAGATAAGAGATTTCTCATGGTCTTCGCGGGCGCGGCCGCAGTGGCTATCGACAATTCGCTGCTTCATAAAAAAACCGAGGAACTTACCATAATCGACGGCTTGACGGAGCTCTATAATTTTCGATATTTCCGCAATAAACTCGCCGACGAGCTTCGCAGGGCCGATAGATACCGTCAGAAATTATCCGTCCTTATGATGGATCTGGATCATTTTAAGGAGATCAACGACAGGTTCGGTCATCAGACCGGCAACGTTATTCTAAGAGAGGTTTCCAATATCATCAGGCATTGTGTCCGCGATATTGATGTGGTTGCCAGATATGGCGGCGAGGAATTCGTGGTTATCCTGCCTCAGACAGATGAAGGGGAGGCGTTGGTTATCGCGGAACGAATAAGGGATTCAATAGAGAAATTC
>Ga0153915_10006576_pt1 | contig 10907 bp, 8 predicted proteins | sample Opewatmetagenome_2_FD_107003 | JGI IMG/M metagenome (GOLD analysis project Ga0153915, IMG submission 107003) | Freshwater wetland microbial communities from Ohio, USA - Open water 3 Core 3 Depth 3 metaG | ecosystem: Environmental > Aquatic > Freshwater > Wetlands | place: USA: Ohio, Lake Erie...
CATGTATATGCAATAACATATACTTGTGAAAATATCTCGTTTTACTTTATTAATATATAGCCTGTTTACTATCATTTTGAATTAGACCTAAATAGTTACAAAATATTTATTATATATTAACCACATTTAGTACTAAATATATTATTATATCTAGCGCAATATGATTTATCAGATTTCAGGGCTCTTCTAGCAAGGTTGTAAAAGCTGTCATTTTGTTTTGCGGCCGCTATAATATTTTTATAGGACTATATCATTTAACAGCATAGGGTATGGGTTATGAGAAAAAAAATGTCTATCCTCACTTATCAATTGTGGAATAATATATCCGAGACAACTGACCTTTTATCAAGATACAGCACTGAATATTTTTCCGGATTTAACATTAGTTTTGAACAGTATTTAATACTAATGATAATAAAATATTATCGTTTTGCTACACAAACTGATATTAATCTCAGTAGTACCGCCATTCAGGCTAATAGAAACATTAACAGTGTTTCAGAAATTGTGGACCGCATGGTAAAAAATGGTTTTGTACAGAAACTTAGAGATTTACCGGATAGAAGGTCTTTTAGACTGGTGATTACAGAAAAGGGTGAACAAATTTTTAAAATATGTGCTCAATCCAGTTTGGTAGATATAGAAGATCTTTTTTCAATATTTAGTAAAGAGGAGAAAGAAGCATATTTAGCTTTGATTCACAAATTGAGAGGGCGAATAAAAGAGAGAATAGATGTTAAACAGCCTTCTTTCTTCGATATCGAAGATATAAACAACCGCGCTCACCTTCTTGCTTTTTTAAAAACGATTCAAAGAATTAGTAACAAATAGTAAGTAATTTTTAAAGCAATCATTAAGCCGATTACTTATATAGACTAAAGGGCCTGATAACGATAATAATTCTTCAAACCTATTAGATCCGGTTTGAGCTTTTATAACCCGATAAGGTCTACAGATTAATAGACCTTATCAGGTTACACAGGTGCTATTAATCTTTTACATCGTGTTTGGTATGAGCAACGCAATTTCTGGAAATATTACTATTAAAACAATACAAACAAGAATCGCCACCACAAATGGCGTTACCCCTCTAAATATGGTTGTAATAGGAATTCCGCTGGCGCCACTCAACATAAAGACATCAAAACCGATTGGCGGTGTAACCAAACCCATTTCGATAATAACCACTATTAATACCCCGAACCATATCGGGTCAAATCCTAATCCTACAACTATTGGATAGAAAACAGGAATTGTGAGCATAACCGCTCCAAAGATATCCAAAAACATGCCCAGCAGTATATATATAAAAATTATGACTACTATTACTGCCATAGGCGGTATCGTAAGTCCGCTAACAAACGCACTAACTGCAAAAGCTAATTTTGATAAAGCTATAAATTTAATAAAGAAGTACGCCCCTATCATTAGCAAAATCATCATCGCGGAGGTACCGGCAGCTTCGAAAAGCGAAAGATAAAAAGCCTTTAAAGTTAAACGCCTCATGCTAAAAGCGATTACTGCGGCACCAAAACAACCAACAGCTCCAGCTTCTGTGGGTGTAAAGACTCCTAAATAGATTCCACCCAGGACGATTAAGAAAATCAGTAACGTCGGCCATACTACTTTTAGCGATATTAGTTTCTCTTTAAAACTGAATTTGGGACCCGCGGGGCCGGCTTGTGGATTGAGCGCTGTTATTATTACTACAGTGATTAAAAACAGTACAGCAAGTAGAATGCCGGGTAAGATGCCTGCCATAAACAGAAGACCTACTGATTGCTCAGTTAGAATAGCATAGATAATAAAAGCCAGGCTGGGTGGAATTAGAAATGCTAATGTACCGACAACAGCTGTACAGCCGCTGGCCAATACATCGCTGTAACCATGTTTTCTCATTTCAGGCAAGGCCATTTTACTTAATGCCACTACTGCCGCGCCGCTGTGTCCAGTAACAGAAGCCAAAAGAGCTCCTGCAATAACTGTAGCCATTGCTAATCCCCCACGAAAGTGTCCAATCCATTTATATGCTACAGTATACATATCCGCTCCAATGCCGGAGCGAAAGACTAGTATACCCATGAGCAGAAACATCGGAATAGGGGAAATGGCATAATAAGCTACATTTTGGAATGGTACAATACTGGCTATTGTGGCGGCAGGATAAAATCCTTGAATTAAAAAAATGCCCAAAAGGCCAATAAAGGCCATCGCTAATCCTACCCACATGCCTGCAAACAATAAAACTAATAATAATCCTATGCCGCATAAACCCAATATTTCAGAATTCATCTTTTTACTCCAGCTTTGACAGTCTGAACTAACACCGTTATCATCGCAATACAAAAAACAACACACCCAATAATCAGGATAATGTAAAACGGATAATCCGGGATTTGTAGCAACGAACTGTTTGACCCCAGTTTATAAACTTTGATTGATTCTATGAAACTGCGCCAGACTATGAAACTGTAGATACCTATTCCTAGAATCAGAGTGATACTAGTGACTATTGTTCTTGCCTTTGTAGACAAATGAGCTATTATCAGATCTACTTTTATATGTTCCTGGTTTACAGCTCCCCACGCTAATCCTAGAAATCCAATGCATAATAGCATATATTCCGTGATTTCAGTTGTTCCTATTATTGGATGATCGAAAATAAAACGCCCGATAACGTCGCTAACCGTCAACAGCATCATAGCCCCTACGATGAATGCTGAACAAACATTCATGATTCGGCTCAGATTATATATTAGCTTCATGTTTTCCTGCCTGACTTATTTACTATTTATTATTTACTAGGATATTCAGCTATTAAATTCTGCAATTCAGCCCATAATGCCTTAGCTTGTGTTCCCTTACCTTTACTTTCCATGGATTGTAACCATTTTTCATGACTGGGTTCGGCGAGTGTTTGCCAGACAGCTATTTCATCCTGGGTAAGATTTGTAAATTGCACATTATTCTGTTTACAAATAGCCAGAGCAGCATCCATTTCTGAATGCGAAGCAGCTATAGCTGCTTCAATATGTACCGCTTCTGCTTCTTTAAAGATGGTTTGAATATCGGAAGGTAAACTGTCCCATTTGTTTTTATTAAATAAGAAGCAGTTCATGAAGGCATAACATCCTCCATCTCCAAACCATGTGGCATATTTGATAAATCCCAGCAAATTATATACCATCATAGCTGCAGGATGCGTATTCACGGCCTGGATAAGTCCCCTATCAAGAGACATATAGACATCTCCAATATCCAGAGTTACTGGAGCGCCGCCTCCAGCCGAAAATAGTTCTGCCATTGTTCCAACCGCATATATTTTCATACCCTTAATATCATCCGGAACATTTACTGCTTTACTGGTAGTCCACAATTGAAAAGTAGGAGGGAATAAAACGCCGTAGGGGATAAAATTTTTATCATAAAATTCTTGCATTAATCCGGTCGCATTGTCTTTAAGCAATGTATCGTATATTTTTGTAGCCTGCCGGTCTGACTTAAACCCCAACATCGCCAGATCCTGGAATGAGTTTAAATCCCAGTTGCCGGGATCTTCTGTAGGAGAATACCAGGCAATATCGGCTATCCCATCCTGAACGCCCCTGTACATCTCCCCATGCTTAAGTAAGCTGCCACCCAGGTAACAAGTAATTTTTACTCTGCCGTTGCTTTGTTGTTCAATTCCTTCCGCCCAGGATACAAATTCTTTGGTAATAGATGCTTCAGGTGGCATGATGGTAGCAAATGTAAGTTCAATGACTTTATCTTGTGTCGCAGCAGCGGTAGTAGTTGGTTTTGCGGTAGTTGTGACAGTAGTTGATTTTACGGTTGTTGTGGTAGTAGTTGACTTTGCGGCAGGTGCAGTATTTGATGTCACAGTTGATGTGGTGGTTGCTGTTTGTGAACAGGCACCCAAAATAAGTGAGAGGATTATCAATAAGGGAATTGCGACTTTTACAATTTTCATTCTAATAACCTCACTTTTATTTTTTTAAAACAACTATTTCAAATTAATTTACTATTTCATTTAACACCTCCGGTTATCATTAATACTGCCTTAGGCAACACTCTCAATAGACTCCCCGCTACAACTAATCTTCAGCAAGAGAAGAACGTAACTTTTAAAGAATTAATTTATTCAAGATGGCTATATTACTTCGTTCCCTTACTAATTTGGTTAATAAGTATAGATTAAGGATTGATGATTGTCAATACCTATGTGTTTCGCTTATTCGATGATATTTTTGCAAGTAATTAAGTAAAAGATTGTAACTTACTTCGTTCCCGTAGTATTTGTTGTGGTTAATAAGTATAGATTAAGGATTAATAATTGTCAATACCCATGTCTGCCCCCTGAAGTTTCACCATAAGAAAAACTGGACAAAGAGGAGGATTATCCCTTTGGGTAAAGTAACTACTCTACACTGGGGAGTTTATACCCGCAATCAGGAAGCGGTAGCACAGGCAATAGCGCGTAAAGAATATATGGATATGACGCCCACCGGAGTGGAGGTGGTCGACGAACTTTTGGCACTCATGGACCAGGCGGGAATCATGCATCGGTTAGCCGTGGAGGGGGAGTATCAACGGCGGATGGTTCCAATGCTACTCCAGATAGTGACTTATAGCAGCAAGATCATCCTGGGTTTAAGCTCGCAGCATCAGATTCCCCCGCATCTTTTCCGGGATGCCGGTCTACTCAGGCGCATAGGTTATACCGCCAAGCAGATAGAGGAGGGTTTTTATAAAAGAGGTAAGGGTGAGCATCATCCCCTCCATAAAAACACGCTTGCCGCTGCCCTGGAGCGTCTGACGGTAGAAGAATCTCAGGCTATCTTCGCTGGGGCAGTAGAAGACCTGGTCAAAGCCAGGCTATTTGATGACACGGTTTTTAGCCTGGATGGCACTGAATTATCCGTCACAGAGCATTATCCCGGTGCAGGAAGAGTAACCAGTACACGGGCAGTGAAGGACAAATGGGGGAATGTCAAAACCAGTACCTCTACCCGCTATGGATATTTGCTGCTTTCGTTACGGGGAGTGAAATCCAATACGGTGGTGGCGGCTGGCATAGATAATATAGGAGCCTGTGAGCATGCCTGGGTGCCGGTTCTGGTGCAAAAAGCGAAATCAGCCGGCGTGAAGATAAAAACACTGTTGGCCGATGGGGCCTATTGTGTTGGGGATATGCTATGGCAACTCAAGCATAAAGAAAATATCGATTTCATTGTCCCGGCTGATAACAGTATGTGCATCACCGAGGATGCCCGAAGTCTGGCCCAGATGAAAGAGGGGGTGACAACGCAAAAGGATCCGCAGATCACGGCAATGGGCATCAAGAATCTGACTACCTATGAAGCCTACACCCCCCGCAGACCATAATCAGAGCGGGCCGAAAGCGACTTTGAATGGGGTAGTGGTAACTCGCTGGAAAGGTAAGGATGTACCCAGAGAGAAACAGGTAGTTTTAATTACGTCTCTACCAGTGGATGCTCCGCTTCAAATAGTGGAGCTTTACGGAAAGCGGGCAGATATGGAGAACTCGTTACACCGGGAGCTTAAACAAGGCTGGTATATTGAACATTTTCCCAGCAAGCAACACCGAGCGTGTATGGCTCACCTTTACTTGACGCTTACTTTATTTAATGTGGCCTGTGCCTATAAAACCGAGAGAGGGCAAGAATTGGCCGATCTGGGCATCCGCAGACTGCGGGCAGAACACCTGGGGGGAGCCGCCTGGGTACTGATAATCTATACCGAACATGAATATGGGATTTTTGATATCGAGGAATTTGCCCATTTATCCGGTAATCCGCCCAAGATATTTCATCGTTTCATACCCTGATTTAGGCCATACCTGGGGGTAGTATTACCATTTTTACCCCGATAACACAGAATTTATTCGGTCTTGTCAGTATTGACTTACCCTTACCTTTTTAGTCTCTACAAATCTGCTCCCATTCTTTTGACCGATTCCCTTCTTCTTTCGGTCCAAGCCTTATTTGCTGCATCGGTGGTTTTTACAGTAAATCCATTCCGCCTTATGGTGAAACCCCAGGTCAGCAAATAAGTATTGACAATTATTAATTATTAATCTATACTTATTAACCAAAATAGTAAGGGAACGAAGTAATTTAGACAAAGCTGAACATCATAATTAAGGGGACGAACTAATTTATCGGAATTGGATGGAACTAAAACGCAAAAGGAGAATTCTGGGTAATGAAAAAAAGGAAATCTGAGAAGCAGACTTGCAAAGAAAAATCTTTTATAAAGGGGTTGAGTTTCATGGGTGGAGGTGGGGGATATCCTGTTAGGACGGATGTCGAGAATGGGAAAATCGTCAGGATCAGGCCCTTTCACTTCGATTGGAAATATAACCCGGAACAATTCAATCCCTGGAAGATGAAAGCCCGGGGGAAGACCTTCGAGCCGGGGATGAAAATACTACTCCCCCCTTACGGCTTAGCTTATAAAAAACGAATTTACTCCCCTAACCGGATTCTCTATCCGTTAAAGAGGGTTGATTGGGATCCGAATGGCGAGAGAAATCCCGGTAACCGAGGGAAGAGCGGCTATGCCAGAATTTCCTGGGACGAAGCCTTGGATATAATCGTGAATGAACTGAAAAGGGTCAAGGAACAATATGGACCGGAGGCCGTACTCTCCCAGGCAGACATACACGGTGAATCCAAGACCATCCATGCCGGGCATGGCAGCGCCAATAAACTCTTGGCTCTCCTGGGGGGGTATACTTTGCAATTGAGGAACCCGGACAGCTGGGAGGGCTGGGTCTGGGGGGCCAAGCACGTCTGGGGAATGGAGGCGGTAGGAGAGATGACGCCGACTATCAATTTGATACCAGATGTGGCCAAACATAGCGAACTTATCCTGTTCTGGGGCTGCGATCCGGAAACGACCCCCTGGGGCTTCAATGGACAGATGTCCAGTCGCCTGAGCTACTGGTTTACAGAGTTGGGAATTAAGAGCGTTTATATCTGCCCGGACCTGAACTACGGAGCGGCCATTCATGCCGATAAATGGATTCCAATAATCCCCGGTACTGATGCGGCTTTACAACTGGCCATAGCTTATGTCTGGATTACCGAAGGGACTTATGAGAAAAAATATGTAGACACACACACAGTTGGCTATGGAAATTTCGAAGAGTATGTCCTGGGCAAGGAAGACGGTATCCCCAAAACACCTGAATGTGCTTCTGGCAAGTGCGGTATCCCGGAATGGACCATCAAGGCTTTGGCTAGAGACTGGGCAGCTAAAATTACTTCCATAGCCCACGGTAATGGTGGACCGGGGATCCGGAGCCCGTATTCGACGGAGAACGGACGGCTGGAGGTACTGCTGCTGGGGATGCGGGGACTGGGCAAGGAAGGAGTTCACCAGTTTAAAATGATGGAATGGTCGGGGCCACCGTGGGGAAACCCCATGCCTAGGGGAGTAATAAAGCCAAAAGTATTGCAGATGTCTTACTTAGTTACAGAAGTTAAGACTGAGAGAGCTGAAGAGGTGGAGAAAAAGGGGCAAGGGCGTAGTGAACTGGATAAGATTCTCACGCCGGTAGCAATTAATCCAAAGCAGTTTATTCCTAAAGATTTAATCCACGATGCTATACTTAATCCTCCTATCAACTGGTATGGGAACTCATCCTTTCCCGGCACAACTGAAGACCAGTTTGTGAAATACACCTACCCGGCTAAGGGCTGTTCCGAAGTCCATATGATCTGGACGGATTCACCTTGCTGGATCACCTGCTGGAATGACAGCAATACCTATGTCAAAGCCCTGAGAAGCCCGAAGATCGAGTTTATTTTAGCCCAGCATCCCTGGATGGAGAACGATTGCCAGTTTGCGGATATTATCCTTCCGTCTAACACTAAGTTTGAAGAGCAGGATTTCGGGACGGACATGCAGAACGGACAATTCTTTTGCGCTTATTACGAAGGGCAATGCATTGAGCCAATAGGGGAATCAAAGAGCGATTACGAGATAGTCTGCCTTATCGCCGAACGGCTTGGACTATTACAGGAATACACCGGAGGGAAATCGGTCGAGGAATGGATCAAAATCAACTTTGAAAATTCCAATATCCAGAACATGATTACTTACGAAGAATTCCGGGAGAAGGAATATTTTGTTGTTCCGACTAAATCAGATTGGGAGGAACAGGTGGTAGGTTTAAGAGAATTCTACGATGATCCTGATCACCATCCATTGAATACTCCCTCCGGCAAACTAGAATTCTATTCTGAAAGATTAGCCAAGCACTTTCCCGATGACCAGGAAAGGCCACCGTCTCCTAAATGGATCGAAAAAGGCCCATCGCATGATGAAAGGCTCTCCAGTGAAAGGGCTAAGAAGTATCCCCTTCTGATCATGTCCAATCATGGGAGGTGGCGGGTGCATGCCAATCATGACGATATCACCTGGACCAGAGAAGCACCCACCTGTAAAGTCGAAGGCCCGGACGGGTATTACTATGAGCCTTTGTGGATGAACCCGAAAGATGCTGAGGCGCGTGGAATCAAGAACGGCGACGTAGTTAAGGTCTTCAACGAGAGGGGAACTGTCTTAGGCGGGGCCTATGTCACAGAGCGGTTAATGCCGGGTGCGGTCTACATGGACCACGGTGCGAGATATGATCCTATTGTCCCAGGTGAACTGGATAGAGGAGGGGCAATTAATACGATCACCCCGCATAATATCACCTCCAAGAATGCTACGGGGATGGTGGTCAGCAGTTTCCTGGTGGAAGTGGCGGAGGCGAATCTGGATGAGCTCAGGAAAAAGTATCCTGAGGCCTTTGAAAGAAAGTATGATCCCGCCGCCGGGTTGCGCTTCGATGCCCGTATAGTTAAAGATGTTTAGCTAAACCTCTAGATTTATCAAAAGGAGAGAATACTTAAGTATGGTAAGTCAAAAAGTCTTTTTAATAGATATCTCAATTTGCAACGGTTGTTACAACTGCCAGATCGCCTGTAAGGATGAGCATGTGGCCAATGACTGGACGCCCTATGCCAAGCCCCAGCCGGATACCGGTCAATTCTGGCTGAAACTAAACGAGTATATCCGGGGAACTGTCCCCAAGGTCAAGATGCACTATATACCGGTGCTGTGTATGCACTGTGAGAAGGCGCCGTGCCTGTCTGCCTGCCCGGTGAAAGGGGCAATCTATAAGAGAGAAGATAACCTGGTCATTGTTGATCCGGTTAAATGCACCGGCTGCCGCAATTGTGTGGATGTCTGTCCCTACGGTGCTATTTACTACAGCAAAGATCTAAACATTGTCCAAAAGTGCACCGGCTGTGCCCATTTACTGGATAACGGATGGAAAGAACCCCGCTGCGTGGATGCCTGTCCTACCCAGGCGCTCAGATTCGGTGACGAGAGCGAATTGAAGAGCCTGATACAAAAGGCTGAAACGTTGAAACCGGAGACACAGACGAAACCCAGGGTCTACTATCTGAATATCCCAAAGAAATTCATCGGCGGCACGGTGTACTACCCGATAGAGAAAGAAGTGGTTATTGGTGCGGCTTGTACCCTCACCTCTAATGGCAGAATGCTTACCACTAAGACCGATAGTTATGGTGATTTCTGGTTTGAAGGGCTGGAAGAGGGTACCTATTCTCTGAAAATAAAGAAGGATGGTAAAATCAAGCAAATCGATAATATCGGTACCCAAAAAGATGTGAACTTAGGAGATATACCACTTATTTGATAAATAGCACCTTGATAAACCCAGATTTGAGGTAGCAGATTGTGTTCGCGGCTGATCCATAAGTTTAAATCCGGAGTAAGATCTCCGGCTCCAAACAGCCTTTATAACCATTGTGTGAATGTTTTGAATAATCAACGGGAGTTATGGGGGAAAGACCATGGAAAAACTGACGGTAGGAGAAATTGATAAAATTAAAAACGGTACGTTAGACTTCACGTTTGACCTTATTAAACCATTAATAAGGCCAGATGGAATAAGCAATGGAATAATGGGAATTGATACACAAAAATGCATAAAATGCGGGCTATGTGTCCAAAATTGCCCTTTTAAATGCTGGGAAATCGATGAGAATAAAATACCCAGGTTGAAAATATATTATATTTGTTTTTCCTGCTTCAACTGTATGGTAGCTTGTCCTCGCGATGCCATCTCAATTGTACAAACATTCAGCATCAAAGACGGTTTTTTTGATACCGAATTTCCGCTCTTTAAGCCACCTTTAGAACCCCGAGATGAAAAAGGCAAACCGGCAGAATGGAATGAAGTAGAACAAATTATTATTAAGCGCAGGAGCGTGCGCAACTTTAAAAAAAATCCTGTTCCGGAACCTTTAATCCTAAGGGTTCTGGAAGCCGGAAGATTTGCTCCCAGCGCTGGAAATCATCAACCCTGGAAATTTGTGGTAGTCACCGATCCTGTGTTTATTCAAGAATTAGAATACAAGGCTCATTCAGTATGGGAAGAACTCTGGAATAAATACCAAGATGATAACCAGGTATTAGACATAGTAAAAGATACCCCCATCGCTGTCTTTGACCCGAGGGTTTCCTATGGGCTGGGCTGTGTGGCAAGGAAAGAACTCCCGATTTTTTTCAATGCACCTGCGGTTATTTTCATTGCCGGACATAGAAAAATGGCTGATCCTGAAATTCATATCGGCATCACCGGACAAAACATGAATATTGCTGCCAAATCCCTTGGGCTTGGCTTTTGCTGGTCGGGATTTGGGAGGGCAGTAAATTTTATTCCTGAACTGCTTGCCAAACTCGGTATTGGTAGTGAATGGATATTGCATACCGTGGTCTGCCTGGGCTATCCCAGGTTTAAGCAAGAGGGTATTGTGCCCAGGCATTACCGCCCTATTACCTGGTTTCGCCCAGGTTCA
>Ga0153915_10006577_pt1 | contig 10907 bp, 11 predicted proteins | sample Opewatmetagenome_2_FD_107003 | JGI IMG/M metagenome (GOLD analysis project Ga0153915, IMG submission 107003) | Freshwater wetland microbial communities from Ohio, USA - Open water 3 Core 3 Depth 3 metaG | ecosystem: Environmental > Aquatic > Freshwater > Wetlands | place: USA: Ohio, Lake Erie...
CTTTGAAGTTTATCAAGCCAGGCACTATGTGACTGTGACAGCCCACGTCCTGAACGGATTTCCCATGGCCATTGAAAACAGGCAGGATGCCCTTGACGAATTCTATCAGGCCGTCTTCGGAACGCCGGAAAATCCTCACGAACAGGAGAAAAAGTCCTCTCCGAGTACTGCATCCGTAAACTGGAAAGAACGGCTGGAAAAGGCTTTTCAAAGTGTGAACGGCGCAGAAATCCGGCGTTTATGGGAAGGTGACATCACGAAGTACGGCAATGACCATAGTGCGGCCGATGACCTGCCCCCCGAAAACCGATCCAGTTTTTAAGTTAGGATTCAGGTATAATAATGGATCATATAAGGGGAGGTCGGGATGAGTCGGAAGCGATTTACGATGGAACAGATTATTGGTTTACTTCGGGAGGTGGATGTAAAGGTTTCTCAGGGCAAGAACGTAGGGCAGATTTGCCGGGAGATAGGGATAACAGAACAAACCTACTACCGATGGCGTAAAGAATACGGTGGCATGAAGACTGTCCAGGTAAAGCGTCTTAAGGATTTGGAAAGGGAGAACTCGCATCTCAAGAAAGCGGTAGCAGAACTGACCGTGGACAAGCTGATTTTGAAGGAAGCCCTGGAGGGAAACTATTAAGTCCCGACAGGCGTAGGCGCTGCGTGGAGCATGTGAGGGAGAAGCTTCATATTTCCGAGCGGCGTGTCTGTCGGGTGATCAATCAGCCCCGGTCAACCCAGGGACATACCTCTATTGTCAGGGATGATGAGGGGTGCTTGAGGGCAGAGATTGTTCAGTTAGCCCTTAAGTATGGCCGTTACGGATACCGACGAATTACAGCTCTTTTACAGCGGGAGCGGTGGCAGGTTAATCATAAACGGGTGGAGAGGATCTGGCAGGAGGAAGGCCTGAAGGTTCCTAAGAGACAACCGAAACGGGGCCGTCTGTGGCTGAATGATGGCTCTTGTGTCCGTCTTCGGCCGACTCATCGGAATCATGTCTGGTCTTATGATTTTGTGGCAGACCGTACCCACGATGGCCGTTCGATCAAGATGCTCACGGTCATTGATGAGTACAGCCGTGAGTGCCTGGCTATTATTGTAGAACAACGTTTGCAGTCTGATGATGTGCTGAGCTGCCTCACAGAGCTTTTTGTTAGACACGGTATCCCTGAGTATATCCGGTCAGACAATGGTTCGGAATTCACCGCCAAGGTAGCCCGCCAGTGGTTAAAGCGGATTGGGGTCCAGACGCTCTATATTGAACTAGGCAGTCCTTGGGAGAACGGTTACAATGAGAGCTTTAATGGTAAGTTCAGGGATGAATTGTTGAATGGAGAGATCTTCTATACCTTGAAAGAAGCTCAGGTACTGGTTGAAAGATGGCGTCTTGAATACAACACATTCAGGCCGCATAGTTCATTGAATAATCGTCCTCCAGCACCAGATGCACGACTTCATTGAAGAACATAAAATGGCAAAATTCTAACTTTAAATGTGGTACAAGATTCGGGGGCAGGTCAACACAAAGGATAAAGAAAGTAGGATAATTCCTATTTCTGATGAACTTTATGAGATACTAAAGGATATTCCCCGTGCGATCCATGATAACCATGTCTTCCTTTATCAGGGTAAACCGTTAAAGGGGATACGTAGGTCACTTAAAACTGCATGCACAAAAGCAGGTATCACTTACGGGAGATTTGAGAAGGAGGGATTCATCTTCCATGATTTTCGGCATACCTTCAACACTAACATGCGGAAGGCTGGTGTGGCTGAATCGGTTATAATGGAAATCACCGGACATTCAACCAGAGAAATGTTCGACCGCTACAACACGGTTGATAATGAGGACACCCGGAAGGCTATCAGCCAATTATCAACACATCTGCAAAGTGTTGACCAAAACGTTGACCAAACAGAAAAAGGGGCTAACCGATGATGGCTAACCCCTTGATTTTCATGGTGGGTCAGGGCAGAATCGAACTGCCGACACCTGGATTTTCAGTCCAGTGCTCTACCGACTGAGCTACCGACCCCCCCGGTTAATTATGCGGAAGTCTCGTCTATAAAATATCCCCCTCTTTGTCAAGGCATTTTTCATCTGAAAATCCCCCTCCCTCTTTTTCTTCCCCTCTCTGGGAGAGGAAAGGGTGGGTTTCCTCAGGCGGATGCGACAACCCGTTCACGATATTCTTCACACGAATCACAAGAGTCCCGGCAATCTTGTCATGCCATCCCTGCTTTCTTCCATCGAAGGCAATCCAGATAAAACCGAGATAAAATACTACAGTCGAGATTATATAGCCTACCCATCTGAGAAAGCCGATACCGAGGGTCATTTTTTCTCCCGTTGCCTGTACTACTTTAAGGCCAAAAACCATTTTCCCGAATGTCTGCCCTGTAGTACCGTGAAAATATGTGAAGTAAAGCATACTTATAAAAACTGTCACACAATAGTACAGAAACACAAAGGTGATAGTCACCTCTGCAAATCTCTCCGGCATAAACTCGCGGTAGTGGGATAGAAAGCCAAGACTCAACGCCAGCAGACCTATAAGAAACATAAAGAACGAAATGCAAAAGAGAACCATCTTATCAATAAAAAATGCGATCATTCTCCGCCAGAAGCCACCGTAAAGATCCTCCACTATTCAGCGTACCTCCTCGCCATGGAATCCGCCAAAATTACCCTTATCATACTGAATAATGGCAAGTATGGTCAGCGCGGCTGTCTCCACCTTTAATATATTCCTCCCTAGAGTTACAGATATAAATCCTCTGTCAGCGGCCTTTTCGATTTCTTCCTGCGAAAACCCTCCCTCCGGGCCGATCACCACAGAGATACCATTTGCCCCCGCATATTTTTCGTCGCGCAACACCTCTTTGATGCCCCTTTCAGACTCTTCTTCCCAGAAAATGATCTTCAAAGACTCCCTTTCCGCGTATGTGAGCATCTCTTCAAAGGATACTATTCCCTCTATCTCCGGTATATCGGCTCTCCCGCACTGTCTGGCTGCTTCCGTCGCGATACTTCGCCATCGTGAAACCTTTGCGCGCGTCTTGTCCGTCGACAGCCGGGGAACCGATCGTGACGATTGAAAAGATACGATCCTGTCCGCTCCCAACTCCGCCGCCTTCTGGACAATAAAATCCATCTTGTGTGCCTTGGGGAGCGCCTGAAAAAGGGAAATTTTTACGGCCTTCTCCGGAATTCTTTCCTTCCTTAAGACCTCTATGGAGATACCGTCAGCAAAGAAGTTTTTAATTACTGCTTCGTATTCCCATCCGCTGCCGTCAAAAAGAATCAGATGATCATCCATCTTCATTCTGAGAACGGATTTCACATATCGGAGGTGTTGTTCTCCGAGTTCGCACAGCTCACCTTTCCTCATGCTGCGGGGAAAATAGATTCTTGGTATTGTCAATTAATTTACCTTTTTTTGAAGTATGTAACAAACCCATTCCTTTTCCGCGATGATGTGGTGAAGGGTAAATATATCGACTAAGAAATGCGATTCGATTTCACTCTTGTTCTGATCGATGATCCCTGAAATTACCAGATATCCGGCATTTTCTATGAGTGACATCAAGTGCGTGCGGAGGCGCATTAAAATCTTCGCGGTGAGGTTTGCCACAATAAGATCGAATGGTTCATGGATGGTGCTTACATCGCGATTAATGATTTGTACCCTGTCTTCAACATGATTGACTGCGACGTTCTCCCGCGCAATTTCGGCAGCCTTTTTATCTATGTCCACACAAACAACCCTGTCCGCACCCAATTTTGCACAGGCGATCCCCAAGATACCCGTACCTGTCCCTACATCAAGAACCCTCCAGTTCTTTATCGTCCGGTCTTTTAAAATGATATCTTCAATAGCTTCCAGACACATCCGTGTGGAGGGGTGCTGGCCTGTACCGAAGGCCATCCCCGGATCTATCTCAATAACAATGTCTCGGCCTGCGGGGGCATACCGCTCCCAGGTTGGTTTGATGACGATGTTTTTGCTGACCCGGAGGGGTTTGAAATACTTTTTCCATTCCTCTCCCCAGTCCTGGTCCACAACTGTTTCTGTGGCAAAGCCCAGTTCTTCGATCTCCGGGAATAAATAGATGAGACTGTCCAAATATGTTTTCAGAGAAGCGAGACGATGTTCCAGACGGATGTCAAACGGCAAGAAGGCCTTCAGTACTTCTTTGTGTGAAGCTTCCCCAAAATCTCCTTGGGCCTGGGATTCCAGTTCTTCCTGGTACACGCCCTGGGCGCCTATTTCGGTCAGGAAGTTCGATAAGGCATCAACCAAAAGAGGAGATACCGACAATTCGACCTTTAGCCACTTTCCCTTATTTCCTCCTGCCTTCTCGCTGACTTCCGGCATGCCCTGCCTCCTTGACCTGGAATTATCTTTTGATTGAATTGAAGCTTCTGAAAGTGTATGTAGCGCGTCATCTATTCTATATCTTCTTTTGGGTGATATTTCAAGCAGCTTGAATTTTAAAAGCCTTCGTGATAGTTTGCCTCAATTCTTTCGTCTCCCTACAGGGAAAAGGTGTCACAGTGAAATACTACCCCATATATCTCGACATCACAAATAAAAGATGCATTATTGTGGGCGGCGGCGATGTCGCCGAGAGGAAGGCCGAAAGGCTTCTTGACTTCGGGGCTCACGTAAGTGTTGTGGGAAAGTCACTGACACCCCTTCTGGAAACCATGAAAAGAGAAGGACGTATAGAACACGTTGAGGCCGATTATGACGAGGCTTTTCTCAGGGATGCCTTTTTGGTAATCGGCGCCACGGATCGGGATGATATCAACGCGAAAATTTCCCGGGATTGCAAGAATAAGGGCGTTCTGGTCAACATTGTGGATGACCCTGAAAAATGCGATTTTATCCTCCCTTCCATTATGCAGCAGGGAGACCTTTTGATCGCCATATCCACCGGCGGGAAAAGTCCGGCTCTGGCCAAAAAAATGAGGCACGAGTTGGAAAAGCTCTACGGGCCGGAATATCAAACCCTGGTCAAAGTAATGGGGAATCTTAGGGAGAGGTTAGTGATGAAGGGACAATCCTCTAACGAGAATAAACAGTTATTTGAATCGGTCATACATTCAGATATCCTTCAACACATTAAAAACAAAAACTGGGAACACGTTAAAAAGATCATTTATGATATTACTGGTGTGGAGATAGAGATCATTGAGTGACATGGATATTCTTTTTTTAAAGGCGGCCCTTGTTGTGTATCTTATAAGCGCCCTGGGATACATGTGCTCATTGTATATCAGGAGGGTCTTGGTTGCCAAAGTATCCACTTGGGTGCTCTTTGCAGCCTTCGTCTTCCACACCATGTTTTTCGTATTCAGATACATTAAAACCGGTCAGACCCCTGTGGTCAGCATCCATGAAACCCTATCATTTTTCGCCTGGGCAATGGCGGGAATCTATCTTGCCTTTCAATTGAAAACGAAGACCAGGGTTCTGGGCGCTTTTGTCTCTCCTGTGACATTTCTCCTCATGATCGTAGCCTCAACAGGTCTGGGCGGCCATGTTTCGCTGCCGGGCATACTCCAAAGCAACCTGGTACCTGTACATGTGATCCTGGCCGTGATCGGCGAAGCCCTCTTTGCGCTCGCTTCCTGCGCCGGGGCCATGTATTTGATGCAGGAAGGACTGATTAAAAATAAAAGAATGAGCAGTTTCATAAGAATTTTCCCCTCCCTCACAGACCTGGACAGGATCAATCATCTCTGTCTCATGTGGGGGTTCCCTTTGCTTACCCTGGGTGTTTTGGTAGGTTCAGTATGGGCGAGAACCGCCTGGGGAAGCCTCTGGCAATGGGATCCCAAGCAGGTATGGACACTAGCGGCCTGGTTTGCGTATGCCCTGCTCTTGCATCAAAGACTCGCCATAGGCTGGAAGGGACGGAAGGCGGCCCTTTTCTCCCTTCTGGTCTTTGCGATTCTCCTGATTTCGCTTGTCGTCATTAACCTGTTCTTTGTAACTGCGCATAGCTTCATTTAACACTATGAATATCATTCTTATCGGCATGAATCATAAAACTGCCCCCCTGGAAATAAGGGAGCGGCTTTCTTTAGCCTGCGGGGATACCGTCAATCCACTCATAGAAATTATGAACATCCCGCAGATCAAGGAAGCGATATACCTTTCCACATGCAACCGCGTAGAGGTGCTGGCAAATGCCGTGGATGAAAAAGGCGCCATGGATAAACTGAAGGCCTTCATCTTCAATCACGGCAATCTCTCTCCCGAAGAAATGGCCAGATGCCTTTACCTGTACTACGATCATGAAGCGGTCCGCCATCTCTTCCGGGTGGCATCCAGCATTGACTCCATGGTCATGGGTGAACCGCAGATCCTGGGGCAGGTCAAAGACGCATACCGCACGGCAGTAGAACATAACACGACAGGCGTCATGTTGAATAAAGTCATCCATCACGCGTTCCGGACAGCCAAGCGGGTCCGGACCGAAACCGGAATCGCCAGTAATGCCGTATCGGTCAGCTTCGCCGCTGTGGAACTGGCCAAGAAAATATTCGGAAGTCTCAAGGGGAAAACCATACTCCTCATCGGCGCCGGTGAGATGTCGGAACTGGCAGCAAAACACCTGATCAAATATGGGGTGGAAAAAATCTTTATCGCCAATCGGACGTATGCGCGGGCCGTGCAGATCGCCGATAATTTCCATGGAAAAGCGATAGAGTTTGACAGGTTGCAGGACAAAATTCAGGATGTTGATATTATAATCAGCTCCACGGGCTCACCGGGTTATGTGATCGATGTATCCATGATTGCTACAGCCCTCCGCAGACGCAAGAACCGACTACTCTTCCTGATCGATATTGCCGTGCCCAGGGATATCGACCCGGCGGCGGGTGATATCGACAACGTGTACCTGTATAATATCGACAACCTGCAGGACATCGTAGATGGCAACCTGCAGAGCCGGAAACAAGAGGCCGAGAAGGCGGAGGCCATCATCGAAGAAGAGGTTTCAAATTATCGGGAATGGTACAACACACTCGAAGTTGTACCAACGATTGTATCCCTCCGGGAAAAAATGGAGGGCATCATCAGGGGGGAACTCTCGAAATCCGGTTCCTGGATGGAAAATTTGACGGAACAAGAAAGAAACAACATAGAAATATTGGCCAATTCCATTATAAACAAGGTTCTTCATGATCCGATCACCAGCTTGAAGGAGGAGAGCCGCGATAATGGCGCACTGCCGTACATTGCAGCAATAAGAAGATTATTCGGGCTGGATTAAATAGGGACTGCGCTTTTTTTCGTTAGAAAAATGGGCGCTGTCCCTATATGAGGAGATAGACACATTAAAGACACACTGAAAATAGGCACACGGGGCAGTGCCCTCGCACTTACCCAGGCCCGCGGGATTATGGAAAGGCTCAAAAATCAATGGCCCGAAGTAACCGTTGACATCGTCGTGATTAAAACAAAAGGGGACATTATGCAGGATGTCTCCCTGGCAAAGATCGGCGGAAAGGGCCTTTTTGTCAAAGAAATCGAGGACGCCCTTCTCCGTGGCGAGATAGATATCGCCGTGCACAGCATGAAGGATGTCCCTGCCGAACTTCCCGGCGCCCTGGAAATCGGCGTCACGTCCGAAAGAGAAGACCCGCGGGATGTCCTGATCTCGAGAGACGGCAGAAAGATTGAGGATATGCCTGCAGGCGCCCGCATCGGTACGGGATCTTTGAGAAGGGGATTCCAGCTCCGTAACCTGTTTCCCCTTATGGATATCATCCCCCTCCGGGGTAACCTGGACACGCGGCTCAGGAAGATTGAATCAGAAAACCTCAGCGGGATCGTTATAGCGGCGGCAGGAATGAAAAGGATGGGATGGACAGACAGGATCACCCAGTACATACCCGTGGAGATTATGCTCCCCTCCGTAGGGCAGGGTGTGTTAGGGATAGAATTGAGAAAGAACGACAATGATACCCGTAATGCCGTTTCTTTCGTCAATCATCCACAAACATGGATAGAAATGATTGCGGAACGGGCCTTCCTGAAGAGGTTGGGCGGTGGATGTCAGTTACCCATTGCTGCCTACGGAGTAAAGCAGGAAGACAGTCTGACGATTACCGGACTTCTGGGAAGTCTTGACGGCAGAGTCATGATAAAAGATGAAGTCAGCGGACGGTGCAACGATGCCGAGGCACTAGGCGTGATACTGGCTGAGAGACTTTTAGCAAAAGGAGGACAAGCCATCCTCGAAGAGGTTTACAAGAAGGGGACATTCTGTGGGGAAACAAGGTAAAGTTTATATCATCGGCGCCGGGCCGGGTGATCCCGGACTGATCACCGTCAAAGGTTTAAGATGCCTTAAGGAAGCAGATGTTATCGTCTACGATCACCTCGTAAATGAAGAGATCATCCGCCAGGCGAAGGAATCGGCACGTATGATCTACGCGGGGAAAAAGGGAGGAGCGCATACCCTGCCCCAAGAGGAGATAAACCGGCGTCTTGTCGAGGAAGCAAAACAGGGTAATATCGTCGCCAGGGTCAAGGGGGGAGACCCCTTCATTTTCGGGCGCGGCGGGGAAGAAGCGGAAACGCTTGCTCAAGCCGATATTCCCTTTGAGGTCATTCCGGGAGTATCGTCCGCCGTTGCTGTACCCGCGTATGCCGGCATTCCACTGACACATCGCGGCTACACTTCCACCCTGGCCTTTGTAACAGGCCATGAAGACCCGACAAAAGACGAGAGCGATATCGATTGGGAAACATTAGCCGGAATCGGGACCCTTGTATTTCTCATGGGTGTTAAAAATCTCCGTCACATTACCTCCAATCTGATGGCGTATGGCAAAGAGGGCGATACCCCGGCTGCCCTCATCCGCTGGGGAACGACAGAAGATCAGGAAACCCTGACCGGCAAGCTCAGCGATATTGCCCGGAACGCGGAAGACCGGAAATTTTCACCCCCGGCCATCCTTGTAGTCGGCGATGTGGTTGACCTCCGCAGTGTTTTAAACTGGTTTGAGACAAAACCGCTCTTCGGCAAGGGAATCGTGATCACAAGACCGGAAGCTCAGGCGGAAGCATTCGCCGACCTGCTACATGCCCAGGGAGCACGGGTGATACATTTTCCCACAATAAAAATTGTTCCTCCGGAAGATTTCCGCGATCTCGATAAGGCCATCAGCCAGCTCTCTAAGTATCAGTGGATTATCTTTACCAGCGCGAACGGTGTGAGCTTCTTTTTGAGTCGTCTGAAAGAACTGGGCAGGGACATACGAGATCTGAAGGATATCCGTATCTGCACCATCGGCCCTGCCACAGCAGCAACAATAGAGAAACTGGACATACGTGTTGATCTCGTTCCGGAAGAGTTCATTTCCGAAGGCGTCGTCAAGGCATTCCAGGAGTTTGACATTAAGGGCACGAGCATTCTTCTCCCGCGGGCGGAGAAGGCCAGAGATGTCATTCCTGAGGGACTCGCGAAACTCGGCGCGAAGGTCGACGTGGTTACGGCCTATCGCACTGTGAATTCAGGAAGAAATAAATCGGAACTGGAAACCTTGATAAATGAGGGAAAAGTCGATGTAATCACCTTTACCAGCACCTCCACGCTCACGAACTTCATGGAGGTCATGGGGCGGGAATACGTTATCCCCACGCATGTAAAAATGGCCTGCATCGGGCCGGTTACTGCGGCAGCCGTGAAAATAGCCGGGCTTTCCGCGGACATCATCCAGGAGCGCTATACGATTCCTGGCCTGGTGGATACACTGGTAGAATATTTCAGTAAAAAATAAACTCTCAAAGAATAAGGAGTAAACTATGTACTTTCCTGCATATCGACCGCGGCGGCTGAGAAAAAATGAAAACTTCCGACGCATGATCCGGGAGACGAAATTGTCCGTTGATGATCTGGTGTATCCCCTTTTTGTGACTACCGGGAAGGATGTGAAGAAACCGATCAGCTCCATGCCAGGACATTTTCAGATGTCCATTGATCATTTAGTCAAAGAAGTTCAAAAAACAAAAGAGGCGGGAATACCGGCAGTTCTCCTTTTCGGTATCCCGGAAAGAAAGGATGAAACAGCATCCGGCGCCTTCATTAAGGACGGTATTATCCAGCAGGCAGTAAGGAGGATCAAAGACAGGGTTCCCGATATTGCCGTCATTACCGATGTGTGCCTCTGCGAATACACCAGTCATGGACACTGCGGGATGATCGAAAAGGATGATGTGGACAATGACACTACTTTGGAGGTCTTAGCAGAAACCGCCATGTCTCACGCCAGGGCCGGCGTTGATATGGTCGCCCCCTCCGCCATGATGGACGGCCAGGTCGGCGCGATCCGGGAAGCCTTGGATGACGCGGGATACGAAAATCTTCCCATCATGGCCTACTCTGCCAAATATGCGTCCTCCTTCTATGGGCCCTTCCGCGAAGCCGCAGAGAGCGCCCCCAAATTCGGGGACCGCAAGTCTTATCAGATGGACCCTGCAAACGGAGATGAGGCGATCCGGGAAATCAGTCTCGATGTGGAAGAAGGCGCCGATATCATTATGGTGAAACCTGCCCTGCCCTATCTCGACATCATCCGCAGGGCGAGAGAGGAGTTTGAGCTCCCCATTGCGGCTTACAATGTGAGCGGCGAGTTTGCCATGATCAAGGCGGCGGCCAAACTCGGCTGGATCGATGGGGAGAAGGCGATGATCGAATCACTTACCGGCATTAAAAGAGCGGGAGCCGACATCATCATCACCTATTTTGCCCCGGAAGCGGCGAAGCTTCTCCGTACATAGTGGAGAAATCTCAACCTACAATGTCATTCCCGCTGCACATTGTTGAGACGTCTCAACCTACAATGTCATTTCCGCTTCACCTTCTGTCATTCC
>Ga0153915_10006578_pt1 | contig 10906 bp, 12 predicted proteins | sample Opewatmetagenome_2_FD_107003 | JGI IMG/M metagenome (GOLD analysis project Ga0153915, IMG submission 107003) | Freshwater wetland microbial communities from Ohio, USA - Open water 3 Core 3 Depth 3 metaG | ecosystem: Environmental > Aquatic > Freshwater > Wetlands | place: USA: Ohio, Lake Erie...
CGTTCACCGCGACGACCTCGAGCTCGCCCGGATGGTACTGGGCGATCGTCCTAAAGGTCAACCGGCCAATGCGGCCAAAACCGTTGATGCCAATCTTGGTTGCCATTTATCCCCCTCTCCGGTAGAGATTATACAACCCTTCCTGGAAGGGTGGTGCGCCGGTAGTAGGTGACTCCCGAGCGCTCGCTCTTCCCGACGGCGCCTTCGGCGCGCAGCGCCTCGAGGTGGGCCAGCGTCTCGGTGACGGCCATGCGGCGGTCCCAGTACGCCAGCGACTCGAAACGGGCGCCGCCCATCTCGGGCATCCAGGCGACGCCCTGGGAGACCTGGTAAGCAGTAGCCGGGCCGTCAGCCAGCGCGGCCAGGATCTCGTCGAGGCGCTGGCGGTGGTGGGCGATAATCGCGTCGACGCGCCCGGCCAGGTCCGTGAAGGGCTGCTCGTGGGCGGGCAGGACCAGGCGGACGTCCAGGTCACGGACCTTCTTCAGGGACGCGATGAAGTCACTGAGCGGGCTGCCGTCCGGCGAGCGCAGGCTGACGTTAGGCGTGGTGACGGGCAGGACATGGTCGCCGGCGAGGAGGACCCTATGTCCGGAGTCGAAAAGACAGACGTGTCCGGGGGCGTGGCCGGGCGTCCAGATAGCCTTGAACCGGAACGCCCCGGCGGTGATCTCGTCACCGTCCTCGAGGATGACATCGGGAACGGCCGGTTGCGCGAAGCGGCGATGGTCATGGGCGGGGCCCGGGTGGAGTTGGGCCAGCTCGGCAGGCGGGAAGCCGTTGGCGCGCAGCCACCGCTCGAACTGGTCGAACATCGCCGGGCCGGGGCCGCGTCCGCCGGCGAAGGACTGGCTCTCGATGCGGTGCAGGGCGAGCGTGGCGCCGGAAAGCTCCTTGACCCGTCCGGCCAGGCCGTAGTGGTCCATGTGGGCGTGGGTGACGACTATCTGCGCGATGTCCTTCAAGGCCGCGCCGATCTCGGCAAGCTGGCGCTCAAGGGCGACGAACGCCTCCTCGGTGTCCATGCCGACGTCGACGAGCAGATAGCCGTCATCGCCGCGAACGAGGTAGACGTTGGTGAACTCGAGCGGATTGTTGGGTATGGGAACCTGAAGCCGGAAGATGCCGGGTGAGACTTCGTTCATGCTACCTCTTCAGACCGGCGAAAGCCGCTTTGCCGGCAAAGACAGCCTTCTTGCCGAGCTCCTCCTCGATGCGGAGGAGCCGATTGTACTTGGCGGTGCGCTCGGCCCGGCAGGGAGCGCCGGACTTGATCTGACCGGTGGCGAGACCGACGGCGAGGTCGGCGATGGTGGTATCTTCGGTCTCGCCGGAGCGGTGGCTGACGACGGCCGTCCAGCCGGCGCGCCGGGCCATCTTCACGGCGGCGATCGTTTCGGTCAAAGTGCCGATCTGGTTGGGCTTGATCAGGACCGAGTTGGACGCATTCAGCTCGATGCCGCGCTTCAGACGATCAACGTTGGTCACATACAGGTCGTCGCCGACGAGCTGCACCTTTTTGCCGAGCTTCCGGGTGAGGAGTTGCCAGCCCTCCCAGTCGTCTTCTGCCATGCCGTCCTCGAGGCTGACGATGGGATAGGCGGCCGCCCATTTGACGTAGTACTGGACCATATCCGCCGAGCTGAGCGTGACGCCCTCCTTGGCCAGCACGTATTTGCCGTCCTGGTAGAACTCACTGGCGGCGGGGTCGAGGGCAATGAAGCAGTCCCGGCCGGGCCGGTAGCCCGCTTTCTCGATGGCGGCCAGCAGGGACTCGATGGCCTCGTCGTTGGAGGCCAGGGACGGCGCGAAACCGCCTTCGTCGCCGACGTTGGTGCCGAGGCCCTTCTTCTGCAAGACGGCTTTGAGGGACTGGTAGACCTCAGCGCCCATCTGGAGGGCGCGGGCGAACGTCGCGGCGCCGGCGGGGACGATCATGAACTCCTGGAAATCGGTCGAATCGGCGGCGTGCTTGCCGCCGTTGAGGATGTTCATCAGGGGGACGGGCAGCGTGTTGGCCCGCGTCTTGCCGAGATAGCGATAGAGCGGCAGGGAGGCCTGGGCAGCGGCCGCATGCGCGAGGGCCAGCGAGACGCCGAGGGTGGCGTTGGCGCCGAGGCGGGACTTGTTGGGCGTGCCATCGAGCTTGATCAGTCGACGGTCGATAGCCGCCAGCTCCGCAAGCTCGGTCCCGACGAGAGCCCCGGCGATCTCCCCGTTGACGTTGGCGACCGCTTTGAGGACGCCCTTGCCGCCAAAGCGGGAGGGATCGCCATCGCGCAGCTCAAGGGCCTCGTAGCGGCCGGTGCTGGCGCCGGAAGGAACGGCGGCGCGGCCGCGCGACCCATCCAACAGCTCAACGTCAACCTCGACCGTTGGATTGCCACGGGAGTCCAGTATCTCTCGGGCGACGATGCGGCTGATGGCAGGCATGAATCCTCCGTGGCGGACTAGGCGCCGGCCTGGGCCAGGCTGAGGGCGGCGTCTACGGCATCGGCCGGACTGTTGACCCGGACGACTGCCTCGTCCGGCACGCCGTCGCGGGAAAACGACCACGTCTTCAAGCCGACGACCGGAATACCGGTCTGGCAGGCGAAGGCGATCTCGGAGAGCGTGCCGTAGCTGCCCCCGATGGCGATCACGGCGCGGCCGGTGCGGGCGACGATGGCGTTGCGGGCATAGCCGAGGCCGGTGACGATCGGCACCTTGACGAAGGGGTTGGCTTCCGACGCGTCCTCGCCGGGGAGAATGCCGATGGTGAGTCCGCTAGCCGAAGCGGCCCCCCGGCAGGCGGCCTCCATAACGCCCGTCAGGCCACCGCAAACGATGGCGGCGCCTCTCTCGGCGAGACGGCGGCCAACCTCTTCGGCCAGAGCCGTCTCTTCGGGTGAGGCCTGGCTGGCCCCGATGACGGATATCAGCAGCTTCGTCTCCGGCATAGTTCAGGCTCTACGGGGATTATATCGGCCATTCTACCACGTGAGCGGGAGGGACACAACGCGCCGGCAGCGGGACCGGTTGACAAAAGGAAGTTGACCTGATAGAACAGATGTGCTACTTTCTTGTCCATGAGTTTGATGTTGGAGAGCGAGATGAACGAGAGGGCTGCTGTTGGAGAGCTGGACCGACCGATCGACCTGCCGCCGGAGTACTGCCACTACCGGGACGAGGGCTGCGAGCTGGCCGGCTCGTGCCTGAACTGCCCGTTTCCGACCTGCATCAACGAAGAGCCGGGCGGGCGGCGGCGCTGGCTGAAAGGCCTGCGCGCCCGCGAGATGGCGCGCCTGTACCTGGCCGAGGACAAGGGAGTGCGCGAGCTGGCCGCGATGTTCGGTGTCAGCGAACGCACCGTGCAGCGGGCGCTCAAGGTGGTCCTGCCCAACCGGGCGAGGAGAGAGCAGGGCAATGGATGACAGCTTCACTCCGGCCGAACTGGTCCGCCGCGACACGGAACGGATCGTCGGCTACCGGCAGCTACTGGACTACTATCGCGGGGTCCACTGGGAAGGGCGGGAGCGGCGCGGCGAGAAGCGGCTCACGCTCAACTACGCCAAGGTGTTCATCGATAAGGTGGCCTCCTACCTGATGTCGGGCGTCACGGTAGCCGTTGACCCGCGTGAGGACAGCCAGGAAGCCCGCACGGCGGCGCAGCGGGCCGAGGCGGCGTTGCACCGGGTCTACGAGGCGAACAACCTCGAGCAGCTCGACCTGGAGACGGAGATCGACTGCGGTATCCTGGGCGACGCCTGCTACAAGGTGACCTGGGACCAGGAGACCCGCGGCGTGCGGGTGACCGCGCCGGACGTACAGGGGATCTATGCCTGGTGGGCCGGCGATGACCTGGCGCGGCTCTGGCGCGTCGCCTCAAAGTACCGCCTGGACGCGCCGTCCGCCTCGGCACTGTATGGCATCGCGCCGCGGGCCGAAACGGCCGAAGTGGTCGAGGTGTGGACGGCGCGGGACTTCGCCCTGTGGGTAGACGACGCCGTGATCGACCGCAAGCCGAACCCCTACGGCTTCATTCCATTCGTCATCTATCCCAACCTGCGGGAGCCGAAGAAGTTCTGGGGCGTCTCCGACCTCGTCTCCGTCATGGAGCCGCAGCGCGAGCTGAACCGCGCCATCTCACAGCTATCGCGGATACTCGAGCTTTCCGGCAACCCGATCGCGGTGCTGGAGAACGTCGAGGAGTCGGAGGACATTGCCGTGGCGCCCGGCGCGGTGTGGAACATTCCGGAGGACGCCAAGGCGTACCTGCTGGACCTGCTGCAGGGCGGCGGGGTGGGGCTGCACATGGACTACATCAACCTGCTCTACCGGGCGCTGCACGACCTTTCCGAGTCCCCGCGGGTGGCCTTCGGGCAGACGGAGCGGGACCTTTCCGGAGTGGCGCTCGAGACGGAGCTCCAGCCGCTGCTGCAAAAGGTGCGGCGCAAGCGGCTCATCCGGGCCTCCGCCTACAGCCAGCGCAACCGGATGGCGCTCCGGCTGATCGAGAAATACCTCGGCGAAGACTTCGGCGATTGCAGCCTGCGGGTGGTCTGGGGGCCGATGCTGCCCTATGACCTGGCCAAGACGGTGGCCAACGAGCAGACGCTCGTACAGAGCGGCATCCACTCGCGCCGCCGGGCGATGGACGAGCTTGGCGTGGAAGACCCCGAGATGGAGTTCCAGAAGTGGCTGGAAGAGAGGTCCACCATCCTGAAGATGAACCGCGAGCTCAGCCCCAGGGGCGGGCGGAGCGTGACCACCGAGGAATGAGCGATGGAGGCGACGATGGCTGACGAAATGACTGAGCGGACGGACGAGACGGCCGCTGGCGACCAGTCCGAGCGGCTGCTGGCGGAGGCCAGGGACCGGGTAGCCGAGCTCGAGCAGGCACTGACGGGGCGAGAGAGTGAGATTGCCGAGCTGAAGCAGTCCCGCGCGAGCCTGGAGACCCGCGTGGCCGACCTGAGCCGCTCGCTAACGGAGACGGTGGCGGGGTACCGGTCGGCGGTGATCGAAGCGAACCCGGGCATACCGGCCGAGCTGATCGGCGGGGAGAGCCTGGCGGAGGTCGGCGAGTCCCTCAAGAAGGCGCAGGCGCTGGTGAAGCAGGTGCGCCAGGGGCTCGAGGCCGACGGGTCGCTGGCCCGCTTCCCGGCCGGCGCCCCGGAGCGGAGCTCGCCTGACCTGCGCCTCTCCGCGCGGGAGAAGATCCAGCAAGGGGTCTCCGCGACGACACGGCGCTAGACGAGACCAAGTGGTGTGCAGAGGGGGCAGCGCCCCCTCGCCGGGGGCACGGGGGTGTCCCCGAGTTTGCCTAAGTCCCCCAAGACTGGGGGATTTGGGGGGTTCAGAGCCCTCTTGCAGGGTTCAAGGAGGTTTCTCTCATGGCACTGACCCTGGCGGAAGCATCGAAGCTTTCCAACGACATGCTGCGGCAGGGCGTCGTTGAGACGATCGTCAAAGAGTCGCCCGTGCTGCGGAAGCTGCCGTTCATCGAGATCGTCGGCAACGGGCTGACGTACAACCGCGAGTCCGCCCTGCCGGGCATCGACTTCTATGACGTCGGCGACCCCTGGGCGGAGTCTACGCCGACGTTCGAGCAGAAGACGGCCAACCTGAAGATCATGGGCGGTGACGCCGACGTGGACAACTTCCTGAAGGCGACGCGCTCCAACATCCAGGACCTCGAGGCGGCCGTCATCGAGATCAAGGCCAAGGCGCTCAAGGACAAGTTCGAAGAGACCTTCATCTACGGCGACTCCGCGCTGAACGCCAAGCAGTTCGATGGCCTACGCAAGCTGATCGACACCGCTACTGCCGGCACCCAGGTGATCGCCACCGGCGCCAGTGGGGCGACCCTGTCGTTGACCATGCTCGATCAGCTCATCGACGCCATCAAGGGCGGGCGGCCTGACCTGCTGCTGATGAGCCGGCGCACGCGGCGCAAGATCAACGTTCTCGTCCGGGGCAGCGGCGGTATGATCCAGACCGACCGCGACAGCTTCGGCAACTTCATCGAGTTCTGGGACGGCGTGCCCATCGGGGTGAGCGACTGGATCCTCGACACGCACGTCGTCGCCGGCAGCGTCGAGACGGCCACCACCGGCGGCGCGTGCTCCACGGTGTACGCCCTGCAGTTCGGCGAGGGCGGCCTCTGCGGGCTGACCGCACCGGGCTACATCGCCGCCGAGCGGGTTGGCTCGCTGGAGACGAAGGACGCCACCCGCACGCGCATCAAGTGGTACGTGGCGCTGGCGCTCTTCGCCACCGTCAAGGCGGCCGCGCTGATCGGCGTGCAGGACTAGCTGCCTGGGAAGGGGGCGCCTGGCCCCCTTCCCTTCCCAACGGAGGACGAGATGAACCTGACCGAGATGAGGGCCATTGTCCGGCGCGACTTGCACGACGAGGACTCCGGCAGCTACCGGTGGACGGATGATGAGATCGACCGCCACATCGCCCACGCCGTCAAAGACCTCTCCGAAAGCGTCCCTGACGAGCAGAAAGCGACGGAGCCGACCACGGCGGGCGCGCGCGGCATCGATATCAGCGACGTCACCGGCCGGGTGATGATCGAGGCGGTAGAGTACCCGGTGGACCAGTTCCCGGCGCGCTACCAGCGGTTCGCCGTGTGGGGTAACGTGCTCACCTTGCTCGGCGACGATGTGCCGGACGGATCGGACGCTTATGTCTACTACGGCAAACTGCACACTCTGGACGCGAGCACATCGACGGTCCCCGAGCGGCTGGAAGACCTCGTCGCTGTCGGTGCAGCCGGCTACGCCGCCATCGAGTGGGCGCAGTACGCTGTGAACCGCGTGAACGTGGGCGGGACCGGCACGCCGGCGGAGTTGCTACGCTGGGGTGAGGGGCAGCTCGCCCGGTTCAAGGCGGAGCTGAGAAAGGCCGGCCGACGCCACCGCGTGCGGGTGCGCTCCCTGTACCGCCCGTACGTGCCACCCGCCTCGAAGAGCACCGACTACGGCCCGTAAAGAGGGCAAGAGTGGCATGAGGACGCTCACTTCGACTTTGCTCGCTGCCCAGCAGGCGGCCACTCATGTGCCGGTCGTGCGGCTGACCGCCAGCAATCGCGATTGCGGCGTGGTCCGGCTGGAATGGCAGCGGCTCTACACCGGCGCCGAGCCGGACTACTACCACGCCCTGGCGATGGTCGGGGACGGCTCCATGATCAGGGTCAGACTGACGCTGCCGGGCGACAGCCGCAAACTGTACCGCCAGCGCGTGGCCAGCCCCGGCCCGGGCGCCGACTTCAGCCAGTGGACCTACACCAGCCAGTACAACTGCGTGGTCGTGGCGGCGGCCGCGCTCGGCGCCGAGGTCTCCATCTTCTGGATCAACACCAGCCGCGAGCTGCGGCGGATCAAGAGCACGGACTACGGCGCCACCTGGGGCGGTCCGGAGCTGCTAGATTACTCGCCGACCACCGCCATTAACGGGCTGGCGGCGGCCTACAAGCCCAACGGCGACCTAGCCGTCTTCTTCGCTGACCAGGCCACCCTGTACGTCAAGAAGCGGGTCGGCGGGAGCTGGCAGGCGAAAACGGCCTGGGACAAAAGCACCGGCGATCTTTCCGGCGCGGCCGCCGTTTACGACGGTGATTGGGACCTGCTGGTCACCGGCCGGGACTTGGCCGGCAGCTACAAGCTGTGGGCGCTGGTCTACGGCGACGACGGGCACGTCCCGGCCGGAACTTGGTCAGCACTCGGCGAGCTGGCCACCGCGCCGGGGGACGGCAGCTTCACGTACAGCCAGGCTTTCCTTGACAAGCCGGACGTCTGGCGGGCCTTCTTCGTCGAACGCTTCACCGGCAGCCAGGCCTACGACCGGCCTGTGTGGTCGCACTCAGTGCCCGGCAGCGAGTTCGCCGATGGCCTGTGGCGGGAGCCTGTCCCGTTCAACCTGGCCTCCCAGTACGGGCTGGCCATCGACCACCACGGTGGCTACGGCTGGCTTTCGGCGCCCAACGGGGTGTGGCGGGCCGCCAGCGGCGTGCAGAGCATCGACCTCTCCGCCGACGTAGTCTCGCTGAAGGCGCAGGCCGGCAGCCGCGAGGGCGCGCTGACCGCTGAGCTGAGGAACGACGATGGGCGCTACGCCACGCTGCCGGCGCCGCTCGCCAACGGCTGCCAGGTCGAGGTGAGCACGGGGTACCGCACCTCCGCCGGTGACGAGGTCAGTGCCGGACCCGCCTTCGCGCTGGACTCCATCGAGCGGACGAGCGAGCCGGGCAAAGCGACCCTGATGCTGAACGGTAGCGACGGATGGGGCCGTCTGGTCGGCTGGTCCGCCCGCAGCCAGTTGCGCTGGAACGGGTCCACCAGCGAGCGGAACGTGCGGGACCTGCTGGCGTGGCTGCTCGGACGCGTGGGGCTGCGGCTGGAGGTCAGGTCAGCGTCAAGTGCGGTCACCAGCCTCTATCCCGATTTCACTGCCCATCCCGGTGACCGCGGGGACGCACTCGTGCTCCGGCTGCTTTCGCTCGTTCCGGATGTGGTTCTCATCGAAGGCGGCACCGCCTACCTCATTAACCCGCTGCCGACCGGCGCGGCGGTCTACGCCTACGGCCCCGTGCACCCGGCGTTGGCGGCGCGCTTCCGTGACGGGGCGCCGGGCGTTAACCGGATACAGGTCGAGGGGTATGATCCCGTGGGCGGAGGGCCGATCGTCGTAGAGTCCTTCGACTGGGAAGCGGTGGGCCACCTGGGCGACCGTCTCGAAACGGTCCGGGACCGCAACCTCGGCACGGTCGCTGCAGCGCAGCAGCGCGGCGAGGCGATACTGCGCAAGACGGCCGTCGAGTCCGCGGCGGGCATCATCGTCGTGCCGGTCAACTGCGGGCAACAGGTATACGACGTGGTTGAGATCACCGACGCGCGGGCGGGACTGACCGCGGCCAAGCGGCGTGTGCTGGGCATCACGCTGCTCTTCCGGCCGGGCAAGGGCGAGTACCAGCAGCGCCTGGCGCTCGGTGGAGTCTAGTGAGGTGATAGATGAGCCTGCGCAAGGGTATCTTGAAGAGCTTCAGCTCGGGGGACTATACCGCGGTGGTGCAATTGGCGGGGAGCTACAAGGTGTACCTCGAGGATGTGCCGGTGGCGCGGAACGTGCCCTCGGCCGAGATGGCGCCCGGCCGCAAAGTGGCGGTGGCCTTCTTCGACGAGCACAACGCCAAGGAGGCCGTCGTCATCGGAGTGTACGTCTAGCCGGGCGTGCTTGGCTGGCCTCCCGGCGGCGCCTTGGCCGCGCTCTCCTTGGCGAGGCTCCTCAGGATGGCCAGGATACCAATGACCGCCCGCTGCACCTCCACCGTCTCCTGCGCCAGCATCCGCGCCACAAACGGGTCGAGACGGCCGGCGGTGTAAGCAGGGGCGTTTTCGGCGATCCCGGGCGCCTGCGGCGAGAGGAAACCCGCCAGCGTGAACAGCTCATCTTCCTCGAAGTCCACGTGCTTGGCGATCCGCCGCAGGACGTGGGCCGAAGGGAAACGTTCGCCGCGCTCGATGCGCCCCAGGTGTGATGCCGAAACACCGGACTTGGCCGCCAGCTCCTGCAGCGTCATTGAGAGTGACACGCGCTGCTGCTTGATGATCCGGCCGATGTTGTTCTCCACACCAGGATTGTAGTCTGCCAAATGGCGAAAGGCAAGAGTACTTGAGGGCTGGACAGGCTTGGGCCGGACCGATGTCACGCAATAGTGTACCGAAGTACGATGTGGCAGGGACAGCATTGGGTCAGCAGGCACACTATTGGCACCACCCCCGGACGGCGGCGCTGGCCCGGCCGTATTGCCCCAACACGGAGGGCGATGCTATAATTCACGGTGAACTGGGGCATCGTCTAGCGGTAGGACAGTGGACTCTGGATCCACTAGGCAAGGTTCGAATCCTTGTGCCCCAGCCAACTCTCCAGATTCAGTCTTCCCGGCTCAACGTGGCTCCGTGGGTGAGCGTGATCGTGCCCAACGTTGGGCTGCCGGCATAGGTAACCCGCGATCCGTCATCCAGACTGGCGTTCAATGTGCCGGTGACACGAATGCCCGCCGTCCCGCCGTTGCCAATGTCCAGGTCTGCATTGACGACGACAAAGTCCTCCAGGGTGCACCGGCTGCCGTCCCGGCTGACGATCTTGAGGCTCTGTGCTGACCCTTCCAGCTCAACGCGGCTGCCATCGTGAAGAGTGAGGCTGACGTCCCTGGCCTTCAGCCTGCCGGACAGACCGCTGCCGTCGGTAAGTGTTGCCGCGAAGGCGGTTGACGATTCGAAGCCGCTGATGGTCACCTTTGACCCGTCGGACAGCCTCAAGCCGCCCAGGTCGGGCATCGAGACCGTGGTCTGCTGGCGCGTCGGCCGGAAGCTGCCGGAGCGCATGCCGATTTCGAGCGTGTCGCCATTCTTCCGGACAACGACGTACGGGAAAAGGTTGTCATCGGTCGTCACCTCGACGCGGAAGGCGCTGCCCGCCTTGACGTCAGCGTCAAGACCGCCGAAGACCGTGACCCTGGAGAAATCGGCGAAGTCGAAAGTCCGGCTGATCACATTTCCAGATCCTTCCACTCGCACGGCACTGCAGCCGGCCGGCAGACCGGCGCCCCCGAGCAGAACCGCGAGGACCATGACTAAGCTCGCCGTCAACTTCGTTTTCATGGCGCCATTGTAGTGCAGGGCGTGGCCCGCATCAAGCTCGCCCGCCCCTCTGGAATACCGCGGCGGCATCCGCTATACAGTATCGGAGGGCTGGGAGAAGCTCTCTTCTCAAAGAATAGTCGCTCTGAACATGGCCTTCCATTTTCGCGCTTTGTGGGGGCGCTTGGAAAGGGCCATGACCGTTCGGAACCCTTCCAGAATGGCCAGCCAGCCGTTCCTGGTCCGCCCATTGGCCGGCGCACCCTCTGCCGTGA
>Ga0153915_10006579_pt1 | contig 10905 bp, 13 predicted proteins | sample Opewatmetagenome_2_FD_107003 | JGI IMG/M metagenome (GOLD analysis project Ga0153915, IMG submission 107003) | Freshwater wetland microbial communities from Ohio, USA - Open water 3 Core 3 Depth 3 metaG | ecosystem: Environmental > Aquatic > Freshwater > Wetlands | place: USA: Ohio, Lake Erie...
CGCTGCCGGGAGCCCTATGCGATCAGGTGTTATCGATCCGCGCGTGCGATGGCGTGCGCGACCACACCCACATCGGCTGGGCCGCCGATCCCGACGTGCTGAAGCCACAGCAGCGGGAGGACGATTACCTGCGCATCCTGATCGACCATCCTCACTACCACACCGAGGCGACGGACTGGACCGAGACCATCACCAAACAGGCGCTGGCCCTGAAGGAGAGGTTCCCGGAGAAGGTCAGCGTCCGCCGCTTCTGCGATGGTGGCGTGGAGGAGATCACCGAATATAAGCCGGCCCCGCTGTTCACGCGGCTGCACATCCCCTTCAATCAGATCGTCGATGAGTACGGCAAGGCCCACATTTTCGTGGTGACGCATCCCGAAAGCCTCGGGTTGTCGGTGCTTGAGAGCGCAATGGCCGGCGCGTTCGTGATCTGCCCCTACGGGTTCGTGAAGCAGGACCGCATGGATACGGTGCGCGGCCTGACCTATCAGGGAAACACGGTGCCGTGGGAGGAGGCGATCGCCCAGATCAGCCCGAAGGCGTCGCGGCTGAAGGCGATGGAACAGAGTTGGCGCAAGGTGGCGGAGCGTGTCGTGGCCTATTTCGAGGGGTTCAAGCGCAAATGAGGGGCGGAATAACGGTTGCCTGCGTGCGGACGGGCAACAAGTACGGAATGAACTACGTCACCAAACTGCGGAACATGGTGGCGAGACATCTGACGGATTATGAGCTGGTCTGTCTGACCGACCAGCCGGAACAGTGCTCCGGGGTGAGCTTCATCAACATTTCCGAGATCGGGCTGACCGGATGGTGGGCAAAGATGCTGCTGTTCTCGACGGAATGGCGTGAACAGTCCCGCGTCATCTATCTTGACCTAGACATCGTGGTTTGTGGAGACCTGAAGCCTCTGACAGAGGTGACCGCCGAGTTCGCGATCCTGCGGAGCCCAGTGCATGAGGCCGGCAATCTCAAGTATCCGTGCCGCTACAATTCGAGTGTCATGGTGCTGCGGGAGGGGATGACCGATTTCATCTGGCGAAAATTCTCGCGCGCCCGCGATAGCCTCATAGCCGACTGCGGAAACTATGGCGACCAGCTCGCGATCGAGCGGCTGTACCCAGACGCGGTGCTGCTGCACGAGGTTCTGCCAAAGGGCTTCATCACGAACTATCGAAACCTGACGATGATAAAGCCGCCGTCGTCGATCATCACGTTCGGCGGCGCGCACAAGCCGGACAACTGTGACATTCCGTGGGTTCAGAAGGAGTGGGCATGAGCGAGCCTTTCTACATCGCGAAAGAGGTTTTCGGTTTGAATGCTGAAACTGCGGAGCGATGGCTTTTTGAGCAACGTGACATCTCAAAGGAGAGGGGCGCTATGTGGGCACGAGTGACTATCGATGAGGCAGCCTCTCCAATCATTCGGGTGTTGTTCGAGGCGTGGGATCACCGACCTGATGATGAGGGAAAGCCGAGATGGGCGTAATCAGCTTTGATGTCGATGGCCTCCGTGTACCGATCATCGACACGGACGACCGTATGGCGATCCACCTTGCGAGCGGCAAGGGCTATGAGCACGAGACCCTATGCGCGTGGGCGGCGATGATTGTGCCGGGGACTGTCGCCCTCGACATCGGGGCCTATACCGGATTGTTCTCGATCATCGCAGCGAAGCGAGGCGCGAGGGCCGTGGCGCTTGAGCCAATGCCTGCGAACAGCTTCAGGCTCGCCGTCAATGCTGACCTGAACAAGGTGAAGATCGATCTCTATGCGGTCGCAGCGTCGGATTTCGATGGCATCTCAATGATGAACTTCAATCCGAATGTGCCGCTAACCACCGGGGCTTCTTTGGAGAAGGGCATCGCCGCGCATCGCGATCAGATCGCCACGCGGGTCGTTACAGTTGATGCGCTTGCATTGAACAATATCTGCGCCATCAAACTTGACGTGGAACGGCACGAGGTCGCAGTATTGCGTGGAGCGATGCAGACGATAAATCGTTTCCGTCCGCCAATGATTATTGAAACGCTGAACGACGCCGCGAGAGATGAGATTGCGAAAGTGTTGCCGGCGTATGAGGTGGCGGCGATCCTAGACGGACGAAACACTCTGTTCACACCACGATGAGGAGAATGAAATGGCTGGACCGATTGCGGGAACTGCTTTCATCAAGGTCGATGGCAATCAGTATCCACTGAAGGGAAACTTTGTCGTGAGCCCGTCGCCCATCGAGCGAAACGGCATCGCCGGACAGGACTATGTCCACGGCTACCACGAGGCACCGCGGGTGCCTTACATCGAGGCCGACATTTCGACGTTGCCGGAGGTCTCGATCGAGGACCTTGACGCATCCGTCGATGTGACGGTGACAGCGGAGCTGGTCAACGGCAATACCTACGTCCTGCGCAATGCATGGTCGCGTGGTCCGCTCGAAATCAACACCAACGACGGACAATTCAGGCTGCGGTTCGAGGGCCTGAGCTGCGACGAATTGCTGGCGTAAGAAATCAATAACTGGCGGGAGTTTTGAATGACTGGTGCGATAGGCGAACCGGGACCGGTCGGTCTCACGGCGGGCGGGCCGGGGGACACTGGTCCGACAGGTGAAAAGAAGCGGTTAACCGAGCTGAAGTTTGTGCTGGATCAGCCGGTGCAGGCGCACGGTGAGTTGGTTAAGGAACTGACCTTCAAGCGCCCGACCGGCAATGACATTCAGGAGGCCGGTTATCCGCTGCACATCGACATGGAAACGGGAGACATCACCTTCGATGAGCAGAAGATGGGCGCGATGATGGTTCGGCTCGGTGCGGTGCCACCATCCACCATCAAGATGCTCGATGCACAGGATTGGGCAACGATAGCGTGGGGGCTTGTACGTTTTTTCCCTCCACGATGGCAGGCGATTATGCAGTCCTGAACTGCTATCGACTTGCCAAGTTCTATTCGTGCAATCCAGACCACTTCCTGTCGCTGCCGCTCGATGATGTCGCCCGCCACATGATGTGGACGGACAAGATGCTTGAGGTGATCGAGAGGTCACGCCCCCGCAAGGACTGAGCGACATGGCAGACGAGGAAGTCCTCCGGCTCAAGGCAACAGTGGTCCCCGACGAGGCGATTGCCTCGCTGCGGGCACTTGGAAAGGAGCTGGGCCTCACCGGCAAGAACATCGATCTGAGAGCCCCGCAGAAGCAATTCGGGGACTTCAAACAGGTCATGGTTTCGCTCTCGCGCGAGGTGAAACAGATCGTCCCCGGACTGTCGATGGTCGGCTTCGGGACGGCCGGCATCGGCCTTGCGGCTGTCGCCGCGATCCGCGGCATGAAAGACATGGCCGACCGCATGGCTCAGGTCCGCAATGCCGCAAAAGAACTCGGCCTAAGCCAGCGGGAGGTGAAGGCGTTTCAGGAGGCGGCGGAGAAGGCGTCGATAGCGCCGGAGGCATTACTGAGTTCGCTTCAGACGTTCGCGGCCAATGCGCTCGACATCAAGAAGGGCTTCACGAACCTGCGCGGCGAGCTGATATCGCTCGGTGCTGGTGATGTCGTCAGCGCCATTATGGGCTCAACCACGCAGCTCGATGCGCTGCATGCTGCCTTCATCAAACTGAAGGACCTTGGCGAGAAGAACCCGCAACTCGCGCGGATGTTGTCCGGGCAGTTGTTCGGCAACGCCGATATGTGGCGAATGAACTGGGATGAGTTCCTTGCGGCCTATGCCAGAGGTGTTGAGGTCAGCACAGCCAATGAGGCGGCGGCAATAAAGTTTAAGGACGCAGTAATCGAGATCAAAAAGGAATGGGAGCGTTTCATCGAGAAGATCGGTCTCGCTGAGATGCCATTCTTCAGCAAAGGGATCAAGGAGGCCGAGCAATGGCTTGGCTATCTCAACAAGATCGACCAGTGGCTGATCGATCACGGCTGGCACAAGGAAGGCGGCGACCTTATTGGCGAGGCGGTGACCGGGGCCCTGAAAAAGAATGAGGTCCTGCGCCAGAACATCACGCCGCCGACCGAGGAGCAGACCTACCAGCACACGATCAAGGAATGGTGGAATAGGATATTCGGGCCGGCGAAGGCGGGGCCGACCGCGCAGATGGGGGCGCTGACCCCCGGCATCTCCGCAATGCGCAAGTTGCTGATGTCTACGGACATTGGAGGCCGCTCTCGGTTCCAGAAAGCGATCGCAACCGGTGTGGACAAGTACGACGATTTTCTGGCGTGGATCAATAGCACCGAGGTTCCGGGGCAAAAGCCCGAACAGAAATCTGCGCTTCAGCGACTTCATGAGCTGCTGAAGCCGGATTTTGAGAGTGCCATCGATCAAATCCTGACGTGGAAAAACATCCCTGATCCGTTCATGCCCGGACGGCAAGCGATGCGATACTATTTTCCGACCGAGAGAAGCGGCACCGACCAGATCAAGGAGGGCACCAAGGCTGGCGTGCTCGCGGCATTTGAGGAGTTCTCGGCTCTGCACCCGGAGAGTTATGGCATGGGTGCAGCCGGTGGAGCATTGCAAGCGAGCCTTGGTGGCTTCAGGCCATTTCGTGGATTAGCCGGCGCCCGCGGAGCGGGTGGTGGAAATCTGCGTGCAGGGCTTGGAGGATTTCGACCGGGACCGCAAGGTACGCCGCATCCGCAATCGAGTGAGGAGGTTGAAAAGGCAATACAGGAAGGCGCGAAGGTTGCGGGGATGGATGTCAATGCGTTCCGCGCCTTTGCCGCTATCGAAAGTGCAAACAATCCGAACTCGAATGCAAACAGACCTACGCAATATAAGGGTCTATTCCAAATTGGCCGTGCCGAATGGCAACGGACAGGGCAGGGCGGCAATATCTATAGCGCCCGCGATAATGCCTTGGCGGCCGCGAGGCTGATGAAGGAAAACGCCGCTGGTTTCCGCAAACATTTTGGCCGCGATCCGACCGATGCCGAACTTTACTTGATGCATCAGCAGGGCCTCGGTTTTTATACACGCGGGACAATGACAAACATCGCCGGTAATCCGTATCCGGGGATGCGGGGACCTCAAACTCACGAGAGTTTTGAGGCTGGATGGACGAGGGAACTAGAGCGTCGCAAGGCTCAAGAAGCCGCAGCGCACCGACGTATGGATCAGCAAATCGGGACGGGAGGTGGCAACGTCACCGCAACCGGCACAGTCAACGTCAATGTCCATGCGCCAAAGGGGACGAGGGTTTCCGAAAGCCATGATGGTCTTTGGCAGGAGAGCACGGTGAGGAACTATCGCCAGATGCAGCCAACCGAGAATGTAGGCCGCGGCTTCGGGATCGAGGGGAACTGGTAATGAGTTCGATCAGGGATATCCGCACCCCATGGCGGGACAAGCTGCATCCGGCGCAGTTCCGCGGCCGGACGTTTTTTGTCGAGACCGGGACGCGCGCAGGTGGCCGGCGCATTGCGCTTCATGAGTATCCAAAACGCAGCGTGCCCTATGCCGAGGACATGGGCCGCGCCGCGCGTCGCTTCACGGTGACCGGTTATCTGATCGGGCCCCGTTATCTCGATGCGAAAGACATGCTGATCGAGGCGCTGGAAGCGGACGGGCCAGCAATGTTGCGGATGCCGTTCCCGATTTTCGGCGGATCAGGCGGCGATATGAAGGTGATGGCAGGGCCATACCAGATCACCGAGAGCCGCGAGCGGGGCGGCATGTGCGGCTTGGAGATGGATTTCTTCGAGTATGGCGATCCAAAGTATCGCGTGACCCAGACAACGCCCGGAACGGTGAACAACGCGGCGACGAACCTTGAGAACACCGAGGGCGGCTATGGCCCGACGGGGGTGAGCGGAGCGGATAACAATCCGGCGAATTGGCCAATGGAGACCGGTGTCAGCGGGGCTGAGACCGCGCCTTACACCGACATCTTCGCAGGCGGAGGCGGGCAGTTCGGAGGTTATGGCCAGACAGGCAATTGGTTTGCAGGCGGAGGTGGGCGGTTCGGGGGCAGCGGTCAGACAGGATCATGGTGAGATGAACTGGACCCAGCAGGAAGAAATCTACGACATCGTCAAGCGGATCGGACCTGTTGTTCTATCGACCGTGCCGGTGACGCAGACAACTACCTTCGCGGCGCTGCGGCGTTGTGTCGGCATGATGATGAGCGATGTCAACATGATCCACATCGAGACCTTTGCGGTTGCGATGCGTATTGCGCTCGATCTGGCAAGGCTGGCCGGGGCTACGCTGGCGTCAATGGGCAAGGTGAGGCTCGCGGCGCTGGCGGAGGACCCTCAATCACTTGGCGCAATCGAGACCGTGCAGACCATCATTCGCCTGTCGCTGGCGCAGGAGGCGCGGCTGGTGACAGCGATTACCTTCATCTCGCGGGACGACGCGGCGACCGTGGCGATGGAAATGGGCGCGGCGTTCGATCAGGCGGCGGAGGTTGCATCGGACGACCTCGATGCCGCAAGTTACATGGCGATCATCAACCTGCAATCGACACTGACAAAATATCTGTCGGATGTCGGTCGCATGCTGCCGCGCCATATCCCCTATTCGCTGCCAGTCTCTGTGCCAGCATTGACGATGTCGCAAACCTATTATGGCGACGGAGCGCATGCGCAGGAGTTGGCGGACGAGAACAAAGTGATTAATCCAGCCTTCATGCCAATGAGCGGGAGGATGCTTGCGTACTGATGACCATGAACCCCGACGAGATCGCAACCCTTGAGGTGAATGGCAAGGTCTACACTGACTGGACATCGGTGGTGGTAGAGGTGCGCTGGGTCGATTGGTTTCCGACCTTCATGTTCGAGAACACGGAGGAAAGTCCAGTTCCGATTAACTGGTCCGATCTTCAATTCCTGCCGGGAGATGTGGTCAAGATTTCACTAGCTAATGTTCCATCGGTGTTCGGCTACATCACCGAGCGCCATGCCGGCTATAGCGATCAGGAACATGGCATCAAGCTGATCGGGACTGGACGGACCTCTGATCTGACAAACTCTACGGTGCCGCTCGACAAGCTGGGCAACCATGATGGCAAGACGTGGCCGCAGCTCGCCAAGGACCTGATGGCGCACCTCGGCATCGGCCTGACGCTGAAGGGAAAGGTCGATACCGAACCATTCGAGCAGATACAGGTTCAACCGGGTGAGACCATTGCCACGATCCTCGAACGCTATGCGCGTATGCGTAAGATCGTGATCGGATCAAACGAGTATGGCGACCTGTTGGCGATTGGCAACCACAGTGCGGAACAGAGTGGAATTCTGGCGGAAGGCGTCAACATCAGGGCCGCTAACTGCGTCATCAGGGACGACATGGTCTATCGGCGCATCTATACGATGGGCCAGAAGCAGGGAAACGACGATAGCAATGGCGACCAAGCGAACAAGCAGATCGGTCAGGTCATAGGGTCGTCAAACCGGAACCGGTTTCTCGTGATCCCGACCGAGATTGCCGACAGTGATGCCGGCGTCCAGAAGCGTGCCGAGATGGAATACATCTTCACCGAAGGTGCTCAGATCGAGGCGCACGTCACGGTGCAGGGCTGGTTGCAGGACGGTGGAAAGCCGTGGCGCGCGGGCGAGTATTACTGGGTCCGGTCACCATCGCTTGTTCTCGATCGCCTGCTGGGATGCAGGACGGCGGTCTATCGCCAGCATGAGGGTGGCGGCACGACGACTACATTGGAGATGGTCGATCCGGTCCATATGAACGGCAAGCCAGACTACAGGACGTGAAGCGATGCGCAGGAATACGCTTTTGGAAACGGCTGGGCGGGCGATGCATGGGTTTGCGCGCGTCACCCTGAACAAATCTGCGTACAATCACCTCTGGCAGATGTTCTCGATCGACGCGATGAATGGCGGCGACCGGCGTGAGAATGTCGAGTACGTCGAGAATTATGGCTTCACCGGAACTGTGCTGCCGCGCGACGAGCAGAAGGCGCAATCAAAGAGCCAAGAGGGCGGCGTCGAGAACCCGAAAGGGCCGGCTGCGGAGGGCATCTGCGTCTACATAGGCGGCCAGCGCAACCATCCGGTCTGTGTCGCGATGGGAGACCGGCGACATCGGCCGCGGCTGAAGCCGGGGGAAACCGCCCAGTACGATGACAATGGCCAGATGACGCTGATCCGCAGAGCCGGGACCTACATGCTGTCGCTCGATGACGACAAGCAGGCGCGCGAGGTCTCGATGCGCCATGTCACCAAAAGCAAACAGCCAAAGCCGGAGAAGGGTAAGGAGGATGACGACTTCAAGCATGAAGGCGAGAGCGTCAACGCCGAGGTGAAAATCCTGAAGGACCGTATCCAGTTCATCGTCGGAGGGGAGATACTGGGTGAGGTCACAAAGGATGGTTTCGTGATCGGCGGCCAGATGAGCGATAAGCGGAAGCAACCGATCCATCGCCGTAAGGACATCGACGATATGGGGGCGACGCCGGTCACCTATGCCGAGAAGGGATTTGCCATATGACAGACGTTAAATTCAAACAGATCGCGGACATCGAACTTGGGCAGGCGGTGCAGCTTGACTGGCTTATGACCGACCTCAATCTCGTAGCTGACGGCCTCGACTTACAATCGGCCGTGATTGTGGCGCTGGGGACCGACGCGCGTGCGGACAGGGATGACGTGTTGCCGGACCCGGACAACAACGATCGCGGTGGCTGGTGGGGCGACATGGACGCAGAGGAAATCTGGGGTGCATGGCCGGTCGGCTGCCGGCTGTGGCTTTTGAGGCGGGCGAAGATAACTGGTCCGCTGGCCGCTGAAGGTAGCACGGAGCAACGCGCCGACGCCTACACGCGCGAGGCGATGATGCCGTTCGTCGAACACCGGATCGCATCGAAAATTGATGTGACTGCATCAAGAACGGATACCGGGAGGATCGATGTTGCGACAACCCTTTATCGCGGACCCGAGCCTGATATAGAGTTGCGCTACGCAGAACTCTGGGCGGAGCTGGGGAGCACCTCAATGCCTTGGACAACGCCAACTCTTAAACAGGTCCGCATCCTGACCCGCGACTTTGTCACCGCGGCGCTCGGAGCTGTAACCATCATCCCGAATTCAGTGCTGCGCATCATGTCGGATGCGATGTCGGGCCTCGCACATCTGGTGCTGCTCTACATCGACTGGCTCGGGAAACAAATGCTGCCGGACACCGCAGAAGGTGAATGGCTCGCCCGCCATGGCGCGATCTGGCTGAAGAATTCGGATGGTAGCGTCGGCAAGAAGTCGCCAGCGGTGTCGAAGGGCACGGTGACGATGACCACGGTCACCGGGACCGTGGAGGTTCCGCAATACAAGCAGATGTCCGGGCCGCAGGGCGTATTCTATCAGACAATGGAGGCGGCGACTGTCGGGACGACGGCAACCGAGGTCCCGGTTGAGGCTTTGACCGGTGGCACTGACGGAAACCTTGAGGCTGGCGACCAGCTCACAATACTCGCCCCAATCCCAAACCTGAACGGGACGGCAACGGTGGTCGAACTAACGGGCGGCACCGACGAGGAAACAGACGATGAGCTGCGGGCGCGCGTGCTGTTTCGCATCCAACAGCCACCGATGGGTGGCGATGCCGACGATTACATCGAATGGGCAACCGATGTCCCCGGCGTGACGCGGGCATGGTGCGCGCCGCTTGAGATGGGCGTAGGAACGCTGACCATCAGGTTCATGATGGACGACCTACGGGCCTCGTCTGGCGGTTTCCCAAACGCAACCGATATCACGACGGTGACGACCTATATCGACAGCAAGCGTCCCGTCGCCATCAAGGATCGCTGGATACTCGCACCGATCCCGGAGCCGATCGACTTAATCGTTTCCGAATTGGATGCGGACACTGTCGAGGTGCGCACCTCGATCGAGGTAGCGGTGCGCGAAATGTTGCGGCAGGTCGCGGCACCCGGACGCGCGGTGAACGGCGTCTATGTAAATGCGCAGACGATCTATGCTTCATGGGTCAGTGAGGCGATCTTGGGTGTGCCCGGGGTGAAGCGGTTCAAACTTACGATGGACGATCATGTGATGCCCCACAACGGGGCATTGGCGGTGCTTGGAAGTATAATCTATGGCTGACAGATTTGCGCGACGGTCTGGCGACGACTACGGTGAGGCACTGTTGAACCTGTTGCCGAGGGGACAGGCGTGGCCGAAAGACGAGGAGGCCGACGCCGCCATCGCCACGAATGCGCTGGCGCAGATCATGGGCGATGTTGACGACCGCGCCGCCGACATGATCGAGATCGAAAGCGATCCGACAAAGACTACTGAAATGCTCGACCAGTGGGAGGTGGCCTTCGGCCTGCCTGATCCACTGATCCCGCAGCCACCGACCGCCGAGGTTGACCGCCGCAAAACGCTGGTTGCCCGGATGACGATGCTGGGCGCGCAGGACCGCCAGTTCTTCATCGATCAGGCGACGTTGTTCGGGATGACGGTGACGATCCGCGAGTTCGCACCGTATCTCTGCGGAATATCACGCTGCGGCGATACAAGGATGGCATCGCTGACCGATGATATCGATCACTTCCGCTGGCAGCTCGGAGTGCCGGAGACGAGGTTCTATTGGTCCGTGAAGGTGACGGCGCTACTATCGAACTATACCGGGGCCGACATGCTGGCGCTCCTCAATCGCTGGAAGCCTGCGCACACAAAGATCGTATTCGATTACTCCCTATTCAATGAGGGTGATTTCTCTCGCCCTTGGTACTCCGGCAACATTTCGCTGTTCTAGGAAGGGACGACGATGACCTCACCGAACGACAACATCAGCCTGAAGAACGGCCTCTCCGCAACATACAAGATGCGGGCAAAGGACACTTCGGCCGCACAGGATGGCACGCTTCAATCCGTCCGGCATCTGGCGACGCCATACCCGGTTGATTATGGTACGGGCGGCTGTTTCCAGATGACGCTCAAGAG
>Ga0153915_10006580_pt1 | contig 10905 bp, 10 predicted proteins | sample Opewatmetagenome_2_FD_107003 | JGI IMG/M metagenome (GOLD analysis project Ga0153915, IMG submission 107003) | Freshwater wetland microbial communities from Ohio, USA - Open water 3 Core 3 Depth 3 metaG | ecosystem: Environmental > Aquatic > Freshwater > Wetlands | place: USA: Ohio, Lake Erie...
ATCCTCCCATTGCCACTCCATCCATTTACATTCAGGCTTCTTATCCCGGCGCCTCGGCGGAGACCGTGGAAAATAGCGTGACCCCGATTATCGAGCAGAAGATGACAGGCCTCGACAAGATGATCTACCTGTCCGCCACCAGTGATTCCGCTGGAGCCAGCCGTATCGAACTGACCTTTGCCCCGGGGACAGATCCGGACCTCGCCTGGGCCAAGGTGCAGAACAAGCTCCAACTCGCCATGGCAAATCTGCCAGAGGTGGTTCAGAGTCAGGGGGTCACCGTCGGCAAGGCCACAAGGAACTACCTGATGATCGTAGGGTTGATCTCGGAAGATGGAAGCATGGACGGCGGCGACTTGAGGGACTATGCCCAATCCAACCTCGAGAAGGTGCTGGCGCGGGTGCCGGGTGTGGGCGAAGTGGAAAATTTCGGCTCCCAGTATGCGATGCGCATCTGGCTCAATCCCGACAAGCTGACGGATTACCTCCTGACAGTAGAAGAAGTGATCGCAGCGCTTCGGACTTACAATGTGGAGGTTTCTGCCGGGCAGTTCGGAGGCGCGCCGGCTGTGGAAGGTCAGCGCCTGAATACATCCATCGTCGTCCAGAGCCTGCTCAAGACGCCTGAAGAGTTTGCCGCCATCCCCATTCGCATCAATCCGGACGGCTCCATCGTGCGGGTCAGGGATGTGGGACGGACGGAACTGGGAACAGAGTTTTACGATGTCCAGGCCTTTTATAACGGCAAACCCGCTGCCGGCCTTGCCATCCGGCAGGCTGCCGGCGCCAACGCCCTGGAGACTGCCGACGCCGTAAAGAAGAAAATGGAAGAAATGAGCCGGTACTTCCCCTCCGGGATGAAGGTCGTCTATCCCTATGACACCACCCCCTTTGTAAAGGTGGCCATCGAAGAGGTTGTCAAAACCCTGTTCGAGGCGATCCTGCTGGTCTTTCTGGTCATGTGGCTTTTTCTGGGGAATATCCGGGCCACCCTGATCCCGACCATCGCGGTGCCCGTCGTACTCCTTGGAACCTTTGCCGTCCTGGAATTTTTCGGGTTTTCCATTAACATGCTGACCATGTTCGCCATGGTGCTGGCCATCGGCCTTCTGGTGGACGACGCAATCGTGGTGGTCGAGAACGTGGAACGGATCATGAGCGAGGAGGGGCTTTCCCCCCGGGAAGCAACCGCAAAATCGATGGAACAGATCACCAGCGCCCTGATCGGAATCGGGCTTGTCCTTTCGGCGGTATTCGGCCCTATGGCGTTTTTCGGCGGCTCGACGGGCGTTATCTATCGCCAGTTTTCCGTGACCATCATTGCCTCCATGCTTCTCTCAGTTGCGGTGGCCCTGATCCTGACGCCGGTTCTTTGCGCCTCGCTCCTCAAACCGGTGGCAGCGGGACATGAACCGGCAGAAAACGCGATTTTCTTCCTGCGTCCCTTTTTCCTGTGGTTCGATCGTTCCTTTTTCCGTTCCAGAGACCTGTTTATGAAATTGGTCGGCCGCACCCTTTCAAGAAAAAAACGGTATCTAATCGTTTTCGTTGTGATCATGGTGGTGATGGGGTTTTTGTTTTTGCGCATGCCCACCTCCTATCTTCCCGATGAAGATCAGGGGATTCTCCTCGCTCAGGCAATCATGCCCACGGGCTCTACCCTGGAGCAGACCCAGAAAGTCGTGGAGGACATCCGTCATTATTTTGAGGAAAACGAAAAAGAAACCGTGGAATCCTGCATGACCATTTCTGGTATTGGCTATTCCGGAAGGGCACAGACCAACGGTATGGTGTTTGTCAAACTCAAGGACTGGAAACTCCGCAAACGTTCAGACATGAGAGTAAAGGCCATCGTCGGCAGGGCGATGAAATCCTTCTCTCAAACCCGTGCCGCCCTGGTGTTCGCTTTTCCACCCCCTCCCGTTATCGAACTGGGCAACGCCAGAGGGTTCGACTTTCAATTGCTGGATCGGGGCGGCCTGGGGCATGGAGCTCTTATGGAGGCCCGCAACCAGCTCCTTGGCATGGCCGGGCAGGATCCCAGATTATCCGCCGTCCGGCCCAACGGCATGGAAGATGTTCCCGAATACCACGTCGACGTGGACTGGAAAAAGGCCGGCGCCCTGGGGATCCCCATCCCTACCATTCATAAAACCATCGCGGCGGCCTTCGGCGGCGCTTACGTCAACGATTTTATTCAGGCAGGCCGGGTGAAAAGGGTGTACATTCAGGCAGACGCTCCCCACCGCATGCTGCCAAAGGATCTGGAGAAGCTCTACGTGCGGAACATAGCGGGCAGGATGGTCCCCTTTTCTTCCTTTGCGTCCGGCCACTGGACATCCGGTTCTCCCAGGCTGGAGCGCTACAACGGTTTCCCCTCGATTAACATATGGGGCGAGCCTGCGCCGGGGAAAAGTTCCGGCGAAGCCATGCAGGCCATGGAGGAAATTGTCTCAAAATTGCCCAAGGGAATCGGGTTTGAATGGAACGCCCTTTCCTATCAGGAGCGGATGGCAGGTTCTCAAGCGCCTCTTCTTTATGCCTTTTCCATTCTTGTGATCTTCCTGTGCCTGGCGGCGCTCTATGAGAGCTGGCCCATTCCCATTTCGATCCTGTTGGCCCTGCCTCTGGGAGCCATCGGCGGTGTCATCGCCTCCACTCTGAGGGGGTTGCACAACGACGTCTATTTCCAGATCGGCCTCTTAACCATCCTGGGTTTGACCACCAAAAACGCCATCCTGATCGTTCAGTTCGCCAAGACTCGGGTGGAAGAAGGAATGGGGCTGATCGAGGCAACTCTGGAAGGGACGAGATTACGATTTCGTCCTATCATTATGACCTCTTTGGCCTTCGGTTTCGGGGTTCTGCCCCTGGCTATAACCACTGGCGCCGGAGCAGGGGCCCAAAATGCCATCGGCACCGGCGTGCTGGGAGGGATGGTGACGGCCACCGTCCTGGTAGTTATTTTTGCACCCCTCTTCTATGTGCTGATCGAACAGCTTTTCGGCAAATACAGGAAGCGTGAAGCAGCCAAGACAGCCGATGTAAATCCATCAAAGGATCGATGATATGAATAGAAACCTGTTTCTTCTACTGGGCATAATAATCACCCTTCTGGGCGGTTGCACGCTGGCCCCGGAATACACGAGACCTGCATCTCCCGTCCCTGCCGACTGGCCGACCGGCGCGGCCTATAATGAAACGAAGACGGCCGCGCCTGCCACAGTATCGGAGTTGCCGTGGCGGACGTTTTTTGTCGACGAGCGGCTGCAGAAGGTGATCGCTCTGGCGCTGGCCAACAACCGCGACCTCCGCCTTGCGGCCCTGAACGTCGAGAGGGCGCGGGCGATTTACGGCATTCAGCGCGCCGAACTGTTACCGACGATCCACGCGGTCGGGAGCGGCAGCAAAGAACGCGTTCCGGCTGACCTTTCGTCCACCGGGAGCGCGATGACCTCTGAACGATACGATGTCGATCTCGGGGTCAGCTCCTGGGAAATCGATTTCTTCGGCCGCATCCGCAGCCTGAAAGACCGGGCGCTGGAAGAGTACCTCGCCACGGATCAGGCCCGACGCAGTGCCCAGATCCTGTTGGTTTCCGCCGTGGCTGATGCGTACTTTACACTGGGGGCGGATCGGGAGAACCTCAAGCTGGCGACTTCCACCCTTGAGACACAGGAAGCCTCCTACAAGTTGATCCGGAAACGTTTTGACGTGGGGCTTGCGTCTGAACTCGACCTCCGACAAGCGCAAAGCCAAGTGGATGCAGCCATGAGAGATGTCGCCCGCTACACGCAAATAGCGGCGCAAGATGAAAACGCCATGAATCTTCTGGTCGGTTCTCCTTTGCCACCAGAGCTCTTGCCGCCAGAGCTGGGCAATGTCATCCCTCCCAGAGAGATTTCCCCTGGTTTGTCCTCCGATTTGCTCCTGCAACGACCGGATGTACTGGCGGCGGAACATAGTCTTAAGGCTGCCAACGCCAATATCGGCGCAGCCCGGGCGGCTTTCTTTCCACGCATTTCCCTGACGACAACCGTCGGAACTGCAAGTGCCGAATTATCCGGGCTCTTCAAATCCGGTCAGGGCACGTGGGCTTTTGCGCCACAGGTCGTACTGCCGATTTTCGACGCCCGTACCTGGTCGGCCTACGATTTCACAAAAGTGGAGAGGGAAATTGCCGTGGCCCAATACGAGAAGAAAATTCAGACGGCCTTCCGGGAAGTGGCGGACGCCCTCGCCGTTCGGGGCACGGTGGACCGGCAAATTGCCGCGCAGCAATCTCTTGTTAACGCCTTTGCAGATACCTACCGCCTCTCCAATGCGCGCTACACCAAGGGAATTGACAACTACTTAAGCGTCCTCGTTGCGCAGCGCTCTCTCTTTGCAGCGCAACAGGGGTTGATCTTTCTTCGCCTGCTCCGGCTCACCAATCTGGTGACGATGTACCAGGTGCTCGGAGGCGGGTATGAGTGAAAGACGTAAGCATACCAAAGGTAGCTACGTTGAACGGCCTTGACCAATTAATGAATAGGTGTTGTCTTGTGCGTCGCCACTCCGTGATGTCCTCTGGGATATTGAGATAATATCCTCCAACGTTACTTCCGGATGATGGTACCTCTCATACCGGGGAGTTTTCTTGCCGTATTGTATTGCTTCTTTCGGGCACCATTGGATACACGCGAGGCATTGTTCACAATGATGCAACCATACGGGCTTACCCGCTTTCAGATTAATGTTTCCGCAAGGGCAGATTTTTTTACAGATACTACATGTGTTACATTTATCATCGGCCCAAAAATTCTTATCCATTGTAGGAATATATGGGAAAGAAAATTTATAAAACCAGGAAAACAGAATATTTTGCCATAGCGGGCCTTTTTCAACAGGACATCGCTCTTTCTTTACAACAATTGAAGAGATTTTATGAATCTTTTCCTTCGCGTCGCTTATCCTCCGCATGCGTTTATCTTCCGGTCCGGGCCCACCCCACGGTATGTAGTTGGACGGCATAACAATATCAAATCCCGATGAGAGAAATAAGCCCCTGGATTGCATGAGTTTCTTTAATTGCAGCAATGTGGCGGCAACCTGACCGGCATTAACGGCAAGGGCGAAGTAGTACTTGGATGTATCCATGGCCAACGCATTAACGAAGGTAATAACCTGCTGCGGCAAACCCCATATATGGACAGGGAATATGATGCCAACTGCGTCAGCCTGGCTCTGAACAGGATTACCGGCGGCCCACAGCATGGGAATGAGTTCGGTGTTGCCAAGTTCGTCTGCCACAGTGCGGGCAGCCCAAAGGGAATTGCCTGTGCCGGTGGTGAAAAAGAGATCGGTTTTCATGATTAACTCCCGAAGAGGAATAAGAAAATTGCTATGCATTCTATAAAAGAGTTGAGTTATGAGTCAATGTTAAAGTAATCTCAGATCATAGTGCAGGTCAAAATAATCAAAATCTTTTGTATGGAGTAATTATGGCTCAAAAAGTATCAAACGTTAAGGATATGGTTACCTATCAGGATGGTGCCATCGTCAGCAAGGAAATCATAAAGAAACAGACCGGGACAGTAACAATATTCGCCTTTGACCAGGATCAGGGGTTGAGCGAACATACAGCGCCCTTTGATGCATTGGTCTACATGCTGGATGGTGAGGCTGAAATAATCATATCCGGGGAACCGCATCAGCTAAAAGAAGGGGAAATGATCATTATGCCCGGCGGGAGACCTCACGCATTGAAGGCATTGAAGAGATTCAAGATGATGCTGGTGATGGTAAAGTCCTGATAAAAAATTCAGATCATGAACCAAACCATTATAGGGTGATTTTTTGAATACTCATCCGATTAAAACAGTTTCAATTTTTGGCGCAGGCGCAATGGGCGCTTCATATGCCGGTATCCTTTACGATATGGACCGGGAATCCGTTCATTTCGTCGCCGGTGGAAACCGCTATGAACACCTCAGAAGGAAAGGCATTATTGTTAATAGAGTGCATTATACAATTCCCGTTGTGACTCCCGACGATCAGGACACCCCCGGAGATGATCTTGTCATTGTAGCGGTTAAGTATCACCACCTTCCCCAGACAATTGAAGATATGAAAAACAGAATAGTTGAAAACACAATTATCATATCAGTGATGAACGGCATTGACAGTGAAGAACAGATTGGGGCGGCTTTCGGGATGGAAAGGGTGCTTTATGCAATTGCCGTCGGTATTGATGCCGTTCGCCAAGAGAATAGTGTGGTGTACTCAACTCAAGGGAAGATTTACTTTGGTGAGCCGAAGAACATAATTTTATCGGAGAGAGTTAAAAGACTTAAAAGTTTTTTTGATCGGGCCGGAATTTTCTATGAGATACCGGAAGACATGATCCGGATTATCTGGTGGAAATTCATGGTTAATGTGGGAATCAATCAAGCTTCGGCAGCCCTGAATGCCACATATGGCGATTTTCAAACATCGCCGGCAGCCAGGAACCTCATGGAATCGGCCATGAAGGAGGTTATTCAGATTGCAAAGGCTGAGGGGATACAGCTCTCGGAAGACGACATAGCAAAGTGGTATCAGGTTCTCTCGGTATTATCACCATCCGGAAAGACCTCCATGCTGCAGGATGTAGAAGCTGGGAGAAAAACAGAAGTGGAGATGTTTGCAGGAAAGGTCTTGGAACTTGGCAGGAAGCACACTATTCCGACACCGGTCAATGAAAGGCTTTTCAAAACGATTAGAGAAATCGAGCTACATGGAGATAAAAGGTGAGCATCAACATAAAAATCTTTTCCGATTCAGGGTCTGACTTTTGGTTCATCAGGGTTCATGCGTACTTTTGAGTTGATAATCTGTTGAATTGTGCCTTGACTGACTTCACCTTGATCTTTACCCAAAAAAGGCAGAGCCATTTCTGACCCTGCCTTTTGGTTATTTACGGTGTGGCCCGCATTTTGTTTCAGATGACCTCCTTGTAACTCTTAATGAGCCGTGTAGCGATGACCCCTGCCAGACGCTTCATGATAATCAGACCCTCGGCAGGATGCTTTTGAAACACGCGCATCAGTCGATCTGCGTCAATTTTTATCACCCTGCTTTCCTTTACACATTCCGCTTTAGTCGTGTACAGATTCGGCTCTACAAGTGATGACCAACCAAATACAGAACCTGTCTTATCTACTGGAAAGGAGAGCTGTTTTTCCTTCTTAACGGTAAGATCAAGCTCTCCTTCTTCGAGAATATAAAGATAATCTGCAAAATCGCCTTCTCGAAACAATACATGTCCTGCCGGGTGATTTTCCTCAGTAACAAGCTCGGCTATTTCATCAATGATATGTGAAGGAATCCCTTTGAAAAGCTCTACTTCTTGGATGAACATCGTGTGGTTACCTCCCTTATGATCTATGCTTCATCACATCTCAGTCAAGGTAGACAGTCCTCGCTCACCAACCAGAATGATCTGGGTGTGGGTCAGACGGGTGGCTATTACCCGCGCCGTGGCGTGCATAAACTTAAATCCGAAAGCACTGTCTTGAGTTAGTAGTGCCCTGAGTTTCTCTGCATCAAAAGCAATGGCCTTTGAATCGTCAATGCATCGGGCCCCCAGGGTATAAGCGTAAGGTTCAACAACAGCTGACCATCCCATGGCGTCCCCTTTTGTGACAATATCCACGGTCACCTGCATGGGGGGTCTCGCGGTGCCCATGTAACTCTCCATTACCATAACAATTTTCCCCTCTTCCACGAGATAGAGTTTTTTTGCAGGATCACCTTTCTTATAAACCTGGGCACCTGCTTTAAACGATTCTTCAGAAGCGAAACCCGACAGTTTCTTTAAATCACCCTCATCAAAACCTTTAAAAAACGCGTATTGTTTTAAGAGATCTACGGAAACCATATGTGTTACCTCCTTTCAGAAAAAGTAAGATACTTTTTGGGCTCTGTTGCTTTGTACCGTTTTCTTAATGTCGCAGAGTACGTCGCCTTAGAAATGATTCATCACATAAGGCCTTCTGATCCTGCTTATTGTTTGTTATACGTCTTAATGTAAACCTAATCTGCTGAGGCACGTTCATGATACTTGAATGAGATATTGAGTCTTACCCTGAAGGATGTTATTTTCCCATTTTCAACAGTAACATCCTGTTTTACAACCTCTGCAATTCTAAGATCTTCGAGAGTCTTGCAAGCAGTTGCCAGGGCGCTTTGGGCAGCATCTTCCCACGATGTCGGGCTGGTCCCCACGATTTCAATAATACTGTACACTGACATAATAATCCCTCCTTTTTTCTCAATTGTTCTATGTCCTGGAAATTTATTAGAGATTTCCACAAAACCGGCTTACTGATTTCCTACTGTACAAAGGTAATAATACTATATCCTTTACTTGATAAGAACTCGCTTTAGGTATTGTGATCATACAGGGATGGCCCCCCAAAGGGACATTGCTGTCCCCTCGGAGGCTTCATATTGGTACCTTTCGGAAGCTCGTTCTCATACTACACTCCAAAAGGTTAGATGTTAGGTTGTGAGATTAAAAAGGGATAGGTAGAAAATACTAAATAAATCTTACTCTCATCTGCATAGACAGTCAAGGGAGGAAATTCCATCAAGTAATTTACCCCGCATTGCCGATTTTCGTTTGAAATGTTGCATTCTGATGAAAATTGCCAAAAACAACATTTCAGGAAGGACTAAACAAAAAATCCGACTGTCGATTTTTCAAGATCGCCCATCCGTCGGAATTGCAGGTTTCACCTACAAAGTTTTAGTAGTTGTATTTCATGTAAACTGAGGATTACGGATTGAAAGATAGTAACGTAGCGAAGTGAAACGGTCGGAAAGTAGTATAAGAAGCAGAACACCAGGACTGCTCAAATTTTATAATTTCCTGGATCGGCTACGATAAAAAATATCAGGTGTGCAATGGGTGAATATCTCATGCGATTCGGTGCAAGAAATTTATTGCATGTGTCCATACTTACAAGGCTAAAGGGGGGACTCATGTAAAAAACGGTTTTACGGACTACTAAAATGTCAAATGCGTGCAAGATTCAGAAAATAAGATAACAGCGTCCCTCTGTCCCTGTTTCGCAATTAGGGTGATCCGTTTGCCCTTGTCCTTTCTCTTATCTTTTTCAGCGTATCGGCAAAGCCTTCGTCGTCTGGCGATAGTTCTACAGCCCTTCGGGCGAGCCTTTCCGCCTCATCCAGTTTCGTGTCGGTGGTGTAGTAGAGCCATGCAAGGTTGTTGAAGGCATGAGGGTTGTCTGTCGCATCAATGGCCTTCCTGTATGCCTTCGCGGCAGCATCGTAATTCTTTTGTTGGAAATAGACATTGCCCATAAAGAGATAGGCTTGAGGAAGGTCTTTTGCTGCCTCTTCGTATTCCTTGATGGCCGCAGAAAATTCCCCTCGTTTCTCGTAACTTACCCCAAGGTCAATATGCTCCTGGGAGTTAAGCGGATCGTGGAGCACAAGAATCCGTGGAAGAGAACAGGCGGCAAGGAGCAATGCAGGAACAATCAGAATTATGGTTTTACGGCAAGCATCCAATAATCGTTTCTTTTCCATATCCTGTCAAGTTCCTTTGCCGAAATAAACCGGCCTTCCTCTTTTCCGGAATTCACGATTACCCCATTGGCTGAATATCCCTTAACGACCAGAAAATGATGGACTGCATAGGAGAGAAAACCGTAATCGACGAAGATGATCGGCGGAATTCCCTCATCTACCAGTTTCTTGAGGCTATCCATAGCGCCGGAAGACTGATCTGCCCGAAAGCCCAGTTTTCTGCCATAGATTTCAAGATCAATACCAAGAACACCCCTCGCCGATGGGCTGTATATATGGGATACGATCTCCTCCGGCGTCACCCATAAGTCGTTGCCGGACTTCCGATGCCAGTAATCAATAACCATCGCCAGGGCGGCAGGACCGCATTGATATTGTCCCTGGCTGAAAAAAGGAATGCCTTTAATTATCACCGCATCAGACGGAGGACCGACCTCCCGGCCCGTTGCGCAAAAGGCAGTCAAGCCCGATAGGAGCAACACCAAAATGATCCTGACTAGTTTTCTCATATTGATCGGCGATTTAAGAACGGGCCGCCGGAAATCACCCTTCTGCCCGGTAGCCCGCCGTTAGGCTATTTTGTCACGATAACCTTTTGTCCCGTCACCTGCAGATATACGAGAACCCCAATGATGACGACAAGAAGAACAATAATAACCGCTGCGCTGTCTTGTCCCACTTTAACGTCGTCAAGCTTTTGGGCCAGACTGTGAATCTGACTATCCGACAATGATGACAGACGCGCCGTTACTTCCTGAGACGTATAACCGAGGTCCTGAAGTCTCTGGGTGAGGAGTTTATTTTCAAGAACGATTCTTATCTTCTCCATATCTCCGGCCCTTAGGTTAGAAGAAAAATTTGCCGCCTCTGATGGAGAAAAGGATGCATCTACATGAGGGACAAAACCAAAAACAAGCATTGCGAGAACCATATACCACACCACACATTTCTTTAACATGTCATACCTCCTGATATGTGTTTGATACTATTTTTGATTTTGACAAGAACTTCTTTTTAAGGTGGAAGTATAGGAAGCGCAGTCTTGTATGTCAAGATAAACTTGATCAAAAAATGAAGGGCGGATATCCGATGTTTGTCAGGCGTGAATTGTATTTATTACTGATTGAAGTCGAGTATACTCAACAAGAATGACAATCTGTTTCTTTCAGGAAGTACGCATGAACAGGATAAACCTGACTTTTTTTACAGAGATGGGGCCCGTTCGAGAAGGACTACTGTTTCAATGTGGCTCGTCTGGGTGAACATATCCAGGGGCCGAACCCGCAGGATGCCGTATTTGAAGCCGGCCAGCGCCCGCAAGTCCCGGGC
>Ga0153915_10006581_pt1 | contig 10903 bp, 9 predicted proteins | sample Opewatmetagenome_2_FD_107003 | JGI IMG/M metagenome (GOLD analysis project Ga0153915, IMG submission 107003) | Freshwater wetland microbial communities from Ohio, USA - Open water 3 Core 3 Depth 3 metaG | ecosystem: Environmental > Aquatic > Freshwater > Wetlands | place: USA: Ohio, Lake Erie...
CGTCATGAGGTGCGAGCTCGGGAGCGTGACACGCATCAGCTCCCGCTGTAAAGTTTCGCAAAGAGCTCCACGGAACCCGGCGCGTATCCCGCGTAGTGGTTGTTGAAATAGACGTACACGGCTGTCCCGCGGCCGGCGATCTCCCTGATGGGGCCGATCCAGGACCGCATGCTGTCGGTCCGGTCGAGGATCACGCCCTCCCAGTCACGCTTCCGTCTTCCCTCGTCACGCGCCTTCTTCACCGCCTCGTCCATCTCGCGGTGATTGCCCAGGAATCGGATATAGACGAAAGGCGCGGTGAAGACTTCACTGCGCCGCGCGAGTTTGGGTAGAGGGTCCATCGTATAATAGTCGATGAACACGAGGGAGACACTCCTTGCGCGTAGAAGGTCCAGCAATTCCGGGCGGACCCACTTCGAGTTCCTGATCTCGATCCCCCACTTGAATTCCTCCACCAGGAGAGGCGCGAATTTTTCGAGCCGCCTGAGGAAGTCGTCGCCTGTAGCGTACTCGTGGGGGTCCTTGCCCTTGGCCACATAGGGGAACTGAAGGATCAGGGGCCCGAGTTTTTCCTTCAGTCGAGAGATGACCTTCAGGAACTCCTTCAGATCATCCTCGCAGCCTTCGAGGTACTTCTCGTGGCTGATCACCCTCGGGACCTTCGCGGAAAAGATAAATCCTTCCGGCGTCCGGGCGGCCCAGGCGTCGACCATCGCCCGGCTCGGCATGGAATACCAGGTCGAGTCGATCTCAACGGTCCGCAGCTTCTGGGAGTAGCACGAGATCATTTCGGCAGGATCGATGTCTTCGGGATAAAACGAGCCGCACCAATCGCGAGTGCTCCAGCTGGATGTCCCTACCAACAGGTTCGGCGGAAATCCGAGGTCCATTCCAATCCGGATTTTAGCATGCGGGTGAATTCCGGGCGCGCTGTAAAATGCTCTCAGGGACGAGGCGCCTGGCACCCGGAGGGTACATGCGAGAGCGAGCGAGGTCCGGCAAGCGTCACAAGCGTGATGTCCGCCGTCCGAGGGTAACTGCACGAAGGCGATGGACCGCTGCAGAGAAGGAGATTCTCAGACGCCTCTACCGCACCCGGAGCAACGCCTACATAGCCGAGCTCATTGGCCGCAGCGTCTCATCAGTTACCTTCCAGGGTCACAGGCTCGGTCTCTCCAAGGGGATCCGGCGCCTGAAACATATGGGACGGGAGAATGTCCGCAAGCGATGGCATCGGCGCAGGTCCGAATAGTCTGCCAGGTGATTGGTATATCTCTCGTGGGGATCCCTAGATCCCGTGGAGGGAAGAGTCGATGGAAGAACGTACTTTCTGGGAAACGATAAAATCCAGCGGCGACCAGGTGCTGAAGACTGTTGAAAAGGTCGTCCATGAAGGCAACGTGCGGAGAGTCATCGTCAAGCAGGGTGACCGCAGCGTTGCGGAATTTCCGCTGACAGTCGGAGTCGTCGGGACTGTCTTCGCACCCGTGCTGGCTGCAATCGGTGCACTGACGGCGCTGCTTACCGAGTGTACTATCGAGGTGGAACGTGTCCAGACGAGCGGTCCGCCAGCCGAGCCGCCTGCCGGCGAGACGCCGCCGCCCCAAAGCTGAAGCCTCCGGGCGCGGACCATTTTCAGAACCGTGACTCGAACGCGCGAGTCCGGGCTGATCCGCCAGGCCGCGCCCGGACCCCTTTCGCGACGGGATGACGGCTGGAATCGGGGATGCCGTGAGGGGCTGTGAATCGTGCCCCAATCAGTTCCCGGATCCCCCGGGCAATCCCCAATAAGCGCTAACTCAAAGCAAACCCTGTTACGCTCCTGGACCTGGACCTCGACCGGGACGTTCTCACGCTCAGTACATTTTCAGAAGCATCCTGAAGGCGGACAGGACCAATTGGCCTGCTACCTGCAGTTACTGCTATTTGATGGGCGCCTGTTCAAGTCCAGGTCCAGGTTCAAATTGACATACCGGGGCGTGCCAACTGGTATATCATCCGGCCGGTAATCAGGCTGTACCCTCGACCTTGCGTGTTTTCGCAGGCGTATGAAGGATTACTTCGAACTGTCCCGCCACGGCTCATCGTATCGCCAGGAGTTCCTGGCCGGCGCCACCACATTCCTTACGATGGCCTACATCATCATCGTGAATCCCGCGATCCTGGAGTCTGCCGGGATTCCGCGCGGGCCGTCGATGGTTGCCACGATCGTCGCAGCGGCGTTCGGGACCATCATCATGGGCCTTTACGCCAAGCGGCCTTTTGCCATCGCCCCTTACATGGGTGAAAACGCATTCATCTCATTTACGGTGGTGAAGGCCCTTGGGTTCTCATGGCAGGCTGCGTTGGGGGCGGTCTTCATTGCCGGCGTTCTGTTCATGCTGCTCACCGTGTTCAGGATTCGGGGCTGGCTGGCCGAGTCCCTGCCGGCGACGTTGAAATACAGCTTCGCGGCCGGCATCGGGCTGTTTCTGGCGTTCATCGGGCTCTTTGAAACAGGGCTGGTCCGGCCAGGGTCGCCGGGCGCTCCCGTGACCCTTGGTGACCTGACGAAGCCCACCTCACTCCTTGCGCTTTTCTGTTTTTTCCTTACCGTTCTGCTCATTACCTATCGGGTACGCGGTGCGATTATCGTCGGCGTCCTCGCCACTACCCTCCTGTCATTCATCCTGGGAACGTCACAGGCGCCGGCCCGCTGGATGAGCCTTCCGCCGAGCCTCGATCCCGTCTTGCTGAAGCTTGACATCCCGGGCGCGCTGACTATCCAGTTTCTGCCGGTGATCCTCACGATCTTCGTCATGGCATTCGTTGACACAGTTGGAACGCTGATCGGGCTCTCGGCACGCGCCGGTCTCCTCGACGAGAACGGGAATCTTCCGCTGATTGAGAAACCCATGCTGGCTGATGCGGCGGCGACGACGCTCGCGCCGCTGCTCGGGACAACAACGACCGGAGCTTACATCGAGTCGGCGGCGGGGATCGAGGAAGGAGGAAAGACGGGTTTGACCGCGCTCGTCGTCGCGGCGCTTTTTCTTCTCTCGCTGTTTTTTGCACCGCTGTTCACGGCGGTGCCTCCTCATGCCTATGGTGCGGTGCTGGTCGTGATAGGCATCTTCATGATCAGCCCGATCGCCAAGATTCCCTTCGACGACTACACGGAGTTGGTACCGGCTTTCCTGACCATTGTGGGCATGAGCTTCACTTACAACATCGGAGTAGGGCTGACCGCGGGACTCGTGGCCTATCCTCTGTTGAAGACCGTTGCGGGGCGCGGCCGCGAGGTGTCCTTAGGGCTCTGGATCCTCGGCGCGATGTCGCTTTCTTACTATGTCTTCTATCCATACAAGTAGATGATCCAAGCCATCCTCCAGGGCATGCCCTATCCCACACTGCGGCGCGCCCAATAGGTCAGCGCCTGTGGCCCGTCAGAAGGCCAGTAGGAATTGATCGGCTCAATCGTGCCGGCCTTTCAGTCCTCGATTCCCTACTTGGTCTGTAACCACGCGCTTACCCGCGTGGATACTTCCTGCCGGCGCTTCGCGCCTGGTTCCTTTGCCCAGTCGGTCGAAGTACAAGGCTGCCATCACCTCCAGCCCAGCCTCGAAGAAGCGACAGTCAGTAGGCCTGGCCGTAAGGCCGGGTGATGGGTATTGGTGAAGGATGAAGCGCCGAAGGTGCGGCACAACTACCAGACGGGAGCGTGGCGGGTCATGAGCGTGCCCAGCGCGAAATTGAACTTGAACTGCCCCCCCTCGCCCCAACTCCCACCGATAAACAGTGGCCCCAGGGGCGATTCCATGAGAAGGCCGCCTGAAGCATCGACCTTGAAATCAGCTGTGTCGAAAGTGCGGAACGCATCGCCGACCTCGATCCAGACGCCAAGGTAAAGGTTCCCGCCAATGAAATCAGGCAACCGGCCGATCTTGCGAAGGTAGCCTGGGCTGACGTAAAGCATGTTGCTTCCGCGAAACTCATCCAGATCCCAAGCACCGAGATGGAACGGCCCGCCCAACGTGAACTGGTCGATCGGGGAAGGTTGCCTGTCGAACATCGTCCCGCCATAGAACAGAGTGAAGACCGTGTTTTTCCTGCCCACGGGCATGAACCCTCCCGCTTGAACCACGCCGATCGGATAGCTCTGGGAAACTCCTGGGCTATCCGTAACCCACCGCACGGAGGAGGCCACGAATATGCCTGAAGAAGGGACCATGGGGCTGTTCAGCCGGTTGTAGAGCCACTGCAACTGAGCCCCGGCCGTCGTTCCGTTCAAGGAGGGCAGAAGAGGGCTGCCTGATACGACCTTCGCATCGGCGTGACCGATGCCGTAACCGAGAGTGAGTTGGCTGTGGCGGCTTGTCTGATAACCGAAATCTGCCTGTCCGCCGACCTGGTGAATAGTGTAATCGGCGACTCGCGTGCCTAAGGCATAGGCGTTCTGGGTTCGCGAGTTGAATCCGGCGCGCGGCATTAGAAAAAACCGGGAGCGGCCGAGGGGATAGAAGTACTCGGCGGCGGCAACCTGCTCTGAGCCGGCGACGAGGTCGACGCGCAACTCGGAGTCAGGCTTCCCTAAGTCATAGAAGGTCAAGCGTGTCCCGAACGCCGCATCCGTGGCTCCCTGGCGGTTGTTATTCACCCGGAGGAGCAAGCGACCGAATGGCGGGCCGTAGGACTTCTCTTTGGCGAGAATGCGAAGGCCGGTCCGCCCCTGCTCTGTCGTGAGCTCGTAGGACATACTCTCATAACGTCCTTCCCCCACTATGCTGGTGAGATCCTTTTCGAGTCCTACCGTATCCACCGGGCGGCCCACGAGGCCGCTGAGCTTCAAGCGTATGTTCTCCTGGTCTCTCGCCCCGGTGCCTTCGACGACAATGAACTCGACCTTCCGTGGTTCTCCGCGCACCCTCTTCCTGCGCTCCTCGAGATACGCGTTCCAGCTATCGGGATCCAGGGTGAGGGTGCTGAGGAAGCGGTCCTTGGTCTGAGTCGACTCGTAGCCCAGCTGCTCGATCTTTTCGCTATGGCGCCAGTCTGTCGATTTAACAGATTTCAGCTCAGGAGCGATGATGATGTCGGCCTTGCTGAGCGTTTCCCGGGTTCTGGAAACCATCATTACCGTAATCGCCTGATCCAGCATTCCGGCGAACGACTGGATGTAGGTGCGGTCCACCGGCTTGGCACCGACATCCACTGCGATCACCACGTCCGCACCCATGCTCTTGACGACGTCAGCCGGCACATTGTCGAGCAACCCGCCGTCGCCGAGCAGCTTTCCGTCTATGATGACTGGAGTGAAAACCCCTGGTATCGCCATCGAGGCGCGGATTGCCTGCGGGAGAACCCCGTCCTTGAGTACCACCCGTTCCGCTTTCTCCAAGTCTGTGGCGACCGCACGGTAGGGAATCGGCAAGTCGTCAAAGGTCGCAATGTCAGAATAGGGTAGGGTAAGTCGATCGAGCATCATGCCGAGCATGTGACCCGGCTCGAGGCCTTGCGGGAGCCTGAATCCACCCTTGAGTCCATAAATCAGGCGAACCGGGTATTCGCGTGCATCCTGCTCACGCCGGAAGCTCTTGTCCTCGAACGGAACATCACCGATGAAGAACTGGTTCCAGTCCGCTTCTTTCAGGGCTGATGCGATCTCCGATGACGACATGCCGGTGGCATACAATCCTCCGATGATCGACCCCATGCTCGTGCCGGCGATGTAATCGACCGGCACGCGATGATCTTCCAACCATCGCAGCACGCCGACATGGGCCAGGCCGCGGGCGCTGCCGCCCCCAAGCGCCAGGCCGACCGTAGGCCGGTTTCCCTTAGTAGCCTGATGAGGATAGGCTGCTGTTGCCGCGCACAACCAGATGAAGACCGTCACAAACTTACGGACCTTGGGCATCTCATGTCTCCTGGCGCGAGCTCGCGAGTTTCAGCGTCAGACGTGAACACACTGATTCATCGGGCTCAGGGGAGTGCCATTATGCCATGCGGGAGCTCGAAATGGGCGTTGAGGCCTGGCATTGACGCAGCCATCCGCAGACAACGCGCCCCTGGGGGCACGGGCGCGTCGTCGGCGCGCGGATAGCTCCGCGGCAAGGCAGGATTCCACCTCGTCCGGAGGATTACTGACCGGACTTGTTTTTCGGAGATCGTTTGTTCAGCTGTGCGAGTAGCTTGCCGGCCTCCGGAGGGGCCTTTACCGCACCTTCACGGATGATCTGGGCAGCGCTCAGCTCCTTGCCGTAAAGGTTCTTGTTTGCCCCGCCATCAGACCGGAGTGTCGAACCTTCCAGGGAGACCCCGGCGAACAAACCGCGGGACCGCGAGTAGCTGAGAATCTCGGCTTTCATCACGATGTCCGTCTCAGCCGACGCGGCGCGGCCCTTGGGGCCCGCGGCAGCGGATGCATCGGCGCCCAGCTTCACCTTGCTGCCCAGGACAGACTTGGCGCCTTTGTCGTTCATCACGAGAAGAACGAAGTCGGTTGCCTGACCGCCGAGTTGCAGACCGAAGCTGCCGCCTTCGAGGGCGTACATAGCCGGCGCACTCCAGGGGCCTCGGAAGTTGCTGCCTGAACGGCAGGTCATGGCGCCGCGGCCGTAGCTACCTCCGATGCCGATGGCGAACTTCTTAACCGATGGGAAGACGACAACACACTCGGCTTTGTCCAGCAAGTCCTGGGGAAGGTCGTCGGGAACGTCGAGGATTTCTTTCATCACATCGCCACATTCCTTCAGCCTGTCCTGCTCCTTATCCTGCGCCCATGCCTGTCCCGAGAACAGCAGGGCGATTACGGCTACACCCATGATCCTGCTCATCGCATACCTCCAGAGTTCTTCCTGACTTTTCCGCAATCGTTACCAACACACCAGATGCTATGGAGATTCTCCTATTGCTGGACTGTCAGTTCAATAGAGTAATTTACGTCTATGGCAACAGTTATCGGTGCGGACCCCACCGGCGCGAGTGGGCCCGCTTCGCCGACACGGACCGACGCTACGGCGCAGTAGTATGGGGTCTGACCCTGAAAATGCAAATTTTGTCGGGTGCTCTGGCTGACTCAGGGGCAGGAAGGTCGGCTCCCCGGATCAGGCTTGCGCATAGAGGCGCCGAACCTCGGCGGGGTCGTAGATCCGCTCCAGCCTTCGAATTGTAAAGTGACCCCGGGCCATTCCCTGGAAGTGATCGATGAAAAGCGTGTTGACCAACGCTCCTCCCGCGGCTCCGATTACGGGTATTGCCTGGGCCGCAATCTTCTCCGAGACGACCAGCCCAAACCGTGAAGACAGCGTGATGATTAGCCGCACCAGGGGCGGCGCCCCCTCTTCGGCCAATCCTCTTTCAGCGATGTATTGCGCCGCTTCCGACACGGTTCGGGCCAGAGCTGCCCGGACGGCAAAATAGCCGGTCTCTGTTGCGTTGTCCTTTGCCCCTCTTCCTCCCAGAGCGAACACCTCCAGGCAAGCCAGCCTGCTGTCGATCGATCTGACGCTCTCTCCCGTGCTCCTGGCGACGTCGGCTATCGAGCGCAGCATCACTGTCGTGGTTACAGGTAACTCCACAATCAGCGCAGGGAGTCCGAGGGCTCCGGCTGCGGCACCGTCCGCCGCCGCGATCAGCTTGTGTACGGTATTCGAGGCGGGCTTCCCGGGCTTGTCCTTCATCGTATTCACGGCGAAGTCGAGCGCCCTGCGCATCGATTTCCGGGTTGCGCGTTGTACGGCCTCACTCCACCTGTCCGGCAGCAGGGCGAATCCCTTCTCCACGGGAAGTCCGAGTACATTGGTGATCTTTGCGGCCAGTCCGGGATTCTCGAGAAGATTCTTTGCCTGCTTCAGATCCGCGTAATCCCCAGCATCCATTACCATAGCACTTTCCAAGTATCATACCGTGGCCGGGGCATGGCGTGATACGTGCAATTCGGCACAAAGTTTGTGCGCAAACGCTGTCACGCTGCGGTCCGAGACCGGCGACCCCGCAATCCGGGCAGTGGATCGCGGGGAATTGCATTTTCCAGAGCAGGTCCCTATAGTCATCGAATCGGCGGAAATCCCGAAGGGAGGTCGATGATGAAAAGGCTCCGTGACAGTGGACGATTCAAAAACTCCTTGGCGAACGCTGTCATCGGAATCGACACGCTTTGGGGAGGGGACGTATTGAATCCCTCCGGGACGGGTCGTTTCATCGCGGATTCCTGGTTCTCGGACGACCCTCTCCCACGCGCTTATACTGATCCCACCGCAGCGCGTGTGAGGCAATCCAATGGCGTTTCAGCCTCAGCGCCCGATCATGATGCGATCGACGCCTACCTGCGTGCTGTCGAAGTCCGTGATGCGATCGTCTCGGTCGGTGCAGAAGGGCGAAGGATAGGCGGTCTGAGGGGTGCCTATTTGGACGGGTTGGCGCTATGCCTTCAGGTAATGTGGGACCTGGCCATGGAGATTCTCGGCAAGGGCGACCCTGTGCCGTACGCAAAGTGCTACCGGGCTTCGACCGGTCGCGCGCCCGAGCCCTCAGATCCGGCGGCCAGCCGGGCCCTGGTGGCGGAGCTTCTGGCACAGGGGGGCTACAGCTCAAGTGATGACAGCAGCCTGCTTGCGGCGGTGGACGCGTGGCGCATGGATCGGCGCGTCCCGGCGCGTTCCATCCCGGCATTGGGCGCGGCCTTCATTTCTCACTTCGACGCGCTTACCTCACGAAGCCTCGTTCCGCATCTGCCCCTTGCGCTCAGGCGCGTGCCCCGGGAGAACATTCAATTTCTCCCGATACGCGACGCATGGTTTTCCGGCTCGATGAACTACCTGGGCAGGGCACGCCTGCCTGATGGCAGCCCGGAATACGAGGCGACTTACGAGATCAACGCGTCACTTGAGATCTCGGTTCCGGAGTTCGAACAGCTCGTCAGCCATGAAGTGGTTCCCGGGCACGTCACGACCTTTGCGTTTCTGCAGAACCTGTTTGTAAGGGGCAAAGTCGGATTCGAAGCCTCGGTGCTTACCATGAACACAAGGTCGGCTGCACTCTTCGAAGGCATTGCCAACAACGCGATTCTGATTGCCCATGGAGTGACGGCCGTTGATCAGCTCCCGGACAGGGATCTCCAGCTGGGCACCCTTCTGGCCCTTCTGCAGGACGATGCGAAGAACCAGTCCTCCTACCTCACTTGGCAGGAGATGCTTCCCCAGGACGAAGTGGCATCCATTTTGCGCCGCGATTTCCTGGTGTCCGAAGAGAGGGCCCAGAAGCTCTCAGGAGCATGGGGACGGCATCCTCTCCTGGGCCGGATGTATCTGCCCGCATATCGTGCCGGGACGGAGGTCGTCGCGGACCTGCGCCGGAGATTCCCGCCCGAAGAAATCCTTCCGGCGCTCTATGGTTGCCGAGGCCTTTTGGACATCGTCTCGATCGAACACGAACTATCGGGAGGGAATCGAGTATGATGTCCTCGTGCCGCCGCAATTTTCTCAAGCACTCAGCGGCAATGCTGGCTTTAGGAGCAGGATCGACCGTGGCTGCCGCGACCGAAAGCGAACAGCAGACGCCCCCCGGCGAGGACTTCGCAGCTTACCAGAGGCGGCGTCGTGGAGATCTGTGGGCGCTTCTGGGCGAACTGCCCTGGGATTACCGGCCCGCCCCCCCTCGTCTCATCAGGACGGAGAAGCACGACGGCTATACCCTGGAGCGGCTAGTGCTGGATCTGAACGGTGTCGAACCGGTGCCGGCGTTGCTTCTGTTGCCGGATCACCGCCCCGCCCGCGCTCCCGGCTTGCTTTATATCCACTGGCACGGCGGGATGTATGACCTCGGCAAAGAGCAGTTGGTGAAAGGGGACGAGGCACAGCCCGCCTACGCACCCGTCTGCGCCGAGAAGGGGATAGTGACGCTTGCCATCGACAGCTGGTGCTTCGGCGAGAGGAAACACGCGGCGAACGGATCAGAAGGGGAGCAGAATGATTTCAAGCTGATGCTGTGGCGGGGCCGCGTGCTGTTCGGGATGATGATGTTTGACGAGTTCAGGGCGCTCGATTATCTGGCGAGCCGACCGGAAGTCGACCCGGGCAAGCTCGGCGCCACGGGAATGTCGATGGGCTCCACCAAAGCCTGGTGGCTTGCGGCGCTTGATCCGCGCGTCCGGCTCTGTATCGATGTCTGTTGTTTGACGGACTTCGACGAGCTGATCCGAATCAGCAACCTCAAGGGACACGGCATCTACTACTACGTTCCCTCGTTGCTGAAGCAATTCGACACCGCACAGATCAACGAGCTCATAGTCCCGCGCCCCCGCCTGAGCGTGAATGGGAGACTGGACGATCTGACACCTCCCGTCGGGGTGGAAAAGGTCCGGGACTACCTGCTGCCTCTCTACCGGAGATATGGTCGGGAGGAGGATTGCAGAATCGAGCTGTATAGCTGCGGGCACGTCGAGCTGCCGGAGATGCGCCAGGTCATTCTCTCCTGGCTCGACCGCTACCTGAGATAGACCCTTCCCCTCACGGGCAGAGGAAAGACATTGCCGGACATTTTCGTCCGGCAACCCGGCCGTTTGAACACGACGATCCCGGCACGCCCGCAGGGGCTAGTACAATTCCTGGATCTTGCGCTTCGGGCGGTCACGTTCCCGTTCGCGGGGACCACGGCCACGGCCGCCGCCACCGCCGAACTTGCCACGGTTGCGGTTGAAGTCCTGACCGCCGCCACCGCCGAACTCTCGCCGCTTCTGGGGCCGGGCTTCATTGGCAGTCAAGGCACGGCCGTCCAGGACCTTGCCATTGAGCGCCAGGATAGCCGCTTCCAGATTCCCTTCGGGAGTCAGTTCGACGAAGCCGAAGCCACGCGACCTGCCTGTGTCCATGTCGCGCATGATTTTCACACTTGCGGTCGCGATATTCAGCCCTGCAATCAGCTC
>Ga0153915_10006582_pt1 | contig 10902 bp, 8 predicted proteins | sample Opewatmetagenome_2_FD_107003 | JGI IMG/M metagenome (GOLD analysis project Ga0153915, IMG submission 107003) | Freshwater wetland microbial communities from Ohio, USA - Open water 3 Core 3 Depth 3 metaG | ecosystem: Environmental > Aquatic > Freshwater > Wetlands | place: USA: Ohio, Lake Erie...
GAACTCGTCCGCGAGAGCGGGTTCGAGGTTGCGACCGGCGTGTTCCAGGCTTCGATGGAGGTCCACATTGTCAACGATGGGCCGGTGACTTTCATCCTCGATTCAAAAAAAGACGGCAACTAATATGGACGCAATAAATAAAGTGACATTCTATGGGCGGTGGTAAGTCCGTCCGCAGGCCCCCGTAGCGGAGGGGGGACCCGTCGGTTTTTCCGACGGGGGGAACCGACGGGACTGGTTCCCTCGGGGTCCGGGGGCTTAGGACGGACTTAGCGCCGCCCATAGAATGTCACTTTATTTATTGCGTCCATATTAGCTGCCGTCTTTTTTTGAATCGAGGATGAAAGTCACCGGCCCATCGTTGACAATGTGGACCTCCATCGAAGCCTGGAACACGCCGGTCGCAACCTCGAACCCGCTCTCGCGGACGAGTTCGACAAACTGCGCAAAAAGCTCCGCCGCCCTCGCCGGGTTTTCGGCGTTGTCAAAGCCCGGCCGCCGACCTTTCTTCACGGATCCGGCAAGGGTGAACTGCGAGACAGCCAGCACCTTCCCCTGAACGTCGGCCAGGGACAGGTTCATCTTTCCTTCTCGGTCCGGGAAGATCCGGAGCTCAACGGCTTTTCGAGCCAGGAATTCGACATCCTGCAGAGTGTCTCCTTTTTCGATGCCCACGAGAAGGCAAATGCCTTTCCCGATCTCGCCGGAAATCCGGCCTTCGGCCACGACCGAAGCCCGCTTAACCCTTTGCAGGACGATTTTCATCTCACGCCTTTCTCCTTGAGAGCAAGATTCTCAGGCTCCTGACGTCTTCCCGGTTGATCACGGCGCTTAAGGCGACATAGAGCGCCAGGCCCAAGACGATGACCGCGACCAAGAGCCCCGCTTGTTTGGCAAAGCTCAGCCCGGCGAAAGGAAACCTGCGGATGATCAGTCCGATGACGACGCCCATGATAGCCGAAGCCAAAAGAGATTTGAAGGCCGAGGCCAGGAATGCCCTTTTCTCAATCCTTCCGATTTTCTTCTCGAGAGAGGTGAACAAGGCCAGGAAATTCACGACCTGGGAGAGAGACAAGGCCAGGGCAATCCCACCCACTTTGAGCGGGCCCATCAAGAGCACAGAAGAAAGAATATAGACGATCATCACGAAGAAGGCGATCACGACCGGCGTCCGGGTGTCCTTCATGGAAAAAAAGGCCGGCGCCAAAATTTTAACGCCGGAGATAAAGGGCAGGCTCAACGAAAAATAGAGGAGGCAGGCGGCCGTCATGGCGGTGGACTGAGCATCAAAAATCCCGTGCTCGAAAAGGACCCGGATGATGGGCCGGTTGAGGACAAGCAGTCCGGCCGCCGCCGGCCAGGTGACCAAAAAAATGAGCTTCAAGGAAAAAACAAGAGTCCTTTTCATTCCCGGGATGTCATCCCCGGCCGCCTGTTCGGAAAATGCCGGGAGCAGGGCGATGGACAGGGCGATGGAAAAAATGCCGAGCGTAAGCTCCTGGACCCTCGAGGCATAATAAAGCGCGGCGACGCTTCCCTCTTCAAGCGCGGAAGCGAAAGCCCGGCTGAGGGCGAAATTGACCTGGTAAATGCCGACACCGAGAACGCCGGGGATGGTGAGCTTTGCGACTTTGAGGACCCCCGGATGGGTGAAGGACAGGCCGAATTTGAATCGCATCCCCTGTTTCCAGAGAAAGGGGATTTGAAACGCGAGCTGACAGATCCCTCCGAGGAGGACGCCCGCTGCAAAAATAAAGGCCGGTTCTTCAGCCCGGCCGGCAAAGGCGACGGCCAGCCCGATGATGCAGAGATTGAGGAGAACGGGCGTAAAGGCGGGGACGAAGAACCGGCGGAACGTGTTGAGGATGCCCATGGCCAGGGCAGCCAGGCTGATGAACAGGACATAGGGAAACATCATCCGGGTGAGGGCGACCGTCAAAGGCCACTTGCCCTGGACGTCTTTGAAGCCAAAGCCGATGATCTTAACCAAGAGCGGCGAAAAGATGATCCCCAGAACGGTCAAGACGGCCATGACCACGGTCAGGTCAAAAAAGAAATAGTTGGCGAACGTCCAAAGCTCTTCCCTGGATTTTTCCTTCTTGGCCTGGCTGAAGACCGGGACAAAGGCCGCGGTCATGGCGCCCTCGCCTGTCAGCCGCCTCAGCAAATTGGGAATGATATAGGCGACGGTGAAGGCATCGGCCCCCCTTGATGTTCCCAGAAAAACCGCTTGAAAATAGTCCCGCACATACCCCAGAAGGCGGCTCAACAGGGTTGGCGCGGCTACGGCAAGGGTCGATCCGAGCAGCTTTTTATCATGGCTTCGACCGCGGCCGTTGTTGTCCTGCAGCTCAGAAACTCCTCATCCGACCGAATCCTGCCGTCCCAATAAGCATCCAAGCAGAAGATTTCATAGCGGATGCTTATGACGTCATCCCAAATTTGCCGGAAAGAACGATTCATTGGCCAAAAGTGCTTGGCTTTCCGTCAGATCGAGCAAAAGAACACCTTTTGACGGGTGGCGTGGTTCGAGGGCCCCCCGGACACTCTTGGAGGAGGACCCCTTCACAGGGTCCCCCTCCAACGGGCGGCGGGACTGCCCGCCCGCCCTGCCACCCCTCCAAGGAGCATCCACCCATGAATTCATCGCCAGATGCTCCTTGGAAGGATGGCAGGGAGCGAAGCGAACGTTGGAAGGAAACCCTAGGCAAGGGTTTCCTTCCAAGAGTATCCGACAGGACCCGTCGGGTATCTTTCTCGGCAAATTTGGGGTCATGGTCTCATTTGACTTTAGGGGACAGATATTCTATCATATTTCGCTTTAAGAGGAGATCATCATGGCTCAACATCAATCGGCCGTCCGGCAGCAGCGCCGAAGCGTGCGGAGAACCGCCGTCAACAAGAGCAACACGTCGGCCCTCAGGACTCAGGTCAAGAAATTGAGGATGTTGATTGACAACAAAGACAAGGAGAACGCCAAAAAGCTCCTGCCTGCCGTTTTTTCCACGATCGACAAGGCCGTGAAAAAAAGGGCCATCCATAAGAACACGGGATCCCGGTATAAATCGCGGCTCAACCGTCAGCTGGAGCTGATCACGCCTTCCCCTGCCAAATAGGTCCTTCTTTTTTCTGGCCGCGGCAATATTCGTAAAAGAACCCCTCAAAAAGCGTCTGGGCGGCGACATCCGTTGTCTTGATTTGAAAGTCGATCTGCTCGAGCTCCGAGATCAGGGCCTGGAGCTCCGCTTGGGACGTGCGTTCGACCAGGCCGAAGAATTCCCGGAATTTATCCGCGTAGAATTTTCCGTATTTCTCAGAAATCCTCGGCTTTAACTCGCGGAAAATCTCCCGCTTGTCCTTTTTTTTCTCGCGGAGCCAGGCCTTGGCCATCAAGAGATCGCGGAAAAAGCCGCTCAATACCCCCAGCACGTATTCAGGCCGGACGTCCTCGATAAAAAGAGTGTTCAGGATCACCAGGCTCTGCTTGAGGTCGGCCCGCTCCAGGCTCGAAGCCAGCTCCCATTCAAAAAAATTCTTGACCCAATCCGAAGCCTGGTTGACGTCGGAAAGCTCGATCGTTTTCTTCTCCCCGACATATGTCACGAGCTTCTCCAGCTCGTTGTCCAAGTTCTGGAGGTCGTTGCCCGTGACTTCGAGCAGCCTGTCCACGGCTTCCGAGGTCGCCCGCTTTCCCAAGCCGGCCAATTTGGCGTCGAGCCAAGTGAACAGCGCTTCATTCTTGAGGGGCTTCAATTCCTTGACCAAGGCCACGGAAGAGGCGAGCGAGGAGAAAATTTTAAAGAGCGGCTTGGTCTTCCGGACCTTCCCGGCAAAACAGACGACGAGGACGGTCCTGGCCGTCGGCGAAGCCAAATAGTCCTTCAGGCTTTTTTGTTCGACGGCGGTCATCTCCTCTTTTTCGGCCTTGGCGATCTCGACGACCAGGATGCGCCAGGGCGAGAAAAAGAAAGGCATCGTCCGCGCCACGTCCAGGATCTCCCGCCAGGCCGTCTCGTCAAGGACAAACCGCTCGACGCTCAGGTTCTGCATGTCGGGAGTGATCAAGACCTTCTTCAGGTCTCGGATGAACTGCTCGGCCAGGAACATCTCCTCACCGTGGAAAAAGTAACAGGCGAGGAGGTCGTCTTCGCGGATCTCCTTATCTCGGAAAGGGCCGGCCATCCTTAAAACCCTTCAAGGATTGTGATGACCAAAGTCCGGGCGAAGCTGACGGCCACTTTGTCGATGGCACCGGATTCCAGGGCTTCGAAATCCGCCCCCTGGGGGACGTTGTATTCTTCCTGGTAGGAAACATAGGGATTGGAAAAATAGATCTTCTCGCTTTTGTTATCCTTCAAAACGATACTGGCGGCGACGACGATGGCGAAGCTATCGGCCCTGGCGTCCCCGGTGAGGGCGATGGGGTTGACGCGGAAAGTCACGATCTCGCCCGTCAAAACCGCGTCCGCGTTCCCGGCGTCCGAAGTCACCTCGACTTTCCCCCGGGTGACGAGCTCGTTGATGACGGCGTTGGTCAGCTTTTGGTCCAGCTCGAATCGGGTGGTGAGGTTCTTAAAGAGGGGAACGCTGATTTTCTTAATGTGCTGGGGGAGGAAGCTTCCCGTTCCTCGGAGCCGGTATCCGCACTGGACAAAGAGAAGGCATAACAAGAGAATGGCCAGTGTCTTGGCTGATCGATAAAAAACGGGGACACGTACCAAATTCAGAAATTTGGAACATGTCCCCGTTTTCTCTTTTATCGCGTCAAGGCGAGCCTCTGGGCGCGGCAATATCCCCTTCAGTCTCTCGCGATGATAGCGGAGATTCCTTGCTTGAATCGGGATGACCTTTCCGGGGGGATTCGTTCGTCGCATGGATCCTCGTAAAGATAAGCCTTATATTACGATGTTAACGATTCTGTTCTTGATGCAGATAACTTTTTTAACCGGCCGACCTCCGATAAGCTCTTGGATTCGGGCCAGGCCGAGGGCGATGTCCTTCATCTCGTCCTCGGAAATATCCAGGTCGGCCTCGAACTTGTCCCGGATCTTGCCGTTGATTTCCACGACGATGGTGGCCTTTTCTTCCTTGGCCAGGGCCGGGTCAAAGTCCGGCCAGGCGGCATGATAGACCAATGTCGAGTTCCCCATGTTCTGCCAGAGCTCTTCGCAGAGATGCGGGGTAAACGGCGAGAGCAGAAGGGCGAGATTCTTCAGCCCCTCCTTGAGCAGAGCCCTTCCCGACTCGGAATTTTTCAGGATGTCCTTTTCCTTCTTCAACGTGTTCGTGAATTCCATGATGGCGCTGATGGCCGTGTTCAAATGGAATCGCTTGCCGATATCCTCGCCGACCTTCCTCGTCGTCTGATGCATTTTTTTCTGGAGCCGGGAATAGCTGGCCGGGTCGAGCGGGGCGGCCTTGACGGTCTCGCCCTTGGCGACGTGGAATAAATCCTGGCTTTCCTGGAAGAGCTGCCAGACCCGGGCCAGAAACCGGAAGGCTCCCTCGATACCGTCCTCGCTCCAGGCGAATTCCTTCTCGGGAGGGGCGGCGAACAGGATGAAAAGCCGCAGGGCATCCGATCCGTAATTCTTGATCATTTCGTCGGGATCGACGACGTTGCCCTTGGATTTGGACATGGCCGCGCCGTCCTTGGTGACCATGCCCTGGGCGAGGTAGTGGGGAAAAGGCTCGTCCACGGCCGTCAGCCCAAGGTCTCTCAGGATCTTCGTGAAAAAGCGGGCGTAGATCAGATGGAGGATGGCGTGCTCGACGCCGCCGATGTAGAGGTCGACGGGCATCCAGTAGTCCGCCGCGTCCCGAGCGAACGGCAGTTTGGCCTCCTCGGGGGACGTGTAGCGGAAAAAATACCACGAAGAATCGACAAAGGTGTCCATGGTATCCGTCTCGCGCGTGGCCTTTCCGCCGCATTTGGGACAGGTCGTGTTGACAAATTCCGGAATCCTCTCGAGAGGCGAGCCGGCTTCTCCGGTGATCTCCACGTCATAAGGGATTCGGACCGGCAGGTCTTCATAGGGGACTCCCTGAGTTCCGCATTGATTGCAATAGATGACCGGGATCGGCGTACCCCAATAGCGTTGGCGCGAAATGCCCCAGTCGCGGAGGCGGTAGGTCGTGCTTTTCTCGCCGAACCCTTTTTCGGAGGCATGGGCCGCCATTTTCTCCATGGCTGCCGCCGACTTCAGACCGGAGAACGGCCCCGAATTTATCAGAATCCCGAAATCTTCGAATACCTCGACGGCTTGCGATCCGGCGGCCGCCTCGTTTTCGGGTTCTATGACGACGGGAATGGAAAGCCGGTATTTTTTTGCAAATTCAAAATCTCTTTGGTCATGGGCCGGGACACCCATGATCGCGCCCGTGCCGTATTCCATCAGGACATAGTTGGCGATCCAGATGGGAACAGGCTGTTGCGTAAACGGATTGACGGCTTTTTTGCCCGTATCAATGCCCTCTTTCTCCGCTTCGCCGATATCCCGTCTCTCGCGGGACTCGGCGGCGGCCTTGGCCATCCAATCATGAAGTTTTTCCTGCTCCTTCTCGTCGGCGATCAGCCGGTGGCTGAAAGGATGCTCGGGCGACAAGACCAGGAACGTCGCCCCGTAGATCGTGTCGATCCTCGTCGTGAAGACTTTGATCGACTTCTTGAGGTCGGGCACAAAAAAATCCACATAGGCGCCCTCGCTCCTCCCGATCCAGTTTTTTTGCATGAGGAGGACGTGCTCGGGCCATTTCTCGAGCTGGTCGTGGCCGGAGAGGAGCTCATCCGCATAGTCGGTGATCTTGAGGAACCAGTGTTCCATCTTTTTTTGGTCGACTTCAGCCGAACAGCGCCAGCATTCGCCGCCGGCCGCCTGCTCGTTGGCCAGGACCGTCCGGCACTGGGGACACCAGTTCACCCAGCTTTTCTTGCGGAAAGCCAGGCCGCGCTCGAACATCTTGAGGAAGATCCACTGGTTCCATTTGTAATATTCCGGAAGGCAGGTATTGACCTCGCGCGACCAGTCGTAGGCGATCCCCATCTTCATAAGCTGCGCCTTCATGTGGGCGATGTTGTCGAGCGTCCAGGTCTGGGGATGGATGCCGTGCTTGATGGCCGCGTTTTCGGCCGGCATGCCCAGCGCGTCCCAGCCGATGGGGTGGAGGACGTTTAATCCCCTCATGGTCATATAGCGGCCGATAACATCGCCGATGGAGTAATTCCGGACGTGCCCCATATGTATGCGGCCCGAGGGATAGGGATACATTTCGAGGAGGTAGAACTTCTTTTTGCCGGGATCCTCGCGGACCTCAAACGTCTTCTGGTCCGCCCAGGTTGTCTGCCACTTGTCCTCGATCCGCTGAAAATCGTACTTGTTGGTATCCTTGCTCATAGCTCCGACGGTCCTTGTTTTTCCGTGACCTTATTAGGGAAACGGAGAGGGGATAAAATCCACTCAATCTTAGAGGGATTAGGCTTAAAAGTCAAATAAGGATGATAAGCATCTGTTTATATGTTCTTCAAGAAGTACTGGCATTACCCCCAAGGCCTCCCGTAGCGGAGGGGAGCCCCGAACACTCTTGGAGGAGGACCCTTTTACAGGTTCCCCAGGGGGCCGGGGGTGACGCCAGCGCTTCTTCCAATTTGACTCTCCTCACCTTAATTGATATTCTTCTCTCAACCGGAAAAAAGGCATAAAGTGGCAATGCAGTGCCCCAAATGTCGTTTAGAGAACCCGGAAGGGACTCTTTATTGTGAGAAATGCGGGGAGGAACTCTCTCCTCCTGAAGAAATCCATCCCTCCCGCGCAGAGACTGACATCCATCCCAAACAAGATCTCACGACAGGCTCGACCTTTGCCGCCGTTGCCAAATCATCGAAGAGCCGGGTAAAGAAAGCACGGGCACGGTCCACAAGGCCTTCGATAAAAAAATCCAGGCAAAAGTCGCCGTAAAGCTCATCAAGCCACAGATCGCGGCCGATAAGGACACGATCGAACGATTCCGGAACGAGCTGAAAATCGCGCGCTCGATCAAAGCCATCACGGACCCCGTCGCGATCATCCATCGATGTCATAGACTTTACGAGTCATCTCGGCCCAGCCCATGGCCGGGATGGGCCGGAGCTCCGGCCGCGAGATGGAAGTTCGATACTAGATTTTGCCGGACGTGTATTCGGCCAGGACTTTTTTGAGTTTATCCAGGACCGGGAGATCCACCGTCGTTTTGCCGTCAAGGATGTCCGCGGCCGCCACATCGCGAGATCCATAGAAGGCGCTGTTGGCGTCCCGGTCGATCTGGATAGAGGCTCCCTTGAGAGAAACCCCGGCAAATAGACCCTTGCTTTTGGAATAGGAATAGATTTCAGCCTTCATCTCCAGATCAGTATCCGCTTCCGCGGTGCGGCCGATCGGCCCGGCGGTGACGCTAATGTCCGCTCCCAGCGTGATCTTTCCTAATGAAATATTCTCGATGCTCTTGGCCGTCTTGAACAAAAGGATGATATCGGCTTTTTGGACTCCGATCTGCCAGCCGATGCTTCCACCGATGAGCGACGCAAAGGCCGGGCTGCTCCACTCCCCATTTTCGTTCTTGACCATCAGAATTCCACGGCCGTATTGGCCGCCGACTCCATAGGCGGCCTTGATCACCCCTGGGAAAATCGCGATCCCCCGGGCTTTTTGAAGCAGCGCTTTCGGCAGTTTTTCCTCGGCTTTAGTCAAGTCGGTCATCTCTTTGATCGCCAGAATGGCCGCCTCGATACGTTCCGTGCCCGCCGCCGAGCCCTGGGAATCCGCGGCCGGCCGCCCAGCCGCCATTGCCGCCGGCAGGGCTGCTATGGCGAGAATCAAGAGAACGAGTGTCTTATGTGACGTCATGGGTTGACTCCTTTGATGGTTTCATCTTATTCCAAAAGATAGAGCCTTTCAACAAGTCACGTTTGTGTTCGCTGCGAAGGATGAAGAGCACAGCAGCGCCTTGCTACTGAAAAAGTTCTTAGAGGGAAAGCTTTGAGGAGAATAGGGGGCCAAACCTGTTTTCTTAAGTGCCAGTAATCGAGATTAAACGAACCTAAGCAAAATCACCTTGGATAGAACACCACCTCTTAAAAGGAACTGAAACAGTCCGCTCTCCGCTTCGGGGCTTGCTCCGGATTTTATTGTAATGCCGCTAGCGCGTTAATCCTGCCTTTGCCGCTGTAGGGGTCGGCACCCGGCTTTAAGATATCGTCCGCGGTCTGCTGGATGATAGCCTTGAGCTGGGCTGGATCCATGCGGCCGTACTTCCCGACGATAAGCGCCGCTACACCGGACACGTGGGGGGCGGCCATCGAGGTCCCAGCGGCAAACCAGAACTGCCAAGTCCCGCTTGAAGTCCGTCCCGCTGGGCTCAGGACATAATCGAATGCATTACCGCTTATCCAATCGCCGCCCGGGGCTGCAACGCTGATGACCGACTGGCCATAGTTCGTGTAGTGGGCCGGCGTATCAAAATTTGCCTGATTGAATGGCGCTGTCGCCGCGACCGCCATACCGTTGCCCGACTGGGCGGGAATCGACCAAACCCGGCCGTTGAGGTTGACGCCTTCATTTCCTGCCGAGCTGACGACAAGAGTCCCCGCGGCCATGGCATGATTAACCGCCCGGTTAAGGGAGGCGATAAGGGGGCCGGCTCCGCCGCCGCCCGCGTTGATCCGGTCGAACGTGGCTCCCAGGCTCATATTGATCACGTCCGCATCGATACTCACGGCATATTCAATACCCTGGACGAGCCAAGAAAAGTATCCGCTTCCAGTGTCGCTCCGTAAGACTTTGACGGCAACGATCTCAGCCTTGGGTGCGACGCCCTGGACGCCCCGATTATTGATCGGCGCGGCGATGATTCCGGCGACATGGGTGCCGTGGTTGAAGCCGAACACGATCGGGTCGATGCCCGGCTCGCCTGTCACGAACGACTTGCATAACGCCAGGTTGACGTTGGGTCCTATGTCGGGGTGCCCACTCCAGATCCCAGCGTCGAGCACAGCCACTCGTGCACGCTTCACGCCCCAGCCCATGTCCCCGGCGGCAGCCGTTAGATCAGCGGAAATCTGGCGGATATTCCACTGGTAGGCCCAATAGGGCTCGGAATTCACCCCGGTGGCTGCGAGGTCGGTTTCTTTCGCCTCGATCGCGTTTTCGTTCGGAATCCAGTTGATCTCGACATCCTCGGCCGCCTGGGCGATTCGAGGGTCGCCGATGATTATGTTAAGAAACTGAGGATTGGCCGAAGAGGCTACGATGACGCCGATATTCTCAAGCTTTGCGAGAATCGTTCCTCCGGCCGCCGAGATCAGGCTGTCAATGGCCGTGCTGCCTTTCCCTTGCGCCTTGGCCAGGATCACATAGCCCTTCTCGTCGGCGGAAAAAATTCCAGCTGATCCGACGATGAGCAGGGCTGCCAAAAGCGCACTCGTGACAAGAATCCGTTTCATGCTCCCTCCTTTCTTGTTTCGGATAGCAAGCCTGGCTCTTCTGCCGGCACGATCCGAGGTCCATCAGCCGGATAAACTTGAATCCCGCGCCGTAAGCAGGGCACACTTCTTCACGGTGAGAAGAATAGTTTTAGCCCCCGGCCCGCCTCCGAGAATCATACGAAAATTCTATTCATCCGAATGCGGGTTGTCAAACTCAAATTCCGGCGGGCCCTGACGCCGGCGTGCCGTTCATGAGTTAGGGCCGCCGCGAAAGCGGCCGCGAATCTTGCGCCGGGCCGGTTCTCGAATTTTCAGAAGAATTCTGTTAATATCTCTTTTTCATTCGGAAATCATGAGAGTCGCGTGTGCAAGCCATAACCATCGATAATCTGGCCAAATCCTACGGAACCGTCCGTGCCGTGGACGGCGTTTCTTTCGAAGTCCGC
>Ga0153915_10006583_pt1 | contig 10902 bp, 8 predicted proteins | sample Opewatmetagenome_2_FD_107003 | JGI IMG/M metagenome (GOLD analysis project Ga0153915, IMG submission 107003) | Freshwater wetland microbial communities from Ohio, USA - Open water 3 Core 3 Depth 3 metaG | ecosystem: Environmental > Aquatic > Freshwater > Wetlands | place: USA: Ohio, Lake Erie...
ATGTCGGTGGTCTGCTGAGCTTTAGCAATGGATGGGATCGGTTTGCAGGCCACCCGTATCACTATTTCCTGACCTGTAGTAATACCGGCCAGTATCCCGCCGGCATGATTGGAAAGAAAACCATCCGGCGTGATGGGGTCATTTGCCTCAGAACCCCTCATTTCCGCAACCCGAAAACCAGCCCCTATTTCTACTCCCTTTACCGTTCCGATACTCATGAGGGCCTTGGCAAGATCGGCATCCATTTTATCAAAGACAGGCTCTCCCAGACCTGGAGGGCAACCTAGGACAACGATCTCCACAATGCCGCCGAGGGAATCACCGGAGCGCCTTGCATCCCCCAGTTTTGCCTCCATTTCTCTGGCGGCTTCCGGATCAGGACACATCAAAAGACTGGCAGTAATGTCCTCGCGGGATATCCGGTCAAGCTTTGTGACAATACCTCCCAGAGCTTTCGTATAGGCTATAACCTCCATGCCTTCACCGGAAATAATCTTCCCGGCAATAGCGCCGGCAGCAACGCGGGCTGCCGTTTCCCGGCCGGATGCGCGTCCACCGCCCCGGTAATCACGGATCCCGTATTTCTTGAAATAGGTAAAATCACCCTGACCCGGCCGGAAAATGTCCTTAATATCATCATAAGCACTGCTATCCATATTCTTGTTTTCTATGATCAGAGAAATGGGAGTACCTGTTGTTTTACCCTGAAAAGTACCCGATAATATTTTAACAGCGTCCTGTTCTTTACGGGGCGAACTTGAGGCAATCATGCCTGGTCTTCTTCTATCAAGCACTTCCTGTATGTCTTCTTCCGTAAGATCAATGCAGGGAGGGCACCCCTCCACGACTACACCAAGGGCGGGGCCGTGTGATTCACCCCAGGTTGTTACCTTAAAGAGGACGCCTGTGGAACTTCCTGACATGCTGACTCCTTCTTATCAACTATTAATACATATCATAACCAGGAACAGCGTCCATTTTATTTCTTTCTCTGACGCTTTAATCTTTTTATACCACCCTTTAAAAATAGGCTCAGTCCCCATTTATGTATTTATTCCATACCAGTTTTATTCAGAAATTGACAGATAACGTTGACTATTTCGTCTACATTTTTAACCGTAGTATCTGTCGACAAATCCGCGAGACGGCTGTAGACCGGTATCCTTTTCTCGAGGACTTCTTCCGTTTCCTCGAAGATATCATTATTTGAAAAAGATGGCCTCTGTGTTTTGCTTCTAAGATCACTTTGAATCCTCTCGACAATCGTCTTTAGATCAGCATGGAGCCAGATCAATATCCCGTGCTTTTTTAGAATGTCGGTATTCTCCTCATCCATCACGGCTCCACCGCCGGTGGCGATGACGCTTTTGTGTGCACACGCCAGTTTACGGATAATTTCACGCTCTCTTTGACGGAAATACGGCCAGCCCTGTTCCGCAACCATCTCCAGAATCGATCTGCCGGACTCCGCTTCGATAAGCTCGTCCGTATCGTAAAACGGAAGCTGCAGCTTTGCCGCAAGTTTTTTTCCAACCGAAGATTTGCCCGTTCCGCGGTAGCCAATCAGAATAATGTGCACTTATAAGATTTCTCCCTTTGGTCGAAATGACACAGAGTGTTGTTCGAAATGACACAGTGAATATTATTCAATGGTCTCCATATAATTTTTTCAGTTCATCCCAGAAGCCTGGGAAAGATTTTCGGACACAAAGTTTGTCTTTGATCCTCATCCCAGGTATTGCAAGACCTGCAATGGCGAAGCTCATGGCAATCCGGTGATCGTTATACGTCTCAATTTCGGCGCCATGCGGCTTTCCACCGAAAATAACAAGCCCATCATCCCTTTCTCTTGCAATCACACCAATTCTGTCTAATTCATTCACCAGTGCAGCGATGCGGTCACTCTCTTTAAGCCTCAAATGAGCAACATTTGTGATAGCTGTTTGCCCCGATTTGAACGCTGCGAGAACCGCGAGTGTCGGCACCATATCAGGCATGTTTCCCATATCGAAGGTAGCATTCCCTTGATGCAAAGGCCCGCCGATGATCTCGACCCATGTATCACCACGCACCACAGAACAGCCTAAACTCTCCATGATACCCAGGAGTTTGATATCCCCCTGCACGCTATCAGGGTTGATGTTCATAACCCTCACCCGCCCGCGGCACAGGGCGGCTGCCAGGAAGAAATAAGAAGCACTGGAGGCATCTCCCTCGACAATATACCTCTGACCTGAATACTTACGCCCGCTTTTCACCTTGAAGCGTTCATTCTCGCCCCTTTCGATTTCCGCACCGAAGCGCTCCATGACGTTCAGCGTCATATCTATATAAGGTTCAGAAATTGTACTTCCTTTGAGCATTATCTCTATGTCTTCCTCTGCATAAGGGGCGCCGATAAGGAGAGATGAGATATATTGACTACTTTCCACATCTGTGAATGTCACAGAGCCTCCCCGTAAACCCTTTGCATGGATTCTGACAGGTGGATAGCCTTTGTCATCCCTGCTGTGAGAGGCAACTCCCAGGATTTTCAAGGCATCCAGAAGCGGTTTTAGCGGTCTTTCACGGAGGCGGCTGCTACCGTCAAGGATAAACTCACCATTCCCCAGGGAAACCATTGTTGTGAGAAATCGCAGCGCCGTGCCATTATTTCCCAGAAAGATCGCCTGTCCGGGATGACGGATTTTCCCACCCATTCCCTGAATGATAATATCATTGCCGGAAGTCAAAATATTGATGCCGAGAAATCGCAGCGCCTCCACCAGATAACGTGTATCTTCTGAAATAAGAACGTGAGAAAGGATTGATCTTCCTTGTGCCAGAGAAGCAATGATGAGAGCCCTCTGGGTGTAACTCTTGGAACCGGGAACCTCAACCGTTGCATCCAGATGATGAATAGGTTTAATTTCCATACAAAAGGCGCTCCATGACAACCTGTTTCATATATTCTCTCGGAGGCTCCAACCCTGTCCAGAGCTTGATCTGTTCCGCTCCCTGATGGACAAACATACCGAGACCAGGTATGGTAATACACCCCGCCTTTTCGGCATCTCTCAGCAGTTTTGTCTTCAGCGGATTGTAGATCACGTCCATGACCCACCGATAGTTTACTAGAAGCGCACCATCAACAGGCGTTTCATTGATACCGGGCATCATGCCAACGGGTGTCGTGTTGATCAGACAATCTGCCTTGACCTTACTGATCTCTTTGAGAGAGTAAAAAGAACACCCCAGTTCCCTCGCCAGATGTTGACCTCTTTCCATATTTCTATTGATAATTATGGGAATACCACTTTCCTTGCGAATACCGAAAGCAGCTGCTCTCGCCGCTCCGCCCGCCCCTAAAATGGCAAATATCTTATCTTTAATATCCACGACATCCTTGAGGGATTGCGCAAGGCCTATCCAGTCGGTATTGAAACCTTTCAAACTGCCATAATGGTTCACGACGGTATTTACGGCGCCGATCTCAACCGCATCTGTGTCCACCTCATCCAGATGCGCCATGATCGTCACCTTAAAAGGGATGGTCACGCTGATCCCCCGGATACCCATTCCTCTCATGCCGCCTACGGCGCTTGCCAGATCCTGGATACAAAACGGCAGATACCTTCCTGCAATGTTCATCTTTGTAAATGCGGCCTCGTGCATCAAAGGCGAGAGACTCTGTTTTACGGGATTTCCGAAAATGCCAAAAATCAACGTTTCTGAAGGTACGGATAACTTGTTTTCTCCATCACCTCTGCCGTCAGTAAGTTTCATGACCAGTTCCATCTCAGCGACGGTAAGCTGACCCGGCGCCGACTCAGCACCCCCCTCTAAAGAATTATAGCTGAGGTAAGAACCAAGCTGGGGCGCCGCTATCCTGCTTACCCTTCCCTGAGACCCCATACAGAAGGCGATAATCTCCTTTTTCTTTTTCCGGGCATAAGGAATCAGGCTGAGAACCGTGAGATTATTTTCTGGACAGTTGGCAAAGGTCACAATCTTCACGATACCAGCACCGGTCAGTATACACTTGTGCAAGATATCTTTTAAATACTTTATAGACGGCGTCCCGTTAAAATCATGGTGGGAAACAATCACCCTGGTTTGGTTGCCGTGTGTATTTACCATGGATACCAGTTCCCTTCGTAATACTTCCGGTGTATCCACTTCCATATCCACATACTCCGCACCCAGATCAACAGCCTCTTTCAGCAGGGCGATCCTCTTTCTTTCTTCCGATAATACCCCTCCCGGGAAAGATTCCCCCCTCCTGTTTGTGACTAAGACCTTAACAGGCTTCGCACCTGATCTACACTTTTCTATCAATGCTCTCAAGTCTCCGTCACGTATCAAATCCATTCTCAGCTCCAATACGTCGCTACGGGACACGCTTCTTTCGATTTGACGGAAGGCTTCTGCCTGTGTCTTTCCGGTAATGGGTATACAGATCATTGCCCTGCCTCTCCCCTGGGATATGAACCCAGTATCTTTAAAAACGTGGTCTTTTTCCTCAAATCCTCCATACATTTTTTGATTTCTTCATCATCAATGTGTCCGGCAAAATCGACGAAAAAAAGATACTCCCATAGTCTTTCTTTAACAGGATACGATTCTATCTTCATCAGGTTTATCTTGCGTTCGGCGAATGGTTCCAATGAATCATACAAAGCACCCGGCGTATGGGGCGTTCCGAAAAGTATCGACGTCTTATCCCTGCCGGTCACCTTGCTTTTACCTTCTCCGATGACCAGAAATCGTGTCGTATTCGAAGGATTATCCTCAATACCTTCTGAAAGTATATTCAAGCTGTAATGGGCCGCCGCCAGACGGCTTCCTATGGCGGCACCATCATTATCTTTCTGCACAAGTCGCGCCGCTGCTGCCGTACTTTCCGCTTCGATAAGAACACATTGGGGAAGGTTGGCACGCAGCCATCCCTGGCACTGCGCCAATACCTGGGGAATGGAATAAACCCGAATGATCCCTTCCATCCGATCCTTTTGTGAGAGGAGACAATGGCTAATCCGGAGGAAGAGCTCCGCACGAATCGTAAGAGGGGTCAATATTAATCGATCGAGGGTCAGATTGATCGAACCCTCAAGGGAGTTTTCTACAGGTACAACTCCCCACTCAACCTTTCCTTTTTCTACCTCGTCAAAGACATGGAAAATTGACGCCTGTGGGAAAAAGCTGGTAGCCGTACCGAAATAGGACTGGGCGGCCAGATGGCTGAATGTCGCCTCCGGTCCCAGAAAGGATACCGTGATTGGCTTTTGCAGGGCACGCGAAGCAGAAATAATCTCCCGGAAAATGGCCTTCAGGTATTTCTCCGGCAGCATTCCCTCGTTTACCTTTCCCAGGTATTTAAATATCTTTGCTTCCTGAGATGCATCATACACATCCAGCCCGTTTGCCGCCTTAATCTTGCCAATTTCTATAGATAACTCGGCCCTCTCATTGAGAAGCTTTACTATCTTCCGGTCAGTTTCCTTGAGTTCCTGTCGCAGGCGTTCAAGCGGTGTTAATGTCATTTTCTCATGCCCTCCAATGTTTCCCCCAGGACCGACTCAGGCACGCCTCCGTTAATAAAAGGCATCCCCATCTTTTTCAGCAGGACAAAATGAATCACACTTCCCTCCTTTTTTTTGTCCATCTTCAACCTGGAGAGGATCCCATTATTTGTAACCGTGTGTGGGATACGGCAGGGAAGTCCCACCGTCTTCATAAGATTTTCAATCCTGTTTCGTTCCTCACCGGGAAGATCATACAACTTCTCAGAAATCCTGACGGCGGCAACCATGCCCAGGGAAATCGCGACTCCGTGGGCAACGGTATAATGAGATTCCGCTTCAATGGCATGTCCGATGGTATGACCGAAGTTGAGAATCCGGCGAAGCCCTTTGTCTTTCTCGTCAATCTCGACAATCCCTTTTTTTATCCTGCAAGAATTCTCAATGATCTTGACAAGGATTTCACAATCCCTCTCCTTAATGGCCCTTACATGTTCTTCCAGAAAACGAAAGAGCTCGATATCCTCGATAATACCATACTTGATTACCTCCGCAAGGCCATTATGGAACTCAACTTCGGGAAGTGTGTCCAGGAACTTCACATCGATAACTACACCCTTAGGCTGGTAAAACGTTCCCAGGAGATTTTTCCCCTCCGGAAGGTCAATGGCCGTCTTGCCCCCGATGCTGCTGTCCACCTGGGCCATGAGTGTGGTGGGTACATTGATGTACGGAACAGATCTCATGAATGTAGAGGCGATAAACCCCGTCATGTCGCCGACAACCCCACCGCCCAGTGCAAGGAGTGCCGAGCTTCTGTCCGCCCCGAGTTCTATCATCCTCTCCACAATGGCAAGGGCTGCGGTTATATTTTTTGAATCTTCTCCGGCGGGAAAATCGATCATATCGACAGAGATTCCCATACCCCTCAGCCTGTTCAGAAACGCTTCTCCGTAAAGAGCTGATACGTTGGAATCCGTAATAATAAGGTAATGACGGGCGGGTAAGTTTTTCGCGATAATCAGCCCGATGCGATCCACAATATCGTACCCGATGCATATCTCATAAGAAGATGATACCTTTTTATCAAGATTTACCTTTATCTTTTTCATGGAAGCACCTACACAGTTTTTTTCATGATAACTTCAAGTTTTTTTATTTCTTCCATTAACAGGTAGAATTTCTCCGGTTTGAGAGATTGACTGCCATCTGAAACGGCTTTTTCGGGTTCGGGATGAACCTCTACAAGAATTCCATCCGCCCCCACCGCCAGTGCTGCCCTGCTCAAGGGGATGACATATTTCCAATTACCCGAGGCATGGCTTGGATCAACAATGACAGGAAGATGCGTCAATTCTTTCAATACTGGAACAGCGCTGATGTCGAGGGTGTTGCGGGTTGCCGTCTCAAAGGTGCGGATGCCCCTCTCGCAGAGAATGACCTGCGTATTTCCCGAAGAAAGAATGTATTCTGCGGACATGAGCAGTTCCTCAATAGTGGTCATCATCCCCCGTTTCAGAAGGACCGGTTTCCTCGACTGCCCCAGCTTCTTGAGGAGGGGAAAGTTCTGGACATTGCGCGCTCCCACCTGAAGGATATCTGCGTATGCCTCCACCAGATCAACATGCGCCGGGTCCATGACCTCCGTAACGACAGGAAGGCCTGTCTTTTCACGGGCCTTTACCAGCAGCTTGAGTCCCTCCTCTTCCATGCCCTGGAAACTGTAGGGAGACGTTCTCGGTTTATATGCGCCGCCCCTTAAGATCTGTGCGCCTCCCTTTTTTACAATGTAGGCGCTTTCCATCATCTGCTCTTCACTTTCCACCGCACAAGGACCAGCCATGACGACAAAGCGGGGACCGCCGATCTCCACATCAGCCACGGTAATAACGGTATTTTCCTCCCTCGACTCGCGGCTGGTAAGCTTATACGGCTTCAGGATGGGCATGACTTTTTCCACGCCGGAAAGGGATTCGGCAAATTTTAAATATTCCTTGCCCCGCTCATCCCCGACAGCCCCGATGATAGTCCGTTCCACTCCCCGGGAGGGATGGGCGTTGTATCCCACCGACTCTATCCACCGTATAACCTTTTCTATCTGTTCTTCTGTTGCCTTTTTCTTCATCACAATAATCACAATTTTGCCCTCCTTTAATATTAAACCTAAGGCCGTTCTCTGCGGCGTCGCCTTGAGAAAGGCCAAGTGTTATTAAATTAAAAAAGGCCATGACGAAAATCGCTGCCATGGCCCAAAAAATAAAAAAGCCATGGGCAACGCCTTCGGTCTACCCATGGCTTCTATGTTTAATTTAGTTGGTGTTAGTTCCTCCTGAGCGATGGGCAGACCAACGGGAAATAAAAATAGCTCCAAAAGTAATAATAGTTGTTAATCCCGTTTACGTTCATTCTGTCCATCAATTATATACCTGCACCCTCAATTGGGGCGCATACAACCATACATTGTAGCCATTGTCAAGAAAAAAAGTGTTCTCATCAAGATTGACTATTGCAAAAAAGATGTCTACATGTTCTAAAATAAAACACCCTTCAAATATTGATTGAGGAGTTTGGTTATGATGAGACTCGCAAATCTATTTTTAATTGCCTGCTTTGTTTTCTCCTTATCTGCATGCACCACTATGAGGCCAGCGGAAAAAAGTGAGCCTTCAAGCCTTCTCTATATTGATGGTACCGTCCAGAACATTTCTGGAAATGAGGTCACCGCAGTCTTGAATATCCCCGAATTGAAAAAGACTCCCGGATCACCTGTAAGCGATATTGCCCAGCAGGTCGTACAAAAAAGCATTCTTATTGAAGGCATCAAAACCGAAGTGGATGGGCTGCCGGCTATGGTCAAGACAATCCGCGGTAATAATGCGGTTATCGAATTCGAAAAGCCCGTACCCTATCAGGCCGGGACCGTCCTGAAATTAACGGTTCCGAAAAAAACCATCGCCGTTGTAGACTTCGAGGTTATAAAAGGATATGAGCAAGAAGCCGGAAAAGTGAGCCTTGAAGAACTCACCTCGGCACTGATTGATTCAGGACAGTTTATTGTGCTCGAGCGCTCCAAGCTGAAATCTATCATGAACGAAATAGAATTGAGCTTAAGCGGCATGACGAAGGAAACCCGTGATAAAGTAGCAGGGCAACTTCTTATTGCCGATCTTATCCTGGCGGGAACGTTTGCAGAGACAGGTGACGAGTGGAATATCAACCTGAGATTGATCAATGTCCGAACCGGCCAGGCCGTTGCGGCAATTACCACGAAAACACGACTGTTCAAACCTTCGGAAATCAGGGATTCCGGTCCCCTGAGGGAGGATTTTGAAGAAACTTCCTCCGACCCCGCATGGATACTTATGAAGGCCGGGAAAAAGGCCTATTTTCATTCCAGCATAGACCGCTCTTCCGGAGTGGAAAACACAAAAAAATCCTTAAAGCTCGATTTCAACCTTATCGTGGGGGAAAGACCAAGGTGGGCGCGCATTGAGAATAGAAAGAAAAGGGATTTAAGTCTCTATGACGGAATTGAATTCTATGTCAGATCTACAGAGCGACTTTACGCGTCCGTGGAAATAAAAATGTCCCATCACGAGAACCCGAATAAGATCGATCTGTGGCTCGGGAACTTTGAGACAGACAACGTCTGGAAAAAGATTAGAATCCCATTTAATAAAATGGTTATAGCGAGGGGCTGGATAAGAGAGGGGGCAAAGTCACATGGGGCTGAACCGGGTGATCAGGTCATGCGACTTCATCGGGTGGAGGGATTTGAGATTGGTGTGGATGTACGAAGGAATTCGGATATCAAGGGGACTCTTTGGATTGACCGAATAAGCTTTTACCGTGACTAAAAAGATATATTTTCAACTCATATAACGGGAATAGAAAATACTATGATTGAGAGCATCTGGACATTGCTGCAAAGCATAAGAATTCAGGATATTTTTGACATTGCGATTATCTCTGTCATGATTTCCGCCCTTCTGATCTGGTTTAAAGACAGGGCTTCCCGGTTTGTGTTATTGGGCATCAGCCTTTTAGGTTTCATCTATGTCGTTGCTAAGTTTTTCCAGCTTTACCTTACCACTGTCGTACTCCAGGGGTTTTTTGCCATTCTCCTCTTTGTCCTGGTAGTCATCTTTCAGGAAGACCTCAGGAGATTCTTTGAGCGTCTCGCTATCCTCGGAATAATCAGGAAAAAAATTCAACACACTACCCCGCACGAACAAACAGCAGAAATTATCACCGAGACTATTGTTAATCTTGCCAGAAATCATATCGGTGCCTTGATTGTCATCCAGGGAAACGATCCTCTCGGCAGGCATCTTAGCGGTGGAACAGAGCTGAACGGCGTTCTCAGCGAACCTCTCCTTGAGAGTATTTTTGACCCCCACTCCATTGGCCACGACGGCGCCGTGGTGATTGATGGAAACACAGTAGTTCGTTTCGGATGCCATCTGCCGCTGTCACAGAATATTAGCAAACTCGGAATTCCCGGTCTTCGTCACACGGCAGCCCTCGGTCTTTCCGAACGGTCTGATGCTATCTGCCTTGTTGTTTCAGAGGAACGGGGAACTATCTCCATCACCCAGGGAGAGCAGATCAAAGAGGTGACAAGCGCATCAGCTCTGAAAGGTGTGTTGGAATCATTCTACAGCAGTAAAACTCCCCTCAAGAAGCCAGGACCTATATCGCTGTGGTTAAAGGAAAATACGAAGGAAAAAATCATCGCCATTTGTCTTGCCTGCATTCTCTGGATCATTTTCGGCTACCAGAAAGAATCGATATCCAAGGACTTTACCGTACCCGTCGAATATCTTAATGTACCATCGGAATGGTTTATAGAAGAACCTAAAATTACGGAAGCCAAAATCATGTTGGTCGGCCCTTCACAGGCTTTTCAGCTTCTGAATACCAATACGCTCAGGATATCTATCAATCTGTCTCAAGTTCAGGAGGGAAGACAGGATATCGTACTCACGAAAGAAATGATAAGTACCCCTTCAAACGTAAATGTGGTAGGAATCAAGCCCAGCCGGATTACTGTCAGTGCATCAAAGTTTGTCCGTATTTCCGTTCCTATCGAGGTGGTAACGGAAAATGCACCTGCTCCGGGGGTTATTATTCAGAAGATCACGATTACTCCCTCATCGGTCAGGGTTCTGGTACCGGGCAGGCAACTGCGAAATAATATCAAGATAAAAACGGCGCCCATTGACCTCCAGCAATTCACTGCGACAAAGACATTGAAGCCAAAGCTCATTATCCCCCCGGAGGTTCAATTTGAAGGAAAAAGGGAACCGTCCGTCAATGTGGTTATTAAGATAAGGAGATAAATGAGGATGACCAGGCAGTTAAAAAAACGCTCCAGAAAGGCCGGCCTCCCTCCGGGATC
>Ga0153915_10006584_pt1 | contig 10902 bp, 8 predicted proteins | sample Opewatmetagenome_2_FD_107003 | JGI IMG/M metagenome (GOLD analysis project Ga0153915, IMG submission 107003) | Freshwater wetland microbial communities from Ohio, USA - Open water 3 Core 3 Depth 3 metaG | ecosystem: Environmental > Aquatic > Freshwater > Wetlands | place: USA: Ohio, Lake Erie...
GTAACGGGAGCTACTGCCGAAATTGCGACCATGACGATTTATTCTACGCAGATTGAATCGGGTTCGGTGATGACGGACTTTATAGAAGGGCAAAAAATAAAAGCATCCACCACCCTCAAAGACACCGCAGGAAATCAGTTGGCTCTCGCCGGTAGAGCATTAACTTATGATTCGACCGGAAAACCCCTAACATGGGTTGGACAGGATAAAATCGTCAAGAAATCAGATGGCAAACGGTATCACCGACAAATCGGAGAATTTGAGGCCGACGCAACCGAGAGAGCCGATTTTTGGAAGCTTCTCACGACTCCGGTTGATACTTTACTTTGTGATGAAGACCAGACCAACATGGCGCTGATTGAGAAAACTTTTGCTGGAACGACAAATGCTATGCTGTCTACGAGCATCGGGGAAGTATATGTAAAATACCGCGCAAGAAAATAAAGGAAGGTGATAACATGGGAACAATGGCAGACCAGCTTGCTATATATACTGCTCAGGCAGAAATGAGTAGCTTTTTTATTGATAAAATGGGAATCATCAACGTTAAGTCTTACGGAGCCGTAGGTGACGGCATAACCGATGATACGGTGGCAATACAAGCCGCAATAGATGCGGCCCTATTGGTAAAAGGCACGGTTTATTTCCCTAGCGGCACATACAAAATAACCGAAACAATAACAATATCAACAAACAACAACATAACCCTGCTTGGCGCAGGAGGCCGTACTTGGCAAACAAAAATACTTGCAACCGTTGCAAGCGGAAACGTGTTTGAAGTCTCTTCCCCATACATGGTAAGATTCAAAGATTTATATATTTCAAACACCGGGAGTCAAGGAAAATGTATTTCACTTTCTGCCGGCGAGTGGCACGTTTTGGACAATTGCGCTATCGAAAACGTTAGCGGGAATGCGTCTGATTTAGTATATGCTGTCGGCGCAAATATACTGGTTACGCAATGCGGATTTTTTAATAATGATTCCAGCGCACAAAGTTTGCATTTTAGAGGAATTTCAAGTCAAGTATGCATAAACAATATAGTAACAGCTAATTATTTTGGAAATTCTGGAAAGGGAATCCTAATCGATGGCGACGGCGGAACTCTTCACTGCGAAGGAATAAAAATAACAAACAATACATTTATGTGTAGCGGTGACGAACAGATAACGATAAAAAACGGTTTGCATTTTGATATATCGCATAACATACTAGATGGCGGGGGAAATGTATCAATTTTACTGTCTCCATCTGATAATGGAATTAGCGGAGTATACATAGACGGCAATTATATATCTCCCGGGGCGAATCAAACAAACGGAATAGGAATATATGTTCCTTCAAACGTTTTAGGGGTAACCAATGTAGATGTAACCAATAATATGATATCGTATGCCGGTTATGGCATTAACGTAGCAGACGATGCGTCGGCATGGCGCGTAAGCGGAAATCATATTTTCGAAATTGATTACGACGCAATAACTTTTAACCAGGCGAAAAATATTATAATTTCTGACAATCCTCGCATTGCGGCAACGGGTTCAGCGCTACTTCTTACCGATGGGGCAAGTGGCGGAAGTTTTCTTGTGACCGAAAATACGATTTACAGCGGATCCGTAACGCTTACTCAAACGTCTCCAAGCAAGTTTATTATCGAAAACAACATCGGATACGTAAATAAAGGATGGAGCACAAGTACTTTTGACGGTTCAACAACTGGCACTAAATACGTCAACATAACTCACGGGCTTGCCGGTACCCCATCGCTGGAAAAATGCCTACTATCCGCATACAGGAACGATTCCAGTTGCGAGTTTACGGGAATGTGGGTACTATCAGCCGGAGCCACTACGGTATTGGCCGGGATTATAGTCAGTAACGCAAGCGCCGGATCCCCTAAAATTAATTTGTATGCAGAAATATGATGTAGCGTTTATTTGTGATATAATTTTATAAAATCAACACCAAGGAGGCGCGTTTCGTTGAAAGTAGAATTAGGCTGTGGTTCAAGTAAGCGAGAAGGTTTTTACGGTATCGACATACAGGGAGAGCAGGCGGATTTGATATTAAATATAGAAACAACAGAACTGCCATTTGATGACAATAGCATTGAATATGTTTATTGCAGCCACGTATTTGAGCATTTGAAAGAATACCCATTTGTATTGCGTGAAATATTAAGAGTTTGCAGCCCGGAAGCGGTTGTAGAAATATGGACACCATACGGAAAGTCTAACGACGGATTGCTGTTTGGGCATTTTAACTTTTTGACCGAAACCCATTTTAAACACATATGCTACGAATACGACAGGTTTTACCTGGGCAATTCGAACGGTTATTTTGATTGGTATGAAACGCATTATGTTTTGTACCCCGGCATAAGGGAACAACTTGAATCAATGGATATACCTTTAGAATTTGCAATGGAACATATGTACAACATAGCGCTGGAGTGGGGCGTATTTTTGAAAGTCAAAAAAAATGAATCTACAAAAATTCCGCAAATTCCGTGCCGTAAATATTTTTACGGGAGAGGAAACGAGATTAAGTTAACGGAAAATTTATAAAAACTGAGAAGGTGACAACATGCCGACAATACAGCAAATAGTAGATTATGCGGATAGGAAATATGAAAATACAGAAACAGATGCAAACAAGGTGTCGGACCTAAACGATATCCATACGAACGTATACGTCAAGATCGCAAAGCTTAAAAATAAATACGAGATATACGAAACGGATACCGTCGCAGATCAGTTGACGTATTCCCTTCCCTCGGATTGTTCGCTTGACAACATAATCGCGGTCAAGGTGTCTCGGTCAACCACAATAACATCAAGCACGGCTTGGAATACATACGAATACGCAGGGCTTAATGACGACACTGCGGTTGGATACTGGTACGGCGACGCGGGAACCAGCGTCATAGCGTTGTTGGATTACGACATGCCGATTGCGGCCACGGGCTATAGTATCCGTATTTTCTATTACAAGAGGCCGAACACATTGACCTCAAGCGACATGACCGTAATACCTGAATTAGATGCAGATTATCACGATCTCTTGAAATACGGATTGATTCAGGCTATAGCATCACAGGGAGCAAATCCCGATACGGAAATTGCGGATTACTGGCAGAAAAAGTTTGACGAATTTATGGTTGACGTTGAGAGAAACCTAAGCGAAAAATACAATACAAATCCGACGCAATCCAGCCAATGTGAAGAATACTGGTAGGTGATAATATGGCATACTTTGGAAACACGGTAAAATACCAAAAGAAACCAACGGAACCATTTACGATCGGTGAGGGCGAAAATACATACTATCCCCCATTAAAGATTAAAAAGTCTGAAAGTTCATATAGCAGAAACACATCGAGCCGGAATTACCCGGCTCTTTCTGTGTGCCCCGGAAGGGCGAGTTCCTTTGCCGCAATCACAACCGCAAACGGAATCGGGCAGAGAAACAACCAATATCCGCACGTGGTTGACGGCCTTGTCTGGAAGCGCTGGAGCGGCTCGGCGTGGGTAACGGTGACTTCGTCTGCAATGACCTACAGCGAAAAAGGGAAGTTTCTTGAGTTTAACACGGAATCCGACAAGTATACGATTTTAGCGAGTGAGCACTCAAATGCCTATTCGTATGACGGAACGACTGCCGCAAGCATGGCAGACTCACCAACTACAAGACTATACACGGTAGACGATTTCAGACTATATGCATTGGACGACAATGTTTTAAGTTGTTCTGCGGCCGGCTCTATCACGGACTGGACAACCGCAAATGACGCCGATTCTATCACAATAACCGACATGATAGGCGACGGGACGGCTATCGAGGCGTACAACGATACCATAGTCTGTTGGTCGGAAAACACCATGCATGTTCTCTATGGAAACGACCCGTATGATTTTGAACTCAGCAACGCCATTGAGGCAGGCTGCATTTCCGATCGTTCGGTGGTAAAGCACGGCGGGAAACTTTATTTCCTGGATTTCGGAAAGCTTAAAGCCTATGCAGGCGGCGCGCCTTACGAAGTGAGCCAGAAGGTCAGAACCTATCTGGAGGGCATAAATTTGACCTATAAGGAGCTTTGCTGTGCAGGAAAGGACGGAAGGTATATTTACCTGTCAATTCCTTACGGCACGGCCACAGCGAATAATTTGACCCTTGAGTACGACACCGAGACAGGAAACTGGTACGTCAGGGACGAAGCATATGTAGACTTCGTAAACATCGAGGGCTATCTGTACGGGCTGACCGCTGCCGGAACGATCTACAAAATGAACTCGGGAACCACCAATAACGGCACGGCGATCTCATGGAGCTGGATTTCAGGCGTATGGAGCGACGGCGCCCTGTCCCAAAAGAAAGTCATCGGAGAATACTGGTTGTCGCTTGATCTTCCGGTCGGCAGTACTCTTTCAATCTATTACAGCACGACGATTGACGGCAATGACTTCGTTTTGCTCGGCACGTTTACGGCAAGCGCAACGGAACAAGTAACGAGGATCCAGGTCCCGACATTTATCATGTATAGCATTGACTGGCGCAGGATTGAATTTGTCGGTACCGGCCCGTGCACCATATTTGAAATTGAGGAAAATCTGCGAATCAAAAAGAGGTGACGATATGCCTACGTGGACAAACATAAGCACAGATACGTTTGAGGACTTCCAGACTGCGTTTAATAAATATATGCAGTATTTTGTAAGTCATCTGAACAGCAAGAACGTCAAAAGGCTCGATACCAACGAAACAGTGGTATCTAGCAATGACGGAACAACAACCATTACCGGTCCCATCCTGATTCAAAAAGACGGCGACGGGGTTACCCGATTGATGCAGGGTTACGACAGCGCGACAGATACCTTTATCTACGCCCTGTTCAACGCTTCGGGAACGCAGACGGTAGGGATTAACAGCACCGGCAACGCGACATTTACAGGCGACATCATAGGCAGCACAATACAAACAGCCGCAGACGGCAACGCGAGAATAGAATTGACTTCATCTGGACTGGCAAGCTATAACGCCAGCGACGAGTTGCAAGGTATCTCTATCCTTTTGGGCACATTTGGATTTAGCGAAATCCAATTTTACAACGAAAACTCTTTACTTGTCGGCGGACTTGGGTATGACTCGATAGGTGCGGTTACGCTATATTCTGATTCCGGCGCAACGTTATATCTTGCGGGCAAGATATCGTTTTTGAATGCGGATTCAATAGCTGGGTTAATAACTGACACAGAAGCGGCCCATAGCCATACCGGATACACAGGATACGCCGACGGCACAGTTGGATCCCACAGGCACGTAGTCAGTTCCGATGGTTCGCATTCCCATGATATAGAAATAGGATAGGAGTGAAAAAATGGAAATTGAAAAAGAAACCAAAGAAACTTTAAAGAAACAAAAATTGGAATTTTTGAAACGGCAGTATTTTACGCTTGAGTTGAACAAGGCTTCGTTAGAAAGCAATGGTCTTTCAACCGAAAAAATTGTAAGCCAGATGGAAACGGTACAAAAAGCTTACGACGCAGTAAGCGCAATTGAAATAGGGGAGTAATCTCCCCTATTCAAATAGTGATATGTTTATATACGTGCGGTGAACGTAATCCCCGCTATATTTGTAAGCAATTGTGTCGCTTTTATCGTCTCGGTGTATTACTACACTGGAATCGCCCTTCGTAAAGACAAATGTTTCTTCTGTCATTGAAGTGGAGTACCCGTAATTATCCCTTATGTCCTCAGCAAGAAGATAAGTGTTTCCGTTGTATTCAACGGCCTTTAATCCGTTGTACGTTGTTTCTGTGCATTGTTTCGATAATTTCTGTTGAGACGATTCGGTCGAAGTTTCATCTGTTACGGCATCTTCGGTTATGGATTCTTCGGTTGAATCAGTGATTAATATTTCGCCGTCCTCGAAGTTAATATCTTTGCCGAGCAGTTCGCACATTTCCCGTAACGGGAGATATGTTGTGCTGTCAATTAAATACCCGAGCGCGCCATGGTCTACGCCATTAACGATAACCTTATATGGATTAGCAACTATGTCGTACTCAGATGCAAATACCGTGAAAGATGTGGTTATCATCATTCCGACGATTAACCCTGAGATAAATTTCTTCATAATCAAAGACCTCCCTTTGATTATGTATTACCACTATTAAGAAAAACATGCAAGCACTTTTTGAAAGGGGCTGATACCGTGGCATACACGCTCGCAGATTACTTAAAGTTAAATAAAAATTATACGTCGAGTTACGACCCGACAACTAAAAAGGCTACGCTTACAAATTCTAAAACTGGAAAGTCCATAAACTTCACCAGCGGCCAGGGTCAACAGTACGGACTTGGGAGCGTCGTAAACGGCAGCAACACGATTGATGATATCGACAAATTGACTTCATATCTCGAAGACACTTCGAGCAAATCAAATACAACAAATACATCAAGCACATTGGGCACGTCAAACTACTCTTCGCCTTATTCGCAAAATATTCTTGACACGCTGTCAACGATCCAGAACAGTAAGTTTTCATATGACCCGGACGAAGACGAAGACTTACAAAACGCGCAAGACGAAGCAATGGACGCGGTATCAAGGGCGGCGGCGCGAAGGGGGATGCTTTATTCCAGCAGCGACAAGGCGCAAATGAGCGAGGCGGCGGCTGATCTAGTGCCGACATACAAAGCGCAGGCCTACACGGAATATCAAAATAATCTGAATAATCTACTGAGTCAACTCAGTACATATCAGAACCTTGACCAAAGCGCCATAAGCAATTACACCAATACCTTGGGAGCATATGCGAACGATTATCAGGCTCAAATTAACGCTTTAACGAACGATAACGACACGTCCAATGATTGGCAAATACCATACTTAAATGCCGCCAGAAACGAAAAAATATCAGGTCAAGCGACATCGGCGGCAGATGCACAGCAACAAGCCTTTGAAAATGAACTTGCGTTATATAAGGCTCAGAAAACTTCTTCTGGCAGTTCTTCTGGCAACGGGAGTTCTTCCGGCACACTTAAAGTATCTGATATCAACAGCTTATACAATAGTGGGTTGATCGACGATGCAACGGCGGCGTCTTTATTATCTCAGCTTGGAGTTGGACCAACTCAACAAAATTATGTTAGTGAAGTGGAAAAGCTATTAGCGCAACGTACTGTTCCGTCTTCTCAAGTCGCACTAATAGAAGCGTACAACAAGCAGGGCAAATTAACTGACGAGGAAGCGACGGCATTGCTTAAAAAATATGGATTAACGAGGTGATTTTATGTTGGATTGGGACGCAATAAAAAAGCAGAATGCATATATTCAACCGAAGACGACCAAAACCACAAAAAAACAATTGTCTCAAGCCGCCTCCAAAACAGTATTGACTCCCGCACTACTCAGAAACGCTCCTGCTCTGACGAAGATCACGCCTGAGCAGCAAGCCAAGAATCAGGCTATTGCATTGCAGGAATTACAGGGACCACAGGGAAACATTGCTTCGCTTGCCAGAGGCGTTGCCGGCGGGCTGGTAGATCCTTATGGAATACTAAAGGCTATCGGACTCCGCTCAAATACCGCGCAAGAACAGGCATCAGCAAAAAATACCTATAATATTCCGGCCCTCAAAAACCCGCGCGCCGTTTCGCAGGGATTAAAGCCCGAGATTGCAAATATAACGGGTACATATGAGGGGCTGGGTGAATTTGGCGGCTCCGCTATAGGGGTTGACCCCGTTGCGATACTTGGAGAAAAAGCGGCCAGGACCGCAATCGGAAAACTCGGCACAACGACAGCCGAGAAGATCCCCGTATTGGCAAACGGAAAAATTCAATTCAAGAACGCTCCAACGGCAACCCCGGAAAGCACGGTCGAACATACCGGAGTTTATAACAAGGAATTTTCTCCGGTTTCCAAGGACAATTATATGCAATCCATAGCGGATAAAATCGCAAATACCAACGCTCCGATGTGGGACAACTACAATAGTAATTACGGGCAGACCGTAAGGAAACAACTGGACGAATACGGCGCGGAACTCGACAAAATCCAAAATATGACTACTTCTGAATGGAATGCCTACGCAAAAAGCAAAGGGCTTGGCTCTTACGGCGGCAAAATTCCATCTGTCTCCAAAAATGCGACAGTCCAAGAACCATTACAAACCGTAACGCCTACTATTACCAAAGCGAATATACCCCCACAAGCTCCTGCTGCGACCGTACAGCCACGAAAATCAAATTTAGGTGCAGAGATATCAAAAGAACAGCAGTTCGTTAAAAACGGCAACGTTTCGCAACCTGGAAAAATTGAGTCAAAATTAAAGGACTTGGGCGCAGACGTAAACCGATTCGAAGAAGTGGCAATGGTGACAAACGACAGCAAGCAATTAAAACCAACGTTGCTCGAACGGACCGCAGGAATCACCAGCAACTTAAAAAGAAAGTTTGTTGATGCCGGGGATACCGTGGCAAAGATGGCAAAGATCAACAACGACCAGGGGCTTTACAATCTTTACAACAATGCCAGAAATTCCAGACGTAGGGCCGAATATCAAATAGGCGAAGCGCAGACTGATATTACAGGCAGGGCGGTTGGCAAATCTTTAAAAGATATTTTTGACCCGATCAGAAAGAAAGGAGACAATTACTACGAAGACTTCCAGGAGTACATGTATCATTTGCACAACATCGATAGAATGGCACAGAACAAGCCTGTTTTTGGGGAAAGTATAACCGCAAACGAAAGCAAACTTGTTTCCGACTACCTTCTGAATCAACACCCTGAATTTGCGCAGGAAGCAGCAGACGTCAGGAAATACCTTGATAATATGATGCAGTATAGGGTGCAGGGCGGCCTAGTGTCGGAAGATAGCGCAAAGGCTTTAAACGAAATGTATCGAAACTACGTCCCAACATATCGTGTCAATCCATCAACAAAAGGAGCCAGGTATTCCGGACAGATCACAGACATTAAAACCGGGATCAAAAAAGCTACAGGATCGTCAAAAGACCTCTTGCCGTTGCACGAACAGATTTCAAAACAGACAATGCAGGCGGTGGACGCGGCACATAAAAATCTCTTCGGGATCAGGCTTGCAGAAAATATCAATCCAAAAACCCAGCAATTTGTTCAAGAATTGAAGAAAATCGACGATGCCTTTGATGTTGATGCTGACGCCATACCGGAGCTTAAAAATACCTTTAATATCTACGAGAACGGCAAATCCTACCAGATGAAGGTTGACGATACTCTTTATGAGGGAATCAAGGCGCTCGTCAAAACAGACCCGAACGAATTGGCAAAAGCCGCCCTGTGGGCAAACAGAGGGTTCAAACAGTTGATTACGTCGTTTAATCCGATGTTCCTTATTAGGAATGCCGCAAGGGACATCCAGGATGTTGGGTTGTATTCTAAGGATCTAAAAAGTTTTGCAAATATGTACCCCGGGGCAATTAAGGAAATAACAACAAACGGGACTACATGGAAACAATACAAGGCTTTAGGCGGTGCCGGAAATTCGTTCTTTGATTACGCAAAGGGATACAAAAAGGATGCGTCATGGCTGAAAAAAAACACATTAAACAGGATTGAATCCTTAAATATGGCAACGGAACAGCTTCCAAGGTTTACAGAGTTTATGTCCACAATCAACAAATTAGGCCGGAGTCCGACCTACGACGAATTGATGCAGGCAATGTACAATTCCGCAGATGTGACGGTCAACTTTGGCAGAAGCGGAACGTGGGGCAAGACATTAAATTCGACTTTTGTCCCGTTCTTCAACCCAGCGATGCAGGGTGCAGATAAGTTGATCAGAAAATTCACCGAGACAAAAGGCGTGAAAGGATGGGCCGAATTAGTTTTAAAAATATCTGCCTTGGGTGTTGCGCCATCCTTGTTAAATGAAATGGTTTACCACGACGACCCTCAATATGCGATGATTAATGACCGAGATAAGGACATCAATTTCATCTTTAAAGTCGGCGACGGTGAATTTATCAAAATCCCAAAAGGCAGGGTATTATCGATGTTTGGCGCAGGATCGCAAAGGCTGTACCGGGCGGCGCAAGGCGACGAAAACGCATTTGCCGGATACCTTAAAACCACGGCAGACCAAGTTGCGCCTATCTCGCCGACAGAAAGTAATATCTTGTCTCCGATAGCAGCGGTCAGAAATAATAAGTCGTGGTATGGCGGCAAAATCGAACCGCAGAGACTTGAAAAATATTCGCCGGGATTAAGATACGACGAAAGCACAACGGCAATCGCAAAGACATTAGGAAAGGTTTTAGATTATTCTCCAAAGAAAATTGATTACCTTTTGGATTCTTACTCTGGCGTTATCGGAGATTTTGCCATGCCATTGACTACTCTGAAAGCCGAAAAAAACCCGTTCGTAAAAGCGTTCACAATCGACAGCGTTTTGAGCAACAAGATTTCCCAGCAATTCTATGACAAGAAAGACGAAATCTATTACGCCAAAAACGACGCAGAAGGAGAAGACAAATATGACATCCTCAACCGCTACATGACCAAGCAAAGCGATAATGCCACCGAACTCTACAACGAAATACGTGAAATCGAAAACAGTTCAATTTCGGACAAGGCAAAACGCGAGAAGGTGCGGGAAGTCAAAGCGTTGATTAACGGCATAGAGCAAACTGCGCTTGATACTGTTCCGCAAGTAGAAAAAGCGGCAAAGAACCTTTCCTCGAAATATACGAAAACCACCGACCTCTACCGCGAAGTCAATAAAAAAGTGTTTGGCGCTGAGTATTCCTTAAAAACATACAATAAGGACGTTTACGAAAAGGCGCAGAAATATAAAGCCGCCGGATTGTCTTACGATGATTTTTACACTATTTATTTCGGCACAAAAGACATAA
>Ga0153915_10006585_pt1 | contig 10900 bp, 8 predicted proteins | sample Opewatmetagenome_2_FD_107003 | JGI IMG/M metagenome (GOLD analysis project Ga0153915, IMG submission 107003) | Freshwater wetland microbial communities from Ohio, USA - Open water 3 Core 3 Depth 3 metaG | ecosystem: Environmental > Aquatic > Freshwater > Wetlands | place: USA: Ohio, Lake Erie...
ACCCTGATCGTCCCCTCGATCGTTCGCTCCAGGGGGAAGCCCTCGCGGGCCCGGAGCCGTGCCGCACGACCAAGTCGCGCGGCGAACTCGGCGTCCAGGAGCAACCGGTCCAGCGCCGCGGCCCAAGCGGCCGGCTCATCCGGGGCCACCAGCAGCCCATCCACCTCGTCCCGGATGATCACCTCATTGCCGGTCGCGCGCGATGCGATCACCGGCTTCTCCAGGGCCATCGCCTCGAGTACCGATTGCGGCAACGCATCCCAGCGGGACGGATGGAGGACCACCTCGAGCAGCTCGTATAGGGGTCGGACTCCGGGCTCAAACGGGAGCCGTACCACGGCGTGCCGCTCCGGCATGGGAGGCAACGGATCGGTGAGCATCCGTCCGTCGAGGCCCGCCAGGACCAGCCGGGTGGGAGTCTCAACTCGGGGGAGCGCGGCCAGCACCAGCTTCTGGTCCTTGGGCCGGGCCACGATCCCCACCGTGCGGCGCGAGGGTTCCCAACCGATGCGGCGGCGCCACTGCTCGATCTCCTCGGTGCTGACCGGACGGTCGATCCGATCGGTCAGCAGTCCATTCGGGACCACCGTCAGCTTTTCCGCAGGGATTCCACCGGCTTCCAGTGCCGCGCGCACCGGCTCACTGACCGCGATGACCCGCGCGGCCACCCGGCCGGCGACCCAGTTCTCCAGTCGCGAGGTACGGGGCCACGAGCGACGCGTCAGCACCAGTGGGGCCGGCAGCTTCCCCAGCACGCCCAGCAGCGTGAGAGCTTCCCGATCGCGCGAACTCTGCGGGTTGATGAGGTCCACCGGGTCGTGAGCCAGGAGGTCGGCAAGCCGGCGCGCGTTGGCCATGCGCTTGCCAGGCTCGAGGTGCAGCGGTCGTACCTCGAGACCCCGGGCGCGCGCTTCCGCCTCGACCGGGGAGCCGGGCGGGCAGACCAGCCGGATCCGCAGTCCCCGGGCGGCGAGACCGAGCCCGAGGTGCAGGGTGGAGTTCACCGAGCCGGCACCGGCGCCCTGATGCAGCGCGAGCACTACCCGCATAGGTTCCGCCTCAGCCATGCGGATCCTCATCCTCGGCGCCGGCGGCGCGCACCGGACCGAAGCGTCCCTCGCCCGGGCCGCGACGTCGCTCGGCCATACCGTCGCCGTACTCGACGCGTTGGGGTGGCGCCGGCGGCTCCAGGCGCTGGCGCCCGGCTTTCTCCGCTGGCGTGCCGACAGGTTCCGGCCGGACTTTCTGCTGTACACCAGGCATGCGATCGCCGCCGGGGAGGAAACGTTGCGCCGCATGAGGGCGCGGCGCGATTCCGCTTTCTGGTATTTCGACGCCGCCTCGCCGCTCCCTGACCCGGTCGCCGCACTCGGGCGCCTCGTGGGCCGCGTCTTCGTCACCTACGGCTACCAGATCGAGGCCTTCCGTCGTGCCGGAGCGCCTGAGACTCACTTCCTCCCCCAGGGTATGGACCCGGAGCTCGACCGGCCGGCGGACAGCAGTCCGGCACGGTACCGGTGTGAGGTCTCGTTCGTGGGCTCCGGACAGTACCCCCGCCGGCAGGAGGTGCTGCGGGCGATCTCGCGGGTCTGCCGGATGCACATCCGCGGGCCCGGGTGGGAAGATGCGCCGGCGGATCTGCCCGTGGCGGGTGGCAGGGTGCGCGGCGCCGAGCTTGCCCGCGTCGTGCATGGAGCCGCTATCTCGCTGGGTGTCGACGCCCTCCAGGCACAGCGGGCCGAGCGGCACGGCGGCACCTCGAACCGGTTGTGGCGCGTGCTTGGAGCGGGCGGTCTGTTCCTGGGAGAACAGGTGACGGGAGTCGAGGACTTCGCGGCAGACGGCGAGCACGCCGTGTGGTATCGCTCCCCTGCGGAGGCCGCCGATCTCGCCCTGCGGCTCCTCTCCGATGCGGGATTGCGGGCACGCATCGCGGCGGCGGGACGGGCTCACGCGCTGGCGAAGCACACCTACCGGCACCGTCTCGAGCTGCTGCTCGCGGGTCAGGGCTACACCTCGACGTAGTTCCGGTATTCGAACGGCCGCCATCCGGTGAGGCGTTCGAGCGCCAGCGAGGCGAGCAGCGACAACCGCCTGGCGTCCCACCGCCGCGGCGCAAAGCCAGGCGTCATCCGCGCTCTCCGCGCGGCAATCCACGGCTCCATCCGCGCAGGATGGCGCCCGGCAAACCGGGCGAGTCCCACGTCGCGCGGCAGGCGTTCGCCGAGGGAAGCCCGCTTCCCCGCCCCGCCGTGGTAGAGCTGATCGTCGGTCTGCTGCTTGAGACGGAGGGCATCGAGGGGACGGGCCCAGCCATAGTGGAAGTAGGCGGCGCCGCTCGACCGTGCCCGCACTTTCCGATCGTCCGGTCCGACGCGAAAGCCCTGGGCGTCGCCGCGGCTGTGGATCTCACGGCCGGGCCGCATGACCCGGACCTCGCGCCGGTACCAGGCCCGGCTGGCACCGGTCCATTCCGGCGTGCCGTAGAAGTGCACGAAGTCCACCAGCAGACCCTCGACCCGCGGGTCCGCGCTCGCCCCTTCCATGGCGGCGCGAAGCAGTCCGACCCCATCCTCGTGCAGGACTTCGTCGGCCTGGATGTAGATTGCCCAATCGCCGCGGGCCAGGTCGAGGGCCCGCTGGGATTCCACGGCAAGCACCGCGCTTCCCTGGCTCAGGTCCCAGCGGCCCTCGACGACGCGGAGCCGCGGTTCATGCATGCCACGGATCAGATCGAGGGTCCCGTCGTCGGACGGCCCGACGTTCACGATGACTTCGTCGCACAGGGACAGGATGGAGCCGAGCGCCTCGAGAATCGGGAAATCGAGCCGGACGGCGCTGGCGACCAGACTGCAACCGACGATACGCATCCGCGGGCCGGTACTCACTTGAAGGACGCGCGAAAGATATGCGGGTGACGCTGGTCCATCATACGCGGCTGCCGGTGAAGGGTTACGGCGGGACCGAACGCGTGGTCGTCTCCCTCGCGCGTGGCCTGGCGGCGCTGGGACATGAGGTGACGCTCATCGCCCCGACCGGCAGCAGGATTCCGGAGGCGCGGGTCGTGCCGGTTCCGGGATCGCGCTTCCGCGACAGCGCATTTGACCTGACCCCCCTGGCCCCGCCCGGCACGGACATCGTGCACGCTTTCTACCCGCTCCGGTCCCCGCCGTCGCTGCCGTGGGTCTGGACCCATGAGGGCAGCACCGCCCCCGGGGTTACCCGGCCGGCCAATACCATCTACGTCAGTGCGAACCATGCCGAACGGCACGGCAGCCGGAGTTTCGTCTACAACGGTCTCGACCCGGCCGACTACCTCTTTCGCGCCACCAAGGATGACTACGATCTCTTTCTCGGCCGACTCCACTCCAGCAAGGGGTGGCAGGTGGCCGTGGAGGGGGCGAAGGCCGCCCAGCGGAAGCTGGTCGTCGCCGGCGGATGGCGCCCCAGCCTCTCACGCCTCCTTCGCTTCGCGGGTGAGGTCGATGGGAAGGAGAAGGCGGAGCTGCTCGCCGGCGCCAGACTGCTGTGGATGCCGGCGCAATGGGAGGAGCCCTTCGGCCTTACCCTGATCGAGGCACTGTGGAGCGGCACGCCGGTGCTCGGCACCAGGCGCGGAGCGCTGCCGGAGGTGCTGAGTCCGGATACCGCCGAGTTCGGGGCGACGGTGGAGGAGCTGGTGGCGCAGCTGCCCAACATGGCCCGGAAGGACCCGGCAGCCTGCCGGGCGCGCGCGGAGCGGTACTTCAGCCACGTGGTGATGGCGGAGGAATACGTACGGTTCTATCGGCAATACCTGGAGACCGGCGTGCTTCCGGAGGGGCAAAGAACCGGGTGAAGTTCCGAGTTCTGAGTTCCGAGTTCCGAGGAGAGTACGGGCGGGCCCACTCGGAACGCGGAACGCGGAACTGTCTACGACGCTTCCGTCACGGTACGGAGAACCTCGCCCATACGGTGCATGTAGGTGTGCTGTCTGAGGGCTCGCTGGCGGGCGCTGCCGGCCAGTCGCTCACGATACTTGTCCTCCTGCACGGCGCGCTTGACCTGCCCCTTCAGCTCTTCAGGCGTGGTGTAAGTGAGCACCTCGCTGCCGTCTTCGAAATGCTGCGGCAGGTCCGGCCGCATGTCCACGACCTGGGTGACGCCGATAGCCGCCAGCTCGAAGGTACGGCGGTTGACCCCGGTGGGATCGCCCTTGCGCTCGTCCGGGCCGGTCCGATGGACGTTCACCGCCACCGTCGCACCGCCATAGGCACGGACGAAGTCCTCGGTCGTCGGCAGCTCACCCCGGCAGTAGTCCTTGAGTCCGGTCCTCCGCCAGCCCGGCCCCCACAGCGCCAGTCCGAACTCGACCAGCTCGCCGAGCAGGCGCTCCCGCCGGGGTGTGGCGGCGCCCGCGAACACAACGTTGGCCCGGAATACCCCGCGGGCACGGAGCGGCTTGTGCACCGACGGATCGCAGCCGACGGCGAGGTAGTGGGCGTGCAGGATTCCGTGACGCTGAAGCAGCTTGAGCCCGCCGCTGGAGCCTACGAAGACATGGTCGTATGCCATCGCTTCGCCGCTGATGTCATCCGAGCGCGGGATCTCATCCTCCAGCACCTGAACCCACTTCGTGGGCCGGCCCCGGCGGAGCTCGGAGACGGCCTCGGGCGGAATCATTCCCTGCCCGGAGACAATCACCAGATCTGGCGGCAGCTGCGCGAGCGCCGCGCGAAGGCGTTGCTCCATGTCACGGCGGACCAGCCGCTCGATCCACCCCGCGCGCTCCGGGTCGAGCAGCTGCACGGTGCAGCCGAGCCGCTCCAGGGCACGGTGGCGGAGGCCGTTGTGGGCGAGGTCCGCCTCGTCCACGTGGGCCGCGTAGAGAACCCTGAGGCCGGAGAAGGGTGCGTTCATAGATCGAAAGAGAATCTACATCGACCGGGTACGAGTTCCGAGTTCCGAATCGCCGGCGTGGACCAGTGAATCAACGGCACTCGGCGCCCTGAACTCAGAGCTGTTCACCAGGCGGCCATACAGGCCGCCGGCCCGCCGCAACTCGTCATGCGTCCCCCGCTCCACGATACGGCCGTGGTCCAGAACCAGGATCTGGTCGGCGTGGCGCACCGTGGCAAGCCGGTGTGCGATGACCAGGACCGTGCGGTCCCGCATGAGGCGGAGGAGCGCGTCCTGCACCAGCCGCTCCGATTCGCTGTCCAGTGCGCTGGTGGCCTCGTCCAGGATGAGGATTGGCGGGTCCCGCAGCAGTGCCCGCGCGATGGCGATTCGCTGGCGCTGCCCGCCGGAGAGCCGGGTGCCGCGCTCGCCGAGGACGGTGCGGTAGCCCTCGGGCAGCTGGACGATGAAGGTGTGCGCATTGGCCGCTCGCGCGGCGGCCTCCACCTCGGCCTGGGTCGCTCCGGGCCGGCCGTAGGCGATGTTAGCCAGCACCGTATCGTTGAGCAGTACCGTCTCCTGCCCGACGAACCCTAGCAATTCTCGCACGGATGCACGGGAACAGTCCGTGATCGGTGTCCCGTCGAACAGGATCCGCCCCCGTACCGGGTCACGCAGCCGGGGCAGCAGCTCGGCCAGGGTCGTCTTGCCAGCCCCGGAGGGCCCGACCAGCGCCACCGTCCTGCCGCGGGGCAGAGTGAAAGAGATGTCGGACAGCACCCAGCGTTCCGCGTTCCGCGCTCCGCGATCCCCGTCGATTCCGGGTTCGCCTCGGGAACCCGCCTCCCCGCTCTCTGCCGCGGAACGGGGGACGGGGAACGCTGACCGGTCATAGGCAAACCACACCCCCTCGAACGCTACCTCCCGCTCGAACTGCGCCCCGGGCAGCGACTCCGCCTCCGGCTCGCTGGCGGGAAGGTCCAGGATCTCGAAGACCCGGTCCGCACCCGCCAGGGCGAGCGACATCTGGCTGGGGAACTGGGTGATGGCCTTGAGCGGAGCCATCACCCGGAGAGCGGCTACGATGAAGACCAGGAGGCCCTCGGGCGACAGCGCGCCCCCGCCCAGCAGCCCCGGCGACGCGCCGACCGCAACCAGGGCCACCAGCAGCAGGCTTCCGAACAGCTCGCTTACCGGGCTCGAGAGGGTGGCCAGCCGCTGGGTGCGCGCCACCCTGCCGCGATAGCGGTCGGCCTGCTCCCGGAAGCGATCCGCCTCCCGCTGCTCGCCGCTGTAGGCCCGGATCAGCTTCATGGCCGCCAGGCGCTCGGCCACCGTCGCGGTCATCTCCCCGGCCTCCTCGGCCCGCGCGCGGGCGTGGCGTCTGAGGCGGCGAAGCAGAATCCGGATGCCGGCGAGGAGAATCGGAGCGGCCGCGAGCGTGAGCAGTGTGAGCTGCCAGGAGAGCTGGGCCAGCACCGCCAGCGTGGTGAGGATCAGCACCAGATTCTGGAAGAACGACGCCAGCCCGGCGCTGATGGCAATCTTGGTCTGGTCGGCATCGTGCATGACGCGGGCGATGACCTGGCCCCCGCGGGTCCGCTCGAGCCAGCCGAGATCGAGCCGGAGCAGGTGCTCGAACAGTGCGGAACGGAGATCACGCACCAGTCCTTCCTGCGCCAGCACGCTCAGCTGGCTGGCGATCCACGCCAGCAGGTTCTTGCCGAGCAGGACCGCACACAGCAGCACCACCAGCAGTACGGTCACCCCGGCCGGCGAATGACCCGCGAGCACGGGGTCGAGCACCCGGTCGACCAGTTGTTCCAGGCGGGTGGAGCCTGCCGCGAGTCCGCCGGCGCTGCCGAACAGATGACGGAGAAGCGGAATCAGGAGCAGCAGGGTGACCCCGTCGAGCACCGACGCCACCGAGGTCGCCAGAGTGCCGGCGCCAAGGGTCACGCGATAGGGACGAAGCCAGGCCAGCAGGCGCCGGCCCGTCGCTGGCCTGGCCCCGCCCCCCGGGCTCCGCTCAGCCGCCACGTCGGGCCGTCAGGAGGGCGATGGGGAGAACCATCTCCTCGGGGGTGACCCCTCCGTGGAGGAACGCGCCGCGATAGCGCGCCTGGTACTCTCTCAGCTTCGTGGGATACACAAAGAACCGGTCGCCGGTTGCCAGCAGAAGGCGGCTGCCGGGCGGCCGCGGCGGGAGGCCGTACGCTGCGAGGTCCTCCACCACCAGAGCGGCCTCCCTCTCCTGAGCGCGGAGATCCTCGCCGAACTTGTAGCGCAGGTTCGAGGTCGCGTCGCGGCGGGCATAGACCGTGGCGGGGGTGTGGCAGTGAATCGAGCCATGATCGGTGGTGAGCAGCACCGGCACGTTCCGGCGTTCGGCTTCCCGCAGGGCACCCCACAGGGCCGAGCGCTCGAACCAGGTCCGGGTGAGACTGCGGAGGGCAGGCGTATCGCGGGCCACCTCGAACAGGGTGGAGTTCTCGGTGCGGCCGTGGGTGAGCTGGTCGATGAAGTTGAACACCAGGGCGGTCACCCCGTCGGCCGCGAGGTGGGCCGGGAGCCGGGTGAGCAGGGCCTCACCGTCGGTGGCAGTGAACACCTTCTCGTAGCGGACCGGCACGGGTCTGCCGTACCGGGTCTCCAGCTGGAGCGCTAGCAGTTCGTGCTCGTGCGCGTTGAGGCTGGTCTCGTCCTGGTCCCGCCACCAGCCGGGATAGCGCGCCGCCAGCTCCCGCGGGAAGAGGCCGCTGAAGATCGCGTTGCGGGCGAACGGTGTCGCGGTCGGGACGATCGAGAAGTAGTACGCCGTCTCCACGTCGAACCGGGTGCTGATCAGCGGCCGGATCGCCTCCCACTGGTCCATCCGGAGACAATCCACCACCACCAGCAGCGCCTTCCCGTGCGCCCGGAGCGCCGGCTCCACGAACTCGGGTACGATATCGACACTGAGGGGCGGCCGGTCGGCCCGCCCACCGGCGAGCCAGCCGGTGTACCGCTGCTCGACGAATCGCGCAAAATCCTGCCGGAGACTCACCTGCAGCGTGCGCAGCGCCTCCTGGAGCCCGGGCTCCTCCGCGTGCCCCAGGCGCACCTCCCACTCCGCCAGCTCCACCACCAGCTCGGTCCAGTCCCGCCAGTTCAGCGCCCCGCTGCGCCGGGCCTCGAGCTCCCGGAACCGGGTGGCGAAGTCGCGGGAAAGCCGCTGCTGCCGGATCCGGTCGCCTTCGAGCAACCGGGTCACCACGGAGAACACCTGCCGGGGATTCACCGGCTTGACCAGGTAGTCCGAGATCTCGGCCCCGATCGCGTCCTTGAGCGTGGCCGGCTCTTCGCTCTTGGTCACCATGACGACCGGCATCGTCGCGTCGATGGAACGGATGGCGCGGAACAGGTCCAGGCCCCGGCGCCCCGGCATCTGCTCGTCCAGCAGTACCACGCCGTAGGGCTGACGCTGAAGCAGGACCAGGGCATCGTCGCCGTGGGCCGCTTTTTCGACGCTGAACCCCTGTTCCTCCAGGAACAGGATATGGGACGAGAGGCTCTCGACTTCGTCATCGACCCAGAGGATGCTGCGGGGACGGGGCATGGGCGAAAGATAAGGCGGGAAGGCGGTAGGGCGGGAAGGCGGGAGGTCGGGAACAGAGATTCACCCTCCCCTCGCGCCCGTGGCTCGCTCCCGCCTTCCCGCCCTACCGCCTTCCCGCCCTACCGCCGCCTGTTGGCTCCCGCCTTTCCGCCTGTCCGCCCACCCGCCACCTTTCAGTGTGCCCCGCCGCATCCTCCTGGTCCGCTTCTCCTCTCTCGGCGACGTGCTGCTCACCACGCCGCTGATCCGGGCCTTGCGGGCCCGGCACCCGACGGCCACACTCACCGCGCTGACCAAGGAGGTGTGGTCGCCGCTCCTGTCGGCCAATCCCCACCTGGACCAGGTGGTCACCCTCGCTCCGGGACAGTCACTTGTGCCGCTCGCCCGGGCGGTGCGGCGAGCAGGCTTCACCGACCGGCTGGACCTGCACGCGAGTGTGCGCACCCGAGTCCTCCGTCTGCTGGTACCCGGGGCCTGGCACGGCTACGGAGCACGCCGGCGGGAGCGGCGGGCGCTGATACGACTCAAGCAGAACATCTACCGCGATCATGTCCCGGTGGCGGAGCGATACTTCGAGGCTGCGCGTCATCTCGACGTGACACCCGACGGCGGACCGGCCGAACTGTTCACCAGTCCGGCCGCGGAGGCGCGGGCCCAGGAGTGGCTGGCGCGGAGCGAACTGGACGCCCGCCTCCCCCTGGTCGGAGTAGCGCCAGGTGCGGCCCACGCCACCAAGCGCTGGCCGGTTCGGCACTGGCGCACCCTCGCCGGCGAGCTGACGGGACGGGGGTTCGGCATGGTGCTGGTCGGCGGCGTGGGCGACCGGGTGGCCGCCGCGGACATCGCCGCCGCCGTGCCGGGCAGAGCGGCCAGCGCGGCGGGAGAGCTGGATCTGCAGGCCACGGGGGCCCTGCTCCGCAGGGTACGGGTGGTGGTCGCGGGGGATACCGGCCCGATGCACCTGGCGACTGCCGTGGGTACGCCCGTCGTTGGGCTGTTCGGCCCGACTGTCGAGGCCTTCGGTTTCTTCCCCTATCACGCCCAATCGAGGGTGGTCGAGCAGTCGCTGTCGTGCCGACCCTGCAGCAGCAAGGGCGGACCGCGCTGCCCACTCGGGCACCACCGCTGCATGGAGGACATGCTGCCTTCCGAGGTGCTGGCCAGAGTGCTGGAGCTGTGCGAGTGACCGGGGCGGATCCTCACTCCGAGCTGCTCGAACTGCTGGCGCGAACGGTGCGCGGGCCTCGCCGGGAAGGGGTCTATGCACTGTGGCTGGCGCTCCGGGTCACCGGCGACTTCCTGATCGAGCCTCCGCTCCCGGAGCGGGCGACCCGCAGGCGCCTGGCGGCACTCGAGACCAGGCTGTCGAGCCTCACTCTGCCACCGCCGCTTCGTCGCGCACTCACCGGCCTGCTGCATGAGCTCAAGAACGGCGGGCGCGAGACCGTCCACGTGGTACTCAGCACGCTGGTTGCGCCCGCGCGGGACTCCGTCGGCCCGGAGGCGGCCGAGGCGGTCCAGCGGGCGGCCCGCACCGCGCGCCAGGCGGCCGCGGCGTCCCGCTGAGCCGCCGGAGAGCCTATCTTGCAGGACATGCGGCCACGTCCCAGTCCTGACCGTACCACCTCACCCGCGGAAGCCGTCGTCGCCCGGATGGACTCCCGGGTGGAGGCCGGCGAGCGCGGCGATACCGTCCCCACCGGGTTCCCGTCGCTCGACCGGATGCTCGGCGGCGGCCTCCGGCGCCAGGACCTGGTGGTCCTCTCAGGCGATGTCGGAAGCGGGAAGTCCAGCCTGGGGCTGGCGATCGCGCTGCGCACGGCCCGGGCCGGCCTGCCGGTGGCCTATCTCTCCGGCGAGATGTCGGAGGAGCGGGTGATGGAACGGGCCCTGGCCCTCGAAGGCCGGGTGCCGGTGGATGCCCTGCGCAAAGGCGAACTGGACGACGTGAGCCGGTCCGCGATCGGGGCGGCCGCGCTCAGGCTGCGCGACCTTCCACTCCTGGTTCGGCCGCTCGCGGGCGAGCGTTTCGAGGAGGTCTCGGAGGCCCTCGAAACGGTACCTCGCCGCGCGCTGCTCGTCGTGGACGATGTGGGAATGACGGCAAGCCCGGTCCCCGATGCCACGGGTGATGAGCGGCTCGCGCTCACCGTCCGTGCCCTCAAGAGCGTCGCGCTCGACCGTGACGTCGCCCTGGTGGCCCTGGCACAGCTTCCCAAGTTCCGCGCGACCCGGCGTGATCCCCGCCCCACCCTGGACGACCTCGGCGGGCTCGGCGTGGTCAAGCAGGTCGCGGACGTGGTGCTGTCGATCTACCGGGAGGAGATGTACCGGCCAAACTACGGAGTAGAGGGGGCGGTGGAGCTCGTGGTGGCCAAGAACCGCAACGGGCCTACCGGGTACCTGGACCTCTACTTCTACCGG